>Ga0207426_1000379_pt1 | contig 76587 bp, 71 predicted proteins | sample AraplaMF_Cvi_mMS_FD_184265 | JGI IMG/M metagenome (GOLD analysis project Ga0207426, IMG submission 184265) | Arabidopsis root microbial communities from the University of North Carolina, USA - plate scrape MF_Cvi_mMS (SPAdes) (version 2) | ecosystem: Host-associated > Plants > Roots > Endosphere...
AGACCGAGGAAGCCGCAGGTGCCCTTGATGGTGTGGACCAGGCGGAAGATGTTATCCAGGATCTTGGCGTTGTTCGGCTCCTGCTCGAACTTCACCAGCTGATTGTCGACGGTGTCCAGGCTCTCGCTGGTCTCCGTCAGAAACTCCCGCAACAGATCATCCATGAAAACAGGCCTTCATACAGGGAGGGCGCACACGACTCGTGATGCGCCATTTCGGAATGGGGCCAGCTTCACCGCAAAGCGTTTAATATTGGTTGAGTAAGTGCAAAAGAACGGAACCAACAAAGAGATAAGGCGCTCCGGACAAACCGAAGCGCCTTGTAAAGGATCGATTAAGGATTGGAGCGCGGCGCGCTTCGCTTACGAAGCGGTAACGGTGATGGCTTCGCCTTCATGCGCGAGCTTCACGGAGACGCCGCAGGCCTCCGCGAGCAGCCGCGTATAATAAGGCTGGATCGCATGCGCATCCGCAGCAGGGCCGCGCTCGCCGCTCAGGAGCTCGGCGATGTTCTGCGGCAGCCGCGCGTTATGTCCCGTCGCGGTGATGCGGAAGCTCATCGTCTCGCCCTCGCCGATCGGATCGATCGTCAGCATGCCGCCGCGCGGGATGGTGTGCTGGGCAACGACCAGCATGTTGAGCAGCAGCTTCACGCGATTCTTCGGCAGCAGCAGCCGCGGCAGATTCCACGTGATCGAGCACTTGCCGTCCTCGATATGGCCCTTCGCCATGGTCTGGGCATCGCCGAGGTCGATCTGCGCTCCGGAGGAGCCGGCGGCGCCGAAGGCGAGACGGCAGAACTGGAGCCGGGCCGAGGCGGTCTTGGCGCTCTTGCGGATCAGATCGAGCGCGAATTCGCGATCCTCAGGCTTCGGATCGTCGTCGAGCACTTCGAGCCCATTGACGATGGCGCCGACAGGGCTGATGAGATCGTGGCAGACCCGCGAGCACAGGAGCGCTGCGAGTTCGAGCATATCGGGAGCAGTGGCGGTACCGGGTGACGGTGCGTCGGACATAAAGGGTTCCTGGTATTACACGGCGCGGACGCGGCGAATCACGCATGCTTGGCGAATTGCTGCGGGTTCTAACATTCGCGAGCCTGCGGCAGCTAGCTTGCGATCGGTTCGATCCCGCCATAAAGCGCGCGGGCGAATCAGTTGCGTGAGGATGGAATCGCCGATGAATGAGGCAGGCAGGTGAAGCGGATCATCGACGGAGCGGCCGCGATCGGCCTGATGGCGCCGCTCACCGAACTGGTGGTGAAGGCGGGTGAAGCGATCCTTGCGGTCAACCGCACGGCCATGAAGGTCGACGGCAAGCAGGACGGCTCGCCGGTCACCGAGGCCGACCTTGCCGCCGATCGCGTCATCGCGGACGGCCTGGCGCGGCTCGCAGCCGGTGTGCCGACGCTGTCGGAAGAGCGGACCCACCTCGCCTCGCCGCCGTTTCACGGCAGCTTCTTCCTGATCGACCCGCTCGACGGCACCAAGGAATTCGTCGCCGGCCGCGACGAGTTCACCGTCAATCTAGCCCTCATCACCGAAGGCGTGCCGCTGCTCGGCATCGTCAGCGCGCCCGCGCTCGGGCTGCTCTGGCGGGGGATCGTCGGCCACGGCGCCGAGCGGGTCCGGTTCGAAGGTGCGACCATCGGCGCGGTGGAGGCGATCCGCACCCGCAAGCTGCCGGCGCCGGGCGAGCCCTGGATCGCCGCGGTCAGCCGTTCGCATGGCGATCCCAAAAGCGAAGCCTTCATCGATGGCCGGCCCAATGCGGTGAGAAAAACCTGCGGCTCGGCGGTCAAGTTCGGCCGGATCGCGGAGGGCAGCGCTGATATCTACCCCCGCTTCGGGCCGACCTGCGAATGGGACGTCGGTGCCGGCTGCGCGGTCGTGACCGCCGCCGGCGGCAAGGTCACCGACGGCAAGGGCGGCGAGCTTCGTTTCGGCCAGCGCGGCGACACCGGATTCATCATTCCGGAGTTCGTCGCCTGGGGCGATCCACAGGCGGTAGGCGGCTACTGACTGAGCTGTTGCTCGATCGCCGGCCAGCGCTTGCCGACCTCATAGAGGAAGCGCTCGGGGTCGGCGGCGAAGGCGTCGCGATTGGCTTCCCGGTTGAACAGATAGAGCCGCTGCGCGGAAATCACATAGAATCGGGGGTTGGCGGCTACGGCGACGCCGCGGGCGATGTCGGCCGGATCATAGCCGCCGAATTGGGGCCCATAGATTTCCGGGTGGGCCAGGAAGGAAGCGCGGTTGCCCTCGTTGCGAAAGCGCCAGACCGCGCCCCAGAGATTGGCCTCGAACTCCGCGGTGCCCTGGATGGCGGCACCGTCGACGAAATAGGCGACAGGGTCGAAGCCCTCGATGGCGACGCCGGAGAAACGGTTGACGACGATCCGCTCGGTGGTGGCGGCTCCCGCCGGCAACCCGGAGCAGGCGACCCATAGGCCCGCCAGCAGGCAGACCGCCAGCCGGATCAAGGCGATTCCGGGGCGCAAAGGGCTATCTTCCTGCCGTTGTGCCGTCATAGTTGCTGCGGATAACATCCGAGTCGAGGGGACATCCGCCGCAACCTAGGGCGTGCCTGTTGGCACCAGGTTAAGGAAGCGGCCGGAATCGATACCAGGGGTTCTTTTATGACTTTTGCATCACGTCTTGCCGCGGTCGCTCTTGCCGCGCTGGTCGGTTGGGTCGTCCCGGCCTCCGCCCAGCAGGCGCCGCCGCCCAATCTGCCGCCGCCGCAGCGGACCCCGACGCCCAACACCTATGGGCCGGACGAACTCGTCACCGCCGGCCACCGCTTCTTCGGCAACGTCTCGCGCGGCCTCGCCTCGATCATCGAGAAGGCGGTCAGCCAATGGGGCCTGCCGAACGGCTATATCCTGGGCGAGGAAGGCTCCGGCGCCTTCGTCGCCGGCCTGCGCTACGGCGAAGGCACGCTCTACACCAAGAACGCCGGCGACCTGCGCGTCTACTGGCAGGGTCCCTCGCTCGGCTTCGACTGGGGCGGCGACGGCGCGCGCACCATGACGCTGGTCTACAACCTGCCCGCCACCAACGCGATCTACCAGCGCTTCGCCGGCCTCGATGGCTCGGCCTACATCATCGGCGGCTTCGGCATGACGGCGCTCACCGCCAACAACATCGTGCTGGTGCCGATCCGCTCCGGGCTCGGCCTGCGGCTGGGTGCCAATATCGGCTATCTCAAATATACGCCGCGCGCGACCTGGAACCCGTTCTAGGGCGCCTTCCGATCCTGTGACGGATCAAGGTTAACGACAGGCCGGGGCTGGCTTTTTGCCGGCCCCGCATGCATTGTCGTTGGTAAATTTTTCCTTAGCTTCTGGAGTTCTGGCCCATGGTCGAACCGATCATGTACCTGGCGATCGGTTTCCTGATTGCGATGCTGTGCGGGCTCGCGATCGTGCCGCTGGTGCACAACCGCGCGGTGCGCCTGACCACGCGCCGGCTCGAGGCCGCAACGCCGCTGTCGATGGCCGAGATCCAGGCCGACAAGGACCAGCTCCGCGCCGAGTTCGCCATGTCGGCGCGCCGGCTCGAGATGAGCGTCGAGCAGCTCAAGAACAAGACCACGAGCCAGCTCGCCGAGCTCGGCAAGAAAAGCGACGCCATCAACCGCATGAAGATCGAGCTGGGCGAGAAGAACGCCACGATCTTCGCGCTGGAGGCGCGCGAAAAGGCGGTGAAGGAACAGCTCCGCGCCACCGAGGAGGAGTTCGCCGCCAAGACCGAAAGCCTCCGCGCCGCCGAGAACGCGCTGACCGACAAGCAGCACGAGCTCGCCAAGATCAACTCCGAACTGTCCGACCGCTCCTTGATGGCGGAGAGCCGCCAGGTCGAGCTGGTCGCGGTGCGCACACAGATCGAGGAACTGAAGAACCGCGTCGGCGACGCCGAGAAGGAGTTCGCCGCCACGCAAGCGCGCCTCGCGCATGAGCGCACCGAATCCGAGACCGCCTCGCGCGAGCTCGGCGACGCGCGCGGCCGCGTCGAGAATTTGAGCCAGCGCGTCACCGATCTCGATCGCCAGCTGCTCGTGCAGGTGAAGGAGGCCGAGATGCTGTCGGGCCGCGTCGCCGACCTCGAAGGGAGGCTCGCGACACAGGGCAAGCTGCTCGCCGAGCGCGACTACGAGAACAACCAGCTCCGCCAGGCGAGCGAGACCTCCGAGCGCACCGTCAAGGAGCTGCGCGTCGAGATCGCGGCCCTCAGCGGCGGCAAATCGTCGGCTGCATTCGAAGCCATCCGCGCGGAAAAGACCGCGCTGGAGGATCAGCTCCGCACCGCCCGCGACGAGCGCGCCAAGCTGCAGCGCGACATCAACGCGATCCAGCAGCAGGCGGAAAGCTCCTGGGCGACCGAGCGCATGGAGAACGCGCTGCTGCGCGAGCGCATCAACGACATCGCTGCTGAAGTCGCAAAGCTCGCGATGCAGCTCGAAGGCCCGAACTCGCCGATCGAGGCGCTGCTCGCGGCCGAGGCCGGCCAGCCGCCGAAGCCGGCGCCCCGCCCGGCCAATGACGCCGCGACCAATGGCGCGGCCACGCCGGCCATGCCCGAGGGCGGTGGAACGCTGGCCGAGCGCATCCGCGCGCTCCAGGCCCACGCCTCCCGCGCCCGCCAGCAGGGCGCGTAAGCAGGCCGAAAAGGCGGCCTTCCCGGCGAATTACAGGATCCGGCAAGGTTTTCCGGCCTTAAGGCGCCTGGAAACTTGACACCTCAAGCCCGCACTTCTAAATCGCGGGCTCCAATGCGTCGGCCGGCCGAAAGTCCGGCCGCCTGCATGATGGTCCCGGGCGCATAGCTCAGCGGGAGAGCGTTCCCTTCACACGGGAGAGGTCCAAGGTTCGATCCCTTGTGCGCCCACCATTTAACCCACTGAAAACATTAAGGTACTTATGGGACCCCATTGAGTTCCAATGTGCAATTCGTGGCGCAAAACTGCCCCAAAGTGCGAACGAATGCGCGCAAAATCCGCGCAGTTGCGCAGAGATGTTCGCACGATGTCCGCCCCAAGGGGGCGAAGTCGCCGGCTTCTCTAAAAGCGAATATCTTAACCCGTTTCACCTGGAGCGTGTTGGCTAGCGTCGCCCGCAAATCGGCTGGGCAACCAACATGCGGGGTCTGTTGTAGAAGTCTTGCGGCCCACCCTTCGCTCGGCCCCCGTACCCCCCGTTGCCAGGGGCCCCCCAAGGGCATGCTACCAACCTGGTAAGAGAAAGAGCTTTGCGACAGTCGTGTGGATATTTCCAGGAGCGCGACAAGGCGCGTGTCTATCTGCAGGTGACGCTCAAGAATGTATTGAGATTGCGCGGAAAGAGCCGTCCAGATTTGGGCGATGACGACCCACTGCCGGAGTGAAGTGCAGGGTATCCTACACCCGGTGCAGGGTGCTTCAGCACGCTACACCGGGTGAAAGCGTCGCAAGATCAAAAAGCTAGGCGATGTCGGTGTACGGATGAAGGGTCAAAGAAGAAATTGCGCTTCTTAAATATTTTGGGGGGTGTCGGGCTAAACAATCAACCTTCTCATGTGTGCGTTATCTTTTACCCTACATCCCTACACCACTGACGAGTAAACAACTGAAAACCCAAGCCTAATGATGGATGTAGGATCATTCTTAATCCTACACCCATCCTTCATCCCTACACCGATGTGCGTTCATCGGCTCGGCGCGCCTGCCTGATCGTGTATGGGATCCATCCCGACACAGATCTCGAGACGCGAAGGCTGCTGATGACCGTTAGCCCCCTTGAGTCGCTTCGCTCGCCGCTGCATATCGACGAGCGTAGCGCCCAAACGGATTGCAATGGCATCACGCGCAGGCCGCGTTGGTACATAATCGCAAGCCGCGCATTCGAACGTGAGCCCACAGCGTTGCCGCAGCGGCCCTAGAATAATCCATTTTCGCTTCGATGCGGTTCGTCTTTTGATCGACCTGCGCCCCAACAACTACTAAGCGAGGCGGCTTCCGCCGCGATGTCCTTGTGCCCGCCTTTCAAGGCGCAACCGATCAGTATGAGATCAACGCTCGCACAGCTGCATGTGCGCCTCGAATAACTTGATGCGTGCCGGACCAAAGGGGGCGCTCCCGCTCTCGCGTCGTGGCACATGCGATTCTGGAGTGATGGAGTTATTGCGGTGTCGTCGGCATCATTTCTTAGTCAGCGGGCACACCGCGCGGGTCCCTCCCGCGTGGTACCCCCTACGGTCCAAGCGCGCCCCAAAGATCCGCTAGCTCCATTTCGTTAAACCTGACCGAACTTACCGAACACACCGAACACGTGTTCGGAAGTCTGCTCGGGCGCGAACCGGACCAAAGAAGCGTTGAACCCGATAGCAGCTTGCGACCCGGAACGGATAGACCCGACAGCCATGCAGACTTCTGTGCGAGCTGACGATCCAAGTGTTCAGGTTGCGGATCAATAGACGAGATGATGCCAAAGTCAGCGCGACTTTTCGAGAGAGCAATGCGGCGCTGGCGTGAGCAGCGCGTGTGCCACTTCGGCGGCACGACCATCCGAAGGGCGATTTTTGCATTGTGACGGTTGGCACGCGTTCGACACAAGCCTACACAGCAGGGCCGAGCTCCACGGCCATTGCTCTGCTTGGCCCAAAGCAGAAGCGCACACCGCGCGATCAACTTCCCCTTTCCGGGGCAGACCGGACCAAAGCGCAGCTTAGCCGTCCTTCGGTTGCTCGCGAGACAGGTCGCAGCGGGTCCCTCCTCGCGCTCGCCCCCTACGGCCCATGGGCGCCCCAAAAAGTCACCAGTCGCAGAGGGCTGAATCTGGGTTGACAAGGTTGACAGGTTGACAGCCGCAATAAGCATCGTCGGAGAGTGTATCTTTTCGGAGTACCCCAGTTTGCTTAGCGATGTTCAAGCTGATCGCCATTGAAGATGTGCAACATACCGGAGAAGGCAGGGTGATCTGCCTCCACTACATACCGAACGGCTCCTGCTCGGTTTGTAAAAACCGACACGATGAAGCCCGGATATTCGTAGCCAAGCGCTTCTTTACTCGGTCGCCTACTTTGAACGGCGCGTCTGTCATTTTGTCCCCCGGTAGGCCGGCGGGCGGCCTCTTTCATAGCAAACCAAGCGTCCGATGCCACCCACTAGCCCCGAATACGAAGTCGCGCGATGGACGCTTTCGTTACCGCGACATACCGTAGCCCTGGATGCCCCGTTGAGCCCCCGTGATCGCGCTTCGCAAGAAGATCTCATGGCCAAATTGGCAAGCCGTCCAGCCCTGCGGTTTCTGGCAGGCCGCAGATCAGGTTCGCATTCTGCACCGCCTGACCGGCCGCTCCCTTGCCGAGATTGTCGACCACGCCCATCGCGATCACCAAGTTTCTTTCTGGATCGGCCGCGTAGCTGACGAACGCGAGGTTTGAGCCGGTAGCCCATTTGGTCTGGGGCGGCTTGTCGGTCACGCGGACGAACGCCCGCCCCTCGTAGAAGGACCGGGCCGCGTCCAAGCACTGGCTCGTGGTGGCGCGGCCGCGGCAGTATATGGTGACGAGAACGCCGCGGGTCATCGGCACCAAGTGTGGCGTGAACACCAGCCCGGCTGCGCTGCTGCCACTCAACCGCTCGATCGTCTTGGCCATCTCGGGCATGTGGACATGCTTGAGCAGACCGTAGGGCACCAAGTTCTCGTTGCTCTCGGCGTAGCCGAACTTGCTGTCGGCGCCGCCCCGACCGGCACCGGAGATGCCAGTCTTGGCGTCGATCACGATGTTGCCAGGCTCGATCAGCTTGTTGACCAGCAGCGGCGCCAGCGCGTTCAGCGTCGCCGCGGGGAAGCAGCCGGGGTTGGCAACACGGGTCTGCCCCTCGATCTGGGCTGGCCAGACGTCGGCTAGACCGTACGCCCAACCCTCGACGTAGCGATGGTCGCCGCCGATGTCGACGATCTTCACGTCCTTGGGGACGCGCGCCAGCGCCTCGGCCGAGGCGCCCGTGGGCAACGACGCGAACAGCACTTCGAGCTTCGGCAGGATCACAGGGTCCCACTTCTCGATTACAAGCCCGGCCAGCTTGGCCGGCACACCGGGGAAGCGGTCCACCAACCGACTGCCGGCGCTGCCCTCGCCCGCGGCGTAGACTAGCTCGAAAGACGGGTGGCTCGCGACCAGGCGCATCGCCTCGCCGCCGCCAAAGCCGCTGATACCGACAATGCCGACGCGAATGCCCATGGTGGGGTCCTACTGCTGGAGTGATTGAACAAGTTTAGCGAACTCGGGCTAACGGTGAGGTGACAAGCGACAAGCGAGCGCTCCATGAACACGAGCCAGTTGCGCAGATCGTCGGGTTTCTCGAGCGACCCATCGCGACAGCGATGCTTGGTTTGGCGCAGCCCTGCGGCACGCCAGCTCTCAACTCCCGAATGTTCAAAAGCATGGGGGTTTTCATCAGACTGCCAATAACCGAGAACCGTTGAGTGGCGCGCGACGCTAAGGCCAGCCAGTGTCTGTCAGAACTCGCTATTTAGGAATGAGGACCTCCGGCTAGCAATTATCCTCTCAACGAGATCGGTCGGTACACCGATGTCCTTCATCTGACTGACGCTCAATTCAGAGATAGGCACGCTGGATTGGCGCTGTCTAGCAGTGCGAAGCCATTTCCTAAACCGGACAAACAGTAGCCTCGCCAGTCGCGCGGTCGGCGAAGCGGGAGCAGCAGCAAAGGAGCTCGAGGATTCGAGATGCATTTGCAAAAACCTTGGAGGATCGATCGCCTAGAGCCCAACTCCTCGGGAGAGCCGGCAAAAACGCATCGTATTGAACCGTCGCTTGCGAGAAACGAGAAGTAAGTGGCCGCCGCCATCTGGTTCGTTCAAGCGAACACTGGCATTAAGGCAAGAAAAAAAGCGGGCGGCGATTGGTCACCGCCCGCAAGTCACTGAGTCCAAGCAAGGGAGGAGAGATTCCAATCAGACCCAGAATGATCATCGCTCGGGGACTCGGACTACACCTCGCCGGCCGCCTCGATCGCTTTCAGGTGCTGACGAAATCCGTATCCGGGCTCCTTAGCACGTTGCGCCCGGTACTCGCTGAAGCGGCTTTGCTCGCGATACGACTTGCCGGCCGCCATGTCCCTGAGCTGTCGCGCTTCCGTGTCCCGATAGGCGATCGCAGCGGCAACGATCTCGTCCAACCTGTCTTCCGGCAGGAATAATACGCCGTTCGCATCCCCAGCCACGAAATCGGCCGACGTTACCGTATGCAGTCCGACGGTTGCGCGGATGAAGATATCATCAGGCCGGGCGTGCAGCCGCTGCGGGCCGGTCGGCAGGCTGCCCATGCTGAATATTGGAAAGCCGATGTCGGAAAGCTCTTGACTGTCCCGATGCAGGCCCCAGATCACCATGCCCGCCAGCCCGGCCGCTCGCACCTCTAGCGCGACGATGTCACCGATGCAGGCCTCCTCCTGGCGCCCGCCATTGTCGACGACCATCACTTCGCCGTGCTTGGCGTCTTCCAGAGCTTCGAAAAATACGTCGATGCTGCCGAGATGTCTCACTGGCCGCACGGGTCCTGCGCACCGCATGTTCGGCGCAATCGATTGGAGGGCGGAAGGCCCGACGCGGATGGGTACTCCCAATCGGAGACACCCGTCGGCGAGATGGGGCGTGGTCAAGCCTCCCAGCTTCTCGATCAGCTTCTCGTGGTCTGCTCTGCCCATGCGAATGTCCTGATGTCTCGTTGAATTCGATGTCGACGTGGCGGCGTGAAACGACGTCACCCGGGACATCGAATTTCGGCACCCACCCACGATCACCGTAGCCGCAACCTAGCCGGACTCGATATTTCCGAATATCAGATAGTCTTGATATTCGACTTCATCAAAGCTGCAGCATGCGGGCGACCGACAGGCATCGCCTGGCGCGCGGATCACTGCCAGATTCCTGAAGCACAACTTCAACACTATCTGATTTTCGCGAGCCTACGGAGTCGCTAAGCACCGGCCGTCGCACGCATTGCCATTCAGTCCTTCCAGAGAGCTTCACCACGCACATTTGCACGGCCTGATGCCGTTCCCCTGTCGGCCGGCCGTTCTATCCTGCAGAGCCGCTCGCCCGCACGCAGGCCAGCTCTTCGCGGAGTCTCCCAACCCACCAGCCCCTCGTCGCAAGATGCAGGATACAATGGACACCATGCCAATGACATCCAGACGAACGACAGTCGCGGACTTACCGATGAGGTTTTGCCGCGCAGTCGACCTGATCGGAGATGCCGCCGCCCTCGTCGCCAGATCGCTCGTTCTCATCGCGTGCCTAATCAGTGCCGCAAATGCCACCTCGCGCTATCTCTTCAATCTGAGCTCGAACGGCTGGCTCGAGATCCAGTGGTACATGTTCGCCGCGATCGTCTTTCTCGGCGCGTCGCAGACGCTTCGCATCAACGGCCATGTGCGGGTCGACCTGATCTACTCCTGCATCTCCGATCGCACGCGGGTGTGGGTCGACATCATCGGCATCTGCCTCTTCCTGCTGCCGGCCATGGCTTATCTCACATATCTTGCATGGCCCTTCTTCTGGTCGTCATTTGCGACTCTCGAAAAATCCAACAATGCCGGCGGCCTGCTGCTCTGGCCCGCGAAGGCCGCTCTGCCGCTCGGCTTCGCCCTCGTGTTTCTGCAAGGATCGGCGGAGCTGCTCAAGCGCGTGTTTGCGATGCTCGGCTTTCTCACCCTCGACATGGGCTACGAAGCCCCACTCCAGTAGCATTACCCAAGACGGACTCAAGCGATGTTCACACATGGCGTTATGCCGCCGATCATGTTCGGCACGATGATCCTTTTCATGCTGTTTGGCTTTCCGGTCGCGTTCTCGCTGGCGGCGGTCGGGCTCTTCTTCGGACTGATTGGAATCTACACCGGACATTTCGAGGTGACGCTGATGCAGGCGCTCACGTTCCGATTCTACGGAATCGTCTCCAACGAGCTCCTGCTCTCGATTCCCTTCTTCACTTTCATGGGCGCGCTACTGGAGCGCTGCGGACTGGCCGAGGATCTGCTCGAAGGCACCGGCGAGCTGTTCGGCAGGGTGCCGGGCGGTCTTGCCTACGCCGTGATCATCGTCGGCGCGGTGCTCGGCGCGATCACGGGAACGGTCGCCGCCTCCGTCATTGCAATGGGCGTCATCTCGCTGCCTGTCATGGTCCGGTACGGATACAACATGCGGTTGGCGACCGGCGTGATCGCGGCATCAGGCACGATCACGCAGCTGATCCCGCCTTCGTTGGTCCTGATCGTGCTCGCCGACCAGCTCGGCCGGTCGGTCGGGGATATGTATCTGGGGGCGATCGGCCCCTCAATCCTTCAAGTCACGATCTTCATCCTCTTCATCGCCTTCATTTCGCTCGTCCGTCCGGAATACATGCCGCCCCATCCCGAACGCGACAAGCAGGCGATGAAGTGGAAGATGGTCGTCCGCGTGCTGCGCGGGATGATTCCCTCGATCATCCTCATATTTCTCGTGCTTGGAACCATCGGACTGGGCCTTGCGACCCCGACGGAAGCCGGCGCAATGGGCGCCGTGGGGGCCATGGCACTGGCCGGCCTGCACCGGCGCCTCACCTGGCCGCTGGTCGAGCAGGCGATGACGTCGACCATGCATCTGACGTCGATGGTCGTCTTCATCCTGATCGGCTCGACCTGCTTCAGCCTGGTGTTCCAGGGAATGGATGGCTCGCTCTGGATCGAGCATCTGCTGACCGACCTGCCCGGCGGCACCGTCGGCTTCCTCCTGTTCGTCAACGTCTTCGTATTCTTCCTGGCCTTCTTTCTCGACTTCTTCGAGATAGCGTTCATCATCATCCCGCTGCTCGCGCCCGTGGCCAGCAAGCTCGGCATCGATCTCGTTTGGTTCGGCGTCCTGCTCTGCGTCAACATGCAGACCTCGTTCATGCACCCGCCCTTCGGCTTTGCCCTCTTCTACCTGCGAGGCATCGCGCCGAAGGAGGTGCTGAGCTCCGACATCTATTGGGGCGCGCTGCCCTGGGTCAGCATGCAGATCGTCCTCGTCCTGGTCGTGATATGCTGGCCTCAGTCCGTGACCTATTGGCTGTCGAAGACGAAGGCCGACACCACCAACATCACGATCGACATTCCCTTGCCCGAGCAAACTTTCTCGCCGTCCTTCCAGTAGCGGCCACCGCGAGGCAGCATCGATTGGCCTGACGGTGGATGAAGCGCGGAGTACAGGGACGGCTCGCTGTTCTCAACCGACGGAACGTTACTGCGTGCAAAGTTTGCAAACCACATCGAGGTTACGACATACAGCACGTCATCACTCATCTACGAGTGCGCGATGCACGCGACGATCAAGCGGATTGGCGAAGGGGGGGTGCGCCTCATTCTGCATATCGATCCGGGAAGGAGGCCGACAGGGCACGGCGCACGTGGAACAGGTATCCCGCAGCGATGCGCTTACCCAAGTAATATACGCAAAACATAGTTTCGATCAAGAGTTGCTCTTTCGACATTCCTTCGCCAGTTTCCCGAAACCAAATACGTCTAGCGTCCATTCGTCCTCCAAGCAGCGTTGTCGCGCCGGGATCATGATCGATTCCAACGCGAGCGAACGAGATCGCTTGTCTCCTCAACAAAGGTAAATCCATGTACGAACGACAGCCAAGCCGGACCGCTCTCGGCGCAGCCGGATATCGAGCCGCACATCAGCTATTGGAGGGCGGCAAAGTATTCTCCGATCCTCTCGCCCGCACCATTCTTGGTGACGGCGCCGACGCCATCATCGCGGGATTATCCGCGAGCCCGGCACAACAGGGCATGCGCCTCTTCATGGCGGTGCGCAGCCGCTTTGCCGAGGATTGCCTTGGCATGGCCGTGTCACGCGGCGTGCGGCAAGCGGTAATTCTCGGCGCCGGCTTGGATACATTTGCGCTGCGCAATCCATATTCGGATTTGGGGTTGCGGGTTTTCGAGGTCGATCATCCCGCGACCCAAGCCTGGAAACGAAAGCGTCTGTCGGAGGTCGGCCTCCCTATTCCGGCGTCGCTGACCTTTGCGGCGATCGACTTCGAAAGCGAAGATCTTAGTCACGGGCTACGTGATGCCGGCTTCGATCCTGATCGCCCCGCGTTCTTCATCTGGCTTGGCGTCGTCCCCTATCTTGGGCGAGTAGCCATAGCGGCTACGCTGCGTTACATTGCGAGCGTCCCGGAATCCGTGGTGGTGTTCGATTATAGCGAACCGCTGGAGAACTATCCGCCGGAGCGGCGAGCCGAGATCGTCGCGCTCGGCGCGTATACGGCTGAAATCGGTGAACCCTGGCTCAGTCATTTCGATCCCGACGAGATCGCGCGAGAGCTCCGCGGATACGGCTTCGGGGATCTCGAAGATCTAGGCATGTCCAAAATGGCCGTCCGCTATCTGGGCGCGCCCGCCGGCGTCCCTGACAGTGGCCCGGGAGGGCACGTGATCCGGGCAGCCCGTGCTCCGTGAACATCGTGCTTCTCGTCGGCGTCTCCAGTTGGATTGCGAAGGGCCGGCTCGGGATCAAAAGCGCCTTGCACGTCCCTTGCCTAATGATATTGCTGCGATGCATGAGTCTGCTTGTCCATCGCGACATGTTGCCCTACCGCATCAACTTGTCGCCATTGGAGAGCAGCGGACGTAGTGACCGGCCAAGTGACGCTGCTGGGTTATAGGGAGACGGCCTGGTTGGGAGCCGATTCATTCGGCCTGCGGAGACCTGCCGTCTCTTCCATGAGCCAGTTCCGGAACGTTGTAACCGCGGTTCGCGGCTCCTGTCCTTGTGCGCTGACGAGCCAGTATCCGGACTCGATCCGGACCGCTGGCTCGACGACGGGCACGAGCCGGTTGCTGGCCAATTCCGATTGGACCAACGGCAGCCTGCCCATCGCCACTCCCAACCCCGCGGCGGCAGCCTCGCAGGCGAGCTGCATGGTGTCGAAATAGATCTCGTCCGCCGCGTTCAATTCGACCTTCGCGCACGCGGCCCAGGCATTCCAATCCTGCTCCACTGAGGACAGCCGCAGCAGCGTCGTCGACGACCAGTCGACGCGCCCCGTTCGCGTTAGCTTGGCGAGATACTCACCGGTAGTCACCGGCAGCAGCCGCTCGTTGAACAGCAGCTCGGCGCGGCCGGTCTGCCAATTCGCCCGGCCGGTCCGTACCGACAAGTCGACACCGTCGAGCGGAAGGTCAAGCTGCCTCGGAGAGGTGTCAATGTTGAGACGAACGGCCGGATGCAGCTTCCGAAACCGCGACAGCCTTGGAATCAGGAATCGCTGCGCAAATGTCGGCGTCGTGCTCATCACCACGCGCTTCTCCAGGCGCCGGCCAGGCAGGCTGTGGGCGCCGCGCGCGATCGTTGAGAGGCCGTCGACGACATAGGGCAGGAACTGCGCGCCTGCCTGCGTCAGGCTCACGCCTCGCACATTCCTCTGGAACAGCGGAGCGCCCAGCCATTTTTCAAGCGAGCTTATGCCGTGACTGACCGCGCTTGCTGTTTGACCAAGCTCCTGCGCCGCCCTCACGAAGCTCTGGCATCGCGCCGCCGCTTCGAACTGGCGCAGCGCGGGCAGCGGAGGCAGGAGAATCGGCATTGATGACGGCACCCTTGCAGCGACGGCTCATGGTCTCCGGTTCCGCCGCACCCCTCGCAAGAGCGGCCCTCCGTCCGGCTTCGACGCGCGAATGCTGCAGCCGCCTCGAACGCAAACCTAGCAAGGGCCGATCGATCTGCGTATCGGATAGTTTTGAAGTGATCGTTGAGGAAATCGAAAGGCCGTCCGCCAGCACATCAAGCGCAGACGGCAACCAGCCGTCTGCGCTCTTCGCGTGACGCCGCATCTGGGGCGGAGGCGGCCGCACCCTATCGGCTGCGCAGCCGCGACCTCACCATGAAGCTGTCGAAGCTGTACTCCGCCACCTGCCACCAGAGGTTCTGATCCGAGCGATAGGCCTGCATTGCCTCGATTGTCTTCTTGAACTCCGCATTGCCGGCGGACAGCTCCGTCCACAACTCGTTCGTCGCCTTGAAGCACGCATCGAGAATGTCGGTGGAGAACGGCCTCAATTGCGCGCCCTGAGCCACGAGGCGCTTCAGTGCCTGCGGGTTCTGCAGATCGTAGCGCGCCGACATCCACGTATTGGTGTTCGCTGCAGCGTTCGCCAGGATCGCCTGGTAGGTCTTCGGAAGCGAGTTCCACTTCTCGAGGTTCGTGAACAGGTGAATGGTCGACGATCCTTCCCAGAAACCGGGATAGTAATAGAACTTGGCGACGCGATTGAAGCCGAGCTTCTCATCGTCGTGCGGGCCGACCCATTCGGCGGCGTCGATCGTGCCCTTTTCGAGTGCGGGGTAGACATCGCCGCCAGCCAACTGCTGCGGAACCACACCGAGCTTCGCCAGGACCTGGCCCGCAATCCCGCCGATGCGCATTTTCAGGCCCGCCATGTCTTCGGCCGTCCTGATTTCCTTCCGGAACCAGCCGCCCATCTGCGTGCCAGTATTGCCGCAGGGATGCGCGATGACGCCGTACTTCGCGAAGAACTCGTTGGCCAATTCATTGCCGCCGCCATGATAGAGCCAGGAATTCTGTTGGCGCGTGTTCAGGCCGAAGGGGACGGAGGTGTAGATGGCGAAGGTCGGGTCTTTTCCGACGTAGTAATAGGCGCACGAATGACTCATCTCGACCGTGTTGTTGGACGTGGCGTCGAGGGCCTGCAGCCCAGGCACGAGCTCACCCGGAGAAAAGATCTGGATGTGGAAGCGCCCTTCCGTCATCTCGAGAACCTGACGGGAGAAATATTCCGCCGCGCCGTACAGCGTATCCAGGGATTTCGGAAAGCTCGTCGTCAGGCGCCAACGCAGCTCAGGAAGCGACTGCGCGATCGCGGGGGACGCCACGCCCGCAGTCACCGCCCCGGCGGCCGTCATCTTCAGCAAGTCACGTCGCTTCATGGTTTTCTCCCAAAATATTTCTCACTTGCGAGCGACCGAGATCTCGCAGCACAGGTTCGGTTCGCGAAGACATCTGCACGCCGTCAACGGCCGCGGCAAATGAATTTGGTCCTGAGAGAGCTGAATCAATTTCACGTCGACGCGCGGAGTTAATCAGCGATACCATCGATGATGATCACGTCCGCATCGGCAATCAGTTGACGAATAGCCAACGCCTTCTGATACTCCGGGCTCCGATAGCAGGCCATCGCCACAGACCGATCCGGAAATTCAACCACGACATTGCGCTCGCGCGATTTCCCCTCCATGGTCTCGAACGATCCGCCGCGCACGACGAAGCGGGCTCCGTACTTTATGAAGGCAATATTCGCCGCCGCCAGGTAATCCGGGTAGCGCTGCTCGTCACGGATCGAGACGCGGCCGATCCAGTAGGCCTTGGGCATCGGCATTCTCCATTGATGATCGGCCGCCGGCGCCTTGAAACATGCAGGTGCGATAACAGCGACTGCGCCGGCTGCTCTATCGCAGCACCTGCTGGTCGAGATACGGCTTGCCGCCTTGCGAGGAGATCACGGATCCACCCCGCAGCTCTATGATCGGCAGCGCGGCAAGAGCATTCACGACGTGGTACATCGTCGGCAAATCGAACCAGCTCGCCGGATTGAACCTGACGGATCCCTGACCGATCTGGTGGCGCTCGATCGTCCGGTCTGGGTCGGCCGCAGGCGTGAACGTCACTTGGCGCAACTCGGTCTGCCCCCAATCACCAGTCCGAGGAAGGTACTTCAACATCAACGTCCCGTCCGATTGGACGCGCGGTTTATCAGGCGGACCATCGCAGAGGTCCCGCACCTCGAGCTCGAGAAACCGAAACCCCATCCACCCGGCAATGCAGCTGTGCACGCCGGCCCACTCGCGAGGCGCTGCGACTTCCGCATAGAGCTTCGGATGTCCGATTTCATCGCGCCCGGTGATGATAGGATCGGCGAGGCTTTCCCAAACCACGGCCAGGAACTTTCCAGTGACCCGATCACGCTGGCCAGCAAACGTCACGGGCCAGCCGACATGAACCATCGTGTAGCCCCGCCCCGCCAGCCAGTCGATCTCCGTCATATAGTGAAACTCGACAGTGACGACGGGTTCTCCGGCGAGTGCAAACTCTTCCGGAAGATGCTGCTCGAGCAGCTTTACGTCCGTCAGGAAGCTCACCGCAACGCTCAATCGGCGAGGACTGCGCTTGCTGTCGCCCGCGATCCCCAGCGGCATTTGCCGCGGACCCGGCGCCGGCCCGAAATGGGTCGGCATCCGATAGATGCGGCCTGCCTCGAACCGATAGCTCACGACGTCCTGCTCTCTGGAAGGTCAAGTGACGGCGCATCACCGAAGAAGCCGACCATCCTGGTGAACTTCATATCCGAGCCGATTTCGCCGAAATCGATCGAGGTCTGACCGGCCGTGCCGTCGGCACGCACCTGCCGCCAAAGAAACCGCACGACGTTGTGATGGATATCGACGCCGCTCATGAATTCGAGCCTCGCGCCGGGGCGACGCGACTGGACTTGAGCAATGTGCATAGCGAGCGCGGTACGGCCGACAAGCACTATGGTTGGATCGATATAGGTCCCGCGCTCGCTCCAGCATTCGGCCAGCAACTTGTGGCAGGCGGCGGCATCCGCCGAATTCCAGGCCGACATGTATTGATCCACAACGCGCGCGATGATGCTTTTGGTCATACCAACCTTCCCTGCCCCCTCCCTCTACAACGGCAGCCGGCGGCGGAATGATTTCAAACTTTTGAACTCGCATTCCACCGAATCGGAAGAATGCACGTAACCCCTCGATTCCTCTCTCGTTTTCCGCTGCTCGTTGCGCGGACGCAATCCGATCGGCCAAGCTGTGCAGGCGCCGCGAATCTGGTCACGCGGGATCGTTTGAGATATCAAATCGATGAAGCTTGTTTCATTAGGATATCGAAAGATGCGACCGACCTTTGACATGGACGCGTTGCGGACAATGGTTGTCGGCACGGAATTAGGCAGCTTCGCGCGTGCGGCCGCTCAGCTGGGACGCTCGCAGTCCGCGATCAGCATGCAGCTGAAGAAGCTGGAGGAGCAGGCCGGCAAGACACTGTTTCGTAGAAATGGACGCGGATTGACACCGACCGAAGCTGGCGATGCCTTACTGGCCTACGCGCGCAGGATCATCTCGCTTAACGATGAAGCCGCCGTCTCGCTCGGGGCGACGGCGGATGCTGCCGCGGTCCGCGTCGGCCTGCCTCAGGACTTCTTTGAGGACGTGATGCCCGGCGCACTTCTGCAGTTCTCACGCGAGCGTCCGGACGTGCATATCGAGGTCCGCGCCGGCCGCAACTACGCCCTTGACGAGGAGGTTCGCGCCGGCCGGCTGGACCTGGCTCTCGCCTTCTGTCCGACGGATGCCGAGGCCAACGGCACAAGGATTGCGACACTCCCGATGGTCTGGCTCGCGGGGAAAAAATTCACCGAGCTGATGCCAAACGGCCCTCTTCCTCTCGTGCTGTTCGATCATCCATGCCTGTTTCGCCAGGCCTGTCTCCAGGTGCTCGAACGCAAGCGCGTTAAGTGGCGCCTGGCGCTCACCACGCCGAGTCTGCCTGGTGTCTGGGCGACCCTGCGTTCCACACCCAGCGTGACCTTGCGCACCGGCCACAGAATTCCAACCGGCATTCAGGAAGTCGGCAGCAAGCTGGATCTGCCGCGCGCACCCAAGATCGATCTGAGATTGCTCACCACGGACCAGCTGTCCCCCGCCGCGTCCGCCTTTCGGGACATCCTGCAGCAACAGATCATCGCCGGTTTGGGCAGTTCAGCGAAGAATTAGCGGCAGCTATCTATCGCTGAGCCGCGAACCCAACGCTCTCGATGCCGGCCACTGCACAGACCTCGTCATTGTCGGAGGTGTCGCCGGTGACACCTACCGCGCCGATTAGCTGACCATTGCCGCGCATTATAACGCCGCCGGCCACGGGAACGATATTGCCGCCCGAGACGCCTGACAGGCCCATCATCAAATGAGGTCGCGCGATGGCCATCTTCTCGATGTCTCGCGAGCTGACGCCGATCGCCAGCGCTCCGTAGGCCTTGCCCAGCGCGATCTCGAACCGGAGCATCGATGCGTCATCTTGGCGCTGAAAGGCGACGAGGTGCCCACCAGCATCGAGTACGGCGACGCTGATCGGCTTCAGATCAAGCCGCGCCGCACATGCAAACGCAGTTTCGATTATGCGATTCGCTTCGGCAAGCGTTGGGCCAGGCATGCTGCTCACTCTTTTCGGCGTCGGTTGCTCGTCGTTTCGCATCGTCCGATATCAGCCGACATAGGCCGTCTTGATCGTGGTATAGAATTCCGCGGCGTATCGGCCCTGCTCGCGAGGCCCATATGAGGATCCTTTGCGTCCACCAAACGGCACGTGGAAATCAATGCCGGCCGTCGGCAGGTTCACCATCACCATGCCGGCTTCCGCGTTGCGCTTGAAGTGGTTCGCGTATTTCAGACTGGTCGTGCAGATGCCGGAAGAGAGCCCGAACGGCGTGTCGTTGGCGACATCGAGGGCTTCCTCGTAGTCCTTGACACGGATGACCGTCGCGACGGGGCCGAAGATCTCCTCGCGGGAAATCCTCATGCGATTGGTCGCCTCCACGAACAAGGCGGGTTGTAGGTAGAAGCCCGGGGTCTGCCGGCGGACCCTCTCGCCGCCGAACGCGAGCCTGGCGCCTTCCTGCTGGCCGATCGAGATGAACTTCTCGTCCTGCAGGAGCTGGCTCTCGTCGACGACGGGGCCAATCTGCGTTCCCTCCTTGAGCGCGTGATCCACGACGAGGACCTCGAGCCGGTTCGTGAGCGCGGCGACGAATCGGTCATGAATGTCCGCCGTGACGATCAGGCGGGACGAGGCGGTGCATCGCTGGCCCGTCGAGAAGAAGGCGCCGTTGACGGCGCAGTCAACGGCCTTGTCGAGATCGGCATCGTCGAGAACGACAAAGGGATTCTTGCCTCCCATCTCCAGCTGAAACTTGCGCATTTGCGCAATCGACGCCTCGGCGACCCGCTTTCCCGTCCCGGTCGATCCGGTGAACGAGACGGCCCTGACCTTGGCGCTGTCCAGGATGGTCTGGCCGACAACCGATCCTCGTCCCATGACAAGATTAAGTACGCCCCTCGGCAACCCCGCGCGATGGAGGATATCCACCAGCGCCCAGGCGCATCCCGGCACCAGATCCGCCGGCTTGAAAACGACCGTGTTGCCATGACACAGCGCAGGCGCGATCTTCCAGGCCGGGATGGCCATGGGAAAATTCCAGGGCGTGATCAGGCCGACCACGCCGACGGCCTCGCGCGTAACTTCGACATGGACGCCGGGCCGCACGCTCGGCACGATCTCTCCGGTCTGCCGCAGCGCTTCGCCGGCAAAATAGTCGAAGATGTGGGCCGCGCGGACGGTTTCCCCGATGCCCTCCGCCAGCGTCTTGCCCTCTTCCCGGGACAGCAGCTGGCCGAGCTCGTCCTTGCGCTCGCGGATTTCGTCGGCCACCTTTCGCAGGACGGTATGACGCTGGAGCGGATCGGATCGCGACCAGCCGGCGAATGCGCGGTCGGCTGCGTCGATCGCGGCGACGGTATCCGCCTTGGTCGCCCGCGCATACTCTGCGATGACGTCATTGACATCGGACGGATTGACGTTGGGCGCGGCTTCACCGTCGAGCCACTCACCATCAACGAGATTTGGATAACACTTTGTCATTGCTGTCTGCCCAACACATTTAGGAACGATTCATGCCGCAGCCGGCGCACCGCGCGTCGGCTGAAGGCGCGAATGAACGGCCCCTCCCGCAACCACGAGGAAGTTCGCATCACCGAAGCTGCAGGATCGAGCCGGCCGCGCTACGGGAGCAAGATCGTCGAGCCAACCGTCTTGCTGCCTTCGAGATCGCGGTGCGCTTGCGCGGCCTCCTTTAGAGCATAGGTTTGCGAGACCTTGGCCTTGACTTGCCCGCTGGCGAGGACGTCGAAAAGGTCCTTCGCCATAGCCTGGAGGTCTTTTGGCTTGGCCGTGTAGGTCGCAAGCGCCGGGCGCGTAACGAAGAGGGAGCCCTTAGCAGCGAGCTGGCCGATATTGACAGGGGCCACCGGGCCGGAAGTGTTGCCGAAGCTCACCATCAATCCCATCGGTTGCAGGCACGACAGCGAATCGTCCCACGTGTCCTTGCCGACCGAGTCGTAGACGACCGGCACACCCGCCCCACCCGTCAGCTCGCGAACGCGGTTTGCGAAATTTTCCTTGCGGTAAATGATCGTGTGCGTGCAGCCATTGGCCTTGGCGAGAGCCGCCTTCTCCTCGCTGCTCACCGTGCCGATGACGGTCACGCCGAGCGCCCTTAGCCATTGGCACGCGATGAGGCCGACGCCGCCCGCCGCGGCATGAAGCAACACGGTCTCCCCCGCTTTCACCTGGTAGGTGCGGCGAATCAAATACTGGACGGTCATGCCCTTCAACATCATGGCCGCCGCCTCCTGATCAGAGATAGCATCCGGCAGTTTGACCAGCGGCGCCGCCGGCATGACTCTCTCCTCGGCATAAGAGCCGGCCGGACCGCCAGCATACGCAACGCGGTCGCCGATCTTGAAGTTGCTCACTCCCGGTCCCACCGCATCGATGACGCCGGCGGCTTCGAGGCCAATACAGCCCGGCAGGGGGATCGGATAAAGGCCAGAACGCTGATAGGTATCGATATAGTTCAGGCCGATCGCGATTTGGCGAACACGGACCTGTCCCTCGCCGGGATCTCCGACCGGCGTTTCCCTCCACTGCAGGACTTCAGGGCCGCCGGTCTTCTCGATCAGAATGGCTTTGGTCATCAATCGCTCCTCGGTTGTTCAAAGCGGGTGCGACGCGCGAACTGCCGATCCCTGGCGTACATGACCGCGCCGGTTCTGCAGCCCGCAGGCCTTCCCGCAAGCTTCCGGAAGCTGTCTAGCGAGCGGTCACAATTTCGAATATCGAATAGTTCTGAAATCTCTCTTCAATATTTCTGAATCGCAGAGCCCCCATCGCCCCCCGTTGGGACGACGGTCTTCAGGAGCTCAGTTCGTCCTTGCGATCCAACACGGCTTGGTTCGTCAGCCAGCGCAAGGCGATCGGCCAGAGCGTCGTTGCGAAGCGGCGATTGAAGAAGCCAAAATGGCCGACGACGGTCTCGCCCGTTTCGGACGGAGAAATCCGCAGGTGCACAGTCGGACAGTTGATGAAGTAGGCCAGTAACCGGTCGACCGCGCGAGGCGTGGCGAACTCATCGTCATCGAGGCCAATGGCCAAAGTTGGCGCGCGAAGTTGCGTAAAGCGGCGCACCAGAGTCTCCCTGTCGGGATAGCGCTTACGGATGCCGCCGCACCAAGAATCCTCGAATCTTCGCTGGCTAAACACCCAGTCGCTCACGACTCCCTTTGGCGTGTCCTCCAGCCAACCCAACCGCTTTCCGGGGAAATACCCGAACAGCAAGGTCACAATCGGCATCAGGAGATGCCATTTGAGGATCATCTTCAGCCTGGCCGCGGACGCGTAGTCGGGCCAGTAGGCGTATTGTGCGCCGACGGTCACGACCCGGCTGACGAGGCCGTTCGAGTTCGCGAGCCCCAGCAGGAATCCGCCGACGCTGTGCGCAACGACGAAGATCGGCTGGTCCGGAAACGATCGGCGCACGAACTGCAGGACCGCTTCGAAATCCCGGCAACCCCAATCGAGCCAGGACGCTTCGAATCCACGGAGCGAGGCTGGCCGAGAAAGGCCTATGCCGCGATAGTCATAAACCAGGACGTCAAGGTCGTTCGCAGCGAGAAACTCGGCGAAGCGCCAGTAGTACTGGCACAGCACCGATGTGGCCGAATTGATGATCACGACCGGGCGCGCCGGTGCCCTCGCGGCATTGCGCCAGATGTACCCGCCGAGGCGTTGTCCATCGATTGCTTCGATCGTCAACATCTCCGGCGCGGCCGCGTGAACGGATAGCTTCATCAGACCCGCTTTTGTTGGAATGCATGCGGGAGGCGAGCCGCCTCGCGCATGTGCCGTTCTGCTCAGCGAATTGGCGAAAACGGCGCCGGGAACAGGATCTTGGTCTCCTCCTCGAGGACGACCTCGCCTTCCTTCCAGGGCCGCCCTGGGTTCAGGGCCGGATCACTTCTGATCGCCGTGCGCTCATCCAAGCTACGGTAGGCCCAAATGTGCATCCAGCGATTGAGATCGCCCACATCGGATGCGAATACGCCCGTGAGGCCCTGCGTCGGATTCCGCCTTGAAAGATACTCGTTCCAATGCCGGATCATCTTCGGAAGGGTGAATGGCTTGAGCACCTGCGTCGACATCTCGAAGAATGGTCCGTGATCGGAGGGGATGAAGGGCGGCGAGCCCGGCATCTCCTCGAAGATCTCCGCCTTCATCGTGCGAATAAGCTCGCCCGTCGCCGGCGGCCAGCTGCCGTCCCTGACCGCCTCGGCCCGGATCCGCGAGCGCTCCGACGCATTCTCGTAGGGCCAGACATGGATCACTTCGTTGAGCGGACCGATGTCGGTGTACCAGAATGCCGCCATCTTCGAGAGCCGCTCCCGCCTCGGCAATGCATCGCCAAACAGCTTCAGGAACTCGGGCAACGTCCCGGGACGAAGAGCATAAGTGCGAAACTCGTAGATCATGTCCGTTAACCGACCCGGCTGGTTTGCTGATCGCCAAGCGCGATCTCGACGATATGGAGTCCGCGATCGCTCAGGCGCGACGGGAACTTGTCCTTCAGCCGTGCCTCGTGAACCGGGATGACGCGTCTCGCCTCACCTCCCACATGGCCCAGCATCTCGTGAGTGGTAAGCAGCAGGTTGGTCTGACTTCCGGCCGCGAGACCGATCGGCACGTAGCCGGGATCGCTCGGGTCGGCACCCGTGAGGTTTTCGAAGCAATAGACGAGGTCGCCGGCCAGCACCCACGCGTCGGACGACTGCTTCTTGCCGTCGTTCCGCACCAGAATGTACTGGCTCCCCGCGGTATGAGTATCGTGCGCCGGAAACAGATCGATCCCGGGCAACACGTCTTCCATAACGCCGTCCACACAGACCAACCGCCCCTCCCGCGCCAGCCCGATCGCCCGCATGATATCAGCCGGATCGATCGCGGCCGTCAGCCAGCGAAGCTTTCGATCGAGCGACATGGCCCACACCCATTTGGACAACTCCCTCTCCTGGATGAAGAACCTGGCGTTCGGGAAATGTCCGGCGCCGCCGAAATGATCGAAATGAGCATGGGTGACGAAGACGTGGGTGACATCCGCGGGCTTCACGCCGCAGCTGGCCAAGACGTCGCTCGGGGAATGCCAGTTTTCGACGCCGAACCGATCATTGAGCTCCTTGCCGTAGGCAACGTTGTCGAATCCGATGTCGACCATCGCGACGACGCCGTTGCCCTTGATCAACGCGTAGCCATAAGAGAAGCGAACGCTCTCGTCGAACGCGCCATGCAGCGTGACGCCGCGCGGGAATTTTGACGTAAAACCGTATTCGAGGATCCAGATCGAGTAATTCTTCATTTTAACAACCTGCTTGAACGCCAACGTCACTGAGCTCCTAGACCATCCGGACGTGCTCGGCGCAGCACGCCCGATCGAACGCGATGATCTCGAACCCGGGCAGCGCGGCCGCGGTGAACCTCAACTGCTCCCAACCGCCATTCAATGGCGAGAGCGCGAGATCGACGTCACCTGCCATCACCCGCGCCGATCGGCACGACGCCAGCGCCTTTCCGATCAGCGTCGCCGCCTTCACCAGATGATGGTGATGATGGGCGGCGCCGCGAGGGACAGTTGCGGACCGTATCCGTTCGATCGCGCCCTGGTACATGTCGTCCGTCATCCGGAGCATCGGATGTCCACGCGCGGCGGCCTTGCTTCCGGCCGTGACCAGAAGCAGCATCCCGGCAATCTGGGCTGCGACCTGACGCAGATCCTCGAACGGCGGCGCCATCTCCAGCCCGTAAGCGACGACGGCATCGTCGGGCTTCGTGCCGGGAGTCTCCAGCCTCGGTCGCATTGGTCACCGCCGATCAGGCTAGGGATTGGCTCACGGGAATGATGCGCCTCGTCTCGTAGCGAGACGCTAGCCGGACTTGAACGGATCGCGACGACGGAAGTCGTCGTTGATCTCGTCCATGGTCATCCAGTGCACCCCTTGGTGGGCGCTGATGTGCGAGATCAGTCGCTCCAACATCAACAGAACCTGCGGGCGTCCTGCCACATCGGGATGGATGGTGATGGGAAACACAGCGTAGTCCATCTCGCGATAGACCCAGTCGAACTGGTCGCGCCACATCTCCTCGATGTCGCGCGGATTGAACCAACCGCCGCTGTTGGGCGCCTGCTTGATGAACATCAGGGGCGGAAGATCATCGATGTACCAGTTCGTCGGAATCTCGACGAGATCAACCTCCTTGCCGTGGACCAGAGGCTTCATCCATTGCGAGGCTGGCTTCGAATAGTCCACCTTGGTCCAGCTCTCCCCCACCCGGGCGTAGAACGGAAGGAAGTCGTGGTAGGCCTGAGTGTGGCCGTACTTGAATCCGTGCTTGAGCAGCAGGTCGAACGTGTTGACTGACGGCTCCCACCATGGCGCGGAATAGCCGCTCGGTCGCTTCCCGCTGACGCCCTCGATCAGCTCGATCGATCGCTTCAGGATATCCTCTTCCTGGGTTCGTGTGAGCTTCGTCGGCGGCTCATGCGAATAGCCGTGGGCGCCGATCTCGTGACCCATCTGCGCGATCGACTTCGTCTGGTCCAAGAACGTCTCGATCGAGTGCCCCGGGATGAACCACGTTGCTTTGATGTTGTACCGCTCCAGAAGCTTGAGAACGCGGGGTGTACCCACCTCGCCCGCGAAGATGCCGCGCTGCATGTCATAGAGGGAGTCGCCTCCGCCCCACGAACCAAGAAAGCCCGCGACGGCGTCGAGATCTACGCTGAAGGTACATTGGATATTCTTTGGCATCGACTTCCCCAGGCAAGCGGCGAGTGACCAGCACGATTTTTGCGCGGGACGTTCTCACCTAATTTCTTGCAGGGTTACATCGGCGGGCACACTTCGAATATTACAAAGTTTTGAACTGCCACTTTCCGAGCGAGAAACATTTTGGCGACACCGGGCCGCGCACGCTGCGGCCGTCCTTCATCTCAATCCACCGCGCTGTCGTACTGCTCGTCCGTTACGTGCTCCAGCCAGCTGACGTGTACGTCGTCCTCGTTGCTTTCCTGAAACGCGATATAGGTCATGGTGCTCGTCTCATGCGCGCCGTGCCAGTGCTTTTCGTTTGGAGGAATCCAGACGACGTCACCAGCCCGCACCAGCCGGCCCTTCTGGCCCCACGCCTGTACGCGCCCCACGCCCGCCAGAATGCACAGAGTCTGGCCGAGCGGGTGCGTATGCCATGCCGTGCGGGCCCGAGGCTCGAAGCGGGCAAACCCCGCACGGATCCTGGCCGGCTCCGGCGCTGCGACGATCTGCTCGCGCCACACGGCTCCCGTGAAATTTTCAACCTCGCCACGGCGCGACGGCCGCGACCCGATGGGAAAGATATCCATGACTAATGTTCCGCGTTTGACGATTGCACTATTGCTGGATCGCCGTGGTGCGGCGTTCGATCGCTCGAATGACGGCGGCCATGTCGTCCTGGCCAAGGCCGAGCTCGCTGGTCTCGCGAAACAGCTGATGACAGGTGTCCAAAACCGGCGAAGCGATTCCTTTGTTGCGCGCGGCATCCACGATGAGGCTCACGTTGCTCAGGACGTTGGTGATCGACGCCTGGACCGAGAAATCCTGAGACACCATCTTTCCGACCTTAACGCGCGAGACATCGCTCGCCAGCGGGCTGGCGTCGAGGACTTCGACCAGGGTGGACAAATCCAATTTGTGGCTGCTCGCGAAGTGGACCGATTCGGCAAGCCCCGTCACCACGGCGGTCAAGAATAGATTGACCGCGAGCTTCATCTGGAGCGCGCTCGGCACCGCTCCGCAGACAATCGTGCTCCGGCACATCGGCACGAGAAGCCGGCGGACGATCTCCAGATCCTGCGCGCCGCCCGCGAGCATGGCCACGAGCTGCCCCAGCTCGGCCGGCCTGCGCGAGCCGGACACCGGCGCTTCAACGTAGCGGCCGCCGGCCGCCACGATGTCCCGCTGCAGGTCTCTGGAATAGGTCGGCTCCGTCGTCGCCATGTTGACGATCAGACGCCCGCGAACGATCGGGGCAAAGTTCTTCGCGCCCCTGCGCAAGGCCGCATCAATAGCGGGTCCGTCGACCAGCATCATGATGGTCGTCTCACAAAGCGAGAGGACTTCCTCGGGCCCGTTGGCGACCATGGCTCCCGCCTGCGCCAGCCGGCCGGACTTTTCAGGAGACCTGTTCCAGACGACCAACGGCGTGCCCCCCTTGAGGAGGTTTAGGGCCATCGGTTCGCCCATGGCGCCGAGGCCAACAAAGCCGACGGGACCTCCGCAATCACTCACCATGGTCGACTACTCGCTCGATCTGCCTGCGGTCGGCCATCCCAAGCGTTTCACCTCGCCAGAATTTGGCCTCTTCCTGCAGACGGACACTATCGTCTCATCACGACAAGCAAAAATGGATACTTGTGAAGTGAGACTTCGCGATAATCAAACATCTGGTTGCGGCTGCGCGCGACGCTGAAGGGCAAGCGCAAACCGCTCGGCCTGTTTCCGACTCACCGATGTCAGACTTCAACATTATCTGGATATTCAACCCGGCAGATCGCGACTAGATGGACAAGGCAGCAGCCTTATCGAGACGCGTCATCACGACCGCGAACATCTGGGGTCACCGGGATGCATCTGTATATCTCAACGGCGATCGACCGGGTCATCGAGAGGTACTTCTGGATCTTCCGGATCAGCCTCCCCTTCTGAAGCGCCGCTTCCTAGCTTGATCCCCCGACGAGCCTTGCCCCAATTGGATGAATTCGTCAGTAGAGAGTTGCGCGCACGGTCTGCTCGCGCGACTTGTCCCGCTCGCGATAACTCTCGTCCTTGCTCAGGTCCGCCAGGATCGTGCCGTTGCTGGGAAGAGCCGACCTCGGCGCGAAGCGCTCCGGATTCCAAAGATCGGCCCTAACCGCCGCGCGGGGACACTGGAAGTACACGGTCTCGGCCTTCACGATCACCACCGCGCGCGGCGGCTTGCTTTCAGCTGGAAATCTCGCGAGAAGTGATGGATCGGTCGAGATCAGCGCGTGACCGTTCACGCGCAGCGATTCGTCAATGCCCGAAATCAGGAACAGCAAGCCGATCCGGGGATCGACGATCAGATTGTGAAGGGAATCGACGCGGTTGTTGCCGCGCCGGTCCGGAATCAGCAGCGTATGCTCGTCCTCGACCGCCACGAAGCCGGCCGGATCGCCGCGGGGCGATGCATCCAAGCCGTCGGCGCCATTCGTCGCCAGCACGACGTAGTTCGACGCCTCGATGAAGGCCCGGTAATGCGGGTGGATGTAGTTGATCTCCTTCGCCAACGAGGCCGGGCTACCCTGACCATAGAGCGCGATCAGCGCCTCTTCGTCGCGGATGAGATAGGTCGTATCCATCTCCGGCTCCCTGCGGTTCGTCGGCCGTCAACCGGAGCGGCCTCATACACTCAATGATGATGCACATCACCGGCGGTATAGCCTCGCAGTTCCGCGTACTTCTTGATCTGGTCGGAGCTGAGAATGTCGGCTGCAAATAGATGATATTTGAGGTGAATTTCCCGGAGTTCGCCTTGCGTGACAGCGATCGCGGCAGTCGACGCCTTGAGGCTCGCCGGCGTTATGGAACGGCTGGCGAACAGCTTGTCCAGCTCCGTCTCCTGCGCAATCAGCTTCGATCCCAATGGCACAGCTTCAGCCTTCATGGATTCAAACAGGCCCTTGATTTTGTCTCGCTGATCCGGCCTCAGCGCGAGTTGGTCTGCCAATTCGATGACGTGAGACGGGCCGGGATAGCCATTCAACTCTCCGGCAAACGCCAGTCCCATTCCCCGACCCGCATTGAGATCTGCAACTTGCTGCTCCGAGAGCGCTTTGACAGGGCGCAGGTACATTCCTGCATAAGGCATCTGAGCAATGGCGGACCCGGTCGCGAGCAGGAGCGCGACCGTCATGAGGTGTTTCCGCATATTGTCTCCTCCAGTTTGCCAGAGACTGATCGTAAAACTTCACGTCCAAATCCGGCCCTTCAAGACTACCGCTCTCGACGTTCAAGCCACCAATCGATCAGCTCCAGCCGGTCCTGACCAAAAAAGGCTTCGCCGTCGACAATGAACCAAGGCACGCCAAAGCAACCGGACGCTTCGGCGGCCGCGTTGGCCCGGTCGAGCGCGGCAATGGCCGCCTCGTTCTCACGTGCCATCCACAGCTCGCTCATGGAGAGATATTCGTGTCCGGCCTGCAGCGGGTCTTCCTCGAACGAGATATCGGCGCCATGCCCGAAGAAGCGGTCCCACACGGCCATGCCGAATGCGGCGCCGTCCTCAAAACTTCTCGCATTGAGGTAGTGTACGGCGATGCGCGCCAGCTTCGCATTCGCAAACGGGTAGCGATGTGTCGCATTGGAATGCCGCGGCTCGCCGCCACCATCCGGGAGTCCTTGCGGATGAACTCCCGCTTTAGCGCGCGGACGCCGTCGTAGGCATCGAGAACGCCGTGCCCGCGCCAGATCCTGCTGAGATCGACCGGAAGCCAGCGAATCGCCCGATCGTGCTTTGCGGCGATTGCGCCGATGCCCTTAGCCGCGATGTAGCTATAGGGCGATGCAAATTCGAAGTAGAAATCGATCGTCGACATGCTTTGCCAGTCATACCGCCTGCCGCAGCGGCACACCCGGCTCCTCCGCCGGGTCGCGGCCGTCAGCGATCGCAACAGTAGCCGCCCCGCCCAAAGGCGATAATCGCAATGAATTGAAATGACGCTTCAGCGAAGCCGAACATGACGGAGGCGACGCGATCGTTCGGATCTGCGCAAGGATCACTTCAAATCTATTCGATGCCCGATACCGGCGCGACCTGTTACTGCTAAATCCCCGACCGATTTGCCAGCCGACCAGAGAGGACCTATGAGCGCTTCAACGCTCCGTCGCGCCGAGCGGCGCATGGATACGGGCCACGCGATAGAGTTCGTGAAGCAGGCGCACACCGGGCGGCTCGCCACGATCGGGAAGGACGGGTATCCCTACTGCATACCGCTTCTCTTCATCTGGATGGACGACAGCGTGTTCCTGCACGGCACCAATGCAGTCGGCCATCTCAGACAGAACATCGACCATGACAGCCGCGCGTGCTTCGAACTGGATGAGGCGGGCGAGGTGTTCGATTACGGCCGGTTCGAGTGCGATTCAGGCATTGCTTTCCGCAGCGTCGTGATCGTCGGCAACATCAGCGTCATCACCGATAGGGCCGTCAAGCAGACCTTCTGCGAGCGGCTCATGGAGAAGTACGGCAAGCCCAACACGATCCGCCCGCCGGGATTTTTGCCAAGGCTGGACTGGATTTCCGTCTACCGGATGAACGTCGAACGGATCAGCGGCAAGGAACAGACACTGCCGCCGCTTGAAGAGCAGTGGCCCGCCAAGGACCGGACCAAGACGCCGAACGCCGTCCCGGGAGGCGCCGCACCAGAGCAGCCGGCGTAGCCGAGCCGCTGTGCGTACGGGCCGACAGCGTGGGGTGAGGCCGTAACGCCTCGCGCCGCTGGATTTAGCCGAGCCGAAACACGCGGCGGGCGTTGCCGGACAGGAATGCCGCCTTCTGCGCCTCGGACAATCCCAAGGCGTCGATACCCTTCAAGCAGTGGCTGGGATGCAGCATCGGCCAATTCGTCCCGAACATGGCGCGCGTCTGCCCGACGCCCTTCATCCATTCGGCAAAGCGCACAGGAAGCCGGTGCAGGACGTAGGCGGACGTGTCGACGTAAAAGTTGGGAAACTTGATGCTGAGCGTCGTCAGCTCGTCGAGCCAGGGATAGCCGACGTGCCCGCCGACGACGACAAGCTCGGGAAAGTCCAAGAGCACGTCTTCGAGATAGGGGATCAGGCGCCCCACCTCCGAGCGCCGCAGCGGACCCGTATGACCAATCTGCGTACAAAGCGGCACGTTGGCCTCAATGCAGGCTGCATAGACGGGATAATAGAGCCTGTGATTGGGCGGCAAGTCCCAAAGCCAGGGCACGACGCGCACGCCGACAAAGCGCCTGCCGTCGACCCAGCGACGGATGTCCCTGACGGCGTCCATCGGAGAGTCGAGTTGGACGGTCGCAAGCCCCCTCAAGCGCGACGGTGCGGCCCCGATCTGGGCCGCGACTTCCTCGTTGCTGATCAGGGAGCCTTCGGGTCCGTGCCAGGCGGAGAGCAGCGCAATGTCGATGCCCGCCTCGTCCATGGCTGCCAAGGTATCAGCCGTGGTCGTCTCGAAGATCTGACCAGGCGCTCTTCCCGTCCACCGCATGAGCGGTTCCAGCCACGGCCTCTTGGCCATGCGCGCGGTGATGACCTGCGCCCAGACATCGATTGCGCCCATGAACGGTCTCTCCCGCTATATCGAAGCAGCCAGGCATGCCGGTGACAGGGCTTGCCCGATGCCTGAGCATCAAGCCTGCGCGGGCTTCAGCCGCTTCTGGAAAAATGCGAGAATCTCGTCCCGGGCAGCGATGGTCGGCTCTCCCGCCTGATCGACGAGGTGAACGGTCACGACGCTGTGGGGCGTTTTCACGAACTGCTCGAAGAATGGCGGCTTGGGTCCAGCGTTCGCGGCCGTGTCCGGCAAGACGCGACCGATGAAGCGATCGCCGAGCGCAGCCTGATAGGCCGCGAACCGTTCAGCACGGCAGAAGGAATCGCCGGCGAACCGGTAGGCAAGGACAGTCAGATCTTCTCGCTCTAATCTCGCACGCACTTGCGCCAGTTCCTCCGGCGAGCTCTCGATGCCGCTCGGATTGTCCAGAGGCAGCGACGGCTGAGACACGACGGGGGCGAGCAACACCGGCTCCAGCATCATGTTCACGGCGAAGTTGCCCGTAAAACACATGCCGATGGCGCCGACACCCGGGCCGCCGCTCTCGTCATGCGCAAGCCTGGCGAGCGCTCGCAGCCAGTTCGATACGGGGCTGGACGCGCCGCCCCCGAGCGCACGAAACTCGGCGCTGACGCATGCTCGCCGAAATACGCCGGCGGCAGTCTCCGCGTCGGGAACGTCGCCGTCCTTTCCGAACAGCGAGGGCATGTAGACTCGGAAGCCGGCGTCGCGAACCCACCGCGCGAAACGCGCGACGTGGGGGCTGATGCCCGGCATCTCGGTCATCACGATGACGGCAGGCCCTGCCCCCGAAACGTAAACCGGCTTAGTCGCGCCCTCCAGCGTGAGGATCCGCTGGGTGAAATCGGATAGGCCGTCGGGCTTCAGCAACGCATCGCTCATGGTGCTCTCCGGAAAAGGTTGCGCGAAACCTATTTCCACGGCATTGATTTCGACAAGTGTCAAAAATGACATTAATCGGGTCTATTTTGCCATGCCGGTGATCGACGTCCTCGTGCTGAAAGGAGCCTCCCCGGCCAGCGTCGCCATCACCTTCGAGGTGATCGCGGTCGCCAACGGCATTCGCGCAAAGTCCGGACGCTCGCCCTGTTTCGACGTCAGGATTTCCGGTTCGGGGGCAGGATGGGCGACAAAACTAGCAAGGCTGCCCTCGAAATCGACGACCAGCAAGCCAGCCGACATCGTGATCGTGCCAGGGCTGGCCTGGATGGACGAGCGGCTCATTCGCGGCGGACTGCAGCGGCGGGACGCCGAGATTGCAAGGAAGGCTCTCCATGCTGCGTTTCAGTCCGGCGCTGAGATCGCAAGCTCCTGTTCGGCCGTGTTCCTGGTTGCAAGCACCGGGCTGCTCGACGGCCGCCGCGCGACCACGACCTGGTGGCTCGCGCCCCTGTTCCGGCAGCTGTTTCCCGAGGTGATGCTCGACACGGATGCGATGGTGTTGACCGACGCCGGCGTGACGACCGCCGGGGCGGCGATGGCCCAGCTCGACCTGATGCTCTCGATCGTCGCCCGCCACGCCGGCCCCGAGCTCGCAGACGGCTGCGCCCGGTTGTTGCTGCTGGACCAGAGGCAATCGCAATCCCGCTACATGGCGGTGTCCTTTCTCGCCGCCAAGGACGACCGCATCTCGCGCGCCGAACGTTGGGCGCGCGCGCGCCTGCATCGCACCTTCGCGATATCCGAGCTCGCAAAGGCTGCCGGACTTGGCGCGCGCACCTTTGCGCGCCGATGCGAGCGGGCGACCGGTCTTTCACCGGTGAGGTTCGTGCAGAAACTACGGGTCGAGAAGGCGATGGAGCTACTGGAGACCACCCGGCTCGGCCTCGAGGAGATCGCGGCGAAGGTTGGCTATGCCGACCCCTCCACGCTGCGCAAGCTGTTGCATCGGGAGAGAACGCCGGGCGCGCGCGCCTCGCGTGTGAGCCGGACGGCGAGAACGCAGCCTGCGATCGCAAGGCCTCCCGGAACCAATTCACTTGCGCGGCGCAGCCGGCGCAAGCTCCCCGCCATGACATGAGGACCGGCGGTCGTATCGAAATGTTTCGAGGCTCTGGACCCGTTCAAACGAACATCATGGCGACTGATGCGGCCAGAAGCGCTCCCATGACGCGATTGAAGGTTTTGGCCGCGGACGGGCTCTTCAGGACCGTCTCCAGGGACGACCCGAGCAGGAGCCAGGCCATCAGACTCGGAATGCAGCAGATTAGGAACAGCCCCGCCAGGAACGCAGCGTCCAGCACGACACTGGACGATCTCGAATTGAAGTAGGTGCCGACCGCGCCTGCGCCCACGACCCAGGATTTGGGATTGATCCACTGAAACAGCGCTGCGGACAGAGGACCGACAACCGCGCGATCCCCACTGTTCTGCCCCGGATCGGCTGTTGCGATCTTCCATGAGAGCCGGAGCAGGAAGGCTGCGCCAAGCAACTTCATGACCTGCAAGCCGGCCTCACTGGCCAGGACGGTTTGCCCGAGCCCCACTCCCAATGTGAAGATGAGTGAGGCCATCCCAACGGCGACGCCGAGAAGGGTGAGAAAGCCGCGATAAAGCCCGGCGATGGCGCCGGCCGCCGCCACCATGACGTTGCTCGGACCCGGCGTGAACGCAGAGACGACCGAGAAGCCAACGAAGGCGATGATCTCCTGCTGGGTCATGATTCAGCCGGCGTTGCCTGGATCACACGCGCTGCTTGAGCTCGATCTCCAGAAAAACGATCTCCGACCCAGTCTCGTTCATCACGTCATGCGCGACCCCCGCCTTTCGGAAATAGGACTTTCCTCGCGTCATTGGCGCCTTGGAGCGCTCGCCGCGGGGAGAAACAACGGTCATCTCGCTGTTGGTCATGGGAACGATGACGTAGTCCATCTCGTGGACATGTTGGCCGGTCGCCGCGCCGGGCGCGAGCCGCCATTCGGTGACGCGGACTTCGGCCGTCTCCACCTGCAAATCCGAGCTAGCGAGGGTCATGCATCATCTCCGTCTAAGGACATTTCAATTGATTAGGCTGTTGGCTTGATCGTGCCGTCACAACGACACGGTACCGCTGAACACGGGAATGCAGCCGCCGCCCACGCTCGCGCGAATTCCATCCCTTGTCCGCCAAGCTCTCATCGTGAGATCGCTGCGGCGCCCCATCTCACGCCCCTGGACCGTCTGGACGGTCAGCCGTTCCTCTTCCCCAAGGGACAGCAGCAGCGCGGCCAACGCCGCGTTGGCGCTACCCGTCGCTGGATCTTCCCAGGTCCCGGCAAGCGGCGCGAACATCCTGGCGCGTATGTTGAAGCCCTCTCGCGCATAGAGGAAGATCGACAGCCTGCCGCCGAGGCCACGTGCTGAATTGGCGCAGCGGCGATATGCGCCGATATCGGGCGCCGCGAGTGCAAGCGCGCCCGCCTCCACCTCGACAAGAACAAATTCAAGGCCAACCGAGGCGCGCATGGGAGCATGGGCATGCGTCACAATCCTTTTGGGGTCGACGGAGAGGCATGCGGCGATCGCCTCGACCGGCAGCTCTCCGAGACACTGTAGCGGCTGAGGTGCGTCGATCTCGCAATGGCCTTCGCTCAAAAGACGGACCTCGACGAGGCCGGCCAACTCCTCAAAGCGAAGAACGGATCCAGTTGCGACGCCGAGGCGTGACAGAACGTTGGCCGTCCCAACATTCGGATGCCCCGCGAAGGGCAGCTCCGCGGTGCGATTGAAGATGCGCACCCGCGCGGTATTGGCAGAATTCTCGGGAGGGAAAACAAACGTCGTCTCGCTGTAGTTCATTTCCGCCGCCAGCGACTGCATCGTCGCCGCATCGAGCCCCCGCGCGTCGGGAAACACGGCGAGAGGGTTTCCGCCGAACCGGACCCGCGTGAAGACGTCAACGGTGTGAAAAGCGTACTCGCGCAGCAATAAGCCTCCTGACGACCCCACCCTGCGTCTACGAGCAGAATGAGATCCGATCGGATTGTTGATGCCCTTCGAGAGCCGCAAGGGCAATGTTGAGCTTCCCGAATAGTCTACTTGCCGCCGCCGAGCCGGAATATTTCATTTGCTCGAACTCGCGCTTCAACGTCTTGAATGCGTTCGCAAGGAGCGATCGGACCCTGACGACGATTAGACCATCCGCAGCTTCATCGCGGGAGCCGATCTTTCTGAATTGCCACTTCAAAAGAATGAATTTTCCGACTCTCTCACGTCTCACTAGCGTCGCTAGCGCTGAAAACCGACTCGGATCCCTCTCCCGCCGGTCTCGCAGAGGCCGCAGGACGCCCGGACGAATCCGTCAGGCAGCGTCCTGCGGCCCGTCCATTGCACAGTGCCGTTCGCTAGGCCGACTAACCAGAGCATGAGATGCATGATACCTCTTCTCCGGCCCGCATGATGTCGAACGATGGGAAGACGGCGAGTAGTCCAGGCTCACGTAGCAGGTCTGACCTCCGATCCGGTATTGCCGCCGACCTAACGCTGCTGAGCAAGCTGTTGCTTATTCGACCGCTTCGAAAGGCATGGCGACACCTTCGACGCGCGCGCAAGTGGCGCAAGCTGCGCCGCTCCATGTATGACATGGATGAACGCTTGATGAAGGATATTGGGATGCCGCCCGAACAAATCAGGGCGGTGTTGACCCGGAGGTATACAGCGAGCAAGCCGGATTCCTGGTAAGCGTTTATCGGAGCGTCCGCTCGACGAATCCGAGCACGTCAGTTGTCCCCGGATCAACCTCTCATTTGGTCCGGTTCGTCGGCGCTGAAGACCCGAAATGAGGCACTCGCGCGCGCGACCGCATTGCCGTCGGCCGAAACCACGCAGTCCACAAAGGCAATGCTTCGTCCAACCTTGAGTACCCGGGGCACCACCTCGAGCCATTGGCCAATGCCGCCCGTGGACAGAAAGTCGATCCCGAGGTTCAGGGTTACGCCCGCGCGGGCTCGCCGCAGCCCGACCGCGTTAGCGGCCTGTATCGCCGAAAGTCCCATCGCATTGTCGGCCAGCGCACTCAGCACCCCGCCGTGCAGAAACCCCTTTGAATTGCAATGTGCGCTTCGGATCCGCATTCCCAGTACGACCTGTTTATCGCCCACCTTTGAGAACAATGGCTCCCAGGGATCCGTTGCCGGGCTCGTGCGGAAGTGCCGCGCAAATCCCTGCGGGATGTCGTCGGAAGCGGCGGTCATGCGATCTCCTGCGGAAGTTTGTGGCGCATTCGCCACGCCGACGCGATGATCTCCATCTGTATGAGATCGCCAAGCGAACAAACATTTCAAAGGATTGAACTGCAGGTTCACCCATCCGCAATCATCCACATATAGATGCGCCGCGGGATGTTCAGCGAACCGCCGCGCAGGTTTCGCAAACGCGCTAGCGCACGTTTCGCCGCGTCACGAATGTTCGTCGTTGCCGAAGCAAAACTTCAAATCTATGCAACCCTTTGACGGTTCGCAGGGTGTTACGCTTCCGCGCGGTGCCAGGGCCAAATGGCCTCTGGGTCAAGGCAGGGCGAATACGATGAAGCATTATGAGACGATCACGCTAGCGCGTCTGGATAGTATCGCAGTCATCGAGCTCAACCGGCCGCAAGCCGCCAATTGCATCAACGAAGCCATGGCAGCGGAGCTTGCCTACATCACCAACGCCATCGATGCAGATCAGACAATCCGGGCCGTGGTGCTGACTGCCGAGGGTAAATTCTTCTGCGCGGGCGGAGACGTCAAGGCGATGAGTACCTTTGCCGAGAAGACCACGGAAAAGATCAAGCATCTCGCCGACGACGCCCATCGCGCTATCTCCGCGCTGGCACGAATGAGAGCGCCCGTGATCGTCGCTGTGAACGGCGTGGCGGCTGGGGGAGGCCTCGGTCTGGCCATGGCCGGAGATCTCGTGCTTGCGGTCGAATCAGCCACTTTCACGACGGCCTATACAAGGGCCGGCCTCAGCCCCGACGGCAGCACAACATACTTTCTTCCGCGTTACATCGGCCTCCGGCGCCTGCAGGAGATGCTCTTCACCAACCGCGTTTTGAGCGCGCAAGAAGCTCTCGACTGGGGTATGGTGACAAAAGTCGTCCCGGACTCGGCGTTGAGGACCGAGGCCCTTGCACTGGCGCGGATGCTCGCCGAAGGGCCCCTTAGCTCCCATGCGTCCATCAAGCAGCTTCTGCTTACCTCCTTCCAGAATGGCCTGGAAACGCAGATGGAGATCGAAGGACGTCTCATCGCCAGTGCCGCGGGCTCGCCCGACGGGCAGGAAGGTATCAGAGCATTTGTCGAGCGCCGGGCGCCGCGCTTCGGATAGTATGCGCCCGCAGCACATTGGGCAGGCGCAAGAAACTTTGGCGAAAGAAACTGGCTGCGCGAGCCACTTCCGCCTTCTTCAGATCAGGCCGCCGGATCCGCTAGGATTCGTCGGACTCCGAAAAGACCAGTCGGTTGGAGGCCGGATCGTAGACCGTCATCGTTGTCGCGCCGTACGGCTCGCCGACAAGGCCGGGTTTAGCGAAGCGGTACTTTTTTGCCGACAACGCCGCCTGAAATTTTGCGATACCCTTCATGTGTATGAAAACTTTCGCTCCAGGCGTGGCATCGCCATAATGTTCGCTAAGATGCAGAACGATGTCCTTCATCGATATCTGCAGGTAGAGCGGCAGATCCGACGAAAAGCGATGCTCCCAGTCAATCTTGAAGCCGAGAAAGTCGACGTAGAACTCCAGCGTCTTCGGCGGATCGAACATCCGGAGCGCTGGGACAACACCCAGGAAGACCGGCATCTCTACTCACCCAATTCCTGCCTCAGCGCGTCCCGCACCGCGCGGCGCTGGGACATGCGACTACGATGATCGAGCACCTTCGGGAAGTGCGACGGATCAACACCGTCAGCCTCCATCCACTGTGCCATGGTGAAGAGATACGCGTCGGAGACCGTATATTGCTCGCCGAGTACCCACGGCCCTCGCAGCAGATGACGTTCAACCTGCTCGAAAGAAGCCGACACCGACTGAGGCACTTTGCGCTTCATCGCCTCGATAGCCTCCGGCTCGTCAGCCCAGCGGTAACCGCGCATCCGGTGGGAATGGGCAACATGAAGAGTCGAGCAAATGAAGCTATTGAAGGCCTGCATCTCGGCGAACAGGTAGGGATCGTCAAGCGGAGCCAGGCGAGCTTGCGGGAATAGCTGCGCAAGATAGACCAGCAGCGCTGGCGTCTCCGTTAACACGCCGGCCTCGGTCACCAGCGACGGAACACGCCCTCTCGCATTAATCTTGAGATAATCGGGGTGACGCTGCTCGTTCTTACTGAAATCAACGAGCGAAATCTCGTACTGCGCGCCGACCTCCTCGAGAACGATGTGCGTCGCCAGGGCAGACGTATGGGGCGCGTAAAACAGTCTCAGCATTGTCGCCTCGATAGCTCTGCTCTGGAGGGTCGGGTGGATTGCCTTCAGCTAAGACTTTCCTTCGGCGCGCGCATCATGCTCTGCTGCAGGGCAGCACAAAGCGAGCGCTGCCCGTCCCGTTCGGCGAAGACATCCACCCGGGTCACGCAGACTGATCGCCCCGCCCTCAGCACCACCCCCTCAGCCGAGAGGCCGTCCCCCGCGGCCGGTCGGAGGAAGTTGATCTTGAATTCGAGTGTCAGAACTTCACTACCCACCGGTAACAATGTCATCGCCGCGTAACCGCCGGCGGTATCTGCGACGGCGCTGACGATGCCCCCGTGGAAGAAACCATGTTGCTGCCCTACTTTCTCGGTGAATGGTATCGCAATCGTGCACCGTCCCGGCGTGAGGCACCTCAGTTCAGCGCCAATCATCCGCAATAGCCCCTGGCGAGCGAAGCTCGCGAGCACTTCCGACTCCTTGCCCTCTGCCAGTATCGAGGTCACGACCGCACCCAAAAAGCCATCAACATACCAGAAAATAAATTGCGCCGAGCAACGATAACTCACGCCGATGGACCGACGAGCACTCCAACGACGAGAGTAAGCGCTAGCAAATATTGGATGCTTACGATAAGTGGATTCTATTGAACCGAGACTTTAGCAGTTTGAAACTGGACCGGAGTAGCTCTAGATTTCGGCCTAGCATCGATGAGAATTGAATCTGCCTTTATTGGAGCCTCTTTTTGCGCTCGCTTGCAGCGGCATGAGATCAATCTACCTCACCTCAGCTGGCGGAAAGAAATTGGGCCACATAGCCCGCCACTTAGTGGAGAGCGAGCGGAAATCGTCAAGGCTCGCATCGTAGCACTCCGCCTCACGCGCATGCTGAACCCAGGACTGCGCGCTCTTCGTATAGATTTCCGCAACTGGGACCAACCAACGAGTATCGTCCAGTGTGCCAGCGCGAACATTCATTGTATCAGACCGGCCCTCGCGCTCGCCGTAGATGCGTGCCGCGCAATCGCCGCAAAACCACGTCGTCAGCGACAGACCTGAGGGAGACCGGTGATTCCATCCCTTGAGTGATCCTTGCACAATATGCAAATGCCGCGTGGCTACCGGCATATTTAGCGCGAACGCGCTTCCGGAGGCTTTCTGACAATCAGTGCAGTGGCAGGCATAGAGCAACAAGGGAAACGAACGAATCTCGTAGCGAATTGCTCCGCAGGAGCAGCCACCCGTCAAGGGAAGAGCGGGACGGTTCATACCCATAACTCTCTCATTAAAAACAACACTCGCTGGTTGGGCGGAACCTTTGGATAAACACCGTTCCCCTCTCGCGCCCGAGCTGCCGGTGAAGTGCAAGCCACAGGCTTAATCGGCGACGATCTCCATTTTTCGCAGAGCAGCATGACACAACCGAACTGCCGTGCCCTGGTCGGCGTCAACAAAGACCATGCCCACAGCACAGTTGCTCGAATGGTGCGAACCGCCCGTCAATACGATATGGGACCAAGGCCGGTGGCGTCAGGTTAAGCCTCGCACCGTTAGCACGACCGCATCCGCACCCGCTTTCCGATCGACCGAAATTTTTTGATATTCCGGCGCGGAGTGAAACTCCTGCGCCGCAGTGGCGTCAGGAAATTCCATGATGACCACTTTGTTGCATGACCACTTCCCCTCGATAACGACCGGATGCGCGTCTGCCACTAGCAGCTTGCCCTTGAACTTTTGGAACACATCCATGAAACGTGACTGATAGCGATCGTAGAGCTCGCGGCGGGTAAACTTCAATTGCGCAACGATGTATACGGACATTTCTCCTCCACCATTGAATGCTAAATGAGGCCACCTGGCATATTACGGTTGCGCTTCGAGCGAAGATGCCGCACTTATATACATCCGACGCCTGCGGGGCCGTACGTCGCAAAGCTATTCGCTAGCTATGGGATGCTGAAACACATTTTTCGCAAGTCTCACTTTATGATATCGAAATCGTCCCTTCCGTGCAGACGCCATTCGACGCTATTCAATCCTTCGCAGCAGGCGTCGTGATGAACCCGTGCTGTATAGGCGATGTCATCTTTGGCACACAGCGCAGCTCCGCAGCACCAAGCGGACCAATGCTAGGAGAATGAGGCCTGCACAGGCCATACGCACAAGTCGCCATCCTTCCACCAATCGTAGATGCAAACGCGCCGTCGCAGCATATGGCTAGGCGCCAGGCACGTTCGCAAATCGAATGTTATGGAATTCGACGCCTGGTGAGACTCGTCCGCCGGCCATTGCCCAATGAGGCAAGCCTCACTCGTTCCACACTTCTGCCGCCAGCGGCAATTCGTTGAGTTCAGCACGGGCTTCGCGCCATGTCGGATAATGCTTCTCCAGGATGGCTATGAAACGATCACTGTGAGTGGGCTCGATAAGATGAACCATCTCGTGGACGATCACATATTCCAGAAGATCCTTTGGCTTCTTCACCAGCTCGGTGTTCAGGCGAATGTGACCTGCTCGGTGATTGCAGCTGCCCCATTTCGTCTTCATCCGCTGAAGGAAGTAGCCTCGGACATCAACCTTAAGCCTCTGCTCCCACCTCACGATCACCGGCGGAACTTGCTTGTGGAGTAGCGTCTTGTGCCACTGATGCATGACCTCGGCGCGCTTGGCTGCGTCGCTCCCGGGGCGCACGGTTAGGGTCATTCGCTTGTGATCAAGGACGACATGCGGTTTGCACTCGGCGTGCACAACCGTGAGAAGATGGCGCCTCCCCCACAGAAAGTGGCTTTCCCGGTTGACGAATTTCCGCGGCGTCTCCCGAGCCTGAGCCGCCAGTTTTTGTCGCTGCTCACGAATCCAGCCGAGCTTAGAGATCGCGTAAGCCCGCGCCACTTCCAGCCGCGTCGCAGTCGGCGCTACCAGCGTCACGCGGCCATGCGGTGGATGGACAGAAAGGTGGACATTCTTGATCCCCTTCCGCGTCACCGCGATAGAGATTTCTCCGAGTTCGATCGTTTCTGTCATCAGTAGCCGGGCTGGTTCTTGATGATCTCGAAAATGCTCTGCGTCGCCTGGCGATCTCGTCCCATAATAGGATAAAGCGCGTTAAGCACCTGCTTCTCCCTGATCTCGTCGCCCTTCCAGCCCGCCGGTGCACGCTCACGCATGGCCTGATCGACATCTAGCGCCAGTTTTGCCCTGCTGTCGTCGTCGGGAGGACACTGAAAGGTCGTCGCGGGCAGACTGGCCAGATTATTGAAGAGCACGATGGCCTCGGGCTTACCATGAAGAACGGCCGGGATGCCGCCGGCCGAACCTTTCCTTGCCAAATGGAACACCAACTGTTCGGCTTTTTTGAGGAACTCCTCGTAGGCCGCAGCATCTGACCGGCTCTGTTTGATCAGATCGTCGAGCAGTTTCGACATCTCCTCGTAAAAACGCGGATCAGTGAGCTGATCGCGGATGATCGTCTTACGGACGTTGTTGATGATGCCCTCCGCAATGGCATTCTTGGACAATTTTCCTTTCTCGTTCAACTTGCGTGCTATGGCATCGTGAATGCCCGTCTCAATGATCAACTCGGTCAGCGACAGCGAGTTAAGATTTCCAAGGTCGTCCGCCGGGTCCGCCTGAATGTATGTATTGATGAGGTGGCGCATATCCGATTCGAAAGGCTTGATATCCAATTCCTCGCCTGAGTGCCGTTTGATGGCGGCGCGTGTATCGCTGTAAAATTGAGTTTCTTGCGCCAGCGCAGTGGTCTCAGCGGCCGAATACCCGGCTTCTGCAAGGTTCTGGGCGATGTCTGCATAAGCGCGCAGAAAGTTCGCGGTGGCCTTGTAGAAAGCGACCCGTAGCGGCTCGGTCTCGGCGAGAGCATTCGCACTGCTGGCATCACCGCAGAAATATTGAAGGTACTGCTCCATCTCGCGTGGTTGCGCCACGGGCTCGCACAAATAGCGAAGCGCCTCGCGAGCGGCATCGAGCTGCGCCTTGCCCTCGACAAGCCAATCCTTGACGATCACGTTGCCATCTTTGCCGTCAACATCGATGTCGAGTTCATCGGAGCTGTAGACGGCGATGGAGTTCTGTACGTCCTGGAACAGCTCCTTGAAGTCTACGATGTAGCCGTAGTCCTTGTCGTCGCCGTCAAGCCGGTTAGTCCGGCAGATTGCCTGAAACAGGTTGTGGTCGTGCAGCTCGTTATCAAGATAAATGTAAGTGCAGCTCGGGGCGTCGAAGCCAGTCAACAGCTTGCTGACAACGATCAGTAGCTTGCAATTGGCCGGCTCCTCAATAAAGCGCCGCTTGGCCTCGTCCTCATAAGCTTTGGTCGTCTGGCCGTTCTTGAGGACATGCTTAGTATAGGTATCGAACTTGTATCGCTCATCGCTGTTCGCAGGCTCGCGTGAGATCGCGTTGTGGTTTGGCTCAAACGACGTGACGATGCCGCAATATTGGCCGAACGACGTATTCTGGAAAAGACGGTAGTAATGGCATGCGTCGTAAATCGACGCTGCCACCAAGATGGCGGTGCCGCGGTCGTTGTTGAGCCGTGCTTTCAAGCCGAAATCATGGATGATGCTGGCGATGATGCGTTGCTTGCGTTCGCCCGCGCTCATCAACTCTTCCATCGTCGCCCAGCGCCTTCGCAGCACAGCGCGTTGAAAATTGTTCAGCGCCCGTGTCGCTTGCTCAAACCAGGAATCGATGGCCTTCCGTGACGTGAGCCGCTGCGGTACATCCCGGGCCTCATATTTGAGATCGAGCACCACCTTATCGGCGACCGCCTCCTGAAATTTGTAGGTATGGATGTAGGTACCGAAGACCTCGCTGGTCGTCTGCTTGTCCTTGCGCAGGAGCGGCGTACCGGTAAAGCCAATGAAAATCGCATTTTCCAGCCAGCGCTTCATCTGCTTGTTCATGTCGCCGCCCTGGGTGCGGTGACATTCATCGACAAAGACGTAAAAGCGTCCGTGCGTCGGCGGCGGCGGTATCGTGAGGTCCGGTTGGAATTTATGCAGCAGCGCGCACAGCAGCCGAGGAGTCGGAGCAGCTAGTTTTTCAACAAACTCACGCCGTGACGTTATCCGGGGCGACGGTGCGTCCGCGCCAATTACGTTGGCGTTGCGCATCACACCTTCGATTTGCTTGTCCAATTCGTCGCGATCAGTGACGATCAGGATGCGGGCCTCAGGGTCGTGCTCCAGCAGCCACTTGGCGATAAGCACCATCAGGATGCTCTTGCCACTCCCCTGGGTGTGCCAGACGACGCCACCTTCTTGCTTTTCGATACGCGCCTGAGCCGCCTTCACTCCATGGAATTGATGCACGCGAGGCACTTTCTTTCGGCCCGCGTCGAAGATGATGAAGTTGCGGATCAGGTCGAGCAGCCGGCTTTTCTCGCACATCTCCGCGAGCGGCCTGTCGAGCAACGCCCCGGCCGCCAGCGGCGCCTTACCGGCTGCTGCCTTCCATTCCACGAAGAACTTCGCCTCGGTGGTGACGGTGCCGTAGCGCAGCCCCTGCGAATCGTTGCCGGCGAAGACCAGCTGCACCGCGCTGAAGAAGCCTTTGTTGAAAATCTCTTCCTGATTGGTTTCGAGTTGCCGGATGCCGTCAGCCACCTCCACCGATCCCCGTTTCAGCTCGATCACACCGATCGCGATGCCGTTCAAGTAAAGCACAAGGTCGGGCCGCCGTTGGTAGCCGCCGCGCAAGGTCACCTCTTCGGCCAGGGCGAAGTCATTCTTTTCCGGGTGCTCCCAATCGACAAGATGGACCGTCTCATGGTTCTGGCCAACGGCGATCTGCACCGGGACGCCATAGCGCAGCAACTGGTAGGTGCGCAGGTTAGCCTGATAGAGGCTGACGCCAGTGGCGTCAGCCGCCGTCTCCAGCTTTTGCAAGGCGGCGGCAATATGTGCGTCGGTAGAGCCTCGCGCTTTCAGATTCGCGCGCAGTAGTTCGGCCTCGATGGGCCGATTGTTGTCCCGTTTGTTCCACTCTCCGAGATACCGGTAACCGAGGCAATCCGGCCGCGCCTTGTCGGTGAACAGGGCGATGATACGGTTTTGAGTGTGGCGTTCGGAGCGGGGTTGTTCAGGCATTGGAAAACCCCAGTGAAATGAGCCGGGTCCGGCCGGTGAGAAGTTCCTGCATAATTCCCTGCTTTAGAGCGCAGATCTTCGCACGTCGCTGCTCCAGCCCGGCCAGTTCCGCGTCCATCTCACTTAGGACCTCAGCAATGGCCACCTGCTCGGGGATTGCGGGTATTGAGATTGGACACCCAAAGTAGGCGACGGTGTTGATTCCCGTAATCGCCGTTTGGATGGATTGGTCCATCATGTACTTTCGAGCGCGCCGCCCTTGGAGGTAGTAATAGAGGAAAGACGACCTAAGAACTTCTTGATCTACGCGATAGCGTCGTGTGTGCCATGCGAATGCAGTCCCAGCGCCACGTTCGGTGACATAGACCGTTCGAGCGATTCCCTCGCGAACCAACGAGGACTCGCCATAAAGCAGATCGTGGGCCTCCAAAGTGTATTTGGCTTGTTCGTCGGAAGAGAGGGGTACTTGGCTAAAGCTCTGACCGTCGATGCAATCGATTTCATATAGGTCCGAAACTCCGATAATATTGGCCCCCCGGCCGTACGAGTCACTCTTCTTGTAGATCCCCGAATTGTGAGTGCGTACAAACGACCCCAGTTGTCCGGTCTTCCATTCGCCATGGAAACCCGGAAGGCGGACTTGGCCTGAAAGCAGCTGCCCCATCGCTGCCTTTTTGAGATCGCGCTTCTTGGCCAGTAGTCGATCCAGCGCTTCGAGCAGTGCATCCGCATCGCACAGCACCTCCGCGATGGCGTGTTGCTCGGCAAGAGGCGGGACTGGAATCTGATATTTTGCAATTTGCGGAGCGGTAAGTTGCGGAACCCCCGTACTCTCATTCGCAAAGACAACGCGATTGTTGATGACTTCAGAGAAGTAACGTCCCGAGATTTCATTCTTGGGATCAAGCACCAGCACACGTCCAATAGCGGTGTAGGCATGGTCTCGAAAATTCGCCGCTCCGACCATTCCTCGCGCTGTAACAGTGATCGACCCTGCTGGATGGTCTGAATACGAACAAAAGCCGTAAAGACCGCGATCTACGAGAGCATTGGAATAAATGGGGTAGCGATGGATTTCGTCGCGATAGGATCGCGAGCGCTTAGGATCGACGTCTCCCCCGGCGGAGATATTGAACATTGTGCCGAACGAAGAGACCTCCCAATCTTGCGGGATTGCACCTGACTCGGTTTGCTTGTAGTCGGACTTCATCGGGCGGCAGCCTTCAAAACGGCTGGAGAATGCGGTGGCAGAATTTCCATCTTTTTCAAATGTTCGTCCACGCGGGCGGCAAGGCCAGCAACTTCATTGACGATCTCCGGTAGTGGAGAGTTATAGCGGTCCGCGAGAAGGCGGATTCGGTCGGTGAGTGTCTGCGAAACGCGATTCAGTTCGCTTTGCACAGCGGCAACAATCGTCGTCAGCCATTTGTCGTCCACCACCAGGGTTTGAATTTCGACCTCGGTGAGCTTCGGATATTTGTCATAGGCGAGCTTATCGAGCGCCGCCTCGGCTCCGCGAATGGCGCGCTTCAGGTCCGTTTCTTCGCTATTGAGCTTCAGCCATTGCTGAAGGACGGCAGCTTCTTCCTTAGCGTCCCTATCGCCCTTGATTTCCCGCAGGCGCGCGCTGACCTCCACCTTGGCGATCTTGTCCAGACCGCCGAGGAAGCCGTCTTCACCGCCGTGTTCCTCCTCCAGCTCACCGAGGCTGGCGGTGCTGGCCTCCAGCTCAGCCTGCTGCGCCTCGATGGCAGCCTGCTCCTTGGCGAAATAGCGGGCGATGATGAGCGGCTTGGGCACGAGATCGCAGACCCAGCCTTTGTCCCTGGTCTTACCCTTCTTGTCGGTCTCCAGAACGCGCGCGGTGCGGGCCACCCAGCCATCGGCGGCGATGATATAGCAATCGTCCTGCATGGTCTCGGCCCAGTAGTCCATCAGGTGCTGATAGACCGCGTAAGGGTCGATCAGCGGCTGGCCTTCGGCGTGCCCGAGCAGTTGCTCGGATTGCGCGTGAATCACTTCCTTCGGCAGGCAGTCTAGCTTGAGGTCGCGCAGGCTCACCGCGGTGGCAGCGCGCCATTTTGAAAAATGTGCCTCCAGGCCAGCAATGAAGGCAGCGAACTGCGGATGGCCGTGGATGGTGGGCCTGATCTGGACGGCCTCGACGAGTAGGTCGTGATAGCCGGGCCGGTTGGGTTTGAAGAGAGCTGCGCGCAGCTCCGGGCAGATCGTCCAGTAATCGCCGAGAGCATCGATATCGCGGGTCGGGATGCCGCCGTGCAGGTGCCCTCCAATATCCTGGATGTCTTCCACTTCCTGGCTATCGATATAGCGCGGCAGATTGAGATTGAAGTCATTCTTCGCGATCTCGTCATGCGGCACCAGACGGGAGTAGCCCGGATGTGTTTCCGCGTTGGCGAAGACATCGACGATCCGATGCAGGTCGCGCTCGCGAAGCCGATTCTTATTCCCGTCCTTGATGAAGCCTTTGCTGGCGTCGATCATGAAGACGCCCTTACGAGCCGCGGCATTGTCCTTATCGAGCACCAGGATGCAGGCAGGGATACCAGTGCCATAAAACAGATTGGCCGGCAGGCCAATGATGCCCTTGAGATAGCCGGAGCGAATGAGCTGGGTGCGGATGACGGCCTCAGCGGCACCGCGAAACAGCACACCGTGTGGGAGAATGCAGGCACCTTTGCCGGCGCTCTTGAGCGAGCGGATGATATGGAGCAGGTAGGCGTAATCGCCCTGTTTGGCTGGCGGCTCGCCCCACTCAAATCGCTGGAAAGGGTCTGCGGACGCCGTGATGCCCGTGCTCCACGTCTTGTCGGAAAAGGGTGGATTTGCGACCACGTAATCATAGGTGCGAAGCTGCTGGCCGTCTTTAAACTTGGGCGCAGCGAGCGTATTGCCCGTGAGGATGTTGGCCGTCGGAAAGTCATGGAGGATCATATTCATGCGGGCGAGACCGGCAGTGGTCACATCCTTTTCCTGTCCCTCCAAAGTGATGTGCTTGCCTGCTTCTGCCGCGACCTTCAGCAGCAGCGATCCGGAACCGCAAGTAGGATCATAGGCCGTGGTGGAAGCCACCGCATTTTGCGGCGAAATACCGATGACCTTGGCGATAACCCGGCTGACTTCGGATGGAGTATAGAACTGCCCTTTGCTCTTGCCGCTCTCGGTGGCGAAGTGCCGCATTAGATATTCGTAGGCGTCGCCGAGGATGTCGTCGTGATCCGCGCGGTTCTTCGAAAAATCGAGCTCCGGCTTTTGGAAAATGCCGATGAGATTGCTGAGACGGTCCACCATCGCCTGACCCTCGCCGAGTTTGTTCGGATCATTGAAATCCGGAAAATCGGTGCGAGCGAGACGTGAATTTGCGTCGATGAGTGGCTGGATCACCTGGGTGTTGATCTTGTCGCCGATGTCGCTTTTGCCCTTGAGGGCGATCATGTCCTTAAAGCTCGCGCCCTTGGGGATCGTGACCGGTGGAGCGAAGTCATCCGAGTCGCCGTATTTATCGGAGACATATTTGATGAACAGCATGAACAGGACGTAGTCCTTGTACTGGCTGGCATCCATGCCCCCGCGCAACTCGTCGCACGAGGCCCAAAGAGAAGAGTAAAGATCAGATTTCTTGATTGCCATAATTGAAGTTCGCCCCGACGAGAATCGCAACGCTCAGCGGTAGCACTGACGGGACTGCGTGCCCACGGCTTCCTGGCGGCCCCTTCCACTGAGTCGACTTTGAACGATAACTGAGAATATGGGTCGACGAAAACGAATGAGCCCTCAGAATTCTAGTTGCCGGCAACGCATGGACCGACTCTTAGGTCAGCCAAGGCCGCCGGTCAGTGCCCTCGTCTTGCCCTCGGACGCACGGTCAATCCTGAGCAACCCCATCGTTCGTTGCCGCGAACGGTTATTGCTCAGATCGCGTCGCTGAGTCGCGTGCAGCCGGCGTCCAGGAAACGGCCATACCGCACCGAGCCGAAGGGTCCTCATTGCCTGAGCGAGACGGATTCAAACCGCTGCACAGCCAAGCCATTGATATTCTGAGAAATGCCGTACTAGATCGATTTTGCAGGTTCAAAGATTTGGAGAAAATTCGGTTCTCCGGCTTCATTCAGGCCCTTGTTTGACGATAGCTGGGACTTCTCCGCCCGCGAAAAAGCAGGAAAACGGCCGAGTTTCTGGCCTGTCTGCAGCTCCAAGTACGAGATTGTTTTTGCCGGGTGGCGGAGCGATAGGGATTCGAACTCGCGTTACGGCGCGCATCATCACCGCTTCACGAACTGTGCCCTCGCCCCGTGGCGACTCGGTGGCGATTCGTAAAACGCAACAGGCCGCCCTTAGGGACGGATTTACGTTTTCTACTGAAAATTCAGTACCTTAGTTGGTTGCGGGGATAGGATTTGAACCTATGACCTGTAGGTTATGAGATTGGCGCGCCCGTAGCAGCGGAAACTCTCAGTAAGCAGAATGGCCTAGAGGCGCCCGATTTGCCGCCGCATCGCAACATCTATTAGCCGGCCAATCGCACTCCACGACTGGACTGAGCTGCCACTACTGCGCAATCAATGAGGGAATTAGCGCGCACGGTGGGTGAGAACAAGATGCCTCTTAAGCTCTATGAACGTCCCGGTTCGCCGAACTGGTATCTTCGCGGTACCCTTCGGGGCAATCGCGTCCACGAGAGCTGCCAAACCTCGGATCGTAGAGCAGCCGAGGAAATCAAAGCTAAGCGCGAATGGGAAATCCTGCAACGTAGTGTCTATGGCGTCCAAGCGTCGGGGACGTTCCTCGGCGCCGTCGCCATCTATCTAGAGAACAACGGCGACGCGCGATTCCTTCAACCGCTGATCGACCATTTCGGCTCGACGCCTATCCCGAAAGTCGATCAAGCCGCAGTCGACGCCGCAGCGAAAGCCATCTATCCTGGCCTCGCGCCGTCAACGCTCAACCGCCAGATTTACACCCCCGTCGCCGCCGTCATCAATAAAGCGGCCGAGAAAAAGTATTGCGCGGCCATCACGCTGCACCGTCCGAAAATGCCGAAAGGCCGTATTCGCTGGATCTCACACGCTGAGGCGTTCAACCTGATCCAGGCGTGCGCCGAACATCTCAAGGCGCTCGTTGCCTTCCTGTTCTACACCGGCGCCCGCGTCGGCGAGGCCTTGTGGCTGGATTGGCGCGAGATCGACCTGCAGCGCGCCCATGTCACCTTCCTAGACACCAAGAACACCAGGGATCGCGGCGTGCCGCTGCATCCCGATCTCGTCGCTATCCTCGCGAACCTACCACACCGCGAGGGGTGCGTGTTCCGCAAGCAAGGCCGCAAGGTTCGCCGCTTCTTGCCGGATCGCAGCAACTCCGGCGAGCCGATCGAGGTCATAGAGTACGAACTCGGCGAGCCCTATTCGCCGCTCGATCCCGATGACCCACGCGACGTGTCGGCGGGCTCGCGCATCAAGAAAGGTTTCAAGGCGGCATGCGAGCGAGCCAAGATCGCCGATTTCCACCCGCACGATTGCCGCCATACCTGGGCGACCTGGCATTACCAAGAGAACCGTGATCTCAATATCCTGATGGAACTTGGCGGCTGGTCGAGCTTGCAGATGGTCTTGCGTTACGCGCACGTCAACGTCGAGCACCGCGCCCCGTCAATTCATCGGATGCCGTCCATTGGGCTGACGCCGACTACCGTCGTGAAGCCAGTATTCTCGCCGACGGCCCAGGCGTCGAAACGGAGCCTTGGAACTGGTCGTCGTCGCGCTAGAGAGTAAGGTTGACGACTCGAGTCCGGCGTCGAGCGCCTACGCCGTTTTAGAACAGGGTTGGGTGCGATTCTGAAGTTAGGTGGGGGTGCCATACCGCCGCACACCATCAGCGATCATCCCTGCCCGTTTAACTGCCAAGTGATTGCCGGCAGCAGCCCCTATTGAGCGACATAGGCCGATTGGCAAACGCAAGCATGCGACGACTAGCCCACGCGTTCGGTCCGGGCCCTGGCCGTAAGAAGTGTTCTCCCTAATCCCAAGCCAACTCTCAACGCACTGGCACCGCACCCCAGACGTCGCGCGAATTAAGGGAACCTTGTCACGAGCGCGCAAAATCCACGCAACGGCCTTGCGAAGGGCAGCAAATGATAATTTTATCAGTTGGTTGGTAGGTGGCGACCGTCACCTTCACACGGGAGAGGTCCAAGGTTCGATCCCTTGTGCGCCCACCACGCTTCGCCAAAAGGCTACGCGTGGCGCAGCCACGCCCAATGATGGCGAAGCGTGTCCGGCGTAGCTCGAAGAGCGGAGACGGACTGGGGCATCCTGCTTCCGATCCAAAACTTCGAAAACAACCCCATGCACAGTAGCCGGCGTCAGCCGGATCAATGGGTTACGTCTTTTCCGAACTTTTCTTGCTCCGTCGGGCAAAACAGGGGCATGATGGCATGATCAGCAGAAGCCGTTTGCCGCTCTAGTGCGCCATCAGCACGGGCAAGTCCGCGTGGTCCATGATGTGGCTGGTCGCGCCGCCGAATATCATTTGCCGCAGCCGGGTGCGGGTGAAGGCGCCCTTGACCAGGAGATCGCAGCCGTCAGCCCTGGCGGCATCGAGGACCGCCTCGCCGGTGTCGCGATTGCCCAGCTCAACCCTCATCGCCTCGGCTGCAATGTCGTTGTAGCGCAGTTGCTGGATGATCCGATCGGCAGATGGTCCCGGGACCTCCTGGCCGCCAATGACGGTGAGAACCGATACCCTTTTCGCCAGGCGAAGCAGCGGCATCGCAAATGCGTTTGCCCGCGCCTGCTCGGTACTGCCGTTCCAGTGGATCATGATGTTCGTCGCGACGCTTCTCGGTGCCGTCAACGGCGCCAGCAGGACGGGCCTGCCGCTCTCGAACAGCGCGGATTCAATCGCACGACGGTGAGGGCCGGCAGCATCGACGTCGGACCGCGCCATCACGACCAGATCGAAAGCGCGCCCATAATTTCCGACAAACTCTTCGCCCTCGGGCGCGTTCTCCAGCCAGCCGAAGCACGGCCGACCTGAAGGTGTAGCGGCGCGAGGAATGTCGTGCTTCAGCATGTAGGCTTCGAAGAAGTTGCGCATGTCGTTCAATTCGGCCTCGCTCTTCGCCTCATAGGAATCCAGGAGGATGCCGGTGGCCAATTCTGAGGCCAGATAGGGCGGGATGCCGAACCGAAGCGGAAAGCCTTCGATATAGGCGCCTGTACGTCGCGCCAGGCCTACGACGACGTCGAGCGTGGACGTCATCATCGGAATATTCTGCAGCGGGACCAAGAGCGTCTTCATTTTGAACCTCCCGGTGTTTCAGTGAACATTGACGTCAGATGCCCTGCAATGCCTTCACCTTGCGTGTTGTTCCGGCCTGTCATCGACCACGCGAATGGCCCGCGGTCATGCGGCCTGCTCAAGCCTCGTGTCTATCTCCTGCCGCAGCGCCGCGAAGTCGATTGGTTTGGTCATCAGGTCGGTCGCGCCGTTCGCCAACGCCTTGCGCCTGGTCTCGGCATCGCCATAGGCCGTGATCATGATAACAGGCACATCGGGGCGGACCGAACGCACGATAGGCAGCATCTCCAGCCCGCTCATTCCGGGCATGTTGATGTCGGACAGGATCAGAATCAGGGTGGCATCCTCCATCGCGACTGCGCGCTCCAGCGCTGCGGGCGCGGATGATGCGAACTCCATGAGGAAGCGGCCGGCGCGCAGATCGCGCCGAAACTGCTGGCGGAACAGCGCCTCGACGTCCGGCTCGTCGTCGACGACCAGGATATAGACGCTCAACTTCTGCCTCCGGTCCGCAATGGTGCCGCCAGCGTACGCGGCAGCGTAATGATGAACTCGGTATAATCGCCAGGCTCGGTATCGACCTCGATGCTGCCGCCGTGTTGCTTCACGATGATGTCGTGACAGATCGAAAGGCCGAGGCCGGTGCCCTCGCCCGCCGGCTTGGTCGTGAAGAACGGATTGAAAATCTTCTCTCTCACGTCGGCCGGGATGCCGGCGCCATTGTCGCGAATCCGGATTTCGACGGAGCCGCCGAGATTCGTCGTCGTCGCGCGCAGCCTCGGCTCGAAGCCGCCGCCGGTGGCATCCCTTTGCTTGCTCGCCGCGTAGAACCCATTGGACACGAGATTGAGGACGACGCGCGTGATTTCCTGCGGGTACAGCTCAAGCGCCCCCGCGGACGGATCCAGATTCCTTTCAAGCGTGATATCGAAGCCTGCTTTTTCGGCGCGCGCCCCATGATAGGCGAGGTTGAGGCTTTCCTCGACGATGGCGTTGATATCGGCCGAGCGGCGCTCGCCGGCCCCCTCGCGAGAGTGCAGAAGCATATTCTTGACGATGGAATCGGCGCGCTTTCCGTGCTGCACGATCTTGTCCAGATTGCCTTGCAGCATGTGGATCAACGCGTCGATGTCCTGCCTTGCCGCTTCGTCGAGCGCGGCCGAGCCCAGTCCGTCGCGAAGCTCGTCGATCAGCTCGGAGGACAGCGCAGCGAAATTATTGACGAAGTTGAGCGGGTTCTTGATTTCATGCGCAATGCCGGCAGTCAGTTGCCCGAGCGAGGCCAACTTCTCGGTCTGGACCAGACGATCCTGCGCATTTCGAAGCTCCTCGAGCGACTGCGACAATTCCATCGTGCGCTCGCGCAGTTCGTTGAGCAGGCGTGCATTCTCGATTGCGATCACGCCCTGGTGCGCGAAATTGGATACGAGCTCGATCTGCTTGTCCGTGAAGGGCTTAACCTCCTGCCGGAAGATCGTGATGGTGCCGATCAGCTCGTCTTCCCTGAGCATCGGCACGATGACGACGGTCCTCGCGCCGGCAAGGTCGGCAAGCGCACGAACATTCGGGTTGCCTTCGGCGTAGGGCGGCTGGGTCCTGATGTCATCGATATGGACCGTCTGATGGGTCTTCTCGACGGTGCCGAGCCCGCTCGAAGGGTGCGGACGAATGCTCTGGTAGAGTCGGGTATCGACATAGGCTTGCGGTGCATTATGCAGTGCGACCGTGCGGAAGCCGCCGTCCTCGTAGAGATTCATGGTGCCGAAGCCGGCACCGCAAATGCGGGTCGCATTCTCCAGCATCTTGTTGAAGACCGGGGTCAAGGCGCCCGATGCGCTGATGATCTCCAGCACCTCCGACGTTGCCGTCTGCCGCTCCAGCGATTCGTTCAGTTGCTCGAACAGACGCACGTTGCCGATGGCGATGACGGCCTGATCTGCAAAGGTCTGAAGCAGGTTGATCTGCTTCTCGCCGAACGGGCGTACCTCCGTACGGCGCAGCACGATCGCACCCATGCTCTCGCCTTCCCGTAACAGCGGCACGCTCAGAACGGTCCGAACATTGGAGCGCAGCGCATATTCCCGTCCCGTCGGGAACTCCTCCCCTTCAGGCCCGAGCAGGTCGTGCACGTGAATTGTGCGGCGATCGATAACCGCCCGGCCGGTGGGCGATGCGGCGCTGACCGATCGCCGGCTCCACACCACGGGAACCTGTCCATGGTGCGCATGGATGACGAGATCGTCGCCATCCGTCAGCACGACCAGCGCATCATAGGCCTCGCAAAGTCCGCATGCGCTTTCCACGATGGCCTTGAGCACGGGACCGACCTCGGTCGGCGAGGACGCGATGACGCGCAGGATATCGGCGCTGCCGGTCTGGTACATCAGCGCCTCGGACAGATCCCGTGTCCTGGTTTGCAACTGTTCCAGGAGCCGCACATTCTCGATGGCGATCACGGCCTGGTCGGCAAACGTGGTGACGAGCTCGATCTGCTTGTCCGTGAAAGGCTGCACACGCTTGCGCGCGATCACGATCGCGCCGATCGGCTCGTTCTCGCGCATGAGCGGAACACCGAGCGCGGTGCGCTGACCGGCCATGGTCGTGGATTCGCGTAGGCCGTATTCGGGGTCGGCAGCAACGTCGAGGATCTGCACCGGTCGGCGTTCCTGCACGGCCCGGCCCGTGACCGTGCTCCGTCCGGGGGCGATGGGATGAGCCCGCAGGAACGCGATGTACTCATCGGAAAACCCGACCGCAGCTCCGGCCTGATATTCATCGCCCTCGCGGCGCATGATGAACGCCATCTCCGCTTCGCACAGCCGCGCCGCCGAATCGACCAGCGTGTCGAGCACGGTTTGCAGGTCGAAGGTCGAGCGGCTGATCACCTTCAGCACGTCGGCCGTCGCGGTCTGCTGCTGCAGCGATTCGGCGAGATCGCGCGTCTTGGCCTGGACCTCATCGAACAGCCGGACATTCTCGATCGCGATCACCGCCTGATCGGCGAAACTGGAGACCAGGTCGATCTGCTTGTCCGTGAACGAGTTCACGGTCTTGCGGCCCAGGAACAGCACGCCGATGGTTTCGCCGGACCGAAGCATGGGCACGCCCAGCAGGGTGCGATAGCCGCCGGCCTTCTGCTGCTCCGGATAGGCGTAGTCGGGATCGAGCACGACATCCTGAATCTGGACGGCCTTGCCGCACAGCAGGACACGCCCGACAACACTGCCGCGGCCGGCACTGAGTCGAATGCCTGCCGAGACCCTGTCCCACTCGGGCGAGAAATTGTATCGCGTCGCATGACTGTAGGCGCCGTCGGCGTCCTGCCGGACGATGACCGCCATGTCGGCACCGCACAGCCATGCCGCCGATTCCGTCAGCGTGTCGAGAACCTTCTGCAAATCAAACGCTGAGCGGCTGATGACCTTCAACACATCGGCGGTCGCGGTCTGCTGTTTCAGAGCCTCGCTCAGGTCATTGGTGCGTTGCTGCACCTCATTGAACAGCCGCGCATTCTCGATGGCGATGACGGCCTGGTCGGCGAAGGTCTGTAGAAGTTGCACATGATGCGGAGCGAAGGTCCCGGGCTCGGCCCGCGTGACGCTGATCATGCCGATCACCACGCCGCCGGCCTTAAGCGGAACGAACAACATGCTGCGAAAGCCGCGCGCGCGAGCGACGAATTTGATCTCGTTCGTCAGCGCTTCCGTGTCGGGAGTCGGTACCACCTTACCCGCCTGAACTTCTGCGAAGCTCTCAAACTGGGCAATCGGCCTTGGAAACATGTTCTTCAAGGTCTCGTCGGCGGCAGAATTGGTCGGCGTGAATGCCGCCAAATGGGCTGTGCCGTCGATGAAACGGAATACGGTCGTCGAGAAGCCGCCGAGCAAGGCATTGGCCTGTCTCGCAATGGCATCGAAGACCGGCGTCACCTCCGATGGCGAACTGGCGATGATCCTGAGGATGTCCGCGGTGGCGCTCGCGCGGTCTTGTGCGGCGCGCAATTCAGCCAGGAGCCGCGCGTTCTCCTGCTGCAAATCCGCCACCACGTCCTGAGGAAGCGCGGCCATCATGAAATATCCGGGTCGCCGGCCGATCCGGGGCCGACGTCAAAATACGATCAAGAATACCTAGGGAATTATTCCACTCCCGGGTCCGTCCGACCAGACCTATCGTGAGTTGATTTCCCGCCGACTGCGCGTTTCAACGCGGGCCGGGAGCGCCTCAGGCCGCCCGCTCCGGTCGCAAGGCCGCATAGAGACCGACGAGGGTGCCGATGCCGACGAGGGCTGCCGCGAGCAGCACCTGCAATTGCCCGTCATCGGTGGGGCCGACGGACGACACCAGCCTGGTCACGATGACGAACAGAATGCTGACGGCGGCCGCGGCACCCACGCAGAGATAGGCGAGCTCCGCCGTCAATCTCCGGCCAAGCAGGCCGAGCGCGGTAAAATACATCGCGCAGGCGTTGGGATGAACGAACAGGGCAATGCGCGCGTAAGGGCCGTAGGCGTCGAACAGGGACTCGCACCGGCTCAGCGCCGCCTTTGAAGCGACCCGCTGCAGGAAAGGCCTGAAGAAGCGCGCCTGGCCGTAACTGAGGACCGCGCCGACGATGATGGCCAGCCACGCCATGACGAAAACCGGGACATCCGCGGATTTCGGCGTGAGCGCCACCGACATCAGGATGAGAGCGGTTCCGGGAAAGTAGCCGAAATACGGGAAGACCGACTCCAGCAGCACGCACGCGAACATGAAGACCGGAAACCACGCCGAACCGGTCGCATCCTGGACGATGGCGTTCAGGTCGAACAGGCTCGTCCTGTACAGGACGAGGTACATGCACATGGCAAGTCCCGCCAGCGCGTAGAACGGCAACGCTCCCGACAGAAACCGTTTCATGCGGCCATCGGGCTTCGTTTCGCTGACACGGCGAAGGCCATCTTACGCAATCGACACAATCTCGATCTCCTGCGCGCCCGAGCCGACGACGTCGCCGGCCGCCTTGCCCATCAGCGACCTCGCCACCGGCGCGACGAAGGAGATCGAGCCGGCCTTCGGGTCGGCTTCGTCCTCGCCGACGATGCGATAGGTCTGCACGCGGCCATCGGCACGGCTGAACGTGACGGTGCTGCCGAAGGCGACAATATCCGACGAGTCCGGCTTCGCGACGACCTGCGCCGTGCGCAGCCGCTCGGTCAGATAGCGGACGTCGCGCAAGGGGACCGCCGATTGACGGCGCTTCTCGTTGACGTCGTCGATGGCCTGCGCGGCCTCATAGGCCTCGCGCGCCTGTTGCAGCTGCGTCTGCAGGGCCTGCAGGCCGGTTTCCGTCACGAGGTTCGGATGGGGCGAGATCGGGCGATCCGGCAACAGCGTCTCGGACGCGGTCTCGGCGCTTTCTTCCTTGGTAAAGGCGACGCTCAATTCAAGAATCCTGTCGAACTGTCCGGGGGCGCAGTACGCCGATGACTTGGATTATATCTCAAGTGCGACGAAACGACGGAGCTTGAAGACGAGATCCGGCATGGCCTGGCGGAACCGCGTCGCGTTCTGGAACGAGGTCGAGAACGGCGCGAAGGTGATCATCGCGTTCCAGTGCCGGTAGCCGTAGACCGTGACCGAGGCGCCGGTCGCGGGGAAATCCTCCATCTTGCGGAGTTCGCCAAGCACGAGATCGGCAATCGCCTCCGCAGGCAGCAATCGCCTACCGTCCGGCGTCGTGGCGATCCTCGCGGGCGGTTCGGCCGGCTTGGCGGGGGGCGGCGCGGTATTGGGCTCAGCCTGGTCCTTGACCGGGACCGCAGCGAGCGGCGCCGCCTCGACCGGCTCGGATCCGCTCGCCGGCACGGTCGGCGGAACCTCAGCGAGCGGCGGCGGAGCAACGATGTCTGCGCGCTTGTTGCCTCCGAGGATGCTGCTGATCATGGCCACGAGGCCAGCATCCTTCACGTCGTCGCTCATTCCGTCCCCCGGCACTCCCTTCGGCCCGAGCTTACCTTAGCACCGCTTCGGCAGACCGCCACAAGGGATGTGTCGCAGGCGTGGCAGAAGCAGGTGCCGGCGGCGCGACGCCTCGTCGCGCCGCCGAGCGATCACTGCTTCTCGAACGGAATATATTGCTGGTACTGCTTCGGCACCGAGCTGCGATAGCGCGCCGGGACGGTGCCGGTATCGACGGAATGATCGATCTCCTGCTGCCGCGTCATCTTCTTCTTCGCCGGCTTCTTCGACGCGCTCTTCTTGGAATCGGACGACTGGCTGGTATCGGTGGTGGTAGCGGCGGGCGTCGTCGTCGCGGCCGGCGCAGTGGTTGTCGCCGCAGGCGCGGCGGTCCCGCCGGCGGCGGGTGTGCTCTGCGCCAGTGCGAGCGATGATTGCGCAAGAAGCGCCAGCGCTGCTGTCGCAGCCAGCAAATATGACCTTTGCATCAGAACCTCCAAAAAATGACCTGACCGAATGAGCAAAGCGTGGCTCCCCGGGGAGCAACGCGTTCAGGTCCGCAGGTGAAACGTCCGCTTCTGAAACGTCGGCTCACGATAGGCCGGACGCCGGCGGCGAACTGTGGCCGAGATCACATTGCTCGCCGCAGCTTAGCCCATCATACGCCCATGTTGAACGCGCCGCCCACTGCGGACACCAAGACAAGCACGACAAAGTGTCGGACACGTCCCGGAACACGCAGAATGAGCTGGTGTTCCTCATTTACAGTCCTCGAAGGAGCTTGAAATGCGTCGCACCATCCTCGCCCTCGCCTCGTTCGCCGCGCTGCTCGCCGTAGCATCCCCGGCGGCCCAGGCGCATTCTGCAAACGATCGCTATTGCCTGCAGGGCCGCATCTGGGGCTATCCCGGCAACTGCCAGTTCGCGACCTATCAGCAGTGTCAGGCCTCGGCCTCCGGCACGTCGGCCTATTGCGGCGTCAATCCGCGCTACGCCTTCTCGCAGCAGCGCTTCTACTGATGTGGTTGCGGCGCGCGCGGCATCACGCGCGCGCCGCCACACTCTTCACCTGACGACGATCGACCGCGCCGACGGCCCGGCGCGCTGACACCGCATCAAGCCGCTCGCGCGCATCGATGACGAGAATGTTATCCGTCACCATCGCGGGAAAAATTTGCAAAGCGCGGCCGCAGCTTGCTCGCCTCCACCACATCGGAACAGCACCACCATCGCGCACAGTGTGAAGCGACGGCTTGTCGCATGCCAAAATCCCTGATCTAGCTTTGCCTGCATATTCTGTTGCGAACAACTTTAGCTTTATTCGTTCCGTCGTGAATTTTCAGGGAGGAATTTGAAATGAGCAGCCGCCACGCAATTGTTCCGCGCGGATTGAACGCCACCCGTTCGCCGCTTTCGCAAGGCCGCTTCGGCCGCATGTTCCGCAAGCTCGCTCCGGCGACATTCGGTTCAAACGACGCCGCCAACGTCGCCAACCTCTCGGCACTGGCCGACAAGATGGTCGGCAAGTTCGACGCGCCCAAGGACGGACCGGACGCCGAAGAGAGCGGCATTCCCTCGCTCTACACTTACTTCGGCCAGTTCATCGACCACGACATCACCTTCGATCCCGTGAGCTCGCTGACCCGGCAACAGGATCCCGACGGGCTCGTGGACTTCCGCACGCCGTCGTTCGACATGGACAACGTCTACGGCCGCGGGCCGAACGACCAGCCCTACATGTATGACGGCAACAAGTTCCGCCTCGGCGACAAGGTGAGCGGCACCGGCGTTGCCGACACCAGCGACCTGCCGCGCTTCAAGGGCCGCGCGCTGATCGGCGATCCCCGCAACGACGAAAACAGCATCGTCTCGCAATTCCAGGCCCTGATGCTGCGCTTCCACAACCGCATGGTCGACGACAATGACAGCCTGTCGTTCGAGAACGTGCAGCAGCGCGTCCGCTTCCACTATCAATACGTCGTGCTGAACGACTTCCTGCCGCGCATCGTTCACGCCAGCGTGCTCGACGACTTGAAGACCGCGGGCCGCTACGACCGCAGCAAGCTCGCCCATTACCACTGGAAGACCTATCCGTTCATGCCGGTCGAGTTCTCGGTCGCGGCCTACCGGCTCGGGCACTCCATGATCCGCCCCGGCTACCGGCTGAACGACGCCGACAACATGCTGCTGCAGATCTTCCCCGATCCGAACAACCCCGACAAGAACGCGCTGACCGGCTTCCGCGCCATGGGCCCGGGGCGTGCCATCGACTGGGGCCGCTTCATCGATCTCGACACGCGCGCCTACGGCGTCGAGGACGACGACACCAACCCCGACAACAAGCGGCGGCTCCAGTTCGCCTATCGCATCGACACATCGCTGGTCGATCCGCTGCGGAAGCTGCCGCCGGAGGTCGCGTCCAATCCGGCTTCGCTGGCGCTGCGCAATCTCGAGCGCAGCTGGCGTCTCGGCCTGCCCTCGGGCCAGGCCGTCGCCAGGGCGATGAACCTGACGCCGCTGACCGACGATCAGATCATCATCGGCAAGGCCGTCGACGAGCCCGGTCCCGATGATCCGCAGGCTCCGATCGCGACCATCGCGAACGGCGTGTTCGCCGGCAATTGCCCGCTGTGGACCTACATCCTGGCCGAGGCGCGGCAGTTCCAGACCGCCGTCGCCATCCCCGCCACCGGCGCGCCCGCAGGCGGCATCAACACGCCGCAGCTCGGCCCCGTCGGCGGCCGCATCGTCGCCGAGGTCTTCCTCGGCATGCTGTTCGGCGACAATTCCTCGGTGCTGTCGCAGGACCCGCAATGGACGCCGGTGACGGGCGCAAGCTTCGCGCTGAAGGACCTCGTCGCCTACGCGCTCGGCCAGGGCGATCCGCTGCACTGAGCGGGCGCGATAGTCGATGATGCGAAGGCCGCCCGTGCTCCCGGGCGGCCTTTCGCCGTGGCGCGCGGGAGTCTTCCGGTACGAGAGGCAGTTAGCGCCCCCGACAAAGGTGCGTTCCCTCCCCCCTTGCGGGGGAGGGCTAGGGAGAGGGGTGGCCCAGCAAAAGGTGCCTGTTGTTGATGATGCTCCGTGTGTCGGTGTGCAACGGAAAGAATCCCCGTGTGGCACCCCTCTCCCTGCCCCTCCCCCGCAAGGGGGGAGGGAACGGAGAGAGTCTTGTTGCCGCCCGAGATTGATTCAACGTCAGTCCGTCACGACGAAGTTTTATGCGCAGCCCCAAGGCCGCTCTCCGCAAGCCGCTCCGCAAACCAGAGTGACTGCGCCTGATCGACGGCGCCGCTGACATAGACCTCCGACATCGTCACATGCTGCTTGTCCAGCACCAGCAGCACGCCGATCCAGTAGGGAAACCAGACATGCACGTCGGTGAGCGCGCGCAGCTTGTGCTGGTCGTGCTCGAGCGGCGTGTGGTTGCTCGCCTTGCGAATCTCGACGGTGAGCAGATTGTTCGGGATCTCGCGCTGATGCACGGCGACGTCGGGGTAGATCGACTTGCCGAGATGATCGTCGGTCGAGATGATGGTACCGTGGGGCAAATGCAGCGTGCGCTCGCCGAGCCGGTCGTAATTGCAGTCGACCGCCCAGCCGGAAAACTGCCGCTCGAGGTAGACGGCGAAGCGGTGCGTCATCGCGCGCTCGCCGATGTCCTTCTCGAACAGGAATCCCTCGTGGGCATAGAAGTCCCGGAGCGCTGCGATCACCTTGTTCAGCTCGGTCTGCATCGTGCCTCCGGGCTCATCACGGTGAGGAGCGCGCCACACCATCAGTGTCGTCCCGGCGGAGGCCGGGACCCATACCGCGAGGTCTATCGAATGCGCGCGGTGCGCGTACCGGACCTCGAATCTTCGTCAAACCTCTCCCTGGGGTTATGGGTCCCGGCTTTCGCCGGGACGACGTAAGGAGAGAGCCTACATCTGGACTTCGATCAGCCGCGGTCCGGGCTCGGCGACGGCTTCGGCCAGCGCCTTGTTGAACTCGTCGGCGTTGGTGACGGCGCGGCCGGGCACGCCCATGCCCTTGGCCAGCGCGACGAAATCGAGCGTCGGACGGTCGAGGCGGAGCATGTCGTTGGCGCGCTGGCCGGGTTCGCCGGCGCCGACATTGTCGAACTCGCCGCGCAGGATCTGGTAGATGCGGTTGGCGAACACGATGGTGACGATGTTGAGGTTCTCGCGGGCCTGCGTCCACAGCGACTGGATCGTGTACATCGCACTGCCGTCACCGACCATGGTGATCACCTTGCGGTCCGGGCAGGCGATCGCAGCCCCAATCGAGAGCGGCGTGGAGAAGCCGATCGAGCCGCCCATGTTCTGCAGCCAGTCGTGCGGCGCCGCCGCCGCGGTCGGCGGGAAGAAGCCGCGACCGGTGGTCAGGGACTCATCGACCATGATGGCGTTCTCGGGGATCGCGCAGGCGATCGCCTGCGCGATCGAGGCGAAAGTGAGCGCGCCGGTCGGCTTGACCAGTTCCTGCAACGCCTGCGGCTTGACGTCCTTCGCACTGGCCTTGACCGCGCCGGCCAAGGCTTCGAGCGCCGCGATCGAATTCTCGCCCCAGGAGGTCATGCGGTGCACCTCGCAGCCCTCGGGCTTGAGCATGCTCGGCTTGTTCGGATAGGCGAAGAACGCCACGGGGTCGTCGGCCTCGACCAGCACGATGTGACGGAACTTGGCCAGCATCGGCAGCGCGTTCTCGATCACGTAGTGGATGCGGTCGATCGAGTAGCGTCCGCGGCCGCGCGCCATCTTCGGACGGAAGGTCGGCCCCATCACGGTGCAGCCGGTCTTGCCGGCGATGCGCTCGGCGAGCGCCAGGCCCTGCTCGCTCAGCGCGCTGCCGGTCATCAGCAACAGCGTGCCCTCGCCGTCGCCGTGCAGGATCTTCGCGGCCTTGTCGACCGCCTGCGGCGAATAGCTGGCGCGCTGCTGCTCGGCCGGCACCTCGGCGATGCCGTCGGCCTCGTTCCAGGCGGTGTCGGCGGGCAGGATCAGGGTCGCGATCTGCGGCGGCGCGCTCTTGGCGGCGGCGATGGCCGCGGCACCGTCGGCGGCGACCGATTTGGAATTCGGCGAGGTCCGGACCCAGGACGACATCGGCCGGGCCAGGCCCTCGATGTCGGAGGTCAGCGGCGCGTTGTAGTCGATGTGGTAGACGGCATGCTGGCCGACGATGTTGACGATGCCGGAATTGGCCTTCTTGGCGTTGTGCAGGTTGGCCAGGCCGTTGGCGAGGCCGGGGCCGAGATGCAGCAGGGTCGAGGCCGGCGTGCCCTTCATGCGGAAATAGCCGTCGGCCGCGCCCGTTACCACGCCTTCGAACAGGCCGAGCACGCAGCGCATGCCGGGCACGCGGTCGAGCGCCGCGACAAAATGCATCTCGGAGGTGCCGGGGTTGGTGAAGCAGACGTCGACCCCACCCTTGACCATCGTCCGCACCAGGCTTTCCGCACCATTCATTCTTCTTGCTCCCGCAACCGGCGATTTTCAGTGACCCGTCCGGTCAATCATTGTTCGCAGGCCGCGTCAAAGCAATAGGGGGCATCGCGGCCCTGCCCCGCATGACGATACGCTGGCTTGGCTAATGCCCCGTTCCGATGGCATCGGAACGGGGCATCAGATTCCTGTTTTGACGCGTTTTCTTGATGCGAACCGGTATCCACTTCGCTTGAAAACGCTCTGGCGCTTTCCGGCGAATCGGCGCCGTTGCCGATTTGGTAACGCCAATCGCCGGGCATGGCCGCCCTCACGGGGCCGTGGCTTGCGAAAAGCCCGCAAATATGGCCTCTGGCCTGTGTTGAAGAGAATTTTTTCCGGGGGAGACAATGATCCGGTTTTTTGCCGCGCCGATTGCCGCCATCGCACTCTTGACCGCCACGGCCGGCGGCGTCTTCGCCGAGGAGTTCGACTCCCGCGACATCATGGGCGGCGGACCGAACTTCTTCCGCGGCGGCTCCAGCCCGATCCCCCGCACCACCGTCATGTACAACGGCACCTACGCCCCCGGCACGATCGTGGTGAACACCAGCGAGCGCCGGCTGTATCTGGTGCTCCAGAACGGCCAGGCGCTGCGCTACGGCATCGGCGTCGGCCGCGACGGCTTCCGCTGGGGCGGGGTGCACAAGATCACCGCCAAGAAGGAATGGCCGGATTGGACCCCGCCGTCGCAGATGCTGGCGCGCCGGCCGGACCTGCCGCGCCACATGAAGGGCGGCATCGAAAATCCGCTCGGCGCCCGCGCGATGTATCTGGGCTCGACGCTCTACCGCATCCACGGCTCCAACGAGCCGGAGACGATCGGCCAGGCGGTGTCCTCGGGCTGCTTCCGCATGACCAATGACGACGTCTCCGACCTCTACAGCCGCGTCGGGGTCGGCACCACCGTGGTGGTGCTGAACAACTAGACCCGAGCGAAGTGCCGCAGGGTGGGCAAAGCCGCGGGCGTGCCCACCAATTTCCCGCTGCTGTCGAGGGATCGTGGGCACGGCGCTGTCGCGCCTTTGCCCACCCTACGGCACCGTGATTGGGAACCTGCGGGGCGCGTGAATTTGCGGTCTTGTGCGCGCGACGCGAATACGGCAGCGTCGGGTGACGATGAGCGCATTGACCTCGCCCTCGGCTGCCTTCCGTTTCGCCCTGCTGGCGCTCGCCGCGCTCACATCCGTCCCTGACACCGCTACCATGGCTGCCGCGGGCGAACTGCCCGCGGTCGCCTCGCGCCAGCGCGCCGAGCGGAAAAGCTTTTCCGACAGCGAGATCGTCGAAGGCTTTCTCAAGACCGCCTTCGGCGCCGAATACCACCTCGCCGGCCGCGTCGACCGCATCCGCAAATTCGACGGGCCGGTGCGCGTGTTCGTCGAGAGCGATCGCGCCGACCGCAAGGCGCAGCTCGCGAAAGTCGTCGCCGACATCGGCAAGCGCGTGCAGCATCTCGACATCGCCATGATCGACAGCAGCGAGGCCGCGAATGTGCGGGTGAAGCTGGTGCGCGACCGCGACCTGTTCCGCACCCTCACCAGCTTCTACGGCGTGGAGAAGGCCCGCGAGATCCGCACCTCGCTCGATCCGCAATGCCTGTCCGGCTTCCGCAAGAACGACAATTTCGAGATCGAGCATTCCGACGTCATCCTCACCGTCGACAATGGCGATTTCACCTTCCTCGACTGCGCCTATGAGGAGCTCTTGCAATCGCTCGGGCCGATCAACGACACCGCGAGCGTGCCATGGACCATGTTCAACGACAACGTCTCGATGGGCTATTTCGACGTCTACGACCAGTACATCCTCAACCTGCTCTACGACCCCCGCATCAAGCCCGGCATGACCGTGCCGGAGGTCAAGGCCCTGCTGCCCGTGGTGCTCGCGGATGTCAGGGCGTGGGTGAAGCGGGTGAATGATCTGAAGGATTAGTGCGCCCTTACCCTCTCCCCTTTGTGGGAGAGGGTGGCCCGCCGCGTTAGCGGCGAGACGGGTCAGGGGTATGTCTCCGCGCATTCAATCGTGAACATGTGGAGCGATACCCCTCATCCGGCGCTTCGCGCCACCTTCTCCCGCAAGGGGAGAAGGAAGGAAGAGAGAGCCTACTGCACGAGATCGGCGACCGTGGTCGCGGCCTTCAGACCCGTGCCGGTGAGAACCGCGACCGTGGTCTCGCTCGCCTTGATCGCACCAGTGGCGGAGAGCTTCTCCAAGGCCGCGGCTGCACTGGCGCTGGTCGGCTCGGCGAACAGGCCCTGCCGCGCGAGACGGCGCAGGGCCGCGACGATCTCGTCCTCGGCGAGCGCGACGGTGCCGCCGCCGCTCTCGCGCAGGGCGGCGATGATCTCGCGCAGACGCAGCGGGTTCTTGATCGCGGTGCCCTCCGCGATGGTCTTGCTCACTTCGCGCGCGACGGGCGTATCGACACCGGCCTTGAAGCTCGCATCGATCGGCGAGCAATTGAGCGGCTGCGCCGCGAAGAGGCGCGGCAGCTTCGATATCTGCCCGGCCTTCAAAAGCTCGCGGAAGCCGAAGGCGCAGCCCAGGAGACTGCTGCCGGCGCCGACGGGAACGATGACGTTGTCCGGCGCGCGGAAGCCGAGGTCTTCCCAGATTTCATAGGCGAGCGACTTGGTGCCCTCGAGAAAGAACGGCTGCCAATTGTGGCTGGCGTAGAACGTCTCGCTCGACTGGCGGATGGCCTCGGCCTCCGATTCCTCGCGCGGCCCTTCGACGAGCTGCACCTCGGCGCCGTAAGCGCGCACCTGCGCGATCTTCGCTGGCGACGTCGAGGCCGGCGCCAAAATCTTCACGCGCATGCCGCCTGCGGCACCCAGCCCCGCCATCGACGAGCCGCCATTGCCGGAGGAGTCTTCCAGGATCGCATCGACGCCGATCTGCCTGAGGAAGGACAGCATCACCGCCGAGCCGCGGTCCTTGAAGCTGCCGGTCGGGTTGAACCATTCGAGCTTGAACAACGGGCGCAGGTCGCCCCAGTTTTGCTGAACGAGCGGCGTGCAGCCCGTGCCGAGCGAAATCGGATCCTTGATCTCCACCGGCAGCGCTGCCCGATAGCGCCACAGAGAGCGCGCGCCTCTGTCGATGTCGTCGCGCGAAATCCCCGCCCCCGGCGTCACCAGCAGCGGCGTGCGCTCGTCCGAGCACCAGCGCGGCTGGTCGAGGGGATAGAGCTTTCCGTTGCCGGGATCGATGTAGCTGGCGGTGGGCATGCGGGTCTCCAAGGCAAAGCTGATCCGCCCGATATGTCCGAATATGCAGGCTTTATCCAGCCGCCTGTTTGCAGGGCGCGCACCCGCCCCTTTAAAAATTCAAACAATTACATAGATATAGGGGGCATTTAGCCGCCGTTCGCCGGTCCGGAACGGCCGCTGGCCGCCCTCGCACGATTAACTTGTCTGTCGCTGACGGCCGCTACAATATGTTGGATTGAGCTTGCGTCGCCGGTGGTCTTGACCCGCAGCGCAAGTGAGCCAGGCCCGTCCGAGCGGCGGGCCGTTGGCTTTTTGGGAGCCTGGACATGAGCCGCGCGAACCGTACCGACCACATCCGCCTGACCTCCCATCCGGAGCCGGGCCGGAAGGCCGCCTTCCCGATCCACTGGGGCGCAGCCGATGCGCGCGCCCGCGGACCGATCATCGGCACGGTGTCGCGCGCCGGGGATCGCAACGTGATCGGCAGCCATGGCGGCTCCTACGCGATGTACCGGGCGCTTGCGGTCTCCGCCGGCGCGCTCGATCCGATCCGCCGCCCCGACCTCACCAACACTTTCCCGGCCGCGACCATCGGCCCGTTCGAGCAATGGCGCGATCCCGCCAAGATCGTCGCGCTCGATCCCTGGGGCCATCTCGTCGCGGAGAATTTCGGCAAGGAGATCGCCGAAGGCGCCGACATCCGCCCGAGCATCGCGGTGACGCGGGCGCGGCTGGACCTGCCGGAGATCCGCGAAGCGCTGGCGGCCAAGCGCCTGCGCGCCGACGGCGAGGTCGTGCATGCCAATGGCAGCGTCTCCGTGGTGAAGATCGCGATCGATCCGGTCTGGTACCTGCCTGGTCTCGCGGAGCGCTTCGGCACCAATGAGACCGAGCTGCGACGCACGCTGTTCGAGCAGACCGCCGGCATGTTCCCCGAGCTCGTGACGCGCCCGGACATGAAGGTGTTTTTGCCTCCGATCGGCGGCACCACGGTCTACATGTTCGGCGACGTGGCGAAACTGCCGGACCATCGCACAAAAATCACCTGCCGCGTGCATGACGAGTGCAACGGCTCGGACGTGTTCGGCTCCGACATCTGCACCTGCCGGCCATATCTCATCCACGGTATCGAGGAATCCGCACGCGGCGCGCAGGAGGGCGGGCTCGGGCTCGTCGTCTACAACCGGAAAGAGGGCCGCGCGCTCGGCGAGGTCACCAAATTCCTGGTCTACAACGCGCGCAAGCGCCAGGAGGACGGCGACGCGGCTGCGGCCTATTTCGAGCGCACCGAATGCGTCGCCGGCGTGCAGGATGCGCGCTTCCAGCAGCTCATGCCCGATACGATCCACTGGCTCGGCCTGAAGCGCATCGACCGCTTCCTGTCGATGAGCGACATGAAATACGACGCGCTGACCTCGCAGGGCATCGACATCGTCGAGCGCGTGCCGATCCCGCCGGAGCTGATCCCCGCCGACGCCTATGTCGAGATCGCCGCCAAGAAGGCCGCCGGCTATTACTCGACCGACATCGCGCCCGAGAAGGACGTGGACGGCGTGGTCGGGCGCTCGCTGGAAAAATACTGATCGCGCGATGACTGACGGTTTGGAAAGAGACGCCCGCTCGCTGCTCAGCGCAGCAGCGGTCCGCGCGCGTGCCGGGCAGATGCTCGAGATCGGACTTGGCGGCGGCTTGAGCCATTTCACGATCGATCTTGCGCGCATGGACGGCGTGGCCGACGCCGTGCTCGCCGTGACGCGAAAGGCCTATCCGACGCTGGACGTTCCCTTCCACGCGCGCTGGCGGCATTTTGTGCTTGGCGGGGCCGATCGCTGGGCGCGGCTTGCGGATGCCGCAACATGGCCGGACCGCGCCGCGCGGGCGCGTGCCGAGTTCGACCTCGCCATCGTCAGCGTTCTGCTCGATGCCGGCGCGGGCGCTGCGTGGCGATATCGCGATGCCGTGACGGGCGACAGCATCGGCAGGTCCGAAGGGCTCGCGATTGCCAGCCTCGACATGTTCGCGAGCGGCCTGTTCTCCGGCGATGCGCGCAGCCCCTTCAGGGCCGATGCGGCTGTGCTCGCAAAGCTGCCCCTCACCGCCCTCACCTCCGCCTTTCAGGTCAGCGATGCCAATCCGCTGCTCGGCCTCGAAGGCCGCACCGACCTGCTACGGCGCCTGGGTAAGCTTGTTTCGGAGCGTGCGGACGTGTTCGGCCTGCACGACTTGCCACGGCCCGGCGGCCTGTTCGATCACATCGCGGCGCAAGCGGTCGGCAGCGCCGTCGCTGCGCCCGCCATCCTGTCGGCAGTGCTGAACCAGCTCGGACCGATCTGGCCGTCGCGGCTCGAGCTTGCAGGCGTCCCGCTCGGCGATTGCTGGCGTCATCCGGCGATCAGGGCGGACGACGGAACGGCGGGGCTCGTGCCGCTGCACAAGCTGTCGCAATGGCTGAGCTATTCGCTGATCGAGCCGCTGCAGCGCGCTGGGTTTGCCGTCACCCACATCGACGGACTGACCGGCCTTGCCGAGTATCGCAATGGCGGGCTGTTCGTCGATCACGAGGTGCTGCGCCTGCGCGATGTAGCCGATGCCGAGCGCGCGCATGCGGTGGATTCGCTGCTCGTCGTGGAGTGGCGTGCGCTGACGGTTGCGCTGCTCGACCGGCTCGCCGAACTGGTTCGCGCCAAGCTTGGCCGCACGCCGGAGACATTGCCGCTCGCCAGCATTCTGGAGGGCGGCACCTGGGCCGCCGGTCGCGCCATCGCGTTTGCACGCCGGCCCGATGGTTCGCCGCCGCTCAAGGTGATCAGCGACGGCACCGTGTTTTAGAGCATGACAAAGATTTGCGCCCACGCCCGTCATTGCGAGCGCAGCGAAGCAATCCAGAGTCCCACCGCGGCGAGATTCTGGATTGCTTCGCTGCGCTCGCAATGACGGTCAGATGAATTTCAGGAGCATCCTATGGAAGGCGTCACGATCGTCGATCATCCGCTGGTGCAGCACAAGCTGACGCTGGTGCGGGACAAATCGATCTCCACGAAATCGTTTCGCGAGCTGATCAAGGAGATCGGCATGCTGCTGTGCTACGAGGTGACGCGCGATCTGCCGCTCGCCGACACCGTCATCGAGACGCCGCTGGCGACGATGCACTCGGCCAAGATCGCCGGCAAGAAGCTGGTGTTCGTGCCGATGCTGCGCGCCGGCACCACCTTCGTCGACGGCATGATGGACCTGGTGCCGACCGCGCGCGTTGCGCATATCGGGCTCTACCGCGAGCCTCTCAGCTTCGCCGCGGTCGAGTATTTCTTCAAATCGCCGTCCGATCTCGGCGAGCGCCTCGCCATCGTGGTGACGCCTGTCGTCGCCACCGCCAACACGGCCGTTGCCGCCATCGACCGGCTGAAGGAGCGCGGCGCCAAGGACATCCGCCTCGCCTGCCTGATCGCAGCACCGGAAGGGCTGGAGCGGCTGCGCGGATTGCATCCGGACGTGCCGATCTGGACTGCGGCGGTGGACGAAGGCCTCGACGAGAACGGCTTCATCGTGCCGGGCCTCGGCGATGCCGGCGATCGCGCCTACGGGACGCGATAACAGCAACGAAAGCCGCACGCCTCTCCACGGTGTGGGCTAGGCTTATGGCCTATGTGCTTGGCGAGGCCTTAGCGAACGCCTCGTCCTTCGAGACGACCGCTGCGCGGTCTCCTCAGGATGAGGCTTAGCAGCAACTTTGCCTGTGAAACTTGCTGCCACGCACTCAGTCCTCATCCTGAGTGCCTGACCGAAAAAGGGTGAGCGGTTTTGGCCGAGCTGTGATTCCTTCGGATTTGCGAAGATTCGAGGGAGGACACCATGCCGTGGACCAAAGCCGCTCGTCTCCAGTATCAGCGCAGTGGACTGCGTTACACAAGTGATCTGACCGATGCCGAGTGGGCGCTGATCGCCCGGAAGATGCCGCCGCGGCGGCGATTGGGCCGGCCGCGGGAGGTCGATCTGCGCGAGATCATGCAGGCGATCTTCTATATTTTGTCGAGCGGGTGCCAATGGCGAGCCTTGCCGAAGGAATTCCCGCCATACTCGACGGTGCAGGGCTATTTTTACGCTTGGCGCGACACCAGTAGATGGCAGGAGATCGTCGAGGCTTTGGTTCGGAAGGCGCGTCGGAAGCTTGGGCGAAAGTCCAAACCAACGGCTGCCGTCATCGATAGCCAGACGGCCTCGACGACGGAGGCCGGCGGGCCACGTGGATTCGACGCCGGCAAGCGCCTCCATGGGCGCAAGCGTCATATTGTGACTGACACCAACGGTCTTCTGCTGGCAGCTTATGTCCATCCTGCGAACGTTCAGGATGTTCACGGTGCCGTTCCCTTGTTGGAGTGTTTGCGAGCCCGCTTTCCCGGGCTCGAGCATGTCTTTGCTGATCGGATTTATCGCGGCAAACAGCTCCTCAATGCACTCTCCCATTGCGGACCGTGGACCATCGAGATCGTCCAGCGACCGCCCGGGGTCAAAGGCTTCCAGCTCTTGCCTAGACGCTGGGTCGTCGAGCGAACCTTCGCATGGATCGGCAGATGTCGGCGCCTATCCAAAGACTTCGAAGGCTCTACCGCCACTGAACTTGCCTGGCTGCTCGCCGCCCATCTGAGGTTCTTAACTCGCCGCCTGGCTAGAGCCTGAAACGCGTACGCTTTTTGAGTCAGGCTCTGAGGAGCCCGCAAAGCGGGCGTCTCGAAGGATGGCCAGATGCGAGCTTCGCGCCAATGCTCCGCTTCAGATCTTCCCGCTGCCGCAGATCAGCTTCAGCGACTGCCATTCCTTGTCCGTCAGCAGCGGCGGGCCGCTGGCGGGGCGGTCTTCCCTGGTCATGCGGGCGAGGCGGTCCTCGGTCAGCGGGTGGCTGGCGAGGATCGTGGAGAGCGCGGAGCCGCCTTCCTTGCCGGTGATGCGGAACATCAGCTCGGCCGCGGGTTTCGGCGAGCGTCCGAGCTTGTGCATGATCTCGATGGCGAAGGTGTCGGCGGCGGTCTCGGCCTCGCGCGAATAGGAGGCTTCGACCACGCTGCGCGAGGCGAAGATCACGGCGGATGACCCCGTGACGTCGCCGAACAGCAGGCCGATCAGGAACGAGGTGCCGCCGTTGTAGATCAGGCCGCGCATGTTGTCGTAGTGCTTGAGATGGCCGAGCTCGTGGGCGAGGATGCCGGCGATCTCGTCGGGGCTTTGCGCCTTGTCGAGCAGACCCCGCAGCAAATAGACCTTGCCGCCGGGCAGCGCGAACGCATTCGGCACCGGGGTCGGCAACACGCCCGCTGTCATGGAATCATCGTCGAGGCCGGCGGCATCGCGCAGGCGGTTGACGAGTTTCGTGAACGCGGCCTTGCCGGCGGGGTCTTCGCAGGCCTTGCCGCCGAAGATGGCTTTCACCTGGACTTCCGAGGCGTCACCGATGCGGCGCTCGATCGGTTTGGGCACCAGCGGCGCGAGCCGGTCGGCGGCGAGCGGCACGCCGAACAGCACGACACAGACGATCGAGACGGCGGCCGCAACCGACCAACCGACGATCTTCGCGACGCCGCGGCGCGAGGTCTGGTGCTCGTCGAGCCGCATGCAGTGGACCGTCACGTCCGCGGCCAGGGCGGCGTCGCGGATTTCGAGCCGCGCCAGCGGTGGCGCGGTCATGCAGGCTAGGCGCAGAACGCCGGCAGGACTGTCGGCGCGGCGGATATCGGCATAAGCCCAGCGGACGGGCGTTCCGCCCTCCTCCACGATCTCGAGCGCATCACCAAGCGCCAGCGTCACCTGGCGCTTGCGGCTCGACACGCCGTCGAAGAAGATCGTCGGCTTGGCGGACTGCGCCGGCGCCTCAGTGGACAACTCACTCACAGCTCAGAATCCCGCGACATCAAGCCCGTCGGCAAAGCCCTCGCCGAGCGCGCTGGCAAGCTCGCCGCTGCCGCGCACATCCGCGGCGGCCGCAATGTTGTGCACCTCGACGGTCTCCAGCACCTTGGCCCAGAGATCGCGCTGAAGATAGACCCGCATGACGATGTTGATCGCCAATGCCACGGCGAAATAGCCGATCACCGTCGCCACCACCATCGGGATGCCCTTGGCTCCGTTGCCCGGTTCAAACACCTGCTCGGCCGACAAGCCGCTGAGCTGGGAGACGAGCATGATGGCGCCGCCGATATAGGCGCCGAATATCATCGACAGCAGCATCCACCAGCCGATCACCTTCCAGTACAGGCCGTAGAAGGCGTTGTGCGGCAGTCCCGAGGACAGGCTGACGCCGCCGATGCGGATGCCGTCCAGCCACCAGCGCCATTCGCGCGCCTTGAACTCGGCATAGAAGAACGGCGCGAGCGGGAAGATGAGGACCGCGATCGGGCTGAGCAGCCACAGCCACCAGCCGCGCTTGAAGAAGGTCCAGCCATTACCTTCGAAATCGCCGCGCAGATCGCCGTAATGGGTGTGCCGCATCTTGTAGCGCTCCAGCGCGGCCGCGCGCCAGGGCAGCGCGAGGCCGAGCGTCAGGAACACCAGCAGCCCCCACGCCATCGCGCGGAACGAATAGGCCCAGCCCGAGCCGTCCATCCAGAAGCGCACGCCGCGCCAGACCGTGCGCGTCAGGCGATAGCGCCGCGCGCGAAAGATCGCGAACTGGCCGAAGGCGTAGAAGCTGATGAACAGTGGCGTCGAGGCAAAGCCCTGCCAGCGCTCGAACTCGATGCCGACGAGGAAATAGGCGAGATAGATCGGCACCAGGATCGCAAGCGCGAACAGGAAGCCGATCAGGAGCTCCTTTGCCCGGCCGGTATATTCGGCGGCGTCGCCGTCGACCGCGGTGTGCGTCCACAGGTGACGCCGGATGTCGGTGACGAGCCAAAACCGGTAGAAGCCGAAGGTGACCAGCTCCAGCATGGCACCCTTGGTGACCATTTTGCGGAACTCGGAGCGGTCGCCGGTGAAGTCCACCCCCGTCGGCGGCAGCGGCGGCGGGACCGGTTCGGAGCCAATGGGGGTCCATTGCATGTCGTTCACGGCGGCAACCTCGGGGTGCGGACCTGTCGTGGTCAAACTTATAGATCAGAGGTTAGTCGAACCCCAAGATAGGCGGGTTCGATTTACCGCGATTCCGGTCGATTTCTGACAGGATTTCATGACAAACGGCGTGCCGGAGATCACGTTGGGGGACGCCCCGTAGCCCGGATGGAGCGTAAGCGAAATCCGGGACAGTCGCGGTCGTGGCCCGAGCCCCGGATTACGCTTGCGCTCCATCCGGGCTACGCACCTTCGTCCGGGCTACGCCCAAGGGTTGGATGTGGCAAAACTCTCCCTTGCTCCGGCGCAGACAACCGGCTGTAATTGCAAATCAAATACCGCAGCGCAGAATTCATAAAAAACAGCGCGCGGAGGGAATGCCAGGGAGAACGGTCATGCATGGGACCATCGAGAGCGCGTCCAATCTCGACGCACTTCGCGAGCGCGCATTGTCATTGCCGCTGGAGCAATTCGATCCGGGCGATCCGGAACTGTTCAGGACCGATACGTTCTGGCCGTATTTCGACCGCCTGCGCCGCGAAGATCCGGTGCACTATTGCAAGGACTCCATGTTCGGACCGTACTGGTCGGTGACGCGCTACAACGACATCATGGAGATCGAGACCAATCACGCGGTGTTCTCCTCGGCATCGTCACTCGGCGGCATCACCATCCGCGACATCGATCCGGATCTGCGCCGCGAAAGCTTCATCTCCATGGACCCGCCGCGCCATGCCGCCCAGCGCAAGACCGTGGCCCCGATGTTCACGCCGACGCATCTGGACAATCTCGCGCTCAACATCCGCAAGCGCTCGGCCGAGTGCCTCGACAATTTGCCCCGCGGCGAGGTGTTCGACTGGGTCGACCGCGTCTCGATCGAGCTCACCACGCAGATGCTCGCGGTGCTGTTCGATTTCCCCTGGGAGGACCGCCGCAAGCTGACGCGCTGGTCCGACATCGCCACCACCATTCCCGGCCCGGACGGCCTTGTCGCGACCGAGGACGAGCGCCAGGCCGAGCTGACCGAATGCGCCGGCTATTTCGCCCGGCTGTGGAAGGAGCGTATCGAACAGCCGCCGAAGAGCGACCTGCTCTCGATGATGGCGCATGGCGCCGCGACGCGCGACATGGATGCCAAGAACTTCCTCGGCAACCTCGTCCTCCTGATCGTCGGCGGCAACGACACCACGCGCAACACCATGTCGGGCTCGCTTCTCGCGCTGAGCCAGCATCCGGAACAGTATCGCAAGCTGCGCGAGAACCGCGCGCTGCTCGACAGCTTCGTGCCGGAGGTGATCCGCTGGCAGACCCCGCTGGCACATATGCGCCGTACCGCGCTCGCCGATTTCGAGTTCCGCGGCAAGCAGATCAAGAAAGGTGACAAGGTCGTGATGTGGTACGTCTCGGGCAACCGCGACGAGGAGGCGATCGAAAAGCCCTACGATTTCATCATCGACCGCGCCCGCCCGCGCACGCATCTGTCCTTCGGCTTCGGCATCCACCGCTGCGTCGGCTTGCGGCTTGCTGAACTCCAGCTCAAGATTATTTGGGAAGAGATTCTCGAGCGCTTCGACCATATTGATGTGGTCGGCGAGCCCAAGCGGGTCTATTCGAGCTTCGTGAAGGGACTGGAGACCTTGCCGGTGAAGATTGCGGCGTGACGTAAGACCCCCTCGCCCCGCTTGCGGGAGAGGATTGGGGTGAGGGGGAGTCTCCACGGGGACGGTGAGAGCCGAATCGCGGAGAGTCCCCCTCACCCGGATCGCATCTGGCGATGCGATCCGACCTCTCCCCGCAAGCGGGGCGAGGTAAAGGAGAGCACCAACTGGAGGCCACCACCATGAACATCCAAGCGCCGGTTAAAGTGGAGAAGGCCGAACGCATGCGCAGGGCGCGCGAGGAGGCCTATGCGACGCCGCTGGCGCAGTTTCACCCCGGCGCGCCACGGCTGTTCCAGGACGACACGCTGTGGCCGTGGTTCGAACGGCTGCGCAAGGAAGAGCCGGTGCATTACTGCACCAATGCGCCGATCGAGCCGTACTGGTCGGTAGTGAAATACAACGACATCATGCATGTCGACACCAACCACGGCATCTTCTCGTCGGACTCCACGCTCGGCGGCATCTCGATCCGCGACGTGCCTGAAGGCTACGACTGGCCAAGCTTCATCGCGATGGACCAGCCGCGTCATTCGTCGCAGCGCAAGACGGTGTCGCCGATGTTCACGCCGACGCATCTGGACGAGCTGGCCAAGCTGATCCGCCAGCGCTCGCAGACCGTGCTCGACAATCTGCCGCGCAACGAGACGTTCAATTTCGTCGAGCGCGTCTCGATCGAGCTGACGACGCAGATGCTGGCGACGCTGTTCGACTTCCCCTGGGAGGAGCGGCGCAAGCTGACGCGCTGGTCCGACGTCTCGACCGCGCTGCCCAAGAGCGGCATCGTCGCCTCGGCCGAGGAGCGCCGCCGCGAGATGGACGAATGCTACG
>Ga0207426_1000380_pt1 | contig 76046 bp, 70 predicted proteins | sample AraplaMF_Cvi_mMS_FD_184265 | JGI IMG/M metagenome (GOLD analysis project Ga0207426, IMG submission 184265) | Arabidopsis root microbial communities from the University of North Carolina, USA - plate scrape MF_Cvi_mMS (SPAdes) (version 2) | ecosystem: Host-associated > Plants > Roots > Endosphere...
GTCGACCAAAGCGATTGTGGGCATGAGCCTCTGCTTTCTGCTTTCCGTTTGGGTCGTGGCTTGAAACGGCGAGCAATCCACTGATGCGCCGCATACATGGGTGCCGAAGATGGCGTTCGAACCTTGTCACCGAGCAATGCAAGCTGGGCTGAAGTGTGACCAAGTTCCACGAAAGACGGCAGATTCGCCGCATCTCGACCCATAACCAGGCCCTCGTTTACCCGAAAAAAGGCCCTCCTTGCAACCACCTGACCTGAGAAAGCCGATGCAACCGACCCCCGATTTCGCCCCCGGAAAGCTCGCTAAATCGCTGCTGCGGCGGTCGCGCCAGGGGGCTCTGGCGACGCTGATGGCCGGTGCCGGCGACCCCTATTGTTCCCTGGTCAACCTGGCCAGCCACCCCGACGGCTCGCCGATCCTGCTGATCTCGGGCCTGGCGGTCCACACCAAGAACATCCTTGCTGACAGCCGGGTCTCCCTGATGCTCGACGAGCGCGTAGCCGGGGATCCGCTGGAGGGCGCCCGGATCATGCTGTCCGGACGGGCCGAGCAGGCTGACGCCGACAAGGATCTGCTCCAGCGGCGGTATCTCAATGCCCATCCATCGGCTGAAGCCTTTGTTTCGTTTAAGGATTTCTCCTTCTTCCGGATCCGACCCACAGGGACCCATCTGGTGGCCGGTTTCGGCCGGATCGTCGATCTCAAGCCGGAGCAATTCCTGACCGACCTGACCGGTGCCGAGGATTTGCTGGCAGCCGAGCAGGGCGCGGTCGAGCACATGAATGCCGACCACCGCGACGCCATGGGCCTCTACGCCACGAAGCTGCTCGGTGCGGCCGAGGGCGACTGGCGCTGCACCGGCTGCGACCCCGAAGGTCTCGACATGCAGGATGGCCAGACCGCGTTGCGGCTCGAGTTTCCGGAGCGGGTGACCAACGGTACGGCGCTGCGCAAGATGCTGGTCCGCCTTGCCGGCGAAGCGCGCACGAAGGTGGACTGACGCGCGACCTTTTGAACGCCGCCGCCTATCGCCGCGACCCAAGACCGTAACGGCTACGACCGTAACGATTCTTGTCGCAGCGAGAGGGTTCATGTCACGTCGTCATCTGACGCTGGTCGCGGGTCTGGCGCTCGCGATCACCACATCGCTGGCCACGCCCGGCCTTGCCCAGAAGGGCAATCTCGCCGCGGAGAGCGCCAGGATCAACGAGCTTACCAAGGCCGGCCGATATTCGGAGGCGCTGCCGCTGGCGCAGGCGATGGTCGCGCGTCTGGAGAGCGACAATGGCCGCGAGCTCGCGGCCGCCTTGAATAATCTCGGTCAAGTCCATGCCGGCCAGGGCCGGGACGATCTGGCCGAGCCGCTCTACAGGCGCGCGATCGCGTTGATGGAAAAGTCGCTCGGCCTCGACAACGCATTGGTAGCCGCCGAACTGACCAATCTGGCTGCGCTGTACCAGCGGCAGAGCCGCTTCGCGGAGGCCGAGCCGCTGTTCAAGCGGGCGCTCGCCATTCGCGAGAAGAGCCTGTCGCGCGAGCATCCCGATGTCGGGCAGGCTCTCAACAATCTTGCCACGCTCTATGTCAGGCAGCAGCGGCAGGCCGAAGCCGAGCCGCTGTTCCAGCGCGCGCTGGCGATCTACCAGAAGGCGGCAGGTCCAGAGCATCCGGCCGTCGCCACGATCCTGAACAATATCGGCCAGCTCGACCGCGACCTCAACCGTGATGCCGAGGCCGAAGCGCCGATCAAGCGCTCGCTCGCGATCCGCGAAAAGGTGCTGGGGGCGGATCATCTCGACGTCGCGCGCTCGCTGAACAATCTCGCCGGCCTCTACGAGCATCAGAAGCGCTATGCCGATGCCGAGCCGCTCTATCGTCGTGCGCTCGCCATTCGTGACCGGGGGCTCGGACCTGATCACCCGGATGTCGTCACGTCGACCAGCAATCTTGCTTATTTTCTCTACGTGTCCGGACGGAACGCGGACGCGTTGCCGCTCGCGGAGAAGACGCTGCGGGGGGATCGTGCCCAGCTGCGTGTCGTGCTGCCGGTGCTGTTCGCCGCGCGACAACAGCATCTCCTGCCAGAGGACAAGGCGCTGGACGAGGCACTCGCCGCGATCCAGCGCGGCACGCAATCATCCGCCGCCTCCGCCGTGAACAAGCTCGCGGTACGCCTTGCGGCCGGCAGCGACCGGCTCGCCGAACTTGTACGTCGCGACCAGGATCTCGCGGCGGAAGCCGAGGCGCTCGACAAGGCCATCATCGCCGCAGTGTCGAAGCAATCCGCCCAGCGCGATCTCGTGGCCGAGCAGCGCAGCCGCACGCGGATCGCGGCCATTGCGAACGAACGCTCGGGCTTGCAGAAGACGCTCGCCGTCGAGTTTCCGGACTACGCTTCGCTCTCCAATCCGCTGCCGCTTGCTGTGAAGGACATCCAGCCGCTACTGGCCGCGGACGAGGCGATGGTGCTCTATTCCGTGGTCGACAGACAAAGCTACGTCATCGCGATCACGCGCGAGGGCGTCGACTGGAAGGAACTTCCGTTGGGCGCGGACGCGTTGACGCAGAAGGTCACGTCATTCCGCAGAGGGCTCGATGTCGGCAAGGCACGCGATGCCTCAGGCAAGTCGGGACTGTTCGATCTTGCGCTCGCCAATGAGCTCTATACCGCGCTGCTCGGCCCGGTCGAGGCGTTGACGAAGGACAAGCGCAATCTGCTCGTGGTGCCCTCGGCTGCGCTGACGGCATTGCCGTTTCATCTGCTCGTTACGGAGAAGCCGCAAGCTGCGATCCCCGACACACTCGAAGGCTATCGCGGGGCCGCCTGGCTGCTGCGTCGTCAGGCCGTGTCGGTGCTGCCGTCGGTGGTCAGCCTGAAATCGCTGCGCGCCTTTGCGCGCAAGGATCAAGGCGCAAAGCCGATGACCGGCTTCGGCGATCCCGTGTTCAATCCTGCGCAGGAAGGGCCCGCCGATCGTCGCGCTGCGAGCGGAAAGGTCGCGGCGCGCAACATTGCGACGACTGCCTATTCGGACTTCTGGCGCGGTGCCGGTGTCGATCGCGCGCGACTGGCGCAGGCGTTGCCGCAACTGCCCGACACGGCGGACGAACTGAATACTGTGGCCAAGGATGTCGGCGCAAATGAGGCCGACATCCATCTCGGTCGTGACGCAAGCGAAACAACGCTCAAACGTGCGCCGCTTGCTCAATATAGCATCATCTACTTTGCGACTCATGGTCTCGTTGCCGGTGACATCAAGGGAGTGGGTGAGCCTTCGCTCGCGCTGTCCATCCCTGATCAGCCGACCGAGCTCGATGACGGTTTGCTGACGGCAAGCGAAGTCGCCCAGCTCAAGTTGAATGCGGATTGGGTTGTGCTGTCGGCTTGCAATACGATCGCCGGCGACAAGCCCGGTGCCGAGGCGCTCTCGGGACTGGCGCGCTCGTTCTTCTATGCAGGTGCCCGCGCGCTCCTCGTCTCGCATTGGGCGGTGGATTCAGAGGCCGCGACCCGCTTGACCACGTCGACTTTCGAGTTGCTCAAAAACCAACCAAACATTGGCCGTGCCGAAGCTTTGCGCCGCGCGATGCTTGCGTATGGCGATGACACGTCGTCGCCGCGCAATGCCTACCCTGCGATGTGGGGACCGTTCGCGCTGATCGGCGAAGGCGAGGTACGATGAGGCTGTCAGGAGTTTGTGCGACGCAATAACCGGAAAAAACGCAGAATCCGGCATTTGGTTGCGCGACCATTTGTCGTTTTGCAATGCGCCCGCTCAGGGCTGACATGCGCGACGTTTGGCGCGGTCCTTGAATAAACCAAATCCTGCGGGATCAGCTTGGCAACGCCAGCGTTCACCATTATTAGGTCGTCCAACCGAGGCTGGACGGCCTACAATCACGGTGACCGCGATGGCGCCCAGGCTTGGCCGCGCTGAGTGTCGCGGGTTCTAGGAGGATTTTTCGTGAAAGAGACGGGCGTGCGCAACGGTGCCTTCGGTGCCGACAAGTTCGGCTTAAAGAATCTCAAACAGGTTCACTGGAACCTCGGCGCACCGCAACTCTATCAATACTCGCTCTCCGCGGGTGAAGCAGTGCTGTCGGCCGACGGATCGCTCTGCGCCGACACCGGCGAGTTCACGGGCCGCAGCCCGAAAGACAAGTTCACGGTGCGTGATGCCACCACTGACAAGAAGATGTGGTGGGCCGGCAACCAGTCGATCACCGCAGAGCAGTTCGAGACGCTCTATCAGGACTTCCTCAAGCACGCCGAAGGCAAGAGCCTGTTCGCGCAGGATCTCTACGGTGGTGCCGATCCGGCCTACCGGATTAAGACCCGCGTCTTCACGGAGCTCGCCTGGCACTCGCTGTTCATTCGCACGCTGCTGATCCGCCCCGAGGCGGTCGAGCTGTCGAGCTTCACGCCCGAGCTCACGATCATCGACATGCCGAGTTTCCGCGCCGATCCTAAACGGCACGGCTGCAAGTCGGAGAACGTCGTCGCCATCGATTTCGCCCGCAAGATCGTCCTGATCGGCGGGTCTTATTATGCCGGCGAGATGAAGAAGTCGGTCTTCACCACGCTGAACTATTACCTGCCCGAGCGCGGCGTGATGCCGATGCACTGCTCGGCCAATGTCGGTGCCAACGGCGACACCGCGATTTTCTTCGGGCTCTCAGGCACCGGCAAGACCACGCTGTCCGCCGATCCGAACCGCACGCTGATCGGCGACGACGAGCACGGCTGGGGCCCGAACGGCGTCTTCAACTTCGAAGGTGGCTGCTACGCCAAGTGCATCAAGCTCTCGCAGGAAGCCGAGCCGGAGATCTACGCGGCCTCGACCCGCTTCGGCGCGGTGCTCGAGAATTGCGTGCTCGACGAAGACACCCGCGTGGTCGATTTCGACGACGGCTCGAAGACCGAGAACACCCGTTCGGCGTATCCGCTGGACTTCATCCCGAACGCTTCGCGCACCGGCCGTGCGCCGCAGCCGAAGAACGTGGTGATGCTCGCCGCCGACGCCTTCGGTGTGCTGCCGCCGATCGCAAAGCTCTCGCCGGCGCAGGCGATGTATCACTTCCTGTCCGGCTACACTGCCAAGGTCGCCGGCACCGAGCGCGGTCTCGGCAACGAGCCGCAGCCGGAGTTCTCGACCTGCTTCGGTTCGCCCTTCCTGCCGCTCGATCCCAGCGTCTACGGCAACATGCTGCGTGACCTCATCGCTCAGCACAACGTCGATTGCTGGCTGGTCAACACCGGCTGGACCGGCGGCAAGTACGGCACCGGCTCGCGCATGCCGATCAAGGTGACGCGCGCGCTGCTCACCGCCGCGCTCGACGGCTCGCTTCGCAACGTCGAATTCCGCACTGACAAGTATTTCGGCTTCGCGGTCCCGACCGCGCTGCCCGGCGTGCCGAAGGAGATCCTCAATCCGGTCGACACCTGGAAAGACAAGGACGAGTTCGACAAGACCGCGCGCGCGCTGGTCGGCATGTTCCAGAAGAACTTTGCCAAGTTCGAAGCCCAGGTCGACGCCGAGGTTCGCGCCGCTGCGCCGGATGTGAAACTCGCGGCGGAGTAGTTGCTCCGTCTTCAATGCAAAAGGGCGGCCGAGAGGCCGCCCTTTTTGTTTTGCGTCCGATCTTTCCACCGTCATTCCGAGCGCAGCGAAGCAATCCAGAAATCCTTCCGCGGGGACAGACTGGATTGCTTCGCTGCGCTCGCAATGACGAGGATGCAGCTCACGCCTTGAAATACGCGATCTGCGTCGTGGTCGCGAGCAGGCGCCCGTTCGGCGACCACAGCTCGGCATTCTGGTCGGCGTAGCTCTTGTGCATGATCTTGGAGTCGGCGGTGGCGAGCACGCGCGTAATGTCTTCCGCGGCGAGTTCTTCGCTGTCGGTGTGGAAATAGGTCGTCAGCGACACCGTGCCGAACGGCACCAGCTCGCGGCGCGCGTGGAAGATGCGACCGAAGAAAGCGTCGGACATCGACATCAGCGACGGCATGTCGAGCCGGCGCGGTTCGCGATCGCCGATCCAGAGCTTTGAGTAGGTGCTGTCGAGTTCGGCCTGCGGTGGGCCGATCCGCATCTCGCCCTCGACGAAGCGGAATTCGTACTGGTTGGCCCATGATGCCTTGATGTTCGGAAACGGCAGCGTTTGCTCGAACGGCTTCGTATCCGGATACGGCGCGACCCGGTGCTCCCAGGACGGCCGACGCTCGGCGAACACGGCGGTGGCGAGCGTTGCGACCTCGCCGCCGCCCTGTGACAGTTCGACGCTCCAATGCTGGCTGGAGCGGTTCGCCTTCACCAGGCGGATGTCGAGATCGAACGGGCCCTTGGCGATCGGTGCGCAGTAATTGACGGTGAGCGCCAGCGGATCGCCGGCGGCCTGCGGGTGCTCGATCAGCGCGCGCAGGATGGTCGCAGCGGTAATGCCGCCGAACGGGCCGACGAAGGCCCAGTAATCGTCGCTGGTGTGCCCTTGCCAACTGCTGTCACCCGCGGTGATGCGCGTGGCGTCGTCGAAGGGGTGTGGGAGCTTGGCGTGCATTGTCATGTCCGGCGTTCGATGACGGACGTCATATCACGTCCGCCGCCGGCTTGTGCAATTACCTCGAGCGTAGCCGATTTCACGTCGCGGAAATATCAGCCCGTCGCGTCGCGCCGGTCCTCCGCCGCCTGGAATGGCGGCGTGACCGGATTCACCGGGACGTTCCAGATTTCCTCGGCATATTCGCGGATGGTGCGATCGGACGAGAACCACGCCATGCGCGCGACGTTGAGGATGGACGCACGGGTCCAGGCTGGCGCCACCTGCCAGCGCGCATCGACGCTGCGTTGCGCCTCGTAATAGGAATCGAAATCGGCGCTGACCATGTAATGGTCGAGATAGCGCAGCGCGTGCGCGATGGATTCGAAGCGGCCGGGATCTCCGGGCGAGAACTCGCCGGCGCCGATCGCATTGATCGCACGTTGCAGCTTCGGCGAATTGCGGATCACGTCGGAGGCATCCAGCCCCTGCTTGCGGCGGATCATCACGTCGCCGGCTTCCATGCCGAAAATCGCGATGTTTTCGGCGCCGACCTGGTCGCGGATCTCGATGTTGGCGCCGTCGAGCGTGCCGATGGTGATGGCGCCGTTCAGCGCGAGCTTCATGTTGCCGGTGCCTGATGCCTCCATGCCGGCGGTCGAAATCTGCTCGGACAGGTCGGCCGCGGGAATGATCACCTCGGCAAGGCTGACATTGTAGTCCGGCAGGAAGGCCACTTTCAGCTTGCCGCCGATCGCGGGATCGTTGTTGACGACTTCGGCGACGTCGTTGATCAGCTTGATGATCAGCTTGGCGTAGCGGTAACTCGCCGCCGCCTTGCCGGCGAAGATCTTCACCCGCGGCACCCAATTGCCGTTGGGGTCGTCCTTGATCGACTGGTACAGCGCGACCGTCTCGATGATGTTGAGCAGCTGGCGCTTGTATTCGTGGATGCGCTTGATCTGGACGTCGAACAGGGCGGTCGGATCGACCTTGATGCCGAGCCGTTCGCCGATCAGACGCGCCAGCGCGGTCTTGTTGTGTAGCTTGACGCTGCGGAATTTCTTCTGGAATTCGACGTCGCTGGCGCGCGCCTCGATCAGCGAGAGTTGCGTGGGATCATCGAGGACGGCCTCGCCGCAGGTTTCGCGCAAGAGGTCGGTGAGCTTCGGGTTCGCCAGCATCAACCAGCGGCGGAACGTGATGCCGTTGGTCTTGTTGGTGATGCGGCCGGGATAGAGGTGGTTGAGATCGTGGAACACGGTCTCGCGCATCAGGTCCGAATGCATCGCAGAGACGCCGTTGATGCGGTGCGAGCCGACGAAAGCGAGCTGGCCCATGCGCACGCGGCGGCCGCTCTTCTCGTCGATCAGCGAGACCGAGGCGCGGAAGTCGATGTCGCCGGGCGCGCGGGCTTCGGCCAGCGCCAGATGCTGCACGTTGATGCGGTAGATGATCTCGAGATGCCGCGGCAGCAGCCGCTCGAACAGCTCGACCGGCCAGGTTTCCAGCGCCTCGGGCAGCAGCGTGTGGTTGGTGTAGGAGAGGGTGGCGACCGTGATCTTCCAGGCCTCGTCCCAACGGAAATTATGCAGGTCGACGAGGATGCGCATCAGCTCGGTGACGGCGAGGCTCGGATGGGTGTCGTTGAGCTGGACTGCGACCTTGGACGACAGGCTGCGGAGCTGGCCGTCGGACGAAAGATGCCGCTTGATCAGATCCTGCAACGAAGCCGACACGAAGAAATATTCCTGGCGCAGCCGCAACTCGCGGCCCGCGGGGCTCTCGTCGTTCGGATAGAGGAATTTGCAGATGGCTTCGGCACGCGACTGCTCGGCGCTGGCGCTGACATAGTCACCCATGTTGAAGGCGTCGAGCTTCAGCGGGTCGGGCGAGCGCGCCGACCACAGGCGCAGCGCATTGACGTGCTGGCCGCGCCAGCCGACGATTGGTGTGTCGTAAGCGATTGCCTGCACGGTCTCGCCCGGATGCCAGATCGCGCGATCGCGGCCCTTGTCGTCGACATGCTCGACGCCGCCGCCGAAATGGACGTCGTAGATGACTTCCGGACGCTGCAATTCCCAGGGATTGCCGAAGCCGAGCCATTCGTCGGGATATTCCTGCTGCCAGCCCTGATTGATGATCTGGCGGAACAGGCCGTAATCGTAGCGGATGCCGTAACCGATCGCGGGGATCGACAGCGTCGCCATGCTCTCCATGAAGCAGGCAGCGAGGCGCCCGAGGCCGCCATTGCCGAGCGCGGCGTCCGGCTCGCATTTGCGCAGCTCAGGCAGCGACACGCCGAGATCGCCGAGCGCGACCTCGAATATCTTCAAGAGGCCCATATTGTTCAGCGCGTCGGTGAAGAGCCGGCCGATCAGGAATTCGAGCGAGAGATAATAGACGCGCTTGCGCCCAGCATCGTAGCTGCGCTTTTCCGCCGTGAGCCAGCGATGCACGATACGGTCGCGCAGTGCCAGCGCGGCGGCCTGGTACCAGTCGTGCCTGGTCGCCATGCCTGCATCCTTGCCGATGGCAAGGCGCAGCTTCGCCAGGATCGCGCCCTTGATCTCGGACAGCGCGAGCTCATCGATGGGCTGGCCGGGGGCGGGAAAATTTGGCTGGAACGATGAATCTTGCAAGGCCGTCACTTCCTGGTCGCGAGAACACCACTAACCCTACGCGGCTTGCCCTGACACCGAAACCGTCACCGGTGCGGCCGTGCACTGCGCTGGCGTAAATTTATGCAAGGAACGGGCCGGTTGGGAACCCGGAAGGGCACGGAGAAACCCAAGTTTCATGCTAGATTGTGGGCTAATTCAGCCATCACTGTGGAGGAGGCGCGCCCATGAGACTGCTGAAGCGACTGCTGATTGAAATCGCTGCCGCGGCCTTTCTCGTCATCTGCGTCGCAGCATCGAGCGCCGCCTTTGCCGCCGGCAAGACCGGGCGCAGCGCGGACGGCCTCAGCTGCAGCTTTGCCACTCCGCAAAACGCGTCTCCCGCCGCGCGCTGCGCCGCCATCAAGCGCCAGTGCGGCGGCAAGTTCTACGCGAATGCGTGCGGCAGCAGATTGGTGTCAGCGGCGAGCTGACGAGCGACGCGCTATCGGACCACGCCCGACGTGAAGCCCGCCTTGCGGCGCGGCGGCTTGATTTCCTTTTTGAGGAAGCAGCGCGCTTCGCGCCCGGTGTAGCCAGGCCGGGAATAGGTGAAGGCGCGGCACTTGTTGTCGGCAGTGCAGGCAGCCTTGCAGGCGTCCTCGCCTTCACCTTCCTTGAGCTCGAAATTGCGCAGGTCGCCGCCGGGGCGATCGATCGAGGTTTCCACGCCTTCGACCCGCGGCTCGATCACGCCGGCGCCGCGGACGCCGGAGATGCAGCAGCTGCCGGGAATGCGCGGCGGCACGGTGTTCTTCAGCCAGCACACTGCCGCAGCGCCGTCGATATCGGGGTAGCTGAAGCTCCAGGAGCGGCACTTGCGATCACGCTCGCACAGCAGTGCGCAATCCTCAGGATCGCCTGACGTGACGGGCTGACTGAAATAGTCGCCGCCCGGGCGGTCGAATGCCGTCTGGGCACGCGCGGGCACGCTCGTCAGCGCGAGCGACAGCAGCGTGGCGCATGCCACGACGCATGCCAGCACCTTTGCCACGGCCCCAGGCAGGCGGCCCTTCCCCATTGGAACAGCTTTCGAGTTATTGACGGCGCTCAAGTTTTTTCAGCCGGTCATTTGATCGCCGCAAACCTGTATGGGCGATGAACGGCCTACATCCTGTGCGTTGGGCTATCGGCTAGAACGCATATTCCGCGTAGGCCGGTTCCACCAAACCGTTCCAGGCGCCGTTGAACTTTTCGAGCATCTCCTCGGCCGGGGTGCGGCCGGAATCGATGATGCGGTCGAGCGGCTCCAGGTGCCGGGTCTCGTCGCGGCCGAGCTGGTCGATCCGCCCGCGCCGGCGCAGACCGGCATGTGCCAGAACGAGGCATTCCTTGGCGATCTCGAACAGGTAGCGGTCCTTGATTCGCGCCTTGAAGCCGAAGCGCGGAACGTCGTCGCGCAGGGCCTGGCGCTCGGCCGCTGTCCAATGCTTGGCGATATCCCATGCGGCATCGAGCGATACGTCGTCGTAGAGCAGTCCGGCCCAGAACGCCGACAGCGCGGGCAGGCGGCCCCACGGGCCGCCGTCGGAGCCGCGCATCTCGAGATAGCGCTTGAGCCGTACCTCCGGGAAGATCGTCGAGAGGTGGTTGGCCCAGTCCGACAGCGTCGGGCGCTCGCCCGGAAGATTGTTGTTGCGACCGTCGAAGAAGGCGCGGAACGAGGAGCCCGATACGTCGATGTAATCGTCGCCGCGCTTGACGAAATACATGGGCACGTCGAGCGCGTAGTCGACATAGCGCTCGAAGCCCATGCCGTCCTCGAACGCCCAGGGCATCATGCCCGCGCGCGCATTGTCGGTGTCGCGCCAGATCTCGGAGCGGAACGAGAGGAAGCCGTTCGGCTTGCCTTCGGTGAACGGCGAATTGGCGAACAGGGCGGTGGCGACCGGCTGCAGCGCCAGCGAGACGCGCAGCTTCTTGACCATGTCGGCTTCGGAAGAGAAGTCGAGATTGGTCTGCACCGTGCAGGTCCGGTACATCATGTCGAGGCCGTACTGGCCGACCTTCGGCATGTAATTTGTCATGATCTTGTAGCGGCCCTTGGGCATCACCGGGATGTCGGCGCGCGACCAGGACGGTGTCATGCCGAGGCCGAGGAAACCGATGCCGAGCGGGGTCGCGATCTCGCGCACCTGCGCCAGATGCGCCATCAGCTCGCCCTGGGTCTGGTGCACATTCTCGACCGGCGCGCCGGAGAGCTCGAACTGTCCGCCGGGCTCGAGCGAGATCGCGCCACCGCCGGTGACATCGTAGAGGCCGATGATGTTGCCTTTCTCCATGATCGGCTCCCAGCCGAGCAGGAGCTTCATGCCTTCGAGAAGGGCGCCGATGCCGCGCGGGCCCTCGTAGGGAACAGGACGATGATCGTCGAGCGTGAACGGTGTCTTCTCGTGTTCGGTGCCCATGCGCCATTCGGACGGCGGCTTGCAGCCGGCCTCGAACCACGCGACGAGCTCCTCGCGCGATTGCAGTGGCGTCATGTCGATCTGGTCTCGCGCCATATCAAACTCTAATCAAAAGGGCGCTTCGATCGAAGGCGCGCGGGTGACAGGGATGGTCCGCAAACCCATCGGGCGCACGGACAAGCTGGTGTGCCGCGCGATCATCGCGACGGCGTGGTTTCGGTGGCGTTGACGTTGCCTTGGGCGACGGGCGGCAGTTTCATCTCGCCGCACGAGCAGCCCAGGCGGTCGAGCAGACCGCTGAGCTTGACGGCATCCGCATCGGACAGTTTCGAGCCGACATATTTCTCGATCGCGGCGGAGTAGGCACCCCACATCCGCTTCTGCAATTCGCGGCCGGCCTCCGTGATCTCTACGAATTGGCCGCGCTTGTCGATCTTGCATTCGCGCCGCGAGGCGAGGCCCTCATCGACCAGGCGGTCGATCAGGCGCGAGGTGGAATATTGCGGGATCAGCATCTGCCGCTCGAGTTCCACCGGCCGCAGCTCGCCCGAGGGGGCCCGCGACAATTCCAGCAGCGCGTCGTACCATGCCAGCGGCGGGAACCCCGCCTTCTTCAGGTCCTGCTCGACGCAATCGAGCACACGGCTCTGCACCCGCATCAGGCGGATCCAGGCGGACGTCGCTTCGGTCGATGGTTTGCGTTTCATGGTCCCGCTCAAACTCGTCGCCCGTCTCTTACCCTACTCGATGCACCTGCATCAATCTTGACTATTCCATGCAAGTGCATGTAGGCGTTCTTTCGCCCGTGCCAAGCAACAAGAGGAGGAAATTCCATGAAACTCTATTACTCGCCCGGCGCATGCTCCTGTCCCCCCACATCGCGCTCCTGGAAGCTGGCCTGCCCTATGAGCTGGTCAAGGTCGATATCCGGGCCAAGAAGCTCGAAAATGGTGAGGATTATCTGAAGCTGAATCCCAAGGGCCAAGTCCCGGCGCTGGGTCTCGACAGCGGCGAGATCGTGACCGAAGGGCCGGTCATTGTCCAGATCATCGCCGACCAGGCCGCAGCCAAGGCGCTGGCACCCGCTCACGGCAGTTCCGAGCGCTACAAGCTGCTCGAATGGCTGAACTTCCTCACCTCGGAGCTGCACAAGAGCTTCAGTCCGATGTTCGCGCCGGCGCTGAACGACGAGACCAAGGCGTTCTTCAGGGAGCGCGTCATGGGCAAGCTCAAATACATCGACAGCCAGCTCGCCGGCCGAGATTACCTCATGGGCAAGCAGTTCTCGGTGGCCGACGGCTACCTCTTCACGATGCTGACCTGGGCCGATCGGATGAAGCTCGACCTCTCGGCGATGCCGAACCTGACCGCGTACAAGGCCCGCGTCGCCGCGCGGCCTCCGGTGCAGGAAGCACTGCAGAAGGAAGGTCTCGCGCAGGCGAAGTAGGCGTTCGCGCAAGGCGAGAGACAGGGGCCGGACCGAGGTCCGGCTCTTATGCGCCGTAATCCGGCGGAGGTAACCGTCCTCCCCGATCACCGCGTATCTAGTTAGACTTATGAAGTATGTTCGCCAAATGTAAGTGGTGCTGTCTTGTCTGCACCCGCGAAGCGCGCCAACTTTGCGGAATTGTTAAGGATTTTCGGGACGCTTATTGGAGTTGAACTTGACGATTGCCTTCGTCCTGATCGTGGCAAGTGCGTTGGTGGGAATAGCGACAGGTTACGTTTTCAGGATCTGGGCGCTGGTCGTGATATCGCCATTCATCGCAATCTTCTCGGCGATCGTTCTTCGCATTTATGACTTCGGAATGATGGGGGGCGTCACCGTCATCGCGCTTTGTCTCGTGGGCGCGCAGCTCGCCTATTTCGCGGCATCGTATCTGCTGCACGCGCGCGACGTCTCAGCTCATCATGAAGTCGACGGCCAGCCAGGAGAGATAAGCGAGCAGAAAATCCGCCGCCAGCACAAGTAACGCCAACGCGGCCCAGAGCAGAGGCCCCTTGCGGCGCAAGCGCGCCGGCTTCTGTCGCGAAGAAAGACGGCTGGTCGCAGACGCAACGGCGTATTTTGCGGTGAGATCGCGGGCAAGCGCGGTCTTCCGCAGCACCAAGGAATTCATCAAGGGCACTTTCTTGTTTCGTCTTCAACCTGCCGATGGCTCGGCAAGCGTCCCAACGCGATTCATGACCCTGACCCACAGCGAAACTAGTGCCGGGGCCGAGCGAAAGAACGGCGCCGCTTTGTCGCGTCTATGACAATTGCGCGACGCCGCGGTCGCGGAACTCTGACACGGTTCCTAACCGGATTTTGCAGTCGCCTCCACAACCTGGAACATACCTGACGCAAGCGTGATGGCGTGACACCAAAAGAAAAAGGCCGGATCGATGATCCGGCCTTTTGTCTCGAACGATTCCAAATGATCAGGCAGCGGCTGCCTTCTTCGGCGCGAAGCGACCGTAGAAGGTCTCACCCTTTGCCGCCATCTCCTCGAGAAGTTTCGGCGGCGTGAAGCGCGAGCCGTACTTGGCTTCGAGCTTGTGGCAGAGCTCGACGAACTTCTTCGTGCCCATGAAGTCGATGTAGGACAGCGTGCCACCGGTGAACGGCGCGAAGCCGAAGCCGAGGATCGAGCCGACATCCGCTTCGCGCGGGTCGGTGATGACGTGATCCTCCACCGTGCGCGCGGCTTCCACCGCCTGCACCACCAGGAAGCGCTGCTTCAACTCCTCGATGTCGAGCGCATCAGGATCGAGCTGCTTCGGCTGAAGCGCCGAGAGGCCCGGCCACAGGCTCTTCGAGCCCTTGCCCTTCTCGGGATAGTCGTAGAAGCCCTTGCTGTTCTTGCGGCCGAGGCGGCCTTGCGTCTCCACCATCTCCACCATCAGCTTCTTCTGATCGGGATTGATGGCGTTCGGGCCGAGATCGGCTTCGGTCGCCTTCATGATCTTGAGACCGAGGTCGAGCGCGACTTCGTCGGAGAGCGAGAGCGGGCCGACCGGCATGCCGGCCATCTTGGCGCAGTTCTCGATCATCGCCGGCGGCACGCCTTCGAGGAACATCTCGTTGCCCTCGGCGACGTAGCGGCCGACACAGCGGTTGGCGAAGAAGCCTCGGGAGTCGTTGACGACGATCGGCGTCTTGCCGATCTGGCGGACGTAGTCGAGCGCGGTCGCGAGCGCGAGATCGCCGGTGTTCTTGCCCTTGATGATCTCGACCAGCATCATCTTCTCGACCGGCGAGAAGAAGTGGATGCCGACGAACTTGCCCTGGTCCTTGAAGCTCTCGGCCAGCGAGGTGATCGGCAGCGTCGAGGTGTTCGACGCGAAGATCACGTCGGGCTTCAGATGCTCCTGCGCCTTGGCGAAGGTCTCGGCCTTGACCTTGCGGTCTTCGAACACGGCCTCGATGACGAGGTCGACGTCCTTCAGCGCGGCATAATCCGCGGTCGGCGTGATGCGCGCGAGCAGCTTCTCGGCGTCATCGGCCTTGGCGCGGCCCTTCTTGATCTGATCCTCGATCACCTTCTGCGCATGCGCCTTGCCCTTGTCGGCGCTGGCCTGGTCGCGGTCGATCAGGACGACGTCGAGGCCGGCGCGGGCCGAGACGTAGCCGACGCTCGCGCCCATGAAGCCGGCGCCGATCACGGCGATCTTCTTCACCTTGGTCGCGGGCACGTCCTTCGGACGGCGCGCGCCCTTGTTGAGCTCCTGCATCGACAGGAACAGGCTGCGGATCATCGCAGCGGCTTCCTTCGAGCGGAGCACTGAGGTGAAGTAACGCGACTCCACCCGCAGCGCGGCGTCGATCGGCAACTGCAGGCCCTCATAGACGCAGCTCATGATGGCGCGCGCGGCCGGATAGTTGTCGTAGGTCTCGCGGCGATAGATCGCGTTGCCGGCCGGGAACATCATCATGCCGGCCTTGGAGAACACCGGGCCGCCGGGCAGCTTGAAGCCCTTCTCGTCCCAGGGCGCGACGGCCTTGCCGCCGCCCTTGATCCAGTCCTTCGCCGCCTTGACGAGGTCGGCGGCGGGAACGATGGCGTGAATCAAATTCAGCGCCTTCGCCTTCTCGACCGTAACAGGATCGCCCTTGAGCAGGATGGTCATCGCATCCTGCGGCGGCACCAGGCGCGGCACGCGCTGCGTGCCGCCGGCGCCGGGGAACAGGCCGACCTTGACCTCGGGCAGACCGAGCCGGGTCTTGGGATTCTCGGCAGCAACGCGGTAGTGGCAGCACAGCGTGATCTCAAAACCGCCGCCGAGCGCGAGGCCGTTGATCGCGGCCGCCCACGGCTTGCCTGACGTTTCGATCGAGCGCAGCACCTGCGAGAAGCGGCGGCTCTGGTCGAACAGCATCTGGTTCGCGGCGGTCTCGCCCTGGTCCTTGAAGACTTTTGCGTAGGCCTGATTCATGCCCTCGAGCATGGACAGGTCGGCGCCGGCGCAGAACGCCTCTTTCGCCGAGGTGATCACGACGCCCTTCACGGCGGCATCGGCTGTGGTCGCCTTGACGATCGCGTCGAGCTCGCTGGTGGAGGTCTCGTCGAGCACGTTCATCGAACGGCCCGGGATGTCCCAGGTGACGAGCGCGATGCCGTCGGAATCGGTCTCAACCCTAAAGTTCTTGTACGACATGTTGGTTGCTCCTCGGTGCCGCAGCCGATCTCAGGCGCGGCGGTTGATCGGGGTCTCGTAGGGTGGGTTAGCCGAAGGCGTAACCCACCACTGTCTTCATCCGCGGAAACAGACGAGGTGGGTTACGCTACGCTAACCCACCCTACGGCAGTTCGTTACACGCGCTCGATGATGGTCGCGGTGCCCATGCCGCCACCGATGCACAGCGTCACCAGGGCGGTGGACTTGTTGGTGCGCTCGAGCTCGTCGAGCACGGTGCCCAAAATCATCGCGCCGGTGGCGCCGAGCGGATGGCCGAGCGCGATCGCGCCGCCATTGACGTTGATCTTGGCGTTGTCGATGTCGAAAGCCTGGATGTAGCGCAGCACGACCGAGGCGAAGGCCTCGTTGAGCTCGAACAGATCGATGTCCGACTTCTTCATGCCGGAGCGCGCGAACAGCTTTTCGGTGACGTCGACCGGACCGGTCAGCATCATCGCCGGCTCGGAGCCGACATTCGCGAAGGCGCGGATCTTGGCACGCGGCTTGAGGCCGTACTTGCTACCCGCTTCCTTGCTGCCGAGCAGCACGGCGCCGGCGCCGTCGACGATGCCCGAGGAATTGCCGGCATGGTGCACGTAGTTGACGCGCTCGATCTCAGGGTGCGACTGGATCGCGACGCCGTCGAAGCCGCCCATCTGCGCCATCATCGTGAACGACGGCTGGAGCTGCGCCAGCGACTGCATCGTCGTCGACGGACGCATGTGCTCGTCCTTGGCGAGGATGGTGAGGCCGTTGATGTCCTTCACCGGCACGATCGACCTGTCGAAACGGCCTTCCTCCCAGGACTTCGCCGCGCGCTGCTGGCTCTGCACCGCGTAGGCGTCGACGTCGTCGCGCGAGAAGCCGTACTTGGTGGCGATCAGATCGGCCGAGACGCCCTGCGGCATGAAGTAGGCCGGCACCGCCATCGAGGGGTCCATCGGCCAGGCGCCGCCGGAAGCGCCGATGCCGACGCGGCTCATGGATTCGGCACCGCCGCCGATCACCAGCTCATGCTGGCCGCTCATCACCTGCGCGGCGGCAAAGTTCACGGCGTCGAGGCCGGAGGCGCAGAAGCGGCTGATCTGCACGCCGGGGACGGCTTCGCCGAGACCAGCCTTCAGCGCGGCGAAGCGCGCGATGTCGGAGCCGGCCTCGCCGACCGGATCGACCACGCCGAGCACGACGTCGTCGACGGAATCTTCCGGCAAATTGTTGCGGTCCTTCAGCGCCTTCAGCGGCACCGTGGCCAGCGCCAGCGCAGTGACTTCGTGCAGCGCGCCGTCGGCCTTGCCGCGGCCGCGGGGAGTGCGGACGTGATCGTAGATATAGGCATCTGCCATGGGGAGCCTCCTGATTGCAGTTACGACCGCGACGCGATCGGGATCATTCCTGGAATGTGAATTCGTAGAATAGCGGCAGCCCTTCGCCATGGCGGAAGAATTGCCGCGCAGTGTCGTAAGCCTTCATCCCCGTGCTCAGATCGAGGATGTGATCGAGCTGGGGGGTGGTGGTCGTGTCCGTCAGGTAAAACCCTTCGATACCGAGAATCCCGACACCATTGGCCTCGCAGCGGTCGACGATGTCGAGGGCAGAGCGCGCGCAGAACTTGTCGCGGCGGAGCCCGGCGCCGAAGGCGCGAAACTCCGCAACGATCGCGTCTGCTGCCGACATCGAAACTCCTCAGAACGCTTCCGCCGGCAATTCCATGATGGTGGCGCAGCCGGACTGGATGCGCGCGAGATTGGCCGCCGTCTCCGGCAGCATCCGCTCCATGAAGAAGCGGCCGGTGACGAGCTTGGTCGAGAGATAGGGCGTCGCCCCGCTCTCGGCAATCTTGGCGTTCGTCACCTTGGCCATCTTCGCCCACATGTAGCCGAGCGCGACGAAGCCGAAGAGATGCAGGTAATCGGTCGCGGCGGCGCCGGCATTGTCCGGCTTCATCATCGCGTTCTGCATCAGCCAGGTCGTGGCCTGCTGGAGATGGCCGAGCGAGGCCGAGAGCGGGGTGATGAAGGGCTTCATCGCCTCGTCGCCGCCGTTCTCCTTGGCGAAGGCCATGACCTCGCCGAAGAAGGCCATGATGGCGCGGCCGCCGTCGCGCGGCAGCTTGCGGCCGACGAGGTCGAGCGCCTGGATGCCGTTGGCGCCTTCGTAGATCATCGCGATGCGCGCATCGCGCACGAACTGCTCCATGCCCTGCTCGGCGATGTAGCCGTGGCCGCCATACATCTGCTGCGCCTGCACGGCGTTGGAGAAGCCATAGTCGGTGAGGAAGCCCTTCAGCACCGGGGTCATCAGGCCCATGTGGTCGTCGGCGGCCTGGCGGTCCTTGGGATCCTCGGAGCGGTGGGCGACGTCGCTCTTCAGCGCGGTCCACATCACGAAGGCGCGCGCCGCCTCGTTGAAGGCGCGGATCGAGAGCAGCGTGCGGCGCACGTCGGGATGCACGATGATCGGATCGGCCGCCTTGTCCGGCGCCTTGACGCCGGTGAGCGCGCGGCCCTGGATGCGTTCGCGGGCATAGGCGACCGCGTTCTGATAGGCCACTTCGGACTGCGCGAGGCCCTGCACGGCGACGCCGAGGCGGGCCTCGTTCATCATCACGAACATGCCCTGCATGCCCTTGTTCTCTTCGCCGATCAGCCAGCCGGTGGCGCTGTCGTAGTTCATCACGCAGGTCGAATTGCCGTGGATGCCCATCTTGTGCTCGATCGAGCCGCAGACGACGCCGTTGCGGCTACCCACCGAACCATCGGCATTGACCAGGAATTTCGGCACCACGAACAGCGACACGCCCTTGATGCCGGCGGGCGCGCCCTCGATGCGGGCGAGCACGAGGTGGATGATGTTCGGCGCGAGGTCATGCTCGCCGGCCGAGATGAAGATCTTGGTGCCGGTAATCTTGAAGCTGCCGTCGGGCTGGCGCACCGCCTTGGTGCGAAGCATGCCGAGGTCGGTGCCGCAATGCGGCTCGGTGAGGTTCATGGTGCCGGTCCATTCGCCGGCGATCATCTTGGGGACGTAGGTCTTCTTCTGATCCGGCGTGCCGTGCACCAGCAGCGCTGCGGTCGCGCCCATGGTGAGGCCGCCATACATCGAGAACGCCATGTTGGCGGAGATCTGGAATTCGTTGACGGCTTGCGAGAGCGTCACCGGCAGGCCCTGGCCACCGAACTCGGTCGGAGCCGACAAACCAAGCCAGCCGCCCTCGGCGACCTGCTTGAACGCGTCCTTAAAGCCCTTCGGCGTGGTGACGCTGCCGTCGTCGGCGCGCTTGCAGCCTTCGAGATCGCCGACGCGGTTTAGCGGCTGCAGTACCTCTTCGGCGAGCTTGGCGGCTTCGCCCAGGATCGCTTCGCGCACGTCGCTCGACGCATCGGAGAAGCCGGCGAGGTTGTCGTAGCGGTCGATCTGGAAGACGTCGTTGAGCAGGAAGTTCACGTCTTCGACGGGGGCTTTGTAGATCGGCATGGCGTTCTCCCGGCAGGGCCTTCTAGGGATGATGTTGGGCTTATGATTGGGCGGCGGCAAGTTGCTCCGCCATCAGGCGGTGCAGCATGTTGATCGCCTTGAGCGGACGCACCATCACCTTGAAATGGGTGATGCGTCCCTCGGTATCGAAGCTGATGATGTCGACGCCGTTGATCTCGATGCCGTCGATCACATTCTTGAATTCGAGCACGGCGCCGCGCTCATTCTTCCACTCGCCGACATAGGTGAAGCCGGGGCCGCCGAGCACCTTCTCGGCGCTGGAGAGGTATTTGAAGGTGATGTCGCGGCCGCGCTGGGGCGAATGCACCACAGGGCTTTCGAACACGGCGTCGGGGTGGAGCAAGTCCCAGAGCGCTGTGCGGTCATGGGATTTCATGTAGGCGTACCAGGAATCGAGGCCGGTCATTCTCGGGTGCCTCCCTAAAGGGCTTTCCAGGAGCCTTGTCGAAAAGTTGCGAAACAACCCCATGCACAGTAGCCAGGAGGTTGATTCCATTCGATTTTCGGAACGGGCCTTCGGCCCCCTCCCGTGAGCCGCCTCATATGCACATTGACGCATATGCGCCGATGCGCATAAAGTCAAGCAGATTGGTCAGAGTTCGAGAACAGGAGGCCGGTCATGGCACTGGGCGACGCAATCCTCGCATGCCTGACGGAACGTCCGATGACGGGCTACGAGCTCGCCAAGACGTTCGATTCCTCGATCGGCTTCTTCTGGAAGGCCGACCACCAGCAAATCTACCGCGAGCTCTCCAAGCTGCGCGACCGCGGCTACATCCAGGGCCGCGAGGTCGTGCAGACAGGCAAGCCCAACAAGCTGGTTTATACGCTTACGCCCGAAGGTAGAACAGCGCTGCGGCACTGGGCCGCGCGGCCAAGCACGCCGGCCTCGACCAAGGACGACCTCTTGGTCCGCCTCCATGCGCTCGACAGCATCGACATCGAGCCGCTGCGCACCGATTTGATGGCCCGCCTGGAGCACCATCGCGACCGCCACGCCAATTACGAGCGCATCCTGAAGAAGCGTTTTCCCGATGGCACCGCGGAAGGCCGGCTCGATCTCGGCAACCTGCTCCTGCTCCGCCTCGGCGCGCGGCACGAGCAGATGGTGGCCGACTTCTGCGAGGAGACCCTCGACGCGCTGTCGTCGATGAGCGGCAAGGCCGCCGTGGTGCCGATCGAGGACGGCAAGCGGGAGAAGGGCTAGCGAGCCACCACATCGTCATGGCCGGGCTTGTCCCGGCCATCCACGACCTTGCTTGCGCGACCGAAGAACGTGGATGCCCGGGGCAAGCCCGGGCATGACGGCTTCTGCACGCCTCCAGGTTCCCCCGCCCAACTTTAAGACACCGGGCCAACGTTCCTTAACCCGTTATTTACCGTAACAGGAAAAAGTCGGTTTTCGAGGCAGACGACCCGCGCCAAATTCGATTGTCTTTGCAACCGGCACGCGTGGGAAGGCTGGAGGCGCCGGGTGGGGCGCCGGAGTCGGAACCGGACAGAGTCATGAATTCGCGCGTATCGTGGAGTGTTGACGGCATCGATCCATCCGTCAGGGAGCGGGCCGAAGCTGCTGCGCGTCGCGCTGGCATGTCACTCAACGATTGGCTGAACTCCACGCTCGGCGAGACTGCCCCGCCGAACTTTCGCGGACCTTACGATCAGCGTCAGGATCAGCGTCCGCAACAGATGCCGCCGCAGGGACCGAGCCAGGAGGCTCGCGAAGTCGCCGACATCCATCAGCGGCTCGACGCGATCACCCAGCAGATCGAACGGATTTCAAAGCCCGCTGCGCCGCGCCCGGATGTCTCGCGCGAGCAGGGCGTCGCGCGCCAGCTCAACGACGCGATCTCCCGGCTCGATGCGCGCTTGTCGCAAATCTCTCGCCCGCAGCAGCCTCAGGCCCCGCGGCCGGCCCCTGCCCCGTCTCCCGTCGAAATGCGCCATCGCCAGGCCGATGCGGTCGAGCGCGCGGCCGCGCAGGTCTATCGCAGCTCACCACCCCTGAGCCCCGCGTCGTTCGACGTCGCGGTCGCCGAGATCACCGCGCGCCAGAGCGAGCTCGACGGCTTTACGCCCAGGCAGATGCCGCCGCGCGCCGCGCCCTCGATTGCACCCGCAGCACCTTACGCGCCGACCATGACATCAATGGCGCCGCCCGCGCCGGCCTATGCCCCGCCGCCACCGCAGGCGGGACCGGATTTCTCCGCGCTCGAGCGCCATCTGCTCAAGATCACGAGCCAGATCGAATCGCTGCAGCGGCCCGACCATACCGAGCAGGCGATCAACGCCTTCCGCAGCGAACTCGCGGACATTCGCACCGCCATCACCGAGGCGATGCCGCGGCGCGCGATCGAATCGATCGAGAACGAGATCCGCTCGCTGCACCGGCGCATCGACGAGACCCGCTCCAACGGCACCGACGGCCAGGTGCTGTCGGGGATCGAGCGCGCGCTGTCCGACATCAAGCAGGTGCTGCGCACGCTGACCCCGGCCGAGCAGCTCACCGGCTATGACGAGGCGATCCGCAATCTCGGCGCCAAGCTCGACCTGATCCTGCGTGCCAATGACGATCCCTCGACAGTGCGCCAGCTCGAAGGCGCGATCTCGGCGCTACGCGGCATCGTCTCCAACGTCGCCTCCAACGAGGCGCTGGGCCGTCTGTCCGAGGACGTGCAGCTGCTGTCCTCCAAGGTCGACCAGATCACCCGTTCGTCCGGCCACAGCGACAGCTTCGCGGTGCTGGAGCAGCGCATCGCCGCGCTTACCGCCGCGCTCGAAACCCGCGAACGGCCGCAAGCCACCGAGAGCACCGAGCATCTGGAATCCGCGATCCGCGCGCTGTCGGACCGCTTCGACCGCATGCAGGTCGGCAACGATTCCGCCTCGACCTTCGCGCATCTCGAGCAGCGGGTCTCGTATCTCTTGGAGCGGATCGAGGCCGCCGCCGATCCGCGCAACGGCAATTTGAGCCGCGTCGAGGACGGCCTGCACGACATCCTCAGGCACCTCGAGCGCCAGCAGGCGACCTATTCGGCGCTCGCCGAGAGCCGCAGCTCCGCGCCGCCTCCCGATTCCGGCGTGGTCGATCTCGTCAAGCGCGAGCTCTCCGACATCCGCTTCAGCCAGGCCGAGACCAACCGCAGCACCCAGGACTCGCTCGACGCCGTCCACAGTGCGCTCGGCCATGTCGTCGATCGCCTCTCGATGATCGAAGGCGACCTGCGCGCCGTGCGCAGCGCGCCGCCGGCTCCTGCACCGCAGCCGATGCCGATGGCAGCGGCCGCTCCGATGGAGTACGCGCCGGTCGCGCGCGAGCCGCGGCCGCAAGCCCCGCAGCAACAGCCGAAATACGATCCGAAGCCCGAGCTGCCCAATCCGGCCGCTGCGCAACAGCCGCAGCAGGCCGCCTTCGTCGCCGCGCCGCGCGAATTCCACGCCGCTGCGCCCGCCGCACCGCCGCCGATGCCGCCGGCCCCGCCGGCGCCGCACGTCACAGCCCCCGTGCCGCCCCGCGCGATCAGCGAGATCCTGGAGCCGCATACGGCGCCCGCGCGCGCCGCGATCGCGCCGGACCTGCCGCCGGATCATCCGCTCGAGCCGGGCACCCGGCCGGGCGGCCGCGCCGCCACGCCGTCGGAGCGCATCGCCGCCTCCGAGAGCGCGATCAGCGAAATTCCCGCAGCTCCAAAGGAGCCGGTGTCGTCGTCGAGCTTCATCGCCGCCGCACGCCGCGCGGCCCAGGCCGCCGCCGCGCAGCCGCCGGAAAAGCCCGCCCGCGGCGCCAAGGCAGCCATTGCCCGTGCCAAGGACAAGGGCCAGGAAGGCGCCTCGACCATCACCTCGAAAATCCGCTCGCTGCTGGTCGGCGCGAGCGTGGTCGTGATCGTGCTCGGCACCTTCAAGATGGCGATGAGCCTGCTGGATGGCGGCAGCGCGCCGCCGGCGCCGCAGGCGATGCAAACCGTTCCGAGCGAGCCGGTGTCGCCCACCCCGCCACCGCCGGTCGAGACCAAGCCGGCCGCGCCCGAGCAGATCACGCCGTCGATGACCTCGCCGACGCCGATCGGTCGGCAGTCCCAGAACAATGCCGCACCGGTTCCCACGCCCAATGCCGGCAACTCGGCCTCGGTTGAAATTCCGCAGGCGCCCGCCACGGCGGTGCCGCCGCCTGCTGCGAGCAGCGACGTCACCGGCGCGCTGTCAGGTACCAGCCGCGCCCGGCTCAGCCTCGTCCAGGTGCCGCCGAGCGAGAAGCTGCCCGATGCCATCGGCGGCCCGGCCCTGCGCACCGCTGCGATGAAGGGCGATGCGACCGCGGCCTACGAGATCGGCGTGCGCTTTGCGGAAGGCAAGGGCGTCGCCAACAACTACGACGAAGCAGCGAAGTGGTACGACCGCGCGGCGCAGGCCGGCGTGGTGCCCGCGACCTTCCGCCTCGGCACGCTCTATGAAAAGGGCCTCGGCGTGAAGAAAGACGCCGACATCGCCCGCCGCTACTACACCCAGGCCGCCGAGCGCGGCAACGCCAAGGCGATGCACAATCTCGCGGTGCTCGATGCCGATGGCGGCGGACGCGGCGCCAACTACAAGAGCGCGGCACAGTGGTTCCGGAAAGCGGCCGATCGCGGCGTTGCCGACAGCCAGTTCAACCTCGGCATCCTTTATGCCCGCGGCATCGGCGTCGAGCAGAACCTCGCTGAGTCCTACAAATGGTTCAGCCTCGCTGCAGCCCAGGGCGATGCGGACGCCGCCGGCAAGCGCGACGACGTCGCCAAGCGCCTCGACCCGCAATCGCTGGCCGCCGCCAAGCTCGCGATCCAGACCTTCAGCGCCGAGCCGCAGCCCGACGATGCCGTCAACGTCTCCGCCCCGAACGGCGGCTGGGACAGCGCACCGCAGGCGAACGCCAAGCCCGCGCCGAAGGCAGTAGCGAGCAAGAAGTCGGCGTCGGCGGCGCGTTGATCTCTCTCTCCTCATGGTGAGGAGCGCGCCCTGGCGCGCGTCTCGAACCATGCAGGCCCGGCTGCTGATCCGGGCCTCGCCCTTCGAGACGCCCGCTACGCGGGCTCCTCAGGGTGAGGAGCAAGAGCGAGGCCGCGGCACGATTCCCCGGGGCCTTGGCTCTCGGCTCGCACATTCACATCACATCGGCTATTGAGGGGCGCGGCAATCGTTCGACCGTCCGGCGAGCAGTCCGCGCAATCGATCCGTTTCGCCGGAGCGTGGTCCCGCAATGCAGCTCTATCTCCCGATCGCCGATCTCCCGGTCAACGTCTTCCTGGTGCTGGCGATGGGGGCGGCCGTCGGCTTCGTCTCCGGCATGTTCGGCATCGGCGGCGGCTTCCTGATGACGCCGCTCCTGATCTTCATCGGCATCACGCCGGCGGTGGCGGTCGCCTCCGTGGCGAGCCACATCGCGGCCTCCTCGTTTTCGGGCGCGCTGTCCTACTGGCGGCGGCGCGCGATCGATCCCGCGCTGGCGAGTGTTCTCTTATGCGGCGGCGTGACCGGGACGGCGCTCGGCGTGTGGACCTTCACGCAGCTTCGCGCGCTCGGCCAGCTCGACCTGATGATCGCGCTCTCTTACGTCGTGCTGCTCACGACCGTCGGCAGCCTGATGTTCTCCGAGGGCCTGCGCGCGTTGATGCGGACCCGTCGCGGCGCGGTGCCGCCACGCCGCACGCATAACTGGATCCACGGCCTGCCGCTGAAGATGCGGTTCAAGCGCTCGAAGATCTATCTCTCGGTGATCCCCGTGGTGATCGTCGGCATCGTGATCGGCTTCATCGGCGCCATCATGGGCATCGGCGGCGGTTTTATCCTGGTGCCGATCATGATCTACCTGCTGCGGGTGCCGACCTCGACGGTGATCGGGACCTCGATGGTCCTCACCCTCGTCACCATGCTGGTCGCGACCATGCTGCATGCGGTGACCAACCACCTGGTCGATGCCGTGCTGGCGCTGATCCTGATGGTCGGCGGCGTCACCGGCGCGCAGTTCGGGGCCCGTGCCGGCCAGAAGATCCGCGGCGAGCAGCTGCGGCTGCTGCTGGGCCTGCTCATCCTCTCGGTCGGCATCCGCTTCGCCATCGAGCTGGTGATCCAGCCCGCCGATCTCTTCACCATCCGCGAGCTGGGGGTGAGCAGCTGATGCGCGTCCTCCTTGCTCTCCTTCTCGTCCTGATGCTCGGATCAGTCGCGCGCGCCGAGCGGCTGATCGTGTCGGTCTCCAACCATCGCGTTACGGTGACGCCGAATTATTCCGGCGAGGAACTGGTGCTGTTCGGCTCGGTCGAGAGGGACGCCACGACACCGGCGGACCGCACCGCCTACGACCTCGTCGTCACCGTGATGGGTCCGCGCGCCGACATGGTGACACGGCGCAAGGAGCGCAAGTTCGGCATCTGGATCAACACGGATTACCGCCAGTTTCTGGAGGTGCCGAGCTATCTGGCGCTGTTCTCCAACCGCCCGTTCGACGCCATCACCTCGCCGGAGATCGCACGGCGCCAGCAGATTGGGCTCAACAACGTGCTGCTGACCCAGCGTGTCGGCGGCGACTATGCCGACGTGGTGCCGAACGACGCCTTCCGCTCCGCCTTCATCCGCCTGCGCACCCAGCGCGGGCTCTATCGCGAGGATCCGAGCGCGGTGACGTTCCTGACGCCGACGCTGTTCCGCACCGGCATTCCGCTGCCGGCGGAAGTGCCGATCGGCACCTATGAGATCGAGATCAAGCTGTTCGCGAACGGCGCGCTGATCACCAAGACCGAGACCGCCTTCGAGATCGTCAAGGTCGGCTTCGAGCAGTTCGTCGCGACCACCGCGCGCCAGAACGGCCTGATCTACGGCCTCGCCACCGCGGCCATGGCGCTGATGACGGGCTGGATGGCGTCGATCGTGTTCCGGAAGGATTGATCCCACACCGTCATTGCGAGGAGCGAAGCGACGAAGCAATCCAGAAATGCATCCGCGGAGATACACTGGATTGCTTCGCTGCGCTCGCAATGACGGCAGTGGCAGCTACGGCGCCTCCACCACCGTCGGCACGCCGGGCTCCAGCAGGCGCAGCCGCGTTCCGAAGCCGAGCACATCGAACGTCTTGCGCAGATCCTCGCTGTTCTGGCGGAAATGTGCCCAGCCCTCCGTGTGCACCGGCACGATCACCGCATCGGGAAACGCGCGCGCGGTCTCGATGGTGTCGTTGGTGTCCATGGTGAGATGGAACGGTCCGCGGGTCTGCGCGGCGCCGGCAAACGGCAGCACCACGCCGCACTTGAAGCGGCGCGCGACCTCGGCGACGCCGTCGAACCAGGTGGTATCGCCGCTGATATAGACCGAACTCGTGTCCTTGCGGCTCGAGGTCACCACGAAGCCGATGACGTCGCCGGACAGCGGCTCGATCCCGGCCGGGCCGTGACGCGCCGGCGTCGCGGTGATCGTCAGCGCGTTGCCGTCGCGGTCCTTCAGATGCGCCGTCGCCCAGGGCGCGAGGCCTTCGACATGGCCGCCGAGCCGTTTTGCGCCGGCCTCCGTCGTCAGCGCGCGCTTCGCTTTCAGCAGATAGTCGCGGCCGGAATTGTCGAGATTGTCGGAGTGCTGGTCGTGGCTGAGCAGCACCGCATCGACCGGGCCGATCGCATCGGGCCTCACGGCAGGACCGATCGTCTTCTCCAGCTTCACATGCGGAAGCTGGTAGGCACCGGGCGCATCGAAAGTGGGATCGGTGAGCAGGCGGAAGCCGTCGATCTCGATCAGCGCCGTGGGGCCGCCGATCAGGGTGATGGAAATGGGCATGATGAACTCTCCTTACGATGCGGACTTCGCGGGACGCGTCACCAGATAGATGCCGAGCGCCACCGGGATGATGCCGAGCAGATCGCGGGCCTCGACGTGCTCGCCGAGCACGATGTAGGCGAACAGCATGCCGAGCGGCGGCATCAGGAAGTGATAGGCGCTGGCAGCGGTCGCGCCACACACTTTCAGGAGATGAAACCAGAGCCAGTAGGCGAGGATCGAGCCGCCGAGCACGAGGAAGGCGAAGGCGCCGATCAGGCCGGGCGTCACGTCGATCGCGTGGATATCGGCAAAGGTGAACGCGACCGGCGTCAGCACGATGCCGGCGGCGAGATTCTGTACGCCGTTGCCGACCCACAAGGACCCCTTCGGCGCGAGCAGCTTGAACAGGATGGTGCCGGCGACGATCGAGGCGAGCGAGGCCAGTGTGAAGACGATGCCGTCCAGGCTGTCGGTGCCGACCGACAGGCGGTGCCAGACGATCGCCGTCACGCCGATGACGCCGAGCAGCAGCCCGCCCGCCTTGCGCCAGGTCATGCCTTCGCCGAGCAGCAGGGCCGCTAAAGCGGCAGTGAAGACCGGATTGGCCGAGACGATCAGGCCGCCGAGGCCGGCGGAAACCGATTGCAGGCCGGTGTAGCCGAGCCCGAGATAGAGCGCGTTGTTGGCGATGCCGAGCACGGCGAAAACCACCGCATCGCGCCAGGACAGCGACCAGCCCTCGCCGCGGATCAGCGTTGCACCCAGGATCAGGATGCCCGCGAGCGAGAAGCGCGCGGCCAGCAGGATCAGCGGCGGGCAATGGGTGACGCCGATCTTGCCGGCGACGAAGGCATAGCTCCAGAGCAGGCAGAACAGGCCGATGGCGAGCGGCAGCGTGTTGAAACGGCTGCTGGGGGCGGGAATCGAGGTGGCGAGGGACATGGGGCAATCTCCTGGCCCACGATCTAGGGACGCCGCTTGTCATTTGGAAATTAAATGATTAACTGCTGTCCAGTGGATTTTCGAATGGAGGCCGGACATGCTCGATCTGGAGCTTCTGCGCAGCTTCGTCTCGGTGGTCGAGGCCGGCGGCTTCACCCGCGCCAGCGAGCGCGTCCACCGCACGCAATCGACCGTGAGCCAGCAGATCAAGCGGCTGGAGGAGGATGTCGGCCAGGTGCTGCTGCATCGCGACGGCAAGGACGTGCGCCCGACCGAGGCCGGTGAGCGGCTCTTGTCCTACGCGCGGCGGCTGCTGTCGCTTGCGGAGGAAGCCCGCGACGTCTTGCGCGAGCCCGGCGGCGAAGGCGCGATCCGGCTCGGAATCCCTGAGGACTTTGCCGCGTATCGCCTCGCAAAGCTGCTCGGCACGTTCTCGCGCTCGCATCCGGGCTTGCGGATGGACGTGCGGGCCGACCAGAGCAAGAACCTCGCCCGCGACCTCGAGCGCGGCGAACTCGACCTTGCGCTGTTCAAGCGCGCGGCCGGCGAGAAGGGCGCGATCGCAGTGTGGCCGGAACGGGTGCACTGGGTCACCAGCAAGAGCCATCCGGTGGATGTGACCGCCGCATCGGTGCCGCTGATCGGCTTTCCGCTCGGCTGCCTCTATCGCGCCGGCGCCATCCACGCGCTGGAAAGCGCCGGGCGCGCCTGGCACATGGCCTATTCGTCGTCCAGCCTCGCCGGCATCCAGGCCGCGGTCGCCGCCGGCATGGGACTGAGCATTTTATCCGAGATGTCGATCCAGTCCGACCATCGCGTGCTGACGGCGAAGGACGGGTTTGCGCCGATCAACAAGACGGAGGTGGCGCTGATGGCCTCGCCAGGCGCGAGCCCGGCGACGCTGCGGCTTGCGGACCGGCTCGCGGAGTTCTGCGAGGACGTGCAGGCGAAGGCGGCGTGAGCTGTTGCGATCATCGCAACCTGCCGCCGCAACACCGGTGCGTTCCCTCCCCCCTTGCGGGGGAGGGCTAGGGAGAGGGGTCCACACGGGGATTCTCTCGGCCGCGCCGCGTAGCGCGAACGAAGATAGATAGACCATTTCCTGGGCACCCCTCTCCCCCGCCCTCCCCCGCAAGGGGGGAGGGAGCGCAGCTGTGCGCGTGGCGAGAGTGTTCAGTCGAAAGGGAGCGACCGCTCCTCAATAACACCGCGAGGCGGCAATCGCGTGGACGCGGCGGTCGCCGAGGAGATGCGCAACAAAACCGTTCTTCGGAAAGATTTTTGCGAACGCGGCGTCGCGGATGCTGAGGCCGCCGGCATAGGCGCCGAAGGCAGGCATCACGGCGCGCATGCCGTCGCTGGCGAAGCAGCGGCGCTCCATCGAACGGCCGCGCGCGGAAACGCGGGCCTTGGGATGCAGATGGCCGGCGATCTCGCCTTCCGCGCCCGATGGCTCGTGGCGGAAGGTGATCGGGCCGATCGCGACTTCATCGGCGATGGTGCCGCCGAGATCGCGCGGCAGCATCGGATCGTGATTGCCCGAGATCCAGATCCAGTCGCGGCCGGTCTGGAGCGCGGCCACGGCGTCGCGATCCTCCGTCGACAGACGCTCGTGCGCGGTGCGGTCGTGAAAACTGTCGCCGAGGGCGATGACGGTTTTGGGATCATGGCGGGAGATGACAGCAGCAAGGCGGCTGAGCGTCGCCAGCGTATCGTAGGGCGGCAGCAGCACGCCGCGGGTGGCAAAGCTGGAACCTTTCTCCAGATGCAGGTCGGAGACGATCAGCAGGCGCTGCTCTTCCCAATAGAGCGCGCCGGATAGATCGGTGTGGAGCGATACGCCGGCTATGTCCAAACTGCGCGTTGAAGAAATCGATAGTGCAACATTCTCCGTCATGGCCGGGCTTGCCCCGGCCATCCACGTTCTTGTCGCGGCGACAAAGGCGTGGATGCCCGGGTCAAGCCCGGGCATGACGATGTGGGTGGAGTTGCGCCCCGAAGATACATTCTCGCCGTCTACGACATCGCCTCTTTGACCAGCTCGTCGGCGGCTTCCGCCAAAAGCTCGTCTGCAGCTTCGCCATAGACTGACTCGCGGCCGATTTCCAGCATCACGGGGACGGCGAGCGGGGAGACGTGGTCGAGTTCCCGATGGGTGATGCGACCCTGGATGCGGGCGAGCATCCCCCCCAAGCGGCGCAGATCGAGCAGGCCGGTGGCGGCATCGGCGCGCGCGGCACGAAGCAGGACGTGGTCGGCCTGATGCTTTCGCAGCACGTCGTAGACGAGGTCGGTCGAGAACAGCACCTGGCGGCGGCTCTTCTCCTCGCTGGTGAAGCGGCGCTCGATCAGGCCTGATATCAACGCGCAATTGCGAAACGTGCGCTTCATCAGCGCGGATTCGGCGAGCCAGGCTTCGAGATCGTCGCCGAGCATGTCCGGATTGAACAGCGTGTCGAGATCGAGTTCGCCGCGACGGATCATGAAGGAGGCATCGCCGAGCCCCCAGATCGCCACCGCATATTCATTGGCGACGAAGCCGAGCGGCCGGGCGCGGGCGCGCTCCAGCCGCCGCGTCAGCAGCATGCCGAGTGTCTGGTGCGCGAGCCGGCCTTCGAAGGGATAGCAGATCAGGTAATGCTTGTTGCCGCGCGGGAAGGTCTCGACCAGGAGCTCGCGCACGCCGGGCACTCTGCTGACGTCCTTTTGCAGCGACAGCCAGTCACGCACCTGCTCGGGCAGCGCATTCCAGGCGCGCTTGTCATCGAGGATGCGGCGCACGCGCTCGGCGAGATAAGTCGAGAGCGGAAACTTGCCGCCCATATAGGACGGCACCTTCGGGTCCTTGTCGTTGGCGCGGGAGACGTAGACCTGATCCTCTGCCAATGCCTCGTAGCGCACCACCTCGCCGCCAAACACAAAGGTATCGCCGGCGGTCAGGCCCTCGATAAAATATTCCTCGATCTCGCCGAGCACGCGGCCGCCGCGGGCGATCGCGCCGGTCGAACCGCTGCCGGTGGAGCGGCCGCGCACCAGCCGCACCTTCAGCATCGGCTCCTCGACGATGGTGCCGACATTGAGGCGATAGCTCTGCCGCACCTTCGGATTGGCGACGCGCCAGCGGCCCTGCTTGTCCTGCTTGATCCGGGCGAAGCGCTCGTAGGTCTTGAGCGCGTAGCCGCCGGTGGCGACGAAATCGACGACGTCGTCGAAATCGCCGCGTGCAAGACCCGCGTAGGGCGCGGCGGTGCGCACCTCGTCAAAGAGATCATCGCTCAGGAACGGCTCGCCACAGGCGCAGCCGAGCACATGCTGGGCGAGCACGTCGAGGGCGCCGGTGCGCAGGGGCGGCGTGTCCTGTGCATTCTCGGCGATGGCGTCGATCGCCGCACGGCATTCCAGCACCTCGAAGCGGTTCGCGGGCACCAGCACTGCGCGCGAGGCTTCGTCGAGACGATGGTTGGCGCGGCCGATGCGCTGCATCAGGCGCGAGGATCCCTTGGGCGCACCGATATTGACGACGAGATCGACATCGCCCCAGTCGATGCCGAGATCGAGCGAGGAGGTGCAGACCACGCCGCGCAGCCTACCTGCCGACATGGCCTCCTCGACCTTGCGGCGCTGGGCGACGTCGAGCGAGCCGTGATGCAGCGCGATGGCGAGGCCGTCCTCGTTGATGCGCCAGAGATCCTGGAACAGCATCTCGGCCTGGCTGCGGGTGTTGACGAAGACGAGCGTGGTCTTGTTCTGCTTGATCAGCTCGTAGACTTCGGCCAGCGCGTGGCGCGCGCTGTGGCCGGCCCAGGGCAGCCGCTCGCTCGTATCGAGCATCTGAACTAGCGGCGGCGCCGCGCCGCCGGCAATGACGATGTCGGCGACGGCTTCGTTGCCGCCGGGTTGCGGCACCAGGAAGCGCGCGAGCTGATCCGGCTCCGCCACCGTCGCCGACAGGCCGATCGCGCTCATCTGCGGCGCGAGGCGCCACAGCCGGGCAAGGCCGAGCGAGAGCAGGTCGCCGCGCTTGGAGGTCACCAGCGCATGCAGCTCGTCGAGCACGATGCGTTTCAGGGAGGAGAACAGGAACGGTGCGTCGTCGGAGGACAGCAGCAACGCGACCTGCTCCGGCGTCGTCAGGAGGATGTCAGGCGGATAGCGCCGCTGGCGCTGGCGCCGCGACACCGGCGTGTCGCCGGTGCGAGTCTCGACCTTGATCGGCAATCCCATCTCGGCGATGGGCCGCTCGAGATTGCGCGCGATGTCGACGGCGAGCGCTTTCAGCGGCGAGATGTAGAGGGTGTGGAGACCGCCGCTGCGCTGGACAGCGCGGCCGGCGGAGACGAGGCTTTGCCTGGTGTCCTTGTTGCGTTCGGCCGGCTGCGCCGACAGCTCCACCAGCGTCGGCAGAAATCCCGCCAGCGTCTTGCCGGCGCCGGTCGGCGCGATCAGGAGGGCCGAGCGGTCCTCGCGCGCCTTCTCCAGCAGGGCGAGCTGATGCTCGCGCGGCGCCCAGCCGCGGCCTGCGAACCACTTCTGGAAGCGGTCGGGCAGCAGCAATGCGGCCGGCTCGGCCGGGATTTTGAGGATGCGGGGCGGCACGGCATCACAGGTAAGCCGTGGGCGCGGGTTCGTCGAGGGGTGGAAGGTCTCGTAGGGTGGGCAAAGGCGCACTTGCGCCGTGCCCACGATCTCTCTCGTTTCGCTGAAAAGCCGTGGGCACGCTTCGCTTTGCCCACCCTACGGGATCTGTGTCCCTTTCCCCTTATGGGAGAGGGTGGATCGCCGCGAAGCGGCGAGACGGGTGAGGGGTATCTATCCTCGCGGACAGACCTACGTGTGGAGAGAACCCCTCATCCGGCGCCGTAGCCGAAGCTCCGCTTCGGCGTTTTTAAGAACGGCGGCCAAAAGGCCGCCTATGCCACCTTCTCCCACAAGGGGAGAAGGGAAGAAGATCACTCCGACATCGGCTTGTCGGAGATGTCCCAGTCCTTGCCGCTGAAGGTGGAGATGAACAGCGTCTTCATCGGCGTGTAGTCGTCGGGCGTATAGTCGTAGGTGACGCCGTCGAGGAAATAGGGCGAGTGGAAGCCCTTGAGGTTGGACGCCTGCTTCAGCACGTTGGCGCGGGTGAGGTCGTCGCCGCAGCGGCGCAGGATCTCGCCCATGGTCACCGCCTGGCCGTAGCCGGCAAAGGCGATGGTGTTATCCTGATCGATCGCCGGCGTGTACTTCTTGCGCAGCTCCTCGAACGCCATCACGTCCGGATCCTTCTCCCATTTGGGCAGGCCGACCTCCTTGTTGTAGCGGATGGCGACGATGCCGGTGGCGTTCTCGAGGCCCGCGGCGTTGAGAATCGAGCGGCCGGTCGAGCCGGCCGACAACAGCTGCAGGGGCTTCCAGCCGAGCTCTGCGACCTTGCGGATCGACTGCGACGACGCCTTGCCGGTCGAGATGTTGTAGAAGACGTCCGCGCCGGACTTCGAGAGATTGATGAGCTGGGAATCGACCGTGGGATCGGTGAGATCGTAGGTCTGCTCCATGATGACAGATGCGGTGCCGCCGGCATCGGCCAGCACCTTCTTGAACGGCCCGAGGAAGTCGCGGCCGAAATCGTCGTTCTGGTAGAGGATGCCGACCTTGGCGTTCGGCTTCACCGCAACGACGTGCCGCGCCAGGATGCGCGCCTCGGTCGGATAGAGCGGCAGGCCCGCCATCGTCCACTTGAACTCTTTCGGGTTGTTCCACTTCGAGGCGCCGGTGTTGAGCAGCAGTTGCGGCACGCCCTTGGAGTTCAGGTATTTGTGCACGGAGGTCTGCGGCGCGGTGCCGAGCGAGCCGTACAGCGCGAGCACTTCCTCCTGCTCGACCAGGCGCCGCGTCGCCTCGACGCATTTCGGCGCGCTGTAGGCGTCGTCCATGGTCAGGAACTTGACCTTGCGTCCGTTGATGCCGCCCTTCTCGTTCAGCATCTGGAAATAGGCTTCCCCAATGCGGCCGAGCACGCCGTAGAGCGAGCCGGGGCCGGAATGCGGCACGGTCTGACCGATCTTGATCTCGGTGTCGCTGGCGCCCGCATCGTATTTCTTCTCCGCTGCCCAGACATACGGCGCGGGCAAGGTGGATGCAGCGATGGTGGCGAGCGCGCCGGCGCTGAAATCGCGCCGCGATGGATTCTTCGTCATTTTTGTTTTCTCCCTAATGCGCGCATTGTGCTGGCACGGCCGCACGGCTCGCAAGTGGGAAGTCATCGCTTTGCGACGCAATGACGCTGAAATTGCAGTGAGTTAGCGCCTAGACTCAAGTTTTCTCGGCGACCACGACGAGGCCGCGCACCGGCTCGTTGTTCTCGATGCGCGGCGATGCCGGCTCCAGCGTGAGAAGCTTGAGTCCGGCCTTCGCAATCGCGCCGCGCACATATTCCGCCGAATGGGCATAGCGCAGGCCTTCGCCGAGCACGATGCCATCGCCCGCATGCGTCTCCAGCGTGAAAGCGAGCACGCCGCCCGATACCAGCACGCGCTTGGCTTCATCGAGCACCGGCGCGAGATCGGAGAGATAGACGAACGCGTCCGCGGCGACGACGAGATTGGCGCCGGCATCCGCCTTGCTGCGCAAGCCCTCGATCATGTCGGCGACCTCGAGCTCGGCATAGAGGTTCGTCGCGCGCGCCTCCTTGATCATGCCGGGCGACAGGTCAATGCCGATGAAATGATCGACTTGTTTCGCGAAGGCCGCGGCGGCGAGCCCGGTGCCGCAGCCGAGATCGATGGTGCGCTTGAAGAAGGCCGGCTTCTTCGCGGCGACGCGCGCGGCCAGCACCGCCTTGAAGATCAGCGCGGGGGCGCGATAGCCGAGATCGTTGATCAGCGCGTGCTCGAAGCGCGGCGCGTACTGGTCGAACAGCGCCTGCACATAGGCCTTGGGCATCTCGGCCATTTGCGTATCGCCGAGCCGGATCAGATGCAGGCCGGCGCCGTGCTGGTCCTCGGGATCGCAATCGCGCGCCTTGCGGAACGCCGCGATCGCCTTGTCGCGCTCGCCGAGCTGCTGGCGGATCTCGCCGAGCGTGAACCAGGCCGAGGTGAAGTTGGGCGCGAGCTCGAGCGCCTGCTCGATGAGGTCGGCGGCGGCGGGCAGGTCGCCCTTGAGCTGGAGGTCGCGCGCGAACTCGAAGCGGCGGTCGGCCATGAGATCGCCGGAGGTCACGAACAGGCGCAGGGGCATTGGGAGGAACCGATTGTCATTGCCGGGCTTGACCCCGGCAATCCATCAAAAAAGCAACTCTTTAAGAGGATGGATGCGCGGGTCAAGCCCGCGCATGACGGCTTAATTTGGAGCGGCCGCTGCCTATATGACAACCATGCGCCCGCAAGACATCCTGCTGCCAGCTGCTGCCGGCCTGTGCTGCAAGCCTGGCGGCTTCCATATTGACCCCGTCCGTCCCGTCGAGCGGGCCGTGATCACCCACGGCCATTCCGATCATGCCCGCGCCGGCCATGGCGCGGTGCTGGCGACGCAGGAAACGCTGGACATGATGCGGCTGCGTTACGGCGAGATCTTTGCCGGATCGACGCAAGTCATCAGCTATGGCGAGGAGATCCGGCTGGGTGACGTTCGCGTGAAGTTTCACCCGGCCGGCCATGTGCTGGGCTCGGCCCAGATCGCGGTGACGTGCAAGGATACCTGCATCGTCGCCTCCGGCGACTACAAGGACGCGCCCGACCCGACCTGCACACCGTTCGAGCTGGTGCCGTGCGACGTCTTCATCACCGAGGCGACCTTCGGCCTGCCGGTGTTCCGGCATGGCGACGCGAGCGACGAGGTGAAGAAGCTGCTGGCCTCGGTCGCGCTGTTTCCGGAGCGCGCACATCTGGTCGGCGCCTATTCGCTGGGGAAGGCGCAGCGCGTGATCGCGCTGCTGCGGCAGGCCGGCTACCACGCGCCGATCTATTTGCATGGCGCGATGGAGAAGATCACCGAATACTATCAGAGCCGCGGCATCGAGCTCGGCGAGCTCAGGCCGGTGCAGGGCGTGAAAAAAGCGGCGCTCGCCGGTACCATCACCCTGGCGCCGCCCTCGGCCACCTCCGACATCTGGACGCGGCGCTTTCCCGATCCCGTCACGGCTTTCGCCTCGGGCTGGATGCGCGTGCGCGCCCGCGCGCGGCAGCGCGGCGTCGAGCTGCCGCTGGTGATCTCCGATCACGCCGATTGGGACGGCCTCACCGCGACGATCGCGGCGACCGGCGCCGGCGAGATCTGGGTCACCCATGGCCAGGAGGATGCGCTGGTGCATTGGTGCCGCAGCAAGGGCCTCAAGGCCCAGCCGCTCGATCTCGTCGGCTATGGCGACGAGGAGGAAAGCGAGACGCCGCTTGCCGACGAGGCCGAAGCATGAACCGCTTCGCCGAGCTGCTCGACCGCCTCGCCTACGAGCCCGGCCGCAACAACAAGCTGCGCCTGCTCACCGGCTATTTTCGCGAGGTCGGCGACCCCGACCGCGGCTATGCGCTGGCCGCGCTGACCGGCGCGCTCAGCTTCAAGCATGCCAAGCCGGCGCTGGTCCGCGATCTGATCTCCGCGCGCACGGATGAGGTGCTGTTCGGCTTGAGCTACGACTATGTCGGCGATCTCTCGGAGACGGTGGCGCTGATGTGGCCTAGGCGGGTGCCTGCTCATGACGAATCTTTTCCGAGCCACCCCTCTCCCCCGCCCTCCCCCGCAAGGGGGGAGGGAGCGCAGCAGAGTGCTGGGCAATCGCTCGCCACTTCAGAACGTAAGGGACGCACGGGCCTCTCCGTTCCCTCCCCCCTTGCGGGGGAGGGGCAGGGAGAGGGGTATCACACGGGCGGTGTCACTGTTGACTCACGCCACAACAACCCACCGCCCCCCACCCTCACCGAGGTCGTCACCACGCTGCGCACGCTCGGCAAGACCGAGCTGCCGAAACAGCTCGAGCGCTGGCTCGACGAGCTCGACGAGACCGGGCGCTGGGCCCTGCTGAAGCTCGTCACCGGCGCACTACGCATCGGCATTTCCGCGCGGCTGGCCAAGACCGCGGCCGCGGCGCTCGGCGACAAGGACCCGCACGAGGTCGAGCTGATCTGGCCGGGACTTTCGCCGCCCTATCTCGACCTGTTCGCATGGCTGGAAGGCCGCAGTCAGAAGCCGGTCAACCGCGATCCCGCACCGTTCCGCCCGGTGATGTTGGCGCATGCGATCGAGGACAGCGATTTCGCCGCGCTCGATCCCGCCGACTACATCGCCGAATGGAAATGGGACGGCATCCGCGTGCAGGCGGTGGCGGGACGCGACGAGCACGGCCACATCACGGCGCGGCTCTATTCGCGCACCGGCGAGGACATCACCGGCAGCTTTCCGGACCTCGTGCCGTCGCTGCGCCTGCCCGGCGCCATCGATGGTGAGCTCTTGATCCTGCGCGAGGGCCGCGTGCAGAGCTTCAACGTCCTGCAACAGCGCCTCAACCGCAAGGTCGTCTCGCCGAAACTGATCAAGGAGTTTCCGATCCACCTGCGCGCCTACGACCTGCTCGGCGACGACGAGAACGATTTGCGCGAGCTGCCGTTCGCGGAACGGCGCGAGCGGCTGGAACACTTCATCGCAAAGCTTGGCGATCCCCGCATCGATCTGTCGCCGACCGTCCCGTTCGGAAGCTGGGAGGCGCTCACCGCCGCGCGCGCCGATCCCGCGAGCGCAGGTGCCGGCGAGGATGCGGACGCCGTCGAGGGCGTGATGCTGAAGCGGCGCGATGCGCCCTATCTGCCGGGACGGCCGAAGGGGCAATGGTGGAAGTGGAAGCGAGATCCGCACATCATCGACGCCGTGCTGATGTATGCGCAGCGCGGCCATGGCAAGCGCTCGTCCTATTATTCCGACTACACCTTCGGCGTCTGGACGGCAGGCGCTGACGGCGACGAACTGGTGCCGGTCGGCAAGGCCTATTTCGGCTTCACCGACGAGGAGCTGTTGCAGATCGACCGTTTCGTCCGCCGCAACACCACGGAAAAATTCGGCCCCGTCCGCCATGTCGTGCACGAGGGCGACAAGGGACTGGTGCTCGAGGTGGCGTTCGAGGGCCTGCAGCGCTCGCCGCGGCACAAATCCGGCGTCGCCATGCGCTTTCCCCGCATCAGCCGCCTGCGCTGGGACAAGCCGCCGCGCGAGGCCGACCGGCTGGAAACGCTGGAGCGGATGCTGAAGGCGGAGGCGGCGGAGATCGAGGCGTGAGTTGCTGCCGCGAAGACAGTGCGCTCCCTCTCCCGCTTGCGGGAGAGGGTTGGGGAGAGGGTGTCTCCCCAGCGGGACAATCCCCCAGAGGATAGAGCCCCCACCCGGCGCGCGGGACGATGCTTCGCATCGCCCGGACACGCCGACCTCCCCCGCAAGCGGGAGAGGTTGCAGCGAGCCCGCGGCCAGCAGCGCGCCACAACCGAAGCTCTGGTCGCTCCCTAATTAAACTCCCGTAACCCGATTGACGCCCGGTTGCGGGTTCCCCATCTGCCTCGCCGTGCCCTATAATGGGGTCGAATCCTCCTGAGGAGTTTGAGATGGTCCAAGACGTCAGAGATTTGCCGGCCGGCCGCAGCGATGGGCTGAACCGCTTTCTCGGCGGCTCGCCGCTGGCGGTCGCATTTCGCCTGGTCCTGCTCTCGATCCTGGTCGGCGTCGTGCTCGCGGCGATCGGTTTCGATCCCTGGAACATCATCTACAGCATCCGCCTGCTGTTCCAGCGGCTGTGGGATCTCGGCTTCGATACCATCAACTGGCTGTGGCGCTACTTCCTGCTCGGCGCGGTCATCGTGATCCCGATCTGGCTGCTCTCGCGCGTGTTCGGCGCGCCACGCGGCCGCTGAGCGGCAAGGAGTTGGGCAGCCGATGCAACTGCGTTTCGTCGGCTGCGGTGATGCCTTCGGCTCGGGCGGCAGGCTCAACACCTGCTTCCATGTCTCCGGGCGCGCCGCGAACTTCCTGATCGATTGCGGCGCGTCGGCCCTGCCGGCGCTGAAGCGGCTCGAGATCGAGCGCGACGACATCGACCTCATCCTCATCACACATTTCCATGGCGACCATTTTGCCGGCCTGCCGTTTTTCCTGCTCGACGCGCAATTCTCGCGGCGGACCAGGCCGCTGACGATCGCGGGCCCGCGAGGCATCGCGACACGGCTGCGCGAGGTGATGGAAACGCTGTTCGAGCATTCCTCGAAGACCAAGCAGCGCTTCGAGCTTGACGTCGTCGAGCTCGCGCCGGAGCAGAGCCGGAGCTTTGGCGCGGTGAATGTGACGCCCTACCCGGTCGTGCACGGCGAATCCGGCGGCCCGTTCCTCGCCTACCGCGTCGAGGCCGAGGGCCGCACGCTTGCCTACAGCGCGGACACTGAATGGACGGAGACGCTCATTCCACTGGCGCATGGCGCGGACCTTTTCATCGCCGAAGCCTATATGTACGAGAAGGTGGTCAAGAACCATCTCAGCCTGAAGACCTTGGAACAGCATCTGCCGGAAATCGGCGCAAAACGCCTCGTCCTCACCCATATGAGCGACGACATGCTGTCACGGCTGGATGATATTGCGCATCTCGCCGCCGAAGACGGCATGGTCCTCGTATTCTGAAATGCACGCGCCCGTTTCCCTCAAGATCGGCTCCCGCCAGGTATTCGCAATCGCCGGTCCCGCGATGATCGCGAACCTGACGACGCCGCTGATCGGCGTGGTCTCGACCACCGCGATCGGCCGCCTGGACGATGCCGCCTTGCTCGGCGGCGTCGCGATGGCCTCCGTCATCTTCGACTGCCTGTTCTGGCTGTTCGGCTTCCTGCGCATGAGCACGCTCGCCTTCACCGCGCAGGCGCTCGGCGCCGGCGAGACGCGCGAGCAGACCGTGATCCTGGTGCGCGGCTTCATCGTCGCCGGCCTGATCGGCGCAGCATTGATCGCGCTGCAATTGCCGCTCTCCGTCGCGCTGTTCGACCTGATGGGCGGCAGCGAGGGCGTGACGCGCGCGGCGAAGACCTATTTCATGATCCGGATCTGGTCGTCGCCGTTCGCGCTCGCCAACTACGTCATTCTCGGCTGGCTGATCGGCAGGGCCCGCGCCAATCCGGCGCTTGCGCTGCAGGTCGTCATCAACCTCGTCAACATGGCTGCGACGATCCTGCTGGTGCTGGTCTACGACGCCGGCATTGCGGGTGCGGCGATGGCAGCGCTGCTGTCGGAAGCGGTCGGATTCGGGCTCGGCGTGATCGTCTGCCGCCGCTATGCCGACGGCGGCTTCGTCGTGCCGTCTGCGACCCTGTTCGACCGCGCCAAGCTGATGCGGCTGCTGTCGGTGAATTCCGATATCCTGATCCGCACCGCGGCGCTGATCGCCGTGTTCCTGTTCTTCACCGCCAAGGGCGCACGCGCCGGCGACGTGACGCTGGCTGCGAATTCGGTGCTCAACAATTTCCTCCTGGTCAGCGCCTTCTTCCTCGACGGCCTTGCCAACGCGGCCCAGCAGCTCTGCGGCCGCACGCTCGGCGCGCGCGACGCCAGGGGCTTTGCGGATTCGACCCGGCTGGTGCTGCTGTGGGGCCTCGGCTTCGCCATCGTCGTCGCGGGGCTGTTCGCGCTGTTCGGACCGGCCCTGATCGACTTCATGACGGCAAGCGAGGACGTCCGCCGCGCCGCGCGGGAATTCCTGCCGTTCGTCGTGCTCGCGCCCATCCCCGGCGTGTTCGCCTTCGGTTTCGACGGCATCTATATCGGCGCGACCTGGGCGCGCGAGATGCGCAATTTGATGCTGGCCTCGCTCGCGATCTTTTTCGGCACCTGGTGGGCGCTGCAATCGTTCGGCAATGCCGGACTGTGGAGTGCGCTGATCGCCTCCTACGTCTCGCGCGGCGGCTTGCAGGCGGCGCGCTTTCCGGCGCAGTTCCGGAAGACGTTCGCGAAGCCGTAGCCCGGATGGAGCGCAGCGTAATCCGGGGCCTTCGTGCCCGCGGAGAGATTCCCGGATTGCGCTGCGCTCCATCCGGGCTACAAGGTTTCCAATGACGACCGTGTCCCGGACGCGGCGCGGCACGCAGTGATGCGACGCAGAGCCGGGATCCAGCAGGCATGGGCCCCAGCAGACATGGGCCCCGGCTCTGCAGCGCACCACGCCGAAGACGGCGCGCTGCGCTGCGTCCGGGGCACGGGAGTGCCTTACATCCCCGGCCAGTCTTCCGCAGTCAGCGTCGCCGCATCGGCACCGACGATGTCGGAGAGCGAATCCCTCCCCGTGCGCAACAATGTCGAGGTGAGATCGCGCTTGATCTCGTCGACGAGGCCGAGGCCCTTGTAGACCAGCGAGGAATAGAGCTGGATCAGGCTCGCGCCGGCGCGGATCTTGGTCAGCGCCGCGCCGCCGGAATCGACGCCGCCGACGCCGATCAGCGGGAAGGCGCCTTCGACGCGCACATAGGTCTCGGCGACCATACGTGTAGACAGGCGGAACAGCGGCCGGCCGGACAGGCCGCCCTGCTCCTTGGCGCGCATCTCCTCCCGCAGCGTGCTCGGCCGCGCGATGGTCGTGTTCGACACGATCATGCCGTCGACCTTGCGCGAACGCGCCACCTGCACGACGTCGTCGAGCTGGGCGAGGCTGAGATCCGGCGCGATCTTCAGCAGCACCGGCGTGTCGCCGGCCTTCTGCCTGACACGCTCGCGGGCGTCGATCACGCGCGCGAGGAGATCGTCGAGCAGCGCGCCTTCCTGCAGGTTTCGCAGGCCCGGCGTATTCGGCGAAGAGACGTTGACGGTGAAATAGCTCGCGACCGGCGCAAAGGTCTCGATCAGCTTGACGTAGTCGGCGACGCGATCGGGCGAGTCCTTGTTGGCACCGACATTGACGCCGACGATGCCACCGTGCTGCGCGCGCGCAGCTAACCGGCGCAGCACGATCTCCGCGCCGTCATTGTTGAAGCCCATGCGGTTGATCACCGCTTCGTCGCGCTCGAGGCGAAACAGCCGCGGCCGCGGATTGCCGGCTTGCGGCTTCGGCGTGACCGAGCCGATCTCGACGAAGCCGAAGCCGAGCCGCAGCAGTGCGTCCGGCACCTCCGCGCTCTTGTCGAAGCCCGCGGCCATGCCGATCGGATTGGGAAAATTGAGACCGAAGGCGCGCACCGCGAGCTTGGCGTCGTCCGCGCGCGGCTTGACCGGCGGCAGGAAACGCAGGCCCTGGATCGCCAGGCGATGCGCATCCTCCGGATCGAGCCAGCGCAGCACCGGCAGCGAGAAAGCGTCGAAAGCGCGGATCACGGGAGCAGCTCCGGAACGTCGTGGCCGCCATCGGAGCGCATGTTGAGGTTCATCACCGAGATGACGGCGCCGAGATCGAGCTCGCCATAGAGATGCGGAAACAGCTCCTCGTTGCGGGAGCGCTCCCAGCGCAGTTCGCTGCCGAGCGCATCGCCGTCGACCTCGACCAGGAACAGCGCGCGCTGCCCGAGATAATGCTTGCGCAAGGTCTCGGGAACCTGGGCCGCCGTCGAGAAATGGATGAAGCCGTCGCGCGCATCGTCCGCGCTGCCCTGGTACACGCCGTGCCGCTCCGCCTCGCGCCAGGCCGAGGCCGGACAAATTTTGTAGATCTTGACCACCGCTTACGCAGCCCTGTTTGCTCTTGAGACAGCTCGTTGAGTCTCTTGGGTTTTTCCGTCTCTCGGGGGTCCCTGAACCCCGGCGGCGACCGTAAAGGCCGCCCTCTCCGAACTCAAGACTTAGAGCCAATTCCGCCGCGATGAAATCGGAACGAGCTCCCCAATTCCGGTTTTGTCGGGTTTTCCCTCAGCCTGCCGGTATCCACTGCGCTTGCAAACCCTGGCCCCGGCGCCTCTTGCGCGAAAAACGGAAAACCGGTTGATTTGAGGACAGTTTTCCTGGGTTGCGACGGGCTGGACCTTCCATGGTCAGACAAGCCAAAGCGCAGAGGATACTGACTCACGACCAGATCTGGGTCGCGCTGGACCGGCTGGCGGCGCGTGCCGGCCTGTCGCCGTCCGGCCTTGCCAAGCGCGCGGGGCTCGACCCCACCACCTTCAACAGGTCCAAGCGCGTCACCTCGCACGGCCGCGAGCGCTGGCCCTCGACCGAATCGATCGCCAAGGCGCTGGCCGCGACCGGGGCCTCGATCGACACCTTCGCAAGACTTGTCGACGACGATCAAGGCGGCGGCCGTTCGGTGCCGCTGCTCGACTTCGCGCTCGCCGGGGCGAGCGGCGCGTTCGACGAGGCCGGCCTTCCATCCGGCAAGGATTGGAGCGAGATCGCGCTTCCCGCGGCCGACGACAGCCAGACCTTCGCGCTGGAGATATCAGGCGATGCGCTTGCGCCTGTCTATCGCGACGGCGACGTCATCCTGGTCTCGCCCGACGCCCCGATCCGCAAGGGCGATCGCGTCGTGGTGAAGACCACAGCGGGCGAGGTGACGGTCGCCACCTTGAAGCGCCGCACGGCAAAGGCGCTGGACTTGCAGCCGCTCGATGCCTCCCTCGCCGAACGGACGATGGCGGCCGGCGACGTCGGCTGGATCATGCGGATCGTGTGGGCGAGCCAGTGACGGCGTGACCGGACCATGACACCGGTGCGCGCCGCAATCGCCATTGCGACTCACGATCCCTCTCGCCTAGGTTGCGCGCGCATCACCGATCAAATTGATCTCGAGGGGGACTTAAGATGAATCGCCGTCACGCATTGAAAGCACTCGCGGGTCTTGCGCTTTGCCCGCTGTGCAAGCCGGCCTTCGCCGCCGAAGGCGTGCATTGGGGCTATGAAGGCGCCGCCGGTCCGGGCAAGTGGGGCGACCTCGACGCGGGCAACAAGGCCTGCGCCGTCGGCCTGCAACAATCGCCGATCGACATCGAAGCGACGGTCAAATCGCAACTCCCCGCGCTGAGGCTGAACTGGGGCCGGAACGCCGACACCATCGTCAACAACGGGCACACCATCCAGCTCAACTTCGCCGAGGGCAGCACGCTTCTGCTCGGCGACGTCAAGTACAAGCTGCTCCAGGTGCACTTCCACCGGCCGAGCGAGCACATGATCGGCGGCAAGAATTTTCCGATGGAAGCGCATTTCGTCCACCGCAACGATGCCGGCGGGCTCGCCGTGGTCGGCGTGCTGATGGCCGAGGGCAAGCCGAACCCGGCCTTCGCCAAGATCATCAAGACCATGCCCGCGACGGAAGGCCCCGCGGTGAAGGCGGATGCCAGCATCGATCCGCTCTCCCTGCTGCCGCCGAAGCTCAGCTATTACCGCTATCCCGGCTCGCTGACGACGCCGCCCTGCTCGGAGGTGGTCGAATGGCTGCTGCTGACCGATCCGATCCAGGTGTCCGCCGCCGACGTCGCGGCGTTCGCGAAGCCCTACCCGATGAACGCAAGGCCTGTGCAGAAGGACAACCGGCGTTACGTGCTGCGGTCGATTTGAGGGGTAGCTCGTCGTCCCGGCGCAGGCCGGGACCCATACCGCGTGATCTATCGGAGCACTGCAGTCGTCGTACCGACGGAAGCGCAACTGCGAATCTTCGCCTCACTCCTCCTGTGGCTATGGGTCCTGGCTTTCGCCAGGACGACGTGGGAGAGAGTTGCGGCTTGAATAAAGGTCCGTAGCCCGGATGAGCGCAGCGACATCCGGGACCTTTGCTGAGGCGCCCCGGATATCGCTTCGCTCATCCGGGCTACGCGTTCACGCCGAGCCCTCACGCGCTCCGCGCCAGCGCGCCGTCGATCATGTTGACCGCGTTCTGCACGCCGTAGACCGCGACGAAGGAGCCGAAGCGCGGGCCCTTCTCCTGGCCGAGCAGCACCTGGTACAGCATGTTGAACCAGTCGAGCGTCACGCCGGGACGGCCGTCCTTGCCCTTCTTGACCTGATCGAGGAACGGCTCGCGGCGGCCGATCTCGTAGACGACGTTCTGGATGTCTTCCGCGGACGCCTCCTGCGCGAGCTGCGAGAGCGCATCGCGCAGATCCTGCAGCGCCGCGCGCTCGGTGTCCGTGGGCACGCGGAACTGCTTCGTCGGCGCGACGAAGTCGCGGTAGTAGTTGATGGCGTAGCCGACCATCGCATCCAGCTTCGGATGCGTCTGCGGGCTCACACCGGGACGGTAGCGTCCAATGAAACCCCACAGCGTCTCGGCATTCTCCGCGTTCGACGACGACACCAGCGTCAGGAGAAGCTGGAACGTGACCGGCATGTCGCCCTGCGGCGGCTTGCCGTTGTGGATGTGCCAGACCGGATTGCCGAGCTGCTGCTTGCCGTCCTGCTTCGGGAAGCCATCGATGAACTGCTGGTAGTCGTCGACCTGGCGCGGGATCACGTCGAAGAACAGCCGCTTCGCCGCCTTCGGCTCGCGGTACATGAACAGCGACAGCGATTCCGGCGAGGCGTAGCGCAGCCATTCGTCGATGGTGAGGCCGTTGCCCTTCGACTTCGAGATCTTCTGACCCTTCTCGTCGAGGAAGAGCTCGTAGTTGAAGCCTTCAGGCGGCGTGCTGCCGAGCGCCTTCGCAATCGCGCCGGACAGTTTTACGGAATCGATCAGGTCCTTGCCGGCCATCTCATAGTCGACACCGAGCGCGACCCAGCGCATCGCCCAATCGGCCTTCCACTGGCATTTCACATTGCCGCCGGTGACAGGCGTCTCGACTTCCTGGTTTGTGTCCGGATCGACATAGGTCACCGTGCCGGCCGCGACATCGCGGCGGATCATCGGCACCTGCAGCACGACGCCTGTGGTCTTGCTGATGGGAAGGAACGGCGAATAGGTGGCGCGACGATCGGGCCCGAGCGTCGGCAGGATGATGTCCATGACCTTGTCGTAGGCGGCGAGCATCTTGAGCAGCGTCGCATCGAAGCGGCCCGACTTGTAATAGACGGTCGAGCTCGCAAACTCGTAGTCGAAGCCGAAATGATCCAGGAAAGCGCGCAGCCGCGCGTTGTTGGCATCACCGAACGACGGATGCTCGTTCGAGAACGGGTCAGGCACCGCGGTGAGCGGGCGCCCCAGATATTGCGCCAGCAGCTCCTTGTTCGGCACGTTGTCCGGCACCTTGCGGAAGCCGTCCATGTCGTCGGAGAACGCGAGCAGGCGCGTCTTGATCTTGTCCTCGGTCAGCACGCGGAAGGCGTGGCGCACCATCGAGGTGCGCGCAACCTCGCCGAACGTGCCGATATGCGGCAGGCCCGACGGGCCGTAGCCGGTCTCGAACAGCACCTCGTCCTTCGGGCTTTTCTTCAGCCGCGCGACAATGGCCTTCGCCTGCTCGAACGGCCAGGCGTTGGATTGTTCGGCGAGCGCACGCAGATCGCTCGGGCTCATGCTGGGATCGATAACGGACATCAAGGGGCCTCCGGGCCGCGGAAAATAGCGATTTCCCGGCAGAATGCAAAAATGGTCATGGTCGTCATTCCGGGGCACGCGCATCAGCGCGTGAACCCGGAATCTCGCGCCACAATCTCGAGATTCCGGGTTCGCGCTTCGCGCGCCCCGGAATGACGGGCTTGGATGGCTAGAACGGGCTCACCGAGAAATAGCGCAGCCACAGATCGGTGTAGCGGCCCTTTTCCCAGACGCGGAACAGGGCCCAGTTCAAGGCCTGGCGCAGCACGTCGTTGCCCTTGCGGACGGCGATGCCGATGCCTTCGCCGAAGAAGCGGCTCTCCACGAACGGGCCGCCGGAGAAGGCGCAGCAATCGCCGGAATCGGTGCCGTTGATCCAGAACGCGAGCGAGATGGCGTCGCCGAAGATGAAGTCGACCTCGCCCTTGCGGAGGGCGGCACGCATCGCATCGTCGTTGGGATAAGGGTGCAGCTCGGCGTCGGTGAACATCGCCTTCAGATACGCTTCGTGCGCGGAGCCGGCGATGGCGCCGACCTTCTTGCCTTCGAGATATTCGGGGCGGATCTCCGGCATCACCGCATCCTTGCGCGAGACGAAGCGCGCCGGCACCCGGTAATAGGGATCGGTGAAGTCGACGCGGGCGCGCAGCTGCGGGCTCACCGCCATCGAGGCGATGATGGCATCGCCCCGGTTGGAGGTGAGCGCGTCAACCAGCGTCTCGAAGCGGCGCATCTGCACCGTGCAGGTGACCTTGATCTCCTCGCACAGCGCGCGGGCGAGATCGACGTTGAAGCCTGCGGGGTTGCCGTCGGCGCCGGTGTAGTTGAACGGCGGATAGTCGGTCTCGGTCAGGAAGCGGATCACGGTCAGGCGCGACAGGTCCGGCCGCTCCGGCCGCCGCCGCGGGTCCCAGAAGCCCGGCACGGCCTGGGGAGCTGCCTGGGGCGCGACCTGCGGGGTCGCCTGGGGTCCTGCCGGAGGCTGCTTCGGAGCCTGGGCATTCGCGCCGGGTAGCCCTGTGAGCAGGCAGAAGCCGGCGGCCAGCCCTGCCAGCAAGCCACGGACGGATTTGAGCGATTTCGCCTGTTGCGATGGAGCCATCGGCCGGAAAGCAAAGAATTTCGTTGGGATCAGAGGGCCTTATAGACCATCCACCCGGGAACGCGAGGGGGGAATGCGGGCCAGGGTGAAGGTCTCTCAGCCGTCATGCCCGGGCTTGTCCCGGGCATCCACGTACTTTTCGCCTATCCCAAGAGCGTGGATGGCCGGGACAAGCCCGGCCATGACGATGTTGAAGCAGTGCGCCCGGACAAAGCCCTCAAAGATACCGCTTCAGATCCGTCGCGGCCTCTTCCGGCGTGCGCTTCAGGTTGAACGGCGAGACGAAGCGGCCGTCGCGGTCCATCAGGTAGATCAGGGCGGTGTGGTCCATGGTGTAGTCGCCGTCCTTGGTCGGGACCTTCTTGGCATAGACCCGGTAGGACGTGATCACCTTGGCGGTCTCGGCGGGATCGCCGGACAGGCCCTCCAGATGCGGATCGAAGCTGGACAGATAGTCCTTCATCGTCGCCGGCGTGTCGCGCTCGGGGTCGACCGAGATGAAGACGGCGTTGACCTTGTCGGCATCCTTGCCCAGTGCGCGCAGCACCTCCGAGATCTCGAACAGCGAGGTCGGGCAGACGTCGGGGCAATGGGTGTAGCCGAAGAAGATCAGGGTCGGCTTGCCCTTCAGGCTCTTGTCGGTGACGGCCTTGCCGTTCTGGTCGGTGAGCTGGAACGGGCCGCCAATCGCAGCCGGTTGCGCCACCTTGCTGACCCCGCCCATGGCCCAGAACATGATCAGGAGCCCGAGGACGAGACTTGCGGCGAATGCGGTCGCGATCACCAACGGACGGGCGGCGGAACTCATGAGCGGAAAACTTCCTGTCGGAGGTCAGAAGCAGGCAGCGAAGCCGGTCCTGATCATTTCGAAGAACACCTGGCTGCCGTAGTGGAACCAGAGCGCGAGCACGCCGAGCACGACTAGCCCGCCGGCGCCGGCGCCCGCCAACAGCAGCACGGATGACGTCCGGCCGGCAGTGGGCGAATTGTCCTGTACGGGATGGGCGGGGTGCAGGGGTTGAGCCATGACAATGATCGGGGCGAAGGCCCCGGTTCCCAGGCATTCAGATAGGCCTCGGCCGGCCTGTGGGCAAGGCGCCGCCAGCACGCAAAGGCCGCGCCGTTGGCGGGCCAAGCGATCCCGTCAGCCTTTGGCAGTCAGTGAAGCAGCTGGCCCCGGGCGGACTCGACCTGTTCCGTCGGCGGCATGGGCCGGCGCGCCGGCTTGGTGGCCGAGGCCTGCGCGTCCAGGTAGCAGGGCTTGTACATGGCCTGGAGCTGCTTGCCCTTCAGGAACAGCATGTGCGGGGTGAGGCCGCCGCGCTGAGCGATCCAGCGTTTCACCTGCGAGGGATACATCGCATAGAGCATCTGGGTCGCTTCGGGATTGGTGATGGCGCGGCCGTTGCTGCCGAAATCCCAAGCGGCGTGGAAGCCGAGCGTTGCGCTCGAGGTCACGCAGATGCGGTCGTGCGGGATGGCGCCGAGGACGATGGTGCAGGCCGAGGCGCAGAGGCCGTCGATGATGACGGTCTCGCCCGATTGCCTGAGGTCCTGGTATCTGTCGACGTAGGTTCCAATCCGGCCGCCGCGGTCATCGGCGATGCGAACCACTGCGTGAGAAGCTCCCATGCCCGCGATCAGGAGTACCGCCGCAAGCAACCCCGTCAGAAACTTCATTGTCCCCCGCCCCAGTCGAATTCGAATCTGCGTGTCCGGTGGTGATGCACAGCTAGCGTCTGTCGTAACCGAGGTTTTGTCTAGGCAGGCCGGCTCGATCAAAACAAATTCAAATCCAGTGTTGCGTCGGCGCTGCACTCGGACGGACTTAAATCCCAAACTGGAACAAGTTAACGAGGTCTTACGCGCCACGCCCTTGATCTCAGTTGCAACCGCTGGCTTCAATCCGGACAACTACAGGGGGGAACCGATAGAGGGGGAAGGACATGGCTGAAGAAACGGACGTCATCGTCGTCGGCGCGGGATTGTCGGGCCTCGTTGCCGCGACGGAGATCGCCGATGCGGGCAAGCGCGTCATCGTGGTCGACCAGGAAGGCGAGCAGTCGATCGGCGGCCAGGCGTTCTGGTCGTTCGGCGGATTATTCCTGGTCGATTCGCCGGAGCAGCGCCGGCTCGGCATCAAGGACTCCTTCGATCTCGCAATGCAGGACTGGCTCGGCACCGCCGGCTTCGACCGCGACGAGGATTTCTGGCCGCGCAAATGGGCCGAGGCCTATGTCGCCTTCGCGGCCGGCGAGAAGCGCGGCTGGCTGCGCGCGATGGGCCATCGCATCTTCCCCGTGGTCGGCTGGGCCGAACGCGGCGGCTATGACGCGATGGGCCACGGCAATTCGGTGCCGCGCTTCCATGTCACCTGGGGTACCGGTCCCGGCATCGTCGAGCCGTTCGAGCGCCGCGCGCGCGAGGCGATGAAGAGCGGCCGGCTGGTCTTCAAGTTCCGGCATCGTGTCGATGCGCTCTCCATCACCAATGGCACCGTGAATGGCGTCAGCGGCGCGATCCTCGCCCCTGACACTGTCGAGCGCGGCAAGAGCTCGTCGCGCAACGTCGTCGGCGAGTTCGCGCTGAAGGCGCAGGCCGTGATCGTGGCGTCCGGCGGCATCGGTGGCAATCACGAGCTGGTGCGGCAGAACTGGCCGAAGCGGCTGGGCGAGCCCCCGAAGTTCATGATCTCCGGCGTGCCCGAGCATGTCGACGGCCGCATGATCGGCATCACCGAGAAGACGGGCGCGCGGCTGATCAACCGCGACCGCATGTGGCATTATGTCGAAGGCATCCAGAACTGGAATCCGATCTGGCCCCGCCACGGCATCCGCATCCTGCCCGGCCCGTCCTCGATGTGGTTCGACGCAACCGGCACGCGGCTGCCGGCGCCGCTCTTCCCCGGCTCCGACACGCTCGGCCAGCTCCAATACATCATGTCCACCGGCTACGATTATTCCTGGTTCGTCCTGACCCAGAGCATCATCAAGAAGGAATTTGCGCTGTCGGGCTCGGAGCAGAACCCCGACCTCACCGGCAAGAGCTGGCGCATGACGATCAAGCGCGCCACCAACAAGGGCGCGCCGGCGCCGGTCGAGGCATTCAAAAGCCATGGTGTCGACTTCATCGTACGCGACAAGATCGAGGACCTTGTGGCGGAGATGAACAAGCTTGCCGGCAACGACCTGCTCAAGCTCGAGCACATCAGGATGCAGATCGAGGCGCGCGACCGCGAGATCGCCAATCCCTACGTCAAGGATGCGCAGGTGATGAACATCCACAATGCGCGGCGCTATATCGGCGACAAGCTGATCCGCACCGCCTCGCCGCACCGCATCCTCGATCCCGCGCAGGGGCCGCTGATCGCGGTCAAGCTCAACATCCTCACCCGCAAGACGCTGGGCGGCTTCGAGACCGATCTCGACTCCCGCGTGTTCGGCGCGGAGGGCAGCGTGATTCCCGGCCTTTACGCGGTCGGCGAAGCCGCGGGCTTCGGCGGTGGCGGCGTGCACGGCTATCGTTCGCTGGAAGGCACCTTCCTCGGCGGCTGCCTGTTCTCGGGCCGCAATGCCGGGCGCGCGGCGGCGAAGGCGGTGGGCTGATGATGCGGCGGTGGATGCAGATCGGGGTGTGCCTTGCGGCATTGACCGCAGCCTCGGTCGCATCCGCCGACACCATCGACGTCAACGGCGTGAAGCGCTCCTACACCGCGCAGCTGCCGGCGAAGAAGCCGGCGCCGCTGGTGGTCGTGCTGCACGGCAAGACCCAGCGCGGCGCCGATATGGTCGCTCGCACGGCGTGGCCGCAGGTCGCCAAGCGCGAAGGCTTTGCCGTGGTGTTTCCCGATGGCCTCAACCATGCCTGGGCCGATGCGCGGACCAAGGCGGGCCCCGCGCTCCGCGGCCCGCCCGTGGGCACCGACGATATCGGCTTCATCGCAAAGCTCGTCGAGAAGCTGGTGGCGAACGGCACGGCCGATCCGAAGCGCGTCTATGTCGCCGGCGTCTCCAACGGCGGCGCGATGGCGATGACTCTCGTCTGTGCGCGCGCCGACCTGTTCGCGGCCGGCGCCAGCGTGATCATGAACCTCACCGACGAGGCCGCCGTCACCTGCCATCCGTCGCGGCCGCTGCCGATGCTGCTCATGAACAGCACCGCCGACCCGCTGGTCCCCTATGCCGGCGGCCGCGGATCGAACTATTATGCCGCAGACGGATTCTGGTCGACCGAGGACACGCTGGCGTTCTGGCGCAAGCTCAATGGCTGCGAGACGGACGATGCAGCCACCGTCGATCTGCCGCACAAGAATCCCGCGGACCAATCCACGGTCACCCGGATCACCTCGCGCTGCCCTGCGGGACACGACGTCGTGCTCTACCGTGTCAATCATGGCGGCCACCGCATGCCCGGCTTTGCGCCGGATGCCCGCTTCCCGCGGGTTGCCACCAGCCTGCTCGGGCCGCAGAACGCCGACATCGACGGCGCCGAGACGATCTGGACATTCTTCAGCCACTTTCCGTGAGCGGCGCATGCGTTGCCAGCCACGCATGCGTACCGGGGGTGGCTGATCGCGACGCGCTGCGCTAGACAGGGCCGCCATTCCAGCAGGAGATCCCCAATGAGCATTCAACGTTTCGAAACCGGCCCGCGCATGAGCCAGGCCGTCGTGCACGGCAACACCGTCTACCTCGCCGGCGTCGTCGCCAACAATGCGGCCGGCGAGAGCGTGACCAAGCAGACCCAGGACATCCTGAAGACGATCGACGGCCATCTCGCCAAGGCCGGCACCGACAAGTCGAAGCTGCTCTCGGCCACGATCTACATCACCGACATGAAGACCTTCGGCGAAATGAACGCCGTGTGGGACGCCTGGGTCTCCGCCGGCAACACCCCGGCCCGCGCCACCGTCGAAGCCAAGCTGGCCGCCCCGCAATACACCGTCGAGATCATGGTGACGGCGGCGAAGTAACCGTCGCCAGCAACTCGCATGCGATTGAAGCGCGATGAGCCATCATCGCGCTTCATTTTTTTGCGCGCGACGATGACCTCCGAGGTAATCGATCCGCACCCGCGAACCTTCGATAGTGACGGTCAGCCGGACACGGCGTCATCGAAGGAGAGCAACATGACCGACCACATCGCCATCGCCCATTGCTACATCGATCTCTGGAACGAACGCACGCCAAGCCGCCGGCGCGAGCTGCTGAGCGAGACCTGGACGGCCGATGCCAGCTATGTCGATCCCCTGATGAAAGGCGACGGCCCCGACGGCATCGACGCGCTGATCTCGGGCGTGCAGCAGCGTTTTCCCGATTTCAGGTTCAAGCTGATCGGCGAGCCCAACGGCTACGGCGACCATGTGCGCTTCTCGTGGGGCCTCGGCCCTGACGGCGTCGACAGTCCGATCAAGGGGACGGATTTTGCCGTGCTGAAGGACGGGCGGATCAGGAGCGTGACGGGATTCCTGGACCAGGTGCCCGCGGGGGCGTGAGGGCTTCTTACCCTCCCCTGGAGGGGGAGGGTCGCTGCGCATGAAGCGAAGCGCAATGCGTAGCGGGGTGGGGTGACGGTGCTTCCACATCCAACAGTGTCCGTGTGGAGAGATCACCCCACCCCGCTCGCGCTGCGCGCGATCGGCCCTCCCCCTCCAGGGGAGGGTGGGAACCCGCGGCTTCGTTCTAGCCTACAATCCCCACCCGATACGCAGCCTTCGCATTCGCCCCGAATGCCTTCTCGCGCACGGTCGGCCCGAGCCTTGCGAGGCACGCCTCCAGCGCGCCCTTGATCTCGCCGTAGCTGCCTGCCAGCAGGCACACCGGCCAGTCAGAGCCGTAAATCAAACGATCCTCGCCGAAACATTTGGCGGCATGCGCGACGAATGGAAACAGCCGCTCCGCATCCCAATCGTCCCACTTCGCTTCCGTCGCCAGCCCCGAGATCTTGCACCAGACATTGCCGCAGGCAGCCAAAGCTGCGATGCGGTCGGACCATTCGGCGCTGCCGCCATCGGCGATCGGCGGTTTTGCCGCGTGGTCGAGCACGAAGCGCGCCTGCGGGAAGGCCTGCGCGGTTGCGATCGCGGCGGGCAATTCGCGGGTGCGGACCAGGAAATCATAGGTGAGATCGCGGGCGAACATGGCAGTGAGGCCGCGCCGGACGTCTTCGCAGAGCAGCCAGTCGGGATCAGCCTCGTCGTGGACCTGGTGGCGGATGCCGACGAGCTTGTCGCCGCCGGGCGCAGCGCGCAGCCGGTCCAGCGTGTCGCCGAGATCGCCGTCGGTCAGATCTACCCAGCCGACGACGCCGATGACAGACGGCGTTACATGCGCGATCCGCAAAAATTCCTCGGTCTCCTCCAGCGCGGAGCGGCACTGCACGACGATGCTCGCGTCGATGCCGTTCGCCTTCAACAACGGCGCGAGATCGGCCGGGCCGAAGGCGCGGCGGATCGGCGCGAGCTCGGGTACCTCCATCCAGGGATAGTCGGCGCGCGCGGGATCCCAGAAGTGCTGATGGGCGTCGACGATCATGGTTTACGCACCACCCGGCAGCGGCGCCCGCGCATCGACGAGATTTCGCGCCCGCAGCTCCTGCCAGAACGACGCCGGCACCGCTCTCTCCGACATTGCGATGTTGTCGGCGACCTCGGCGGCATTGCGTGCGCCCATCACCGCGACCGTCACTGCCGGATGGGCCATGCAGAACTGCAGCGCGGCGGCCTTCAGCTCGGTGCCGTGCTTGCGGCAGAGCTCGTCGAGCGCGAGCGCCCGCGCAACGAGCGTCGCGTCAGCGTCCTGATAATTGAACTTCGCGCCGGTCTGCGGGTTCGCCAGGATGCCGCTGTTGTAGATGCCGCCGAGCAGGATGCCGATGTTCTTCGCCTTGCAGACCGGAAACAGCGCATCCAGCGCACCCTGGTCCAGCAGCGTGTAGCGGCCGGCCAGCAGGAAGCAATCCACCGGCACGGCCTCCGCAAAGCGGACCAACATCTCCGACTGGTTCATGCCGGCGCCGATCGCCTTGACGGTGCCGTCGGAGCGCAAGCGCTGCAGCGCGCGGAAGGCCCCGGACACGGCCTCGTCATAGTGATCGTCGGGATCGTGCACCAGCAGGACGTCGACGCGGTCGAGACCGAGGCGGGCAAGGCTCTCCTCCACCGAGCGCATCACGCCGTCATAGCTGAAATCGAACACGGGCCGATCGCGCGAGGTGCCCTTGTAGTGCTCGTCCTCGGCGGCGCCGCTGTCGGGGGCACGCAGCAGGCGGCCGACCTTGGTCGAGATCGCGTAGGATTCGCGCTTCTGTTGCCGCAGGAACGCGCCAAGCCGCCGTTCCGCGAGTCCGAAGCCGTAAAGCGGCGCGGTATCGAAGAAACGGACGCCGGCCGACCAGGCGCGTTCGATCGTCGCATGCGCATCGGCATCGCTGACGGAAGTGAACAATCCGCCGAGCGGGGCCGAACCAAGGCCGAGTGAGGTGACGTCGAGAGAGCCGAGCCGCGCGCGCTTCATTCCCATTGCCTTACAACAGTCTTCATTCCAATCGTCCGGATCATCTCCCCCGCTTGCGGAAATCGCAAGCGGGGGAGGCATGCAGGAGCGCGGGGCTGGCGAGCGCTCCTACTTCAACATCTGCGCGACGTTGTCCTTGGTGACGAGGTCGAGGCCGGTGTAGACGATCTCCGGAACCTTCTCGCCCTTCTTGATGGCGAGCAGCGTGTCCATCGCCTTCTCGCCCATCTCGAACGGGCGCTGGCCGACCAGCGCATTGGCATAGCCGTCGCGCAGCAGCTCGAGCTGCATCCTCAGCGTATCGGCAACGACCAGCGTGAACTTGCCGGAATCGATGTCCTTCTTGTTCCTGGAGGCGAACGCCTTGAAGCCTTCGGGGGCGAACATCGGCCAGCCGCCGATCGGCACGATCGCGGCGAGATCGGGCGTCGCGGTGCGCATGTCCGTCATCTGCTGCACCGCCAGCGCGGGATCGTCGTTGCAGAAGGTCGGCGAGCCCGCGACCTCGGTCCATTTCGAGCCCTTCAACGCCTCGCGAACGCCGTCGACGCGCTCGGCCAGGTTCTTGGCGCCGGGCCCGCCAGAGACCATCGCGTATTTGCCGCCGTCGGGCCGCATCGTCAGGAGCTGCTTGCCCAGCGCGACACCGAACTCCTTGTTGTTGGTGCCGATATAGGCGATGCGCTTGGAGCCGGGCGCATCGGCGTCGAAGGTGATGACGGGAATGCCGGCCGCGGTCGCCGCCTCGATCGACTTGGTCATGGCCGCGACGTCGGCGACCGAGATGGCGAGGCCGTCGACCTTCTGGGTCACGAAGTCCTGGATGATCTGCGCCTGCGTCGCCGGCTCGTGCTCGACCGGCCCCTTGTAGATGCACTCGATGTTGCCGAGCTCCTTGGCCCGCTTCAGGCAGCCGTCGCGCGCGAAGTCGAAGAACGGATTGTTCATCGCCTTGGGCACGATCACGAAGCGGTAGTTCGCGGCGAACGCCGGCGTCGCCATCATCGCAACGGCGATGCTGGCAAGAAGCAGTTTCCTCATCGTCTCCTCCACCCTTGTTTGGTGCCTATCCTCTCGAAAGCGCCCGGGAAGCGGACAGGCGGCGTTTTCGTTGCCTCCCCGGGATGATTTCACGTCAGGTCATCCGCGAGCGGATGCGGTCGACCAGCACGGCCAGAATGATGATCACGCCCACTAGCGTCTGCTGCCAGTAGGAGGAAACCTGCGCCAGCACGAGACCGTTGCGGATCACCTCCAGCAGCACGCAGCCGACGATGGCCCCGAGCGGGCCGCCGATGCCGCCGGCAAGGTTGGCGCCGCCGATCACGGCCGCCGCGATCACGTTGAGCTCGTAGGAGGTCGCCATGTTGGCCGGCGCCGATCCGAGCCAGCCGGAGATGATGATGCCCTGAAGGCCCGCGGCGAGCGCGCAGATCACGTAGACCTCGATCTTCACCCGCACCACGGGGATGCCGGTGAGCTCCGCCGCCTTCTCGTTGCCGCCGAGCGCGAACACATGGCGACCGAACGCACTGTGGTGCAGGACGACGGCCATCGCCAGCGCGAGGATCACCAGATAAATGAACGGCGCGGGCACGCCGAGCACGTCCCCTGATGTGAGCGCGTAGAAATAGTCGGCATCCGGCCCGCCCGGAAAACTGCCGCGGCCGTTGGAGACGACATAGCCGAGCCCGCGCACGATCGAGAGCATGCCGAGTGTGGTGACGAAGGGCGACAGGCCGAGCACCGCGATGCAGAAGCCGTTGACGAGGCCCGCGATCAGCGCAACGCCGAGGCCGGCGAGGATCGAGACCAGCAGGATCAGGCCGGGCACGTTCGCCAGCACCGTCTTGCCGTCGGCCGCCATGTGCACCAGGGGCGAGCCCGGCGCCGACAGCTCGGTCATCACCATCGAGGTGATCATGGCGGAGAAGCACATCATCGACCCCACCGACAGGTCGATGCCGCCGGTGATGATGACGAAGGTGACGCCGAGCGTGGCGATGGCGATGAAGGAGAAATTCTTCGCCACGTTCTGCATGTTGCCCTGGGTGAAGAAGTACGGGCTGGCGAAATGCATGATCACCAGCAGCACCGCCAGCGCGAGCAGCACGTAGCCGGTCTGCGAGGCGAAGATGCCGCGCTGCCACCATCTGATCTTGCCGACATTGGTGAAGCTGATCGGGGATTCCATGGGCATGGCCATCACGCCGCCTCCTTCGCGCCGGTGATGAGGGCGGTGACTTCCTCCGGCGACGTCTCGTGGATCGGCTTGTCGGCCCGCTTCTCGCCGCGGCGCATGACGATGACGCGGTCGCACACCGCGAACACGTCGGGCATGCGGTGCGAGATCAGCATCACCGCGACGCCCTGCTCCTTGAGCCGGTGGATCAGCCCGAGCACCTGCTCGACCTGGCGCACCGAGATCGCGGCGGTCGGCTCGTCCATCATCACCAGCCGCGCATTGGACAGCCTGGTCCGCGCGATCGCGACCGCCTGGCGCTGGCCGCCGGACATCTGCTTGACGAGATCGTCGGGGCGCGTCTCCGAGCGCAGCTCCCCGAACAGCTCCAGCGCGCGCGATGCCATCGCCTTGTGGTCGAGCAGCGCGATGGGTCCGAATTTGCGCTTCAGCTCGCGGCCGAGAAACACATTGGCCGCCGCGGTCAGATTGTCGGCGAGTGCGAGGTCCTGATAGACCACCTCGATGCCGACGGCGCGGGCATCGACGGGCCGGTTGAAGTGAACCGCGCTGCCAGCAAAGCGGATCTCGCCATGCGTGGGGCGGAAGTTGCCGGCAATGATCTTGACCAGCGTGGACTTTCCCGCGCCGTTGTCGCCCATCAGGCCGACCACCTCGCCCGGAAGAACCTGCATGTCGACATCGTGCAGCGCGCGGATCGCGCCGAACTCCTTGCCGATGCCGGAGAGCTCGAGAACCGGTGTTGCGTCAGCGCTTGCCATCAGCGGCCTTCCTCAGACGTAGCGGTTGACCAGGGATTCCAGATATTCCTGCCGTCCCGAGCGCGGCTGCGGATCGAAGCCGGCACCCATTGCACGGTCGGCGAGATCGGCGAGCGAGCGCTGGCCGCCGAGAATGGCGCGGCCCTCGGGACCGGCCCATCCCTCATAACGCCTCGCAAGCGGTGCGGTGAGAGCGCCGGCGTCAACCATGTCGGCGGCGGCGAGGAACGCGCGGGCGCAGGCATCCATCGAGCCGACATGGGCGTGGATAAGATCATCAGGGTCGATCGACTGGCGGCGGATTTTTGCGTCGAAATTGAGCCCGCCCGTGGTGAAGCCGCCGCGGTTCAGGATCTCGTGGAACACCAGCGCCAGCTCGCCGACGTTCATCGCGAACTGATCGGTGTCCCAGCCGAGCAGATCGTCGCCGCGGTTGATGTCGAGCGAGCCGAACACGCCAAGCGCCTCGGCCAGCGCGACCTCGTGATGGAAGGAGTGGCCGGCGAGGATCGCGTGGTTCTGCTCGATGTTGAGCTTGACGTCCTTGAGCAGGTCGTAGCGTTCGAGGAAGCCGTAACAGGTGGCGACGTCGAAATCGTATTGATGCTTGGTCGGCTCCTTCGGCTTCGGCTCGATCAGGATCGGACCCTTGAAGCCGATCTTGTGCTTGTGCTCGACGACGAGTGAGATGAAGCGGCCGAGCTGGTCGAGCTCGCGCTTGAGATCGGTGTTGAGCAGCGTCTCGTAGCCCTCGCGGCCGCCCCACAGCACATAGTTCTGGCCGCCAAGCCGGTGCGTCACCTCCAGCGCGGCGCGGACCTGGCCGGCCGCGTAGGTGAAGACATCGGGGTCCGGATTGGTCGCGGCGCCCGCCATGTAGCGGCGATGCGTGAACAGGTTCGCGGTGCCCCAGAGCAGGCGGACCTTAGCTGATGCCATCTTCGCCTCGAAGACATCGGCGATGGCGTTGAGGTTGGCGACGGATTCGCCGAGCGAATTGCCTTCCGGCGCCGCATCGACGTCGTGGAAGGTGAAGAAGGGCACGTCCAGCAGGCGGAACAGCTCGAAGGCGACATCGGCCTTGGCGCGCGCCATGGCCATTGCGTCGGTGCCGTGATGCCAGGGCCGCAGGAAGGTCTCGCCGCCGAAGGGATCGCCGCCCGGCCAGCACAGCGAATGCCAGTAGCAGACCGCAAAGCGCAGATGATCCTCCATCCTTCGGCCATGGACGATGCGGTCCTTGTCGTACCAGCGGAAGGCATGCGTGTTCGCCGCATCCTTGCCGGCAAAGGCGATGGGCGTGGTTGCATCGAAGAATTTGGCTGACGCGTTCACTTAAGGAGTCTCCTTCAATGCGGGATAGAGCGCGCGCCAGCGGCGATAGGCCTCGTCATAGGCGGCGGTGACAGACGGGCGCGGCGCGAAGCTCGCAAGCCGCCGCGGGCGGGCGCAGACCTCGGCCGGATCTCCTCCGGTGGCGGCGAGCCGGCCGAGCCTGGCGGCGCCGAGCGCAGCCCCCACCTCACCTTCCTCGACGCGGTGGACGGGAATGCCAAGCACGTCGGCGCAGATCTGCGCCCACAGCGGCGAGCGCGAGCCGCCGCCGACCAGATCAACCTCGCCGATCGGCCCGCTCGCCGCGCTCAAAGCCGCCAGATTGTCGCGCGCCGCGAAGGCGACGCCTTCGAGCACGGCCTGGACGATCTGGTTGCGCCCGGTCGCTCCGCGCAGGCCGACGAAGGCGCCGCTGGCGGCGGCATCGTTGTGCGGCGTGCGCTCACCATCGAGATAGGGCAGGAATTTGATCGGGCTCGGCCCGTCGACGCGCTCGCCGAGCGGCGCGAGAAGCGCCGCGGCGGGCGTCTCCATCACGCCGGCGAGCCAAGCCAACGAAGCCGCCGCCGACAGCATCACGCCCATCTGGTGCCAGAGCCCGGGCAGCGCGTGACAGAAGGCATGCACGGCGGACGCCGGCGCCGGCGCGAAGCGATCGGTGACGCGGAACAGCACGCCGGACGTTCCCAGTGACAGGAAGGCATCGCCTGGCGCGATCGCGCCGAGCCCGATCGCACTCGCCGCGTTGTCACCGGCACCGCCGGCCACCACGACGTTTTTCGCCATGCCCCAGCGCTGCGCGTAATCCGGGGCGAGCACCGCGCTGACCTCGCTGCCCTCGACGAGGCGCGGCATGTGGTGGAGATGGAGGCCGGTCGCATGCAGCAGCAGCGCCGACCAGCGGCGCTCGCCGACATCGAGCCACAACGTGCCGGCCGCGTCCGACATGTCCTCGACCATCTCGCCGGTCAGGCGATAGCGGACATAGGCTTTCGGCAGCAGCACCTTGGCGATGCGCGAGAAGAGCTTCGGCTCGTGCCGCGCGACCCACAGCAGTTTTGGCGCGGTGAAGCCGGGCATCGCCAGATTGCCGGCGATCATGTGCAGCGACGGACAGCGCCGTTCCAGCGCGACGCATTCGGCCTGCGAACGGCCGTCGTTCCAGAGAATGGCGGGACGCAGCGGCCGGCCATCCTCATCGAGCAGCGTCGCGCCGTGCATCTGGCCGGACAGCCCGATGCCGGCGACCGCAGCGACCTCGCGCGGATGGCGGCTGGCGAGATCGTCGACCGCGCCGATCGCGCCCTCGACCCAGGCATCGGGATCCTGCTCGGACCACAGCGGCGCCGGATGCGACAGCGTCAGCTCGCGCGACGCCGTCGCGATCACCGCGCCGGCATCGTTGACGAGCACCGCCTTCACACCTGACGTGCCGATGTCCAGTCCGAGATACACACCACCCTCCCTTTTGCCTGTCGCGGTGTGCGGGCTTGGTGCCGCCTTTCCGCAACGTGCCGTTCGACGTTCCGCCGCTAAGGCAGATTGTCCCGCATCACGATGTCGATCCTGATCTTCTCCTGCTCGCGCAGGATCGGCTCGCCGCGGGCGAGCGCGAGCAGCACGCGCACGGCGGCGCGCGCCTCATGTCCCGGATTCTGCGAGATCGCGGCATCCATCACACCCTGCAGCAGCAGCCGGCGCGTCAGCGCGGTGACGTCGTGCCCGACAAAGACGACCTTGTCGCGGCCGGCCTCGCTCAACGCTTGCGCCACGCCCTGCGTGCCGGCGCCGACGTTATAAAGGCCGACAATGTCAGCATGCCTGCCCAACAACCGCGCCAGCACTTGCTCCGAGCGCGAATCCTCGTCGCGCCCTTCGAGCACTGGCAGCACGCTGAGGCCGGGAAATTCGGCGGCCATCACCTGGTTGAAGCCGAAGATGCGTTCGGCGTGGTCGCGCAGGCCCTGCGAGCCCGCGACGACGGCCACCTTCCCCGCACGCCCGCCGGCCAGCCGCCCGACCAGCGCGCCGGCGGTGCGCCCCGCGGCGATGTTGTCGATGCCGACATAGTGGTGGCGGCGCGAGGACGGCACGTCCGAGACCAGCGTCACCACCTTGGTGCCGGCATCGACGAGGTCGTTGATCGCGGCGCGGACGGTCGGATGATCCAGCGCCACCACGGCGACACCGTCGTAGTCGCCGGACAGCGCCTCCAGCGAGGCCGCGAGCACGGACGGATCGAACACGTCGGTGGCGATCATCTCGGCCTTGAGGCGGCGGGCCGAGAGCCAGGCCGACATCTCGCCGAGATAAGCCTCGATCTGCTGCATGAACGGGTTCGGCCCCGACGGCATCACGAAGGCGAAGCGCCTGGCCCGGCTACGCGCGAGCTCCGCGGCGGCCACATGCGGCTGGAAGGCATTGCGGTCGATCGCCTCCCTGACGCGCCGGACCGTGTCCGGCCGCACGCCCGGGCGGTTGTGCAGGACGCGGTCCACGGTTGCGAGACTGACGCCCGCCTCACGGGCGATGTCCTTCAGCGTCAGCGCGGCGGTGGTGAGCGTCTCGGCCATGGCTGAAGGCTAGCAGAGGTGTTTTGAGGTGCGCAACTCATTTTGAGGGACAGGAGAGCATTTTCGAGCCCGGGTTGAATCGGGCCAGCCGGGGCAGCAGATCAGCCCGTGGTCAGGTCCAGCGTCAGGTACAGGCTGTTGGGGTCCTCGACATAGCCCGCAAACGGGCCGCAGAGCACAAAACCGTGCGCCCCGTAGAGCGCGTGCGCGGGCTTGAAATAATCCCACGAGCCGGTCTCGAGGCTGAGCCGCCTCAAGCCGCGCGCGCGGGCTTGCGCAATGATGTGGCGGAGCATCTGGCCGCCAAAGCCGCGCCGCCGCGTGGTCTGCAGCGTGTGCATCGACTTCACCTCGCCATGGGTAACCGAGAGCGTCTTCAGCGCGCCGGTGGCAACCAGCGTCTCGCCGTCCCAGCCGGTCCAGAACGCGACGTCGCTGGCGCGAAGGCCCGCCAGGTTGAGCGCATGGGCGCTGCCCGGCGCGGTCTGCGCCCGTGCGGCGGTGACGTGATAATCGAGCAGCGCGACGACGCGCGGATCGAAAGTGTCGCCGGTGCGGATCTGCATCGTCATGGGTTGACGTCACCTGCCAGTTGCTTCTGCAGCAAGACCATATCGAGCCAGCGGCCGAACTTGCAGCCGACCTCGGGCATACGGCCGACCTCGGCGAAGCCAAACGACTCGTGCAGCGCAATCGAGGCGGAATTCGAGCCCTCGATCGCCGCAACCATGATGTGCTTGTTCAGCAGCGTGGCGCGCTCGATCAACGCGATCATCAGGCTACGGCCGATGCCCGCCCGATGGAGCCGCTGGTCGACATAGATGGAGTTCTCGACCGTGTGGCGATAGCCGGGAAAGGGGCGGAAATCGCCGAACGACGCGAAGCCGACCACGTCCCTGCCCTTCATCGCGACCAGCACGGGGTAGCCGGCCTCCTGACGCGCGGACATCCATGCGCGCCGCGAGGCGAGATCGGCCGGGCCGTCGGTCCAGACCGCCGTGGTGTGGACCGCGGCGTAATTGTAGATGGCGAGAATATCCTCCGCATCTTCCAGCGTGGCATCCCGTACGACCAGCGGCATCACATTTTCCCGTAAGAGGTGCCGCGCCGCGTGATGATGACGTAGCGCGCGTCCTGTTTGGTTTCGTTCTCGAAGGTCACGGCACGCATCACGTCGAAGTCGAGACAGTCGCCGTCACGCAGGCGCACGGTCTTGGCATCGATATGCACGCAGACCGCCCCCTCCAGCATCAGGAGCTGCTGGGTGAAGGCGTTGCGGCCCCAGGGGCTGTAGGACACGCGCGCGCCCGCCGGCAGGTCGACGACGATGATCTCGATGCCGCTGGCCGCATCCGGCGGCGAGGCGTGACGCCGGCGGTAGCCGCTGTCGGGATCGCGCCAATGCGGCTGGTCGGCCAGCCGCATCAGGCGCTCCGGCGGCTTCTCCGCGAGTGCGACGACGTCACTGAGGGTGACGTCGAGCGCCGCGCAGAGCTTGTTCAGCAGCGCCGCGGTCGCACTGCTCTGCGCCCGCTCCACCCGCCCGATCATGGCCCGGCTGACGCCGGAGCGGCCTGCAAGTTCGTTCAACGTCATGCCCGCCTGCGTCCGGAGCGTTTTCAAGCGACGACCGATCGCGCGGTCGAGTTTCTGCTGGTCCATGGTTGTCATCCGAACATTGCCCGACACGAGGACCGCACCCGTCAGGGCGGGACCAGCTTAGGCCGGGCGAGGCGCAAATGCCGGGAGTGAGGAGCTAATATATTGGAATCTTAGCGCGAGGCGCGACGGCTGCAAGCCGGATGCCCGTCATCGCCCTCGCGATTCGACCGTCGCATTGGGCCAGCGGCAGGCATTCGCAAGCCTGGTGCGGACGATTTCGATGCCGGCGAGGTCGAAGGTCGCGCTGATGGTGCGCCCGGCGCCGTCGGTCACGGCAATCGACATCCGCCCGCCGTCGAGCGCGCGGATCAGATCGACCGGATCGTCGATCATGAAAGCGGTGCGGCCATCGACCGCCAATCGCCAGCGCAGCGGTCTTGCCGCCGCCTGATCGGAGGACATCACGACCTCGACGTCACCGCCGCGCGAGCCGCGCCAGACGCCGTTGGCGCCAAGGGACATCTCGGTCCGCTGGTTCCTGCAACGCAGGACCAGCGTCTGGGGCGCGTCGGCGGGAACAGGAAGAAGCGCGTACAGCTTGGCCACGAAAAGCGGCGAGAAGTCCCGCGGCGACGTGGTCTCGCTGATCAGCCATCCCCGTGCGGCCGGCAGTGCTGCGGTCGCATCATCCTGATTGGGACGTGCCGCCGTCGGCGGCGGCTCGGATGCGGCCGGCCCGGGCGGCGCACGGACGCGCGGCTTCGCAGGCACTTCACCGGCCGGCCCGGCCTCGTTCTTGCCGGCGAACAGACGATCGAGGCATTGCTTCTCCGCGCTGTGCGCCTTCAACCTGCAGCCAAGACGCGCCGCGTTGTCACCGCCGACCTGATCGCAGGCGGCTTCGGCGTTGCGCGTCTGTGCGAAGCACTCGTCGAGGCCCTTCAGGGTGCTGGACGCGGATTGACCGTGGGCCTCCGCGATCTCGATCATGGCGAACAGGATAGCGGCGAGCCGCATCATGGACGCGCGGTCCGATTGGCCATCTGCGGATCCCGCCAGCTCTCGGCCGCCTTCAGACGCTGCAGTCCGGGAACGCTGGCCTGGGGATCGGCGTCCTTCCATTTCGGATCGAAGCCGGACACGCGCAACGCGTCGAGCTTGCCGAACAGCTCGTTCACGAAGGCGGTCACGCGGTCATGGCGCGGCGAGCCCGGGGTCCAGTTATAGGCGACCAGAACGGTCGGCACCGCGATCGTCTCGATCGTTTCCCCCGCCGGCACCAGTGCCGGATAGTCGGCCGACGTCAGCACAGCAGGCACGTAATAATCGATCAATCCAGGACCAAAGGGGACAGGCAGGAACTTGAAGCCCTCGTCCCATTTGCGCTTCACGAACGCGTCCACCGGCTTGGAGGTGACGAAGACCACGGCCGCCATCTCACCCTTGCGCATCTGCTCGAGTGCAACCGGGTGAGGCACGAAAGTCTTCTCGACCTCGAGACCAAGGCGGCTGAAAATGAGCGGCCCCGAATAGGCGGCTGCGGTGCCTTGCGTGTTGAAGTTCACCTTCTTGCCGGCGAGGTCGGCGAGCGATTTGATTTCCGGACGCGCGAAGACGTGCAGCTCCGACGGAAACAGGTTCATCACATGGACGATACGGCTTCCGATCTCCGGCACCTGGGCGCGGTACTCATCGAGCGAATCGCTGTTGATGATCGCGACGTCGACGCCCCTGAGATAGAGCAGGTCGTTGACGTTCTCGGTCGGTCCGCGCGTCACGATCGGAAGCACGTTCACCTTGCCGCCCTCGTTGACGACGCGCGAGATTTCGGTGGCGAAGCGGAGCGGCGCGCCTTCCAGCAACCCGGCCGCGAGGCCGACCGAGCCGGCGTTGATGCGATCCCTCACCTCCGCTTCCGGGCTCCGCGGCTGAACGGGGCGCGCGGCGCGGCCGACGCGCGCCGGTGCGGGTGCGACACGCGCGACGGAGCGTTTTTCGCCGCCGGCCCTGTTGGCATTTTGCGCGGAAGCAGGCAGCGCGAGCAACGACAAGGCCAGTATGAACAGAAGCTTGCGCATCATCGCGGCCTCCCATGCTTTGCCCTGTCTACGGCCGGACGTAGCTCCAGCCCTTCTCCTGCAGCTCCATCATGTGGACGACGCCGGAGGGCACCATGGACGCCTCCGGCAGCAGCTCCAGCGGCTTGCCTTCCTTCTTTTCCATTCCTTCCCTGGTGACGCCGCATGCGGCGAAGCGGACCTTGCTCGGGAAGGCGAGCTCGTTCATGGCGTGAATGCGGTCTGCGACCGGCGTCGTGTCCTTGCGCAGCATGTGCAGCCCGGGCCCGAACGCCACGATCTCCACATCGGCTTCCTCGCCCTTCTTGCGATAGTAGTCGAGCACGTTGGTTGCGTTGTTGAGCGCCAGATTCATCACGGCGGGATCGTTCTGGTTGACCTGGATCACAAGCCGGTGCGGCGCCGGCTTGGCCGGGCGGACGGCTTTCTTCGGAACCATGGCCCGCGCCGAGATCGCAGAATCCTGCTGCTGTTGCGTCGGGGTCATCGGATACGCCGGGCTGATCGCGAATGCGGCAATCATGGCTGTGACGACATGGATTCGTGCATCAGGCATGGACCATCTCCCGTCCTGGGTTTTGCGCTCTACATGCGGTGCAACTCGTTCGACCTCGATGCGGCTGTTGTGCCGGCCTGTTGATGCTGCGCGTGAATCTGCGTGGGCGGCGCCCGACCACGGACCATGAACTCCGCGCCGGTCCGCCAACAGACTGCAGTTCGTGCTAAGCGCAATGGATTAAGCGCGGGGGACATCAGCGCGACGTGCCGTTGCGCCCCGGTTCAAAGCCGGGGGGCGATTTCAGGTCAGAAGACCAACGGGCCGATCGGGTGATTGCGCCGGAGTGGAAGGCTTGGAGCGGGCGAAGGGAATCGAACCCTCGTATGCAGCTTGGGAAGCTGCCGTTCTACCATTGAACTACGCCCGCGGATGCGCTTCGCGCCCGTCCTGATTAGCCGAGACGGCGCGCCTCGCCAAGCGGTTTGGCGCAGGCAGCCCGATGCTTCTTAACGTTTTGGCAAGATTTTGGGTGCGCCGGATTGTGGCAGTGTTATGATCAAGCCGTCGGGGGAAAAACGTGCACTGAGTGGGGCGTGTGCATGGTGGGGCGCGGCTATACGATATTCAACACGGCGATAGGGCGCTGCGGCATCATCTGGAGCGGCACCGGCGTCGTGGCCGTGCAGTTACCGGAGGCGCGGGAGATCGACACCCGCCGCCGCATTTTCCAGGTCCATCCCGAGGCGCGCGAGCAGCAGCCGCCGCTCAATACCGAGCTTGCGATCGAGGGCATCGTGGGGCTGCTGCAGGGTAGCGATCCCGATTTCTCCGAGGTCAGCCTGGATGCCGGCGGCGTGCCGGGCTTCAACCGGCGGGTCTACGAATACACCTGCACGATCCCGCGCGGGGAGACGCGCACTTATCACGAGATCGCCAGGGCGCTGGGCGCCTCCGGCGCCGCGCATTCGGTGGCGCAGGCCATCGCCAAAAATCCCTACATGCTGATCGTGCCCTGCCACCGCGTGCTGGAGGCCGGCAATTACACCGACCGGCTCTCGCCCTATGGCGGGGTGATCTCCAAGCGGCGGCTGTTGTCGCTCGAGGGCGCCCATCCGGTCGCCAGCAAGACGCTGTTCGACGTGCTGCTGCCCGTTGCCCCGCCACGCGCGCCTAGCTAGGGCGCGATCCTGATCGCACCCTGGCTTTGATTTTTGGGCATGATCTTTCCGGACAACCGCTACACACTCGTCCGGATCATGCCTAGATAGGCGGGATGGACGCCACCACGCTGCTGACGACACGATCGATCACCGTTTCCGAGTTTCGCTGCGATGCGGGACCGGACGACACGCCGTTTGCGGAATGCCGCACCGGCCATTCCATCGCCTATGTCCGCTCCGGCAGCTTCGGCTGCCATTGCCGCGCCGGCTTCTTCGAGCTGGTGGCAGGTTCGATGCTGATCGGCGCGCCCGGCGAGGAATACACCTGCACGCACGAGCATGTCTCTGGCGACGTCTGCCTCGGCTTCTTCTTCAGTGAGAACCTGGTTGATGCCCTCGGCGGGCGGCGCGAGATCTGGCAGGTCGGCGCGACGCCGCCGCTGCCCGAGCTGATGGTGCTCGGCGAGCTCGCCCAGACGGCAGCAGATGGCAACAGCGACCTTGGTCTTGACGAGATCGGCCAGATACTCGCCGGGCGCTTCGTCGATGTCGCCTCCGGCAAAGCGCGCAAACAGGCGACGCCAACTGCGCGCGATCGCCGCCGCGCCGTGGAAGCCGCGCTGTGGATCGACGCCAACTCGCAATCCGAGGTGGACCTCGAACAGGCGGCAAGGCAGGCCGGCCTCAGCCCGTTCCATTTCCTGCGGCTGTTCTCGAGCGTCCTCGGCGTCACCCCGCATCAATATCTGGTGCGCTCGCGGCTGCGGCATGCGGCACGGCTGCTCACCGACGACGACATCGCAGTCACCGACGTCGCCTATGACGTCGGCTTCGGCGATCTCTCCAACTTCGTCCGCACTTTTCATCGCGCCGCCGGCGTGTCGCCGACAAAGTTCCGGCAGGCATCAAAGGGCGAGCGCAAGATTCTCCAAGAGCGGCTGGCCCTCAACTGACTAGGGTCGTCTCCGGACGCGCGCCAGTTTCGGCGCGCTTTGCAATGGAGACGATCATGTATGACCACATCGGACTGCGCGTTGCCGACCTCGACGCCGCCACGCGCTTCTACACCGCGGTGCTGGCGCCACTCGGCTATGTCCTGTGCTCCAGCGGTGACGGCTATGCCGGCTTCGGGCCAAAGGGCGAGCCGGCGCTGTGGCTGCATCTGAACAAGGGCCGCAAGGCCGATGGCGCGCATATTGCCTTCCGCGCCGGGGATCACGACGCGGTCAAGGCGTTCCACAGCGAGGGCCTGAAGAGCGGCGGCCGCGACAATGGCGGTGCCGGCCCGCGCAAGGATTACAGCCCGACTTATTACGCGGCGTTCCTGATCGATCCTGATGGGAACAATGTGGAGGCGGTTTGCGCGTGAGCGCTAGCTGCCAGCCGCCGTCATTGCGAGGAGCTCTTGCGACGAAGCAATCCAGACTGTCTGTGCGGAAAGATTCCTGGATTGCTTCGCTGCGCTCGCAATGACGGTGTTTGTTGCGACCACCTGATTGGATCAAAGGACATCTCCATGGCTTCCATCCACAACGACATTCTTCTCGACACTCCCGCCCGCGACGTCTGGGACGCGGTGCGCGATTTCGGCGCGCTGCCCGAGCGGCTGGCGCCGGGCTTCGTCACCGCCTGCTCGCTCGACGGCGATGCGCGCATCGTCACCTTCGCCAACGGCTCCGTCGCGCGCGAGGTGCTTGTCGACTGCGACGATGCGCGGCAGCGCCTCGTCTACGCCATCAACAACGAGCGATTGAAGCATTACAGCGCCTCGGTGCAGGTGATCGCCGAGGGCGAGGCGCGGTGCCGGCTGGTCTGGATCATCGACATGCTGCCGAACGAGCTCGCCGCTTACGTCCAGGGCCAGACGAAGGACGCCGTCGCCGCCATCCACCGCGCGTTCCCAGCGGCGGCTGCGTGATATTTCTCACAGAGCCGCGCCCTTCCCGGCCGTAACCATGCCCGCGTGCGTCCGGTTGGCTCTGCTCTCCCGGCAGCGCCACGCACGCGAGGAGCATGCGATGAGAGGTGCGGACAAGGTGATCTGCCAGGCAGCCGCCGTGCTGCTGCTGTTTTCGATTTCGAGCGTGCCGGCAAAGGCGCAGTTCCTCGGCGGCGGAGGTGCCGGCGGCGAGGACATGATGACCCAGATGGCGCCGATGCTGGAGATAATGAAGGCGAAGATGGGCAAGCGCCGCTTCGCCATGCTGATGCAGACCATGGGCCCGATGATGAGCCGCATGATGGAGAACGGCGGCGGCGGGCTCAGTGGCATGATGGGCGGCGGCGGCGGAGGTCTTGGCAATCTCGGCGGCGGCTTCGGCGCGCCCAATTACGGCGGCTACGCGCCGATGGGCGGCGGCACGATGCCGGCCGGATTCGGCGGCATGGGCGGCGGCGATGTCATGGGCATGCTCGGCGGCTCCGGCGGCGGCGACATGATGGCGATGATCCCGCAATTGATGCGGCTCGCCAATGTCGGCGGCGGTGGCCATCGCCGTCACAAGCATCGCTGAGGCGGCAGACTCGCCGCAGGCGATTGCAGCAAGATGCGATCGAGATGAGGCCTGTAGCCCGGATGAAGCGCAGCGAAATCCGGGGCCTTCTGTCCACATGGATAGATTCCCGGATTGCGCTGCGCTCCATCCGGGCTACGAGACTGCGAGACTTGCCGTGCAGGCAACGAGGCAACCACCCTTCGCGGGGCACGAAGGATGGCTGCACCGGTCCGGCGGATGGGGGTGCCGCCGGTATCAGATCCGATCGTTGAGCAGGACGCCGGACACCGACGCGTTTGCAGTCGCCGCATCGGTCGATCCTGCGTCGTAAGTGTGGTCGGCGAACGAGTCCTGCAGCGATTGGAGAAATTGCTGCAGCAGCTCCGTCGCGGACGTGGTGCTGGACGAACTATCCGTGCTGCTCCCTGTCGTCGTGTCGCTCGATCCGGTCGTGCTGGACGAGGTCGAATCGGTGGACGAGCTCGTCAGCGACTGAAGGAATTGCTGCAGCAGATCCACCAGCGGATTGCCGCTCGACGAACTGTCCGTGCCACCGGCCGAAGATCCGCCCGACGGCGGCGGCCCGGGCGGCGGTCCACCTGCTCCGCCCGGTCCACCCGGACCGTGGGAGAACGCAGCCTTGAAAACACCCTGCAGCTCGGTGGCCTGCTGGTCGGTCAGCTTGCCGCTCGACACTTCCTGCTGGATGAGATCGTCGATCCTGGAGGCGAACTCGTCCGGTGACAGGCGGGTGCCGCTCGACTGATCGCTCGTCCTGCTCGATTGCAGGGCGGAGTCGATGTCGCCAAGCGCGGACGACAACGCCGACTGATCGGTCGAGCTGATCGCGCCGGAATCGACTTCCGCCTGCAGTTCGTCCTGCAGTCTTTGCAATGGTGACTCGTGGTGATGAGTGGAGAGCGCCGAAATCGAGGTCATGGTGGCTTTCCGTGCTGATGAACTCGCGGCGAAGTTGTCGCCAGGAGCTGGCGCGGAGCCTTCGGCATGGCACAGCTTCGGTTACCCGGCATTGCCAGGCAGCCCATGGAAACATCTGGAAACAAAAATCCGCGAAGGGCGTCCTAGTCGGCAGCACCCGACAGAGCCGGCCTGATCGCGGGCTTGCTCTCGCGCGGTCCCCAGCGCGTCAGCAGGACGCTGGAGCATGACAGCAGGCCGAGCACGACCATCGAGCTCGCGGCTAGCCAGAAGAAGCTCTGCGCGGTGGCGTCATGCGTCGACAGCCACCAGCCGACCGCCGAGATGTAGATCAGCCGCGCGGTCTGCGCCAGCACCGGGCCGATCACCTTCGCCGCGCCCTGCGAGGAGAAGTACATCACCGTTGCAAGGCCGAAGAAGGCGTAGAACGGCCCGACCGTCGAGAGATATTGATGGCTCGCCGCGCGCACGGCCGCGCTGTCGGTGAAGATGTTGACCCAGAGATCGGGGAAGATCGCGACGAGGGAGGCCGGCGCGCCGACGGCGACGAAGGCGGCAACGCTTGCGGTCCAGGCGATGCGTCGGGCCCGCGCGATGCGGCCGGCGCCGATCGCCATCCCGACCATCGGCACGCAGGCAATGCCGAACGAGAACGCGATCGAGGTCAGCAGGAATTCCAGCCGCGCGCCGACGCCGTAGCCGGCGAGGATCGCCGTGCCGAACTTCGCCAGCATGTGGGTGAAGATCGAGATCGTCAGCACCGATTGCAGCGGGGAGAAGCAGGCGATGGCGCCGACCTTCAGGATGTCGAAGAACATCGCCCACTGGATGCGCAGGCCGCGCAGCCTCAGTGCGATCCGCGCGCGGCCGGAGAACAGGTACCAGCCCATGATCGCGATGTTCATGCAATAGGCGATCAACGCGCCGGCCGCGACGCCGCGCATGCCGAATTGCGGCACCGGGCCGAGCCCGAGGCCCAGCGTGCCGCCAAGCACGATCTGCCAGGCCGCGGAGTTGAGGATGAGGAACGACGGCAGCTTCATGTTGCCGGTGCCGCGCAGGATGCCGGCCATGGTGTTGAGCAGCCAGGGCAGCACGGCGCCGCCGAAGAACACCTGCGTGTAGGCGATCGCATGCGTCAGCACGTCGCCGCGGCCGCCGAGCATTTCGAGCACCGTGGGGCCGAAGATCAGCATGCCCAGCATGAAGACGAGGCCGAAGCTGATGCCGATCAGCATCGCGTGCATGGCAAGCGTGCCGGCCCGCTCGCGGTCGCCGGCGCCGAGCGCGCGCGCGATGGACGACGCGACCGCGCCGCCCATGGCACCGCCCGACATGGTCATGGTCAGGATTACTGTCGGAAACACCAGCGCCATCGCGGCCAGCGCCTCGACACCGAGCCGGCCGATATAGGAGGTCTCCGCGATCACCGTGCAGGTGCCGGCCGACAGCGCGATCACGTTCGGCCAGGCCAGCGAGAGCAGCGTACGCAGGATCGGCCCGTCGGTCAGCGCGCTCCTGATGGGACGCGGCGGCGGCGGCAGCGGGCGCTCTTGCTCATCGACCGGGATCTCGGCGATGTCGGACATGTCCTCTCCCGGGCAGGGACGCCATTTGCGGCGCGGCAATCACTTGGTGTGCCAATGACTTTGTTCGCGCGAAAGGCGCGGCAGGGGCTTGTTAGCACGGCAATTGCCGATTCCTCCTGCGCCGGATGCAGGCGTGCCCTGCGGCAGCGCATTTCAGCCCGTGGAATTGCGGCACTTCTCCTTCTCCCTCTCCCCGTTCTTGCGGGGGCGACGAGCTTCGCTCGCGCTGAGAGGGTTGGAGTGAGGGGCTGCTTCCGCAACGACGGTGGCAGCTGGACTCGCGGAGACTCCCCCTCACCCGGAATTTGCTATCGCAAATTCCGGCCTCTCCCCGCACACGGGGAGAGACGAAGCGCGCGGCGATACCAACATCTACCCGATCGTCCAGACCAACGGCGGACGGCCGCCCGCGGCGGGCCGCATCTGCACGCCGATATGCCGGCCGCATCCCGCAGCCAGCCCTTCGAACAAGCCCTCCAGCACCTTGGCGCAGGCGCGGTGATAATCGGCGACGTCGTCCATCAGCTTCCAGCTCTGCTGGCGGATTTCGAACGCGCCTTCGGACTGCGTCGTCTCGGCGGCGTCATCCTGCGCGGCGAACAGCGCGTTCAGGAACGAAGCAAACTCGCTCGCACCGCCGCGGCTCATCGACAGCGCCGCGGCAACCTCGTCGAAATATTGCATGCCGATCAGCTTGCCGGTGAGGTGCAGCAAATAGCCGGCATCCTCCGGACCGAACAGCTGCACCATCACGGGCGCGGCGGTGCGGACATATTCCATCGCGTAGTTGCGATAGGCCTTTTCCAGCCGAGGTTTCGGCCAGCTTGCGACCGGCAGAGCCGGTGCAGTCTTTGCGTCGAACAACGGCGCCTCCAGGTGCCGCGCGAACACGAGGCGCTGATCCAGCTCGAGTGGATGGTCGTATTGATGATAGTAGCCTTCGAGCCCGTCCTGACCGTCGACGCTCTGCTTGGTGCAGACGAAGCCGAGCCTGGTATCGCCGAGCGCGACGCCGTTGTTGGCGTGCCAGCCGCGCAGCATCGCGCGGCTGACTTCGCCCGGCACGCCGCAGATCGCGGTGCCCTTCCAGATCCAGCGCGGCGGCGGATAGCGGATCCAGGCCTTGGTGTCGCTCTCGTACATGTACTCGACGTGGACGCCGCCGATCCAATTGGAGAGATAGTGATATTGCGCGGCGGCCACGGCCGGCGGCAGATGATCGATGCCGAGCTTCTTGAGGCCCGGCAGGAAGCGCTCCTGCTGCTGGCGGCGGAACACGCGAAAGACGAATTCGGCGGCATCGGCCGTGCCGCGGCGCGTGACGACGGTGAGGATGAGACCGGTGAAAAAAGCGTGGTAGAGGTCGGCGACCGCACGCCAGCGCTTCCATTGGGCTTCCTGCACAGTGCCGCCTGGCGTGGTCATGTTCGCTCCCGATCGTTTTTGCAATCGAGTGTGTCACCGCCTCCGCGGGCCGACAAGCTGACGCCGACGCAAGGCTCCCTGCGCGGCGGCCCGTCAATTCCGCATCACGAATTTTGCGCGGCTTTCGCGGCGCGCTCGCGCTCGACGCGCTCGGTGACGTCGCGCGCCATCGCCACCGATCCCTGCACCACGCCGCCGGCGTCCCGCACCAGCGCAAATGTCATCTCGATGTAGAGCTTGCGGCCGCTCTTGTGCAGCGCGCGGGTCAATGTCGGCTTGCCCGCAAGCTTCATCGTCCCGCTCGCGAGGGCGGCCTCGAAACCCTTCCAGTGCGCGGCGCGCAGATGCTCGGGGATGATGAGGTCGAGATTCTGGCCGAGCGCTTCGTCGGCGGTGAAACCGAACAGCGCGCTCGATGCGCGATTCCAGCGCGCGATCGTGCCGGCGCGATCCGAATAGATCAGCGCGTCGGCAACGTCGTTGAGGATGTTTGCGTCGAGCGCGGATTGGTCAGTCATGCCGAGACCTCGCCGGAATGTAGCCCGGATGGAGCGAAGCGCAATCCGGGGATCGTGCCCCAAGCGAGAGTGTCCCGGATTTCGCTGCGCTCCATCCGGGCTACAGGATCAGGCTACACCCGAAAATGCTTCGATAGTTTGAGGCCCTGCGCCTGGTAGTTGGAACCGATGCGCTGGCCGTACATCGCATCGGGGCGCGCCAGCATCTTCTCGTAGACGAGGCGGCCGACGATCTGGCCGTGCTCGAGGATGAACGGCACCTCGCGCGAGCGCACCTCCAGCACGGCGCGCGATCCTAGCCCGCCCGCACCGGCATAGCCGAAACCGGGATCGAAGAAGCCGGCATAGTGCACGCGGAATTCGCCGACCAGCGGATCGAACGGCACCATCTCCGCGGCGTAATCCGGCGGCACCTGCACCGCTTCCTTGGAGGCGAGGATGTAGAACTCGCCGGGATCGAGGATCAAGCTGCCGTCGGGACGGGCCGAGATCGGCTCCCAGAAATCCTCGACGGAATAGCCGGCGCGGCGATCGACATCGACGACGCCGGTGTGACGCTTGGCGCGATAGCCGACGAAGCCGTTCGCCTTCTCGCCAGAGAGATCGACGGACACGGCGACGCCGCCGGAGAGATCGGCATCGTCGACATCGACGAGACGCTCGGCGCCATGCAGCGCATCGAGTTCGTCGGCGTTGAGGATGGCATCGCCGGTGCGGAAGCGCACCTGCGACAGGCGCGAGCCCTCGCGCACCAGCACCGGAAACGTCTTCGGGCTGATCTCCGCATAGAGCGGGCCGTGATAGCCGGCGCCGATCATGTCGAAGCGGCGGGTGCCGTCGGCAATCACGCGGGTAAAGACGTCGAGACGGCCGGTCGAGCTTTTCGGATTCGCTGCCGCGACGATCTCCGGCGGCAGCGCGAGGCTTTCGAGCAGCGGCACGATGTAGACGCAGTTGGTCTCCAGCACCGCACCGTCGGCGAGGCTGAACTCGTGCAGCTTCAATTCGTCGATGCGCTCGGCGACGGTCGCGCCGGGCCCGGGCAGGAAGCTGGCGCGGACGCGATAGGCGATGTCGCCGAGACGCAGATCGAGGCTCGCCGGCTGGATCTGGCTTTCGACGAAGTCGTAGGCGGGCAGGATGAGGCCCGCCTCCGCCATCGCCGCGATCATGCGGTCGGGCAGGATACCATTGGCGTCGGGCGCGACCGTGAACGTCAACCGAGGGTCCTCATCAGGGGTCTAGTACATCCGGACATGCGGGAAATACTAGCCTTTTACGGCTATCCGATGGACGCCTTGACGAAAAGGGCAATGCGGAATATGAGCATCACTTATCCCGTGGTGATTTGAGCCGGCCGGCTTGCAGCCACGTTAAATAAGTCGCTA
>Ga0207426_1000382_pt1 | contig 76034 bp, 77 predicted proteins | sample AraplaMF_Cvi_mMS_FD_184265 | JGI IMG/M metagenome (GOLD analysis project Ga0207426, IMG submission 184265) | Arabidopsis root microbial communities from the University of North Carolina, USA - plate scrape MF_Cvi_mMS (SPAdes) (version 2) | ecosystem: Host-associated > Plants > Roots > Endosphere...
CGAGACCTATTGCGTCAACCTCAACAAGAAGGCGCGCGACGGCAAGATCGATCCGGTGATCGGACGCAATTCCGAGATCAACCGCGCGATCCAGGTGCTGTGCCGCCGGCAGAAGAACAATCCGCTGTTCGTGGGTGAAGCCGGTGTCGGCAAGACCGCGATCGCGGAGGGCCTTGCCAAGCGCATCGTCGACAGCGAGGTGCCGGAGGTTCTGGCAGCCGCCACCGTGTTCTCGCTGGACATGGGCACGCTGCTCGCCGGCACGCGCTATCGCGGCGACTTCGAGGAGCGTCTCAAGCAGGTGCTCAAGGAGCTCGAGGCGCATCCCAACGCCATTCTGTTCATCGACGAGATCCACACCGTGATCGGTGCGGGCGCGACGTCGGGCGGGGCGATGGATGCCTCGAACCTGCTCAAGCCGGCGCTCGCCTCGGGCACGATCCGTTGCATGGGCTCGACCACCTACAAGGAATATCGTCAGCACTTCGAGAAGGACCGCGCGCTGGTGCGGCGCTTCCAGAAGATCGACATCAACGAGCCGACGGTCGAGGACGCCATCGCGATCCTCAAGGGCCTCAAGCCGTACTTCGAGGACTACCACCGGCTGAAGTACACCAATGAGGCGATCGAGGCCGCGGTTCAGCTCTCCTCGCGCTACATCCACGACCGCAAGCTGCCCGACAAGGCGATCGACGTGATCGACGAGTCCGGCGCGGCGCAGATGCTGGTCGCCGAGAACAAGCGCAAGAAGACCATCGGCATCAAGGAGATCGAGACCACGATCGCCTCGATGGCGCGGATCCCGCCGAAGAGCGTGTCGAAGGACGACGCCGAGGTGCTCAAGCATCTCGAGCAGACCCTGAAGCGCACCGTGTTCGGTCAGGACAAGGCGATCGAGTCGCTCGCCGCCTCGATCAAGCTCGCACGCGCGGGCCTGCGCGAGCCGGAGAAGCCGATCGGCTGCTACCTGTTCTCAGGGCCCACCGGCGTCGGCAAGACCGAGGTCGCAAAGCAGCTCGCGGCAAGCCTCGGCGTCGAGTTGCTGCGCTTCGACATGTCGGAATACATGGAGCGGCACACCGTGTCGCGCCTGATCGGCGCGCCTCCCGGCTATGTCGGCTTCGACCAGGGCGGCCTGCTGACCGACGGTGTCGACCAGCATCCGCATTGCGTGGTGCTGCTCGACGAGATCGAGAAGGCGCATCCCGACCTCTACAACGTGCTGCTCCAGATCATGGACCACGGCCGGCTCACCGACCACAACGGCAAGCAGGTCAACTTCCGCAACGTGATCCTGATCATGACCACGAATGCGGGCGCGTCCGATCTCGCCAAGCAGGCGTTCGGCTTCACGCGCTCGAAGCGGGAAGGCGACGACCACGAGGCGATCAACCGGCAGTTCGCGCCGGAATTCCGCAACCGCCTCGATGCCATCGTCTCGTTCGGCCATCTCAGCGTCGAGGTGATCGGCACCGTGGTCGAGAAGTTCGTGCTCCAGCTCGAAGCGCAGCTCGGCGACCGCGACGTCACCATCGAGCTGTCGGAGCCCGCCAAGACCTGGCTGGTGCAGCATGGTTACGACGAGCAGATGGGCGCACGTCCCATGGCCCGCGTGATCCAGGAGCACATCAAGAAGCCGCTGGCGGACGAGGTGCTGTTCGGCAAGCTCAAGGGCGGTGGCCATGTTCGCGTCGTTCTCGTCAAGGACGAGGCCGACGAGACCAAGGAGAAGATCGGCTTCGAGTTCCTCGATGGCCCGGTGACGCCGAAGCAGGAAAAGCTGCCCGGCACCCGCAAGCGACCGCCTGGCAAGCCCAACAAGCCGGGCGGCCCCGGCGGCTCCAAGGGGCCGACCTCCAAGGGACCGCTGGTCAAGGCGTGATCGGCGCGAGATGAAATCGAAAAGGCCGGCTGTGAAGCCGGCCTTTTTGTTTGCGTCCGCCGTGTGGGCTCTAGGTGCCGGTGTCCGGCGCAGCCGCAGCCGGCGGGCGCGGTTTCTTCGTCGCGGGCGGCCGAGCGCGGGGAGGGGCGGATGGCTGCATGGTCACGATGACCGGATTGGGCTTGTGATCGGTTGCAGCTCCGGTTGCGGCATCGACGCCCATGCCGACGACACCGCCGAGCAGGAGATTGCCGGCGAAGCCCGCGGCGCCGCCGGTCTGGATGTCCCGGCTGAGCGGCACGATTTGCGGCTCATAGCCTTCCTTCTGGAAGGTGATGGAGATGTCGGCGTTCCGCTTGACGACCACGGAGCAGGGTGTCGTGCAGGTGGTCGGAACTTCCATTCCGCTGACCACGGCTTCCACGCCTGAAGGTGTCGATGAGATGCTGATGTTTTCCGTCGTGCCGCGCGTGACGGACGCGCAGCCGCCCAGCATGACGCTGAGCGCCACAACTCCAACTGAACGCATGAAATGCCCCTTTTTCCCGGCGCCAATCAAGCGCAACCGGAGCGGGAGGGCAATAGGTCATAGGTCCAGATAGTTAAGCCACGCACAGGTTGCGGGTGAGAATGGAAATCGCCTCTGGCGTGGGCGCCTCCTATTCGCCGCGCAGGCGTTGATCGTCCTGCACGCGGACATGCTCGGCGCCGCGCGCGCCCGCGGGAGACAGCCGCAGCATGCTCAGCATCGCGCCGCAGAGCGAAAATCCGACGCCGGTGAGCAGCGCCAGCCGCGTTCCGTCGACCGGATAGCGGCCGAGCAGCAGCGCCACCAGCGCAGCGCCCGTCGTCTGCCCGAGCAGCCGCGCCGTGCCGAGCATTCCGCTGGCGCCGCCGGCGCGCTCGCGCGGGGCGGCCGCGATCATGGTGCGGTTGTTGGGCGTCTGGAACAGGCCGAAGCCGGCGCCGGCCAGCGCCATCCGCCAGATCACGTCGAACGGTGTGGGCGCGGCCGGCAGGAAGGCGAGGGCGGCAAGGCCGCATGCGAACAGCGTCAGCCCGATGCCGCCGAGCAGGCCCGCCGGATAACGCTCGACCAGGCGTCCGGCCAGCGGTGCGGCGAACGCCACCGCGATCGGCCAGGGCGTGATCAGCAAGCCCATATGCACCGCCGAATAGCCGAAGCGGCTCTGCAGGTAGAAGGGGATCGCGACGAAGGCCAGCATCTGCCCGCAGAACGAGGCGATCGAGGTCGCGATCGACAGCGCGAACACCGGGATCCGCAGCAGGTCGACCGGCAGCAGCGGCGAGGTCATGTGGGTTTCGCGATAGATCAGCATCGCGCCCGCGATGATGGCGATCGCGAACTGCACGAGGCAGGTGATCGCGGCCTCGCCGTGACCGACACTGTCGACGGCCGCGATGCCGACGCCGAAGGTGATGGCGGACAGGCCGGCGCTTTGCCAGTCGAAGGAACGGCTGGCCGGCGTCGTATGCGGCAGACTGCGCAGGCCGAGCAACAGCGTCACCGCGCCGAGCGGTACGTTGATGGCGAACAGCCAGGGCCAGCTTCCGACCGCGAGGATGCCTGCGGCAAGCGTCGGGCCGACCGCCGCCGAGAAGGCGACGACGAGGGCATTGAGCCCGATGCCGCGGCCAAGCTGGCTGCGCGGATAGGTGAAGCGCACCAGCGCCGCGTTGACGCTCATGATGCCGGCGGCGCCGAAGCCCTGAATGATGCGCGCAATCGTCAGCAGCGGCAGCGTATGGGCCAGCGCGCAGAAGGCGGATGCGAGCGTGAACAGCACGAGCCCGACCAGATAGACGCGGCGATAGCCGACGATCTCGCCGAGCGAGGCCAGCGGCAACAGCGAGATCGTGATCGCGAGCTGATAGCCGTTGACGATCCAGATCGAGAAGGCCGGGCTTGCGTTGAGGTCGGTCGCGATCGTCGGCAGCGCGACATTGGCGATGGCGCTGTCGACCACGGCCATGATGATGCCGAGTGCAATCGTCAGAACCGCGTAGTTGCGCTGCGGTTGCGGCAGGCCGTCGGCATGTTCGATCGGTGCGGACGACATGATGGTGGCGCGGTTGATTCGGGCCGTGATGCATCTCCGAATTAGGAAATTGCAGGCTTGATCGCAACCCGGCAGGACCACGGACGGTTCCAGCGCCTGCGGCAGGCCTGCCGTGCGGCAACACGGGTTGGAAAACGCCGCCGCCGGACTACCAGCGCCCCGTCCACTTTCCAAAGATGTAGAGCACCACGAGGCCGATCGTCACCGCAGTCGAGGCGGCGATGACGGTGCGATCCCAGTCGATCCGCGTCCGCTCGGCACGGTTGAGGTTGAGCACCGTGAACAGGGCCTTCATGGCAAATCGGCGCATCTGAAGCCTCGCGACGGCCGCAGGATGGCACGGCCGACGCACGCGGGCTTGATGCAGCTCAAGGGCGGCTTCTACACCGCCGGCGGATTGCGATCGGTGAAGGTGGTGCGTTGATGCCAGTAGGGATAGGGCAGCGTCACCTTGCTGGCGGCATCGAGCTTGGCCACCTGGTCCTTGGTCAACGACCAGCCGACTGCGCCGAGATTTTCGCGCAGCTGCGCCTCGTTGCGCGCCCCGATGATCAGCGTCGAGACGGTGGGGCGCTGCAGCAGCCAGTTGAGTGCAATCTGCGAGACGCTCTTGCCGGTTTCCTTCGCGATCTCGTCGATCGCGTCGACCACGCGATAGACGTGCTCGTCCGGTACGGGCGGGCCGAACTCGGCGGTCTTCGGCAGGCGGCTCACTTCCGGCTTCGGCTGGCCGCGCCGGATCTTGCCGGTGAGGCGTCCCCAGCCGAGCGGCGACCAGACCACCGCGCCGAGGCCCTGGTCGACGCCGAGCGGCATCAGCTCCCATTCGTAGTCGCGGCCGATCAGCGAGTAATAGGTCTGGTTGGCGACGTAGCGCGGGAAGCCGTGCTTGTCGGCAACATTGAGCGACTTCATCAGGTGCCAGCCCGAGAAATTCGAGACGCCGACGTAACGGATCTTGCCCGCGCGCACCAGCACGTCGAGGGTCGAGAGCACCTCTTCGGGCGGGGTGAAGGCGTCGAAGCCATGGAGCTGGAACAGGTCGATGTAATCGGTGCCGAGCCGGCTCAGCGAACCATCGATGGCCGCGAGCAGATGCTGTCGCGACGATCCGATGTCGTTGGGGCCGTCGCCGAAGCGGAAGGTGGCCTTGGTCGAGATCAGCACCTTGTCGCGGCGGCCCTTGATGGCCTCGCCGAGCACGCGCTCGGACTCGCCGAGCGAATAGACATTCGCGGTGTCGAACATCGACACGCCGGTCTCGAGGCAGATGTCGAGAAGGCGCCTTGCTTCGGTCGCGTCCGTCGTGCCCCACGCGGCGAGGCGGCCGACGCCGCCGAACGTGCCGGTCCCAAGACTCAAAGCGGGCACCATGAGGCCTGACCGGCCCAAGCGTCGGTATTCCATCGACATGCTCCTCGGCTGGCCGCTGATTGATCGGTGCGGCCTTTCGCTGGGGATGTTAGTGCAAGCTGGCGCGCCGTCCTACGGCGCGCTCACATACCGGCCTTGCTCGGGAGCGGGCTAGTCGTGCCGAAGCATGTCATCGAAGGCCGTATCGGCAACGCGCGTGCCGACCGGATTCGATGCAGCCATGGCCTCACGTCTTGTTGAAGGAAAACAGGCGGCTTCGGCATCATGCGTCTGCCGCGGCAGCAAGGTGAGGCTCCAGCCCACGAGGACCAGCATCGCGAGCCGGAATGCGATCGCGCCCAGCAGCAGCTCCGATCCGCTTATGGTGGCGTGACTTCTCATGTGCGCCAGCCTGCGGCAGGCCGGCCGGCAAGACAATCTGGAATTGGCGAGCGCTGCCTTCGCTCTGGACGAAGGCTCTGGAAGATGGCTGCTCAGTGCGGCAACTGACTCTGCCTGAATTCGCGCGGCGACATCCCGAAATGCTCGCGGAAGACGCGGCCGAAATGCGAGAGGTCGTTGAAGCCCCAGGCGAAGGCGATCTCGCTGATGTGGCGATGCGCGAGCACGGGCGAAACAAGGTCGCGCCGGCATTGGCCGAGACGTTCGGCGAGAACGTAGCGCTGGAACGAGGTGTCCTCGTCGGCGAGGAGATCGTTCACGTAGCGTGGCGAGATGCCGAGCGCGGCTGCAGTGTCGGCCAGCGAGAGCTCGGGATCGGCGAGATGCGCGCGGATGTGCGCCTTCAGCCGGTAGAGCAGGGCGGAGCGATGGGTCGAGGACGGCAGCGCGCTCTTGCCGAGCCGCTCGCTCAGCGCCATCGCCAGCAGATCGACGGCCTGCTCGGACAGGGCGGCCGCATTGTTCGGCGCGAGACGGTCGGCGCTCTGGCAGAGCCTGATGATGAAGTCATAGGCGAGCCGCTCCAGCGGTGCATCGGCGCCGAACGAGATCGCGGTGAGCGTCTCGGTGGCACCTAACCGCCGCTGCAGCATCTCGCGCGGTACCTTGAAGATGGTCTGCGTAAAGCTGTCGTTGAACTTCAGCTCGTAGGGGCGCGTCGTGTCGTAGAGCGCGAACTCGCCGGGATGGATCACGGTCTCGCGGCCGTCCTGCACCACACAGCCGTCGCCGCGATTGCCGAGCGCGACGAGAACAAAATCCTGATCCGAGCGCGCGATGCGCGAGGGCGTGCGGAACACGTGCTGGCGGTCGGAGCAGACGTCGGAGCAGACGGCCTTGCCGAGCGAGGCCTGCGTCACCGAGCCGTGAAAGGCGCTGCCGAGGTCGGACTTGCAGTCGAGCCCGACGAAGACGTCGCAAACGATGTCCTGCCAGAGGGCGAGCCGCCGGTAGCCGGGGCTGCCGTCCGTCGTGAACTGGATTGGCATCGGCAAGCCTCCCTGTCCCATCCCGCAAAGCCGCATGTCGGCGCTGGTCAAGCCCGACCTGAGGCAAATCCCGTACCGGGGCGGCGTCCCTTCCAGTCGAGTTTTTGTTCCGCCGCGGTCGAGCGCCCGGCCGCCTGGCTTGGCCAAATAGACTGCATCGGACGAGGTCCGCGATCAACCGGCAATGGAGGCGGCCATGGGCATCGAACATCCCAAATACAAGGTGGCGGTGGTGCAGGCGGCGCCCGCCTGGCTCGACCTCGACGCCTCGATCGACAAGTCGATCGCGCTGATCAAGGAGGCGGCCGAGAAGGGCGCCAGGCTGATCGCTTTCCCGGAGGCTTTCATCCCCGGTTACCCCTGGCATATCTGGATGGACTCGCCGGCCTGGGCGATCGGCCGCGGCTTCGTGCAGCGCTATTTCGACAACTCGCTGTCCTATGACAGCCCGCAGGCCGAGCGCCTGCGCGATGCGGTGCGCAAGGCGAAGCTGACGGCGGTGATCGGCCTGTCCGAGCGCGACGGCGGCAGCCTTTACCTCGCGCAATGGCTGATCGGGCCCGACGGCGAGACCATCGCCAAGCGCCGCAAGCTGCGGCCGACCCACGCCGAGCGCACCGTCTATGGCGAGGGCGACGGCAGCGATCTCGCCGTGCATGCGCGACCCGACATCGGCCGGCTCGGCGCGCTGTGCTGCTGGGAGCATCTGCAGCCGCTGTCGAAATACGCGATGTATGCCCAGAACGAGCAGGTGCATGTCGCGGCCTGGCCGAGCTTCTCGCTCTACGATCCCTTCGCGCCGGCGTTAGGGGCCGAAGTCAACAATGCGGCGTCCCGTGTCTATGCGGTGGAGGGCTCGTGCTTCGTGCTGGCGCCGTGCGCGACGGTCTCGCAGGCGATGATCGACGAGCTCTGCGACCGGCCGGACAAGCACGCGCTGCTGCATGCCGGCGGCGGCTTTGCTGCGATTTACGGCCCCGACGGCAGCCAGATCGGCGACAAGCTCGCGCCGGACCAGGAAGGGTTGTTGATCGCCGAGATCGACCTCGGCGCCATCGGCGTTGCCAAGAATGCCGCCGATCCCGCCGGGCATTATTCGCGGCCCGACGTGACGCGGCTGCTGCTCAACAAGAAACGATACCAGCGCGTCGAGCAGTTCGCGCTGCCGACCGACACGATCGAGCCCACGGACATTGCCGCGGCGGCGAGCTGATCGCCGCAATCACCGGGAGGACACGGCATGGAATCCGCAATTCCTCTGCATCTCGAAACCACGCGCACGCGCCACAAGCGCGTGCCGGACGATTACCAGCCGCCATATCCGTCCTTCGTGGCGCGCTACAAGCCGGCCGTGAACCGGGTCGTGATGGCCTATTTCGGCCTGCAGTATCGTGGCGTGGCGCCGTCGGGCGCGATGCAGGCGCTGAACGACATCGCAGAGCTGTTCGCGGGCGAGGGTGGTCCGTCCCATTGGGACCGCGCGCGCTATGCCGACCAGGCCGCTTACGAGACCATCGTCACGGTTGCCTATTGGGACGACGTTGCACGCTTCGATGCCTGGTTCGCGGCGGCGCGCGAGGCCTGGACCGGAAATCAGCGCGAGGGCTTAGGGACCTTCATCGAGGTGCTGCGCCCTCTCGTGGCGCGGCACGAGACGCTGTTCTCCTCGCTCGACCGGCCCGAAGGTGTTGCCGTGATCGCGGATGGCATGAGCGGCGAGGTGCAGGAGCACGCCTATTGGGGCGGCATGCGCGACCGCATTCCGCTGTCGCAGACCGACGCGATGGCGCCCGGTGGCAGCCCGGAGCTGATCCGCGATGGCGCGCGCCTGCGCGTCAAGGCGCACGACAATCTCTGCCTGATCCGCTCCGGGCAGGATTGGAGCGACACCGAGGCCTCCGAACGAAAGCTCTATCTCGACGACGTCGAGCCGGTGCTGCGCGAGGGCATGGACTTCCTGCGGGACGAGGGCCTTGCCATCGGCTGCTATGCCAATCGCTACATGAATGTGATCGCGGCCGACGGAAGCGTCAGCGAAAAGTCCTATGGCCAGAGCTGGTGGAAAAGCCTCGCCGCGCTGGAGCGCTGGGCGGAGTCGCATCCGACCCATGTCAGGATCTTCGGCGCGGCGATGAAGTACCTCTCGACGCTGGGGCCGTCAGCGAAGCTGCGGCTCTATCACGAGGTCACGGTGGCAGCCGCCGACGAGCAGTTCTTCGAATATCTGAACTGTCACGCGAAGACCGGGATGCTCGCAGCGGTGGAGACCGTCAGCGCCTGACGGTCATGCGAGGCAGTGGCCGAGCAGCTCGGGATGGGCGGCGCAGATGTGATGCGCACCGGCCTCCCGAAGCTCGGTCTCGCTGCCATACCCGTAGAGCACGCCGATCGCGGTCATGCCGTTGGTGCGGGCGCCGACGACGTCGTGGCTGCGGTCGCCGATCATGATCGCCTGCTGCGGATCGACCTTGGCCTCGTCGAGCGCGTAGCGCAGCAGGTCGCGCTTGTCGACGCGCGTGCCGTCGAGCTCCGAGCCGAACACCCGCTCGAAATAGGGTTTTAGGCCGAAATGCTCGACGATGCGGCTGGCGTAGACCGCGGGCTTGCTGGTCGCCACGAACATGCGCGGCGTCGTCGCCGCAAGCGTCGTCAGCGTGTCGACGATGCCGGCATAGGCCTCGTTCTCGAACAGGCCGATGTCGGAAAAGCGCTCTCGGTAGAACAGCAGCGCGCGGTCGGCGAGTTCCGCGCTGCCCGTGAGCTTTTGCAGGCTGGCATGCAGCGGCGGCCCGATGCACCAGGTCAGCTCGTCCTCGCTCGGCACCGCCACGCTCAGCCGCTCCAGCGCGTACTGGATCGAGCGGGTGATCCCGGGCTTCGGGTCGGTCAGCGTGCCGTCGAGATCAAAATAGATTGTGGTCATCAGGGCGGAACCCGCGTTGAGACTGCCGCCCGTTGCTAGTGGGCTGGGCCCTCAAGTCAAGCCCCGTTGCGTCATTGCTGCCGGGCCCAGGCGACGATCGCCGCGGCGTCCGGGCCGGCCTGGGCCTCCCAGGCGGTGATCGTGCTGGTTGCGGCGCCGCGGAGGGCCGCAATGAGGGATGGCGGCGCGGGCTCGACGATGCTCACACCGTTCTCGCGCATGCGCGCGTAGTTCTCGGTCGTACGATGGGCGAGCAATGCGAACTGGCGCTGCTCGGTCTCGGCGGCGGCGGCCAGCACCTCGCGCTGCATCGGCTCGGACAACGCAGCAAAGTCCTCGCTGCGGACGAAGGCGATCGAGACCGGCATCGCATAGTTGATGGCGGTGAAATGCGGCAGGAAGTCCCAGAGCTTCCGCCCTGCGCCGCCGTCGCCGGAGGTGAGGAACGCGTTGAGCTGATGGTCCTTCAGGCCGGCCAGCGCTTTGTCCATCGGCAGGAATTGCGCATTGGCGCCGGCCGCGCGCATCACCGCGCTGGAATTGGTATCGTAGGCCCGCAGGTTCAGCTTCGGCAGATCGTCGGCGCCCGCGAGCGCATGATCCGACCAGAGGCCGGTGGCGGGCCAGATCGTCAGATAGAGCAACTTGAGGCCGCGCGCGGCGAAGGCCTTCTCGTAGAGCGGGCGGGCCCGCGCGTTGGTGGCGCGGGCGAGGTCCACCGATTGCACCACAAAGGGCAGGGTGGACAGACCGAGCACCGGGTCGAGGCCGGACAGCGTGCCGGCAAAGGCATCGCCGCCGGCGATGCGGCCATCCAGCGCGGCGCGCGGCATTTCGCCCGAGCTGATCTTGAGCTCGTTGTCGAAAGCGTTAGCTACGGTCACGAAACCGTTTGTGCGCGCCGCGACGCGATCGGCGAAAGTGGTGAGGCCGATCCCGGAAATGTTGTTTTGCGGGTATTCCGTGGTCATCCGCCAGCTGACCTGCGCCATGGCCGGCGCGGCGGACAGGACGAGGGCGGCGAGGATCAGGATCGCGCGGATCCGTTTGGCAAGGGAACGCGTTGGGCGAAGCAGGACAGTCAGCATAGATTGGCAACTCGTTGAACCATGGCACGATGCCACGACATGGCGGATCATCTTGTCGCATGCCGCGCCGCAGCGCGCCACGTTGATGCTTGGGCAGTGTTGGCGCGGATTGCATCAATCCTCATAGCCGCACTGCTCGTCTCGCCGTCGCGCATTGCAGCCTGGGACAGCTCGCCGGCAAAAACCAACGTCGCCGTTCCCAGTGTCGAGGAGCTTGCGATGCCGCCGCAGAAGCCGGCGGATTCGCGCGAGAGCGACACGCGGGAATCGATCTGCCTGATCGTCGAGGCCGCCGCGCGCGACGCCAACCTGCCGCTGGAGTTCTTCGCCCGCGTGATCTGGCAGGAAAGCCGCTTCCAGGCCGATGCGGTCGGACCCATGACGCGCAGCGGCGAGCACGCCCAGGGGATCGCGCAGTTCATGCCGGGCACCGCCAGCGAGCGCGGGCTGCTCAATCCCTTCAACCCGGTGCAGGCGCTGCCGAAGTCGGCCGAATTCCTGAACGAGCTGCGCAACCAGTTCGGCAATCTCGGCCTTGCCGCGGCCGCCTACAATGCCGGGCCGCGCCGCGTGCAGGAGTGGCTCGCCGGCACCGGTCCGATGCCGGAGCAGACCCGCAACTACGTCTACGCCATCACCGGCACGAGCGTTGACGCGTGGGCCAAGGCAGGCAGCACCGGCAAGGGGCCGCCGAGCTCGCCGCCGACCAGCTGCCGCGACCTCATGGCCCTATTGAAGCGCGCGCCAAATCCGTTCGTCGCCGAGCTCGAGCAGCATGTCGAGCTTGCCGCCGCCAAGATCTGGGGCGTGCAGCTTGCCGCCGGCTTCGACCGCAACAAGGCACTGGCGATGTATTCCCGCGCCGTCACGCATCTGAGCGCGGTGATCGGCGAGCGCGATCCGAGCCTGCTGCGCTCGGTGATGCGCAGCCGCGGCACGCGCGCGTTCTACCAGGTGCGGATCGGCGCGGATACGCGCAGCGAGGCGGATGATCTGTGCAACCGTATCCGCAAGGCGGGCGGCGCCTGCTTCGTGCTGAAGAATAGAGGTGTAACAGGCTGAGGGCCTCGCGCGCATGCCAGCCCCGCCGCTGCGTTCCTTGACGCGAGGCGCCGCATTGCCCGTTATGCGGGCACGATTCCGCAATTTCAGCCGGCCGTTCCGTGGCGCTCCCTCCGCTCGATTCCCCTCAATGGCAAAGTCCCTTGCGCGCCTTCGGCTGGGGGCTGCGCTCGGTCACGCAGACAATCCTCACGCTGGTCCTGTTCGCGACCTATCTCGGCATCGGCGCGCTGGCCCATGACACCCATTTCAGCCTGCTCTGGGCGCTCTGCTCGACGCTGTTCGTCTGGGCGGGGCCGGCGCAGATCATCCTGATCACCACGCTCGGCTCGGGCGCCACCATCATCCAGTCGGCGATTGCCGTCACCGTCAGTGCGATCCGGCTGTTTCCCATGGTGGTCTCCGTGCTGCCGCTGACGCGGACGCCGACGACCAAGCGGCGCGAGCTGTTCTTCGCGGCGCATCTCACCGCCGTGACGCTGTGGGTCGAATGCCATCGCTTCCTGCCGCAGGTGCCGCGCGAGCGGCGGATCGCCTTCGTCAACGGACTTGGTTTCGGTCTGGTCTCGGTGTGCCTCACCGCCAACACGGTGGGCTATTTCCTCGCCGCCAATCTGACGCAGACGCTGGGCGCAGCGATCCTGATGCTGACGCCGCTGTCGTTCCTGTTCTCGACCGCGCGCAACAGCCGCGAGGCCGCCGACGTGGTCGCGTTGACGCTCGGCGTCCTGCTCTATCCGCTGGCCGCGAAGATGAACTCCGGCCTCGACATCCTCGTCAGCGGGCTTGTGGCCGGCACCATTGCCTATGGCGTGCATTGGTGGCGGGAGGTGCGCGCATGAGCTACGCGCAGCTCATCGGCGACTGGCAGGCGCTCGTCGTGCTGTTTGTCGCCGGCGTTGTTCCCAACCAGATCTGGCGCATGCTGGGCCTGTGGTTCGGCGGCGGCATCGACGAGGGCTCCGAGCTGCTGGTCTGGGTGAGGGCAGTCGCAACCGCCATTCTGGCCGGCGTCATCGCCCAGATCGTGGTCCAGCCGCCGGGCGCGCTCGCCAGCGTGCCCGATGCCCTGCGCTATGGCGCTGTCGGCGCCGGCCTCGTCGTGTTCCTGCTGACCCGCCGCTCGATCTTCGCGGGCGTGGTGACCGGCGAAGTCTTCATGCTGGCCGGCAAGTGGTGGTTGGGCTAAAATCGCTCCCGACAAGCCAAGGAACAGGAAATATGGTTCGCGAAAACGAGCTCCGCGAAGGCGAGGTCGCCATCGAGCTGCCGTCCACCGAGGATGCCGGCCTCGTCTTCATCGGCCGCATCCGCACGCCCTGGACGTCGCGGCTGGAGACGCCGCGGCAGGGGCGCCAGGATGGCCCGATCTGCCGGCTCGAGATCTACGAGCCGTTCGTGCCTGCCATCAAGGGCGTCGACTTCTACAGCAATCTCGAAGTGCTCTACTGGCTCGACCGGTCGCGCCGCGACATCATCCTGCAGAGCCCGAAGAACAACGAGAAGACCCGCGGCACGTTTTCGCTGCGCTCGCCGGTGCGGCCCAACCCGATCGGGACGTCGATCGTCAAGCTGGTCGGCATCGAGGGCAATGCCATTCTGGTGCGCGGCCTCGATTGCATCGACAACACGCCGCTGATCGACATCAAGCCCGACCGCTGCGAGTTCACCCCGCTGGCTGCGCCGCAGCCGGGGGATTTCCAGACGGAGTGAGGGGGACACCGTCGCCTCCTCGTCATTGCGAGCGAAGCGAAGCAATCCAGTCTGTCTCTGCGGACGCAGACTGGATTGCTTCGTCGCAAGGGCTCCTCACAATGACGGAGTGTGCGCCGGCTACCCCGCCTTCAGCGCCGCGATCAGCTTGGTCGCGTTCTCTTCGAGCACCTTGACGTCTTCCTTGCGGCTCGCGGGCGGCAGCATCGCTACGCCGTCGTGGCGCGGCAGCACGTGCATGTGCAGGTGAAACACCACCTGGCCGCCGGCAGGCTCGTTGAACTGCTGCACGGTGATGCCGTCGGCCTTGAACGCCTTCATCGCGGCAGCCGCGATCTTGTGGGCGCCGCGGGCAACATGGGCGTAGTCGTCGGGCTTGATGTCGAGGATGTTGCGGGCAGGGGCCTTCGGGATCACCAGCGTGTGGCCGGGGACGCGCGGCATGATGTCGAGAAAGGCGAAGACGTGTTCGTCTTCGTAGACCTTGTGGCAGGAAAACTCGCCGCGCAGGATCTTTGCGAAGATGTTGTTGGGGTCGTAGGCGGTCATGGCGGCAGCTCCCAAGATTTTGCGCTTACTGTCACCAGCCCGGTGTGCGCGTCAAGGCGCCTCGTCGATGCCTTTGCGGAACGGGCCGAGCTCGGCGAGCTCCCGTCCGGCCTCGGCGACATAGGCGCGCTCGCGCTTGAGGTAATCGTCGATGGCGCGGCGCAGGCCGGGATCGGCGATGAAGTGGGCGGAGTAGGTCGTCTTCGGCAGATATCCGCGCGCGATCTTGTGCTCGCCTTGCGCGCCGGCTTCGACATTCCCAAGGCCATGTTTGATGGCGAAGTCGATGGCCTGATAGTAGCAGACCTCGAAATGCAGGAAGGGGTGATGTTCGACCGCGCCCCAGTTGCGGCCGAACAGCGTGTCCGAGCCGATGAAGTTGATCGCGCCCGCGATCCAGCGGCCGTTGCGGCGAGCCATCACCAGCAGCACGTCCTCTGCCATGGTCTCGCCGACCAGGGAGAAGAACTCGCGCGTCAGATACGGCCGACCCCATTTGCGCGAGCCGGTCTCCATGTAGAACATGAAGAAGGCGTCCCAGGCATCCTCGGTGATGTCTTTCCCGGTGAGCCAGTGGATGGTGATCCCCGCGGCCAACGCATCGCGCCGCTCGCGCTTGATCGACTTGCGGTGGCGCGAGTTCAGGGTGCTGAGGAAATCGTCGAAGCCGGCAAAGCCCTCGTTGTGCCAGTGGAACTGCTGATCCGTGCGCTGGAGGAAGCCGTGCTCGGCGAGCAGCTTCCATTCCGCCTCGCGCGCGAAGGTGACGTGGACGGACGAAGCCTTGCTGATGCCGCACAGCGCCACCAGCCCGCTTGCGAGCGCGTCCGTGATGCGCTCGCGATCGACGCCGTCGCGGACAAGCAGCCGCGGCCCCGTCGCCGGCGTAAAGGGAACCGAGACCTGGAGCTTCGGGTAATAGCGTCCGCCCGCGCGCTCATAGGCATCCGCCCAGCCGCGGTCGAAGACGTATTCGCCCTGCGAGTGCGATTTCAGATAGCAGGGCACGATTCCGGCGACGCGGCCATCGAGCTTGGCCACGAGATGCCGAGGGCCCCAGCCGGTGCGGATCGTGGCCGAACCCGATTTCTCGACGGCCGACAGAAAGGCATGCGAGACGAACGGGTTATAGGCGGGTCTTGAGAGACCGAGGGAATCGCCTGGAAGGACGGATGAGGTTCCGTTGCCAGCCCCATTGCAGCGGCCGCCGGGATTGGCGCAGGCGTCCCAATCCTCTGCCGACACTTCACCGATAGAAGGGACCGCCTCGAGCGTGATTTCAGATGATGCCATCGTGCCCAAGATCGTGCATTGCAGCAGCGACTTCAAGAGGGCGGCCCGCGCGTCGTCCTGGCGAAAGCCAGGACGACGTCAGTCGCTACGGCACGAACCCCTCAAAGATCATCTGATCCGCATATTGCCCGACTCGCGTCCGCTGTTCTGGCGTGCGCACGGTCCAGCCGAGCAGGGCGCAGCCGAACAATTTACGGGCGATCCAGGGGGCGGGGGCCGGCAGGTGATCGACCTTGAAGGCGACGAAATGCGGCTGGGTCTGGAGGCCGTGGCGCAGGTACAGCATGCTGTCGCGCTGCTCCTGCGTCAGGTAGGCCCAATATTCGTCCTCGTAGCTCCGCTGCGCGACGATGCCGCGCGGGCGGTTGGGCACGAGCTCGCGCAGCGCCAGCACCTGGTCGGGATCGAAGGACATGCCGACCGCGGGGCCCTGATAAGACGCCAGCACCTCGGCCATCCGCTTCACCAGCTTGCGGTCGCCGCCGAAACGGCTCTTCACCTCGATCACCAGCGGCACCCGGCCGGCGACCATGGCGCAGAGGTCGGACAGCGACATCATGCGCTCGTCCGTGTCCTTGAACCTCACCGCTTTCAGCTCCGCGGCGGTCTTCTCGACCACCTCGCCGGTGACCTCGGTCAGACGGCCGAGCGCGTGGTCATGGTGCACCATGGCCTCGCCGTCGGACGAGAGCTGGATGTCGACCTCGATCGAGAAATTGCCAGCGATCGCAGCCTGCACCGCGCCCGGCATGTTCTCGACGATGCCGCGGGAGATGTCGTGCAGGCCGCGATGGGCGACCGGCCGGGCTGTCAGCCAATTCGGAGCGCGCATGCGCGTCAGGCGACCTCGAACACGCCTTCGACCTCGACCGCCGCGTCCGCGGGCAGCGAGGCGACACCGACGGTGGTACGGGCATGCCGGCCCTTGTCACCGAAGGCGGCGACCATCAGGTCGGAGGCGCCGTTGAGCACCTTCGGCCCGTCCAGGAAGTCCGGCGCCGAGTTGATGAAGCCGCCGAGGCGCACCACGCGCACGACCTTGTCGAGGTCGCCGAGCGCCGCCTTGACCTGGGCCAGCAGATTGACCGCGCAGCCGCGCGCGGCCGCCGCGCCGTCCTCGATCGAGACGCCGGCGCCCAGCTTGCCCTTGGCGATCAGCTTGCCGGCGGGGTCGAAGCAGACCTGGCCGGACACGAACAGCAGGTTACCGGTCCGCACGAACGGGACGTAGTTGGCGACGGGGGTGGGGGCCTCATGCAGCTTGATGCCCTGTTCCGCCAGTTTCTGCTCGACCGTGCCCGCCATGTCCGACCTCGTTGTCCAAAAATCATTCATCCCGGCTGCTCCGAAGGCCGCCGGGCGCGCCCTGTTTCGCCCATCGTGCCGCCACATGCAAGCAACCCAAGGGGACTGGCTCGGGCTGCATTTTGCTGAGGTAGACCAGCAGGTTCAACGCGGGGGCCGCAACTTTACGTGAAACGGCCTCAGTTGCGACGCAATGGAACGGTCATTAAAATGTCGAATCTGCGCTTTCCAGGGATGACACATGGTGCACCTTTTCCGGACTTCACTCGGTGTGATGGCGCTCGCGGCGGCCGCTTTCGGCTCTGGCGAAACGGCGCAGGCCGCCAATGGTCCGTTCCTTGCGCACCAGGCGCTCTATGACCTCAGCCTCGTCAAGTCGCGCTCCAATTCGGTCAACAGCGCGCGGGGCCGCATCCTCTACAATTTCACCGGCAGCGCCTGCGAGGGCTACACCTCCGAATTCCGCCAGGTCTCCGAGCTCGACAGCGGCGAGGGCAAGGTCACGCTCAGCGACCTCCGGTCCAACTCCTGGGAAGACGCCACGGGGAAGAGCTACCGCTTCAAGATCGAGACGCGGATGAACGAGGCCGACGCCGGCCGGGTCGACGGCTCGGCGGAGCGCGACGGCGACCACATCAACGTCAAGCTGAAGCTGCCGGCGCCGAAGAGCTTCACCCTCGACGGCAAGATCGTATTCCCGACCGAGCAGATCCAGCGCATCATCGCCGCCGCCAAGGAGGGCAAGTCGCTGCTCGAGCTCTCGGTCTATGACGGCTCCGACGACGGCCAGAAGGTCTACAATACGCTGACCGTGATCGGCCAGCCGATCGCCGCCGACCGCGCCACCTCGGCCGATCCGTCGACGTCGGACGAGCACATGAAATCGCTGAAGCGCTGGCCCGTTACCGTCAGCTATTTCGACCGCGAGGCCCAGCAGAAGGAAGGCGAGCAGACGCCGGTCTATGCGATGGCGTTCGAGCTCTACGAGAACGGCGTCTCGCGCCAGCTCGTGCTCGACTACAACGATTTCGTCATCTCCGGCGCGATGGGCAAGTTCGACGCCAAGGACAGCAAGCCCTGCAATTGAGCTCCAGCTGTCATTCCGGGTTCGGTCCTGCGGACCGCCCCGGAATGACAGCGAAAGTTGTTCTGCCAATCTCCACCGTCATTGCGAGCGCAGCGAAGCAATCCAGAGTCTTTCCGCGGAAAGATTCTGGATTGCTTCGTCGCTAGCGCAAAATTGCTTCGCAATTTTGTCGCGAGCTCCTCGCAATGACGACGGGGCTGGCTCTTCGCTCACTCTCCCGCTACGCTACCTTCCAACCACAAACTCCGGGGAGCCAGCCATGCCCAAGCTCGACCATCTTCGCCCCAGCGGCCTGCATCACAATCCCGCTTATTCCCACGTCGTCACCGCCTCCGGCGCGCGCACCATCTACATCTCCGGCCAGGTCTCGACCGACGAGGAGGGGCGGATCGTCGGCGAGGGCGATATCGCCGAGCAGACCACGCAGGTGATGCAGAATCTCGGGCATGCGCTGAAGGCGGCCGGCGCGAGCTACTCCAACATCGTGAAGATCACGACCTTCGTCGTGAACTACAAGCCGGAGCTGCGCCCGATCATCGGCAAGGCCCGCTCGGCCTTCTTCGAAGGCATGGAGCCGCCGGCCTCCACGCTCGTCGGCGTCTCCGCGCTCGCCGCGCCGGAATGGCTGATCGAGATCGAGGCGATCGCGGTCGCGGATTGATTTTCGTAGCCCGGATGGAGCGCAGCGTAATCCGGGGACGGTGCATCTACGGCGACAGGTTTCCCGGATTGCGCTTCGCTCCATCCGGGCTACAAGTAGACATCTCCTTCAGGACAGCCATCGCTTCGTCGGCCCGATCTATGGGCACGAAGAGGTGGTCGTGATGAAAGGCCGACACAGCATTCACGCTGATGCCGGCCTCGGCGAGGCGTGCGGTGATGGCCGCCAGAAAGCCGACTGCATCGAGAGCGGAGTGAACCGTCAGCGTGATCAGGCGCGACGGAAACTCATGGCGTAGTCCTGCACGCTCGGCCTCGCCCTGTCGTATCACCAAGGTTGTGCCTTCGCGTTCCCGGAATGTCAGCATCGGGCTGATCGTCGCTGGAACGTTCACGCCCGGCGCAAGCGTGCAGAACACGAAGGTGCCGTCCATCATCTCCGGCTTGATGCCCTTCAGCAGCGCGTCGAGATCGCGTTCGCCGGTCACGGTGCGAGCCTCCGGCCGAGGAGGGGCGCGCTTGCGAAGCTGTCGGCGCATGCGGCTGTGGAAGCCTTGTCCAACATACCTTTGTATATCTCCTCTAATCCTTCTCATGCGCCAAGCTTACGCTGGTACAATTGAGCGACAGCGGGAGATTCTTACAATTTGAGTCCACTCGGGTCACTGCGAGGGAACTCAAATGAACGTTGTCATTCGAAAGCTCAACGGCTTGTGGCACCTCATCGTCGGGTCTTGCCAGATCCGAACGCCGTTCCTGGAAACTCAGGATCGGCAGTTGGTCGTTCAGTACGCCAGGCGCGCCTATCCGGGTGCACGGGTCTTCGAGCGCGACTGAGCGGGATCACTCCTGGGCCTTCTCCGGCCCGTCATAGGCGATCCCGCGGATCACCGCGGCGCTGCCGAACTTCTTGCGCAGGCTGTCCACCGCGCGTTCGGCGTGGGCGGCTCGGCGGTCGAGCATATCGGTGTCGTCGATCGCCGATCCCTCGCGCAGCGCGCTGACGCCGGCACCCATCAGGCGGAAGGCGGTGCCGTCGATTTCCTTCGCCAGCATTTCGCGGCAGATCGAGAAGATTTTTGCGGCAAGCTGCGTCGGCGCGGCGATCGACTGCGAGCGGGTGCGCTGGCGGAAATCGGCGGTCTTCAGCTTCAGCGTCACAGTGGAGCCGGCGAGCTCGCTGCTCTTCAGCCGCGACGACGTCTTCTCGCAGAGCCGCCACAGGATCTTCTCCAGCGTCGCGAAATCGCGGATGTCGGTCTCGAAGGTGGTTTCGCTGGAAATCGTCTTGGCGCCGCGGTCCGGTTCGACACGGCGGTCGTCGATGCCGCGCGCGAGCCGCCACAGCCTGCGGCCGTCGCTCGGAAACTGCCGCATCATCTCGATCTCGTCGGCCTTCTGCAGGTCGGCGATGACGCGGAAGCCGCGCTGCACCAGGCGCTCCTGGGTCGCAGGCCCCACGCCGAAGATGAAGCCGACCGGCTTGTCCGCGAGCATCGTGCGCGCCTCCTCCTGATCGAGTGCGGCAAAGCCGCGCGGCTTGTCGAGGTCGGAGGCGATCTTGGCGAGGAACTTGTTGCAGGACAGGCCGACCGAGACGGTAATGCCGATGTCGCGCTCGACCTCGCGGGCAAAGCGTGCCAGCACCTTTGCCGGGATCATGCCGTGCACCCGCTCGGTGCCGGAGAGATCGAGGAAGGCCTCGTCGATCGAGAGCGGCTCGACCAGCGGCGTCAGGGCCTGCATGGCCTGGCGCACCTCGCGGCCGACCCGCACGTACTTGGCCATGTCGGGCGGGATCACGGTCGCATGCGGGCAGGCATCCAACGCCTTGAACATCGGCATCGCCGAGCGCACGCCATAGGTCCGCGCGATGTAGCAGGCGGCCGACACCACGCCGCGCTTGCCTCCGCCGATGATGACGGGCTTGTCGGCGATGTCAGGATTGTCGCGCTTCTCGACCGTCGCGTAGAAGGCGTCGCAGTCGATATGGGCGATGGTCAGGCTCGCCAGCGTCCGGTGGCGGACGAGGCGGGGGGAACCGCAGGCCGCGCAGCGCCGTACACTCACGTCCAGATCGGCCAGACAATCCCGGCAGAAGCAGGGGGGCCCGGCCGGGTCGGGCGTGCTCACGGCACGTCGCGCTCCCAGGAGGGGTCGCCGAGCGCATCGCCCAGCACCTGCCGCGCTGCGGCAACGTTGGTCGGATGCAGCTCCGAGGCTGTCGCAAAGGCCTTCACGGTGGCGTCATCGCGCAGCACGAAATCGAGCACGTTGAGGAGGAAATTCGGGTCCGCGGCGGCGTTCCGGAGGGTCTCCGGACCGACCCCTGTCTCAGCCAGGAACAGGCCCAGCCGCTCGGGGTCGCCCGCGACGAAGGACAGGGCCTGAATCGCAACGATTTCAGCGACTTCGCGAGGGTTGTGAACAGGCTTTTTCACGGGGCCGGTTTGCCTTTCCGTTAACTTTCGGTGTCTACTTTGCATCATGCCCGAGTCTCCGCCTTGAGTCTTCCGGCCCGGGGCAAGCAACTGGAAACCACGTCGCAGAAAGTGGCCCCTCGGGTTTAACGAAACTAGAGCGAATCTGAGGCTAGTTTGAATCCAGTTTTCGAAGCGCCGGAAAGCGGCGCCTGAGGCGTCACATGTATCCGGCTTCGTGCCAATCAGGAGGACGGGATGGCTAAGACCGTCCTGATCGTGGAAGACAACGAGCTCAACATGAAGCTCTTCCGCGACCTGTTGGAGGCGCACGGCTACAAGACCTCCGGCACCAGCAACGGCTACGAGGCGCTCGACCTCGTGCGCAAGATGCGGCCCGACCTCGTGCTGATGGACATCCAGCTGCCGCAGGTCTCCGGCCTCGAGGTGACGCGCTGGATCAAGGACGATCCGGAGCTGCGCGCCATTCCCGTCGTCGCGGTCACGGCGTTCGCGATGAAGGGTGACGAAGAGCGCATCCGCGAGGGCGGCTGCGAGGCCTATTTGTCCAAGCCGATCTCGGTCGGCAAATTCATTGAGACGGTCCGGCGTTTTATCGGATAGGAAGTGAGCTCACAGTGTCCGCGCGTATCCTGGTTGTCGACGACGTTCCTGCCAACGTCAAACTCCTCGAAGCCCGCCTGTCCGCCGAATATTTCGACGTGATGACGGCCTCGAACGGCACCGAGGCGCTGGCGCTGGCACGCCGCGCCGAATGCGACATCATCCTGCTCGACGTGATGATGCCCGACATGGACGGTTTTGAAGTCTGCCGGCGCCTGAAGACCGATCCGGCGACGCACCACATCCCCGTCGTGATGGTCACCGCGCTCGACAGCCCCGCCGACCGCAACCGCGGCCTCGAAGCCGGTGCCGACGATTTCCTGACAAAACCCGTCTCCGACGTCGTGCTGATCGCGCGCGTGCGCTCGCTGACGCGATTGAAGATGATGACCGATGAGCTGCGCATGCGCGCCATCACCTCGCTCGAGATCGGCATGCAGGCGCCCGAGCGTAGCGCTGTCGCCGACACCGGCAAGGGCGGCCGCATCCTTCTGGTCGACGACCGCGAGTCCTCCTATGAGCGGCTGGCGACGATCCTCGCCGCCGAGCACACCGTCGACGTCGAGCCGAACCCGACGGAGGCGCTGTTCCACGCCGCCGAGGGCAATTACGACCTGCTGATCGTCTCGCTCGACCTCAACAATTTCGACGGGCTGCGCCTGTGCAGCCAGGCGCGCTCGCTGGAGCGGACGCGCCACGTGCCGATCCTCGCCATCGCCGACCCCGAGAACTCGACGCGGCTGCTCCGCGGCCTCGAGATCGGCGTCAACGACTATTTGCTGCGCCCCGTCGACAAGATCGAGCTGCTGGCGCGCGCGCGCACCCAGATCCGCCGCCGCCGCTACACCGATCATTTGCGCGACAACGTGCAGAACTCGATCGAGATGGCGATCACGGACGCGCTGACCGGCCTGCACAATCGCCGCTACATGGAGAGCCATCTGGCAACGCTGGCCGAGCAGGCCGCGACCCGCGGCAAGCCGCTGGCGCTGATGATTCTCGACATCGACTACTTCAAGTCGATCAACGACAATTACGGCCACGACGCCGGCGACGACGTGCTGCGCGAGTTCGCGGTGCGCGTGCGCAAATCCATCCGTGGCATCGATCTCGCCTGCCGCTACGGCGGCGAGGAGTTCGTCATCGTGATGCCGGAGACCGACCTCCACGTCGCCGGCATGGTCGCCGAACGCCTGCGCCGCTCGATCGCGGGCGAGCCCTTCGCGATCCACAAGGGCGCCAAGCGCATCGAGGTCACCATCTCGATCGGCCTCACCACGCTGGAGCAGAAGGGCGAGGCGGTCGGCGACGTCCTCAAGCGCGCCGACACCGCGCTGTACCGCGCCAAGCACGACGGCCGCAACCGGGTGGTCTCGCACGCGGCGTGAGGCTGCCGCGCGGACAAAGTTTCGAAAACAACCCCATGCACAGTAGCCGGCGCGAGCCGGATCAATGGCTTATGCGGGTGGCCGGGAAGCCTGCGCTGGCGCCGGTGCGCGGTTTGACTTGTCGGGCAAAACAGGAGCATTTTGGCAGGATCGGTGCTGCGTGGGGCGAATGCTGTCGCCACACTCTCAGTCGTCGTCCCGGCGAAGGCCGGGACCCATAATCCCAGGGAGGAGTTATGGGGCGAGCTGGTCACCACGAATTTTCGTCAACCTAAATCCTGTGGTTATGGGTCCCGGCCTTCGCCGGGACGACACTATTCATGTCGCGGCCGCTTGCCCTTCACCGGCTCCGCCTCACCGCCCACATCCACCCCCGCATTCCGCAAGAGCACCTTCGCCGCTTCCTTCGCTGCGCGCGCCATCGCGGGATCGTCGCGGACGAGGTCCTGCGCGATCGAGCCGTCGACCAGCAGCACGAGCTGCGTTGCGAGCGCATCCGCATCGGCAACGCCGAGCTCGGTCAGGCGGTCGCGAAACCAGACGCGGCGGCTTTCCTTGAAGGCGATGGCGATCTTCTTCACGGCGCGGTCTTGCGGTCCGAGCTCGGCGACCGCATTCACGAACGGGCAGCCGCGAAAATCCTTCGCCGCAAAGCGACGCTCCAGCGAATCGAAGGTGGCGAGAATCTGCTCCGCTGGCGGCTTGTCGGAGGGGCGGGCGTGCACGAAGCGGCGTTCGAGATAGGCCGCGATCAGCGCGTCCTTGGACGGGAAGTGATTGTACAGCGTGCGCTTGGAGATGCCGATCTCGGCCGCGATGGTGTCGACGCCGATGGCGCGAATGCCCTGCAGATAGAACAGCTTGTCCGCGGTCTCGAGGATCCGCTCTTTCATCGTCTGTGGGGCGGGCGGGGGAGCCATGCGATAGCGCGCATCCTGTTGGCTTGACAGTACCGGCCTTTCATAGCCTAAGTACACAGGTCTGTGTAACCAAAATCAACCGATATTGCAGACGACGGCACGCGTGCCGCGCCGCCGAGGGAGAAAGTCATGCCCCTGTTGCAGGTCCTGCGTCCGACCTTGCCAATCCTGATCGGCGCCTCGATCATGCTGACGCTGAGCATGGGGCTGCGGCAGAGTCTCGGCATCTTCATGCAGCCGCTGACGCACGACATCCACATCTCGATCTCGGATTTCACGCTGGCGCTGGCCGTCCAGAACCTCGCCTGGGGCTTCCTGCAGCCGCCCGCGGGCGCACTCACCGTGCGCTACGGCTTCCGCCCGATCATGATCGTGGGCGCGCTGATGTACATCGCTGGGCTCGCGCTGATGGCGACCGCCAACGGCCTCCTCAGCATCATGATCGGCGCGGGCATTCTGATCGGGACCTCGCTGGCCTGCACGGCGGCTGCGATCGCGATGTCGGTGGCGGCGCGCGCAGTGCCTGAGACGGTGCGCTCCACCGTGCTCGGCATCGTCTCCGGCGCGGGCTCGCTCGGCGCGCTGCTGTCGGCGCCGGTCGGGCAGATCCTCAACGAAGGTTTTGGCTGGCGCTTCGGCCTTGCCGGCTTCGTCGTCATGTCGGTGCTGATGATCCCCGCGGCCTGGTATGCCGGGCGCATCGACAAGATCCCGCTGCCGAAGCCGGCCGCCGACGACATCGGCGATGCCACGGCCGCGACGGCGGCGAAGACCGCGTTCGGCAATGCCTCCTTCGTGGTGATGACCTGCGCCTATCTCGTCTGCGGCATGCAGCTCGTGTTCCTCACCACGCATCTGCCGTCCTACCTTGCGATCTGCGGCCTCGATCCGATGCTCAGCGCCCAGACACTCGGCATGATCGGCGGCTTCAACGTGCTGGGCTCGCTGTTCTTCGGCTGGGCCGGCCAGCGCTGGAACAAGCTGGCGCTGCTCGGCGGCATCTACATCCTGCGCTCGATCGCGCTCGCCTGGTACTTCACGCTGCCGGCAACGCCGTTCTCGACGCTGCTGTTCGGCGCCATCATGGGCTTCCTCTGGATGGGCGTCGGCCCGCTGGTCGCGGGCGCCGTCGCCGAGATGTTCGGCCTGCGCTGGCAGGCGATGATCCAGGGCCTCGCCTTCATGAGCCACCAGATCGGCAGCTTCCTCGGCGCCTATGGAGGCGGGGTGCTCTACGACGCGCTCGGCTCCTACACCATGGCCTGGCGTATCGGCGTGGCGCTTGGGCTCGCCGGCGGCATCATCCAGGTCGCGTTCGCGCTGATCCGGCCCTCGCAACCGCCGACGCCGGTGTTGAAGGCGGCGTAGGCGGAAGGTCGTTCGCGAATATCTGCCGGGGGAGTTGCGGACGGCGCTGTGCCTCCTGTGCCCGATAGCTTCTGCTTCAGGGACGAATGCGGATGATCGTATTCCCCTTGCGCCGACCGCTCGGATTTAGGGCAGCGACGGCATCGTCGAGGGTGGCGACTTTGCCGATGTTCGTCCGCAGTCGGCCGTCCCGCACCCGCTGGACGATCTCACTTAGCTGGGAACGATCTGCCTCGACGACAAAGTCGAGAGCCAGTCCGTTGGACGGCCGCGCCTCGGCCGGCCCGACGATGGTGACCAATGTTCCTCCGGCTCGGATCAGTCCTGCCGATCGCTTCTGGATGTCACCGCCGATGACATCGAACACCAGATCGACCTTGCCGACGTCTTCAAGGGCGTCGTTGTCGAGGTCGACGAATTCCTTCGCCCCGAAGTCGAGCACCGTCTGACGGTCGGCGGCGCGACCGGAGCCGATGACGTAGGCGCCGGCCTCTCGTGCGAGTTGTGTCACCATCGAACCGACGGCGCCCGCCGCGCCGTGTGCGAGGACGCGTTGCCCCGCCTGAAGGCGGCCGTGCTGGAACAGCCCTTGCCATGCGGTCAGGCCAGAGACCGGCAGGCTCGCGCCCACCGTGAAGTCAACGTCACCAGGCAGCGGCGCGAGATTGCGTGCCTCGATCGCCACATACTCGGCCAGCGAGCCATCGCGATACCAATCCGCAAGGCCGAACACCCGCTGTCCCACCGAGAGCCCGGTCGTGCCATATCCGAGAGCCGTAACCACTCCCGCCAGCTCGTGTCCAGGGATCGACGGTGTTCGATCACGCTCGACGCGATCGGTCCAGGTCGAGGGCCACGTCAGCTCGGTCGGGACAAATCCCGACGCGTGAACCTGGACAACGACGTCGTTGATCGCTGCTTGTGGCTCGGGCCGATCCACCAGCCTCATTCCGGCTGTTCCCGCAGCCTGTTCCGTTACAACGATTGCCTTCATGGGAACTATCTCCTCGATCTTTATCTGGTTGGGGCCAGCGATCTGCGCCGTCTGCATCGGCCGGGCCTCCCGCAAGACTGGCGGATCGGGATCGCTCCGGTCGCTGGCTAGCGGATAGATGCGCTGCGCCCGGCCGTAGAACAGTACCAAGATTGCAAATTGCGCATGTACCAAGCGGGGCGCGCTTCTGATTGACGGTTTTTGAAACGTGGTCACTCACGCCCCAGCGAACCCGTCGTAGCCGAGAGTAGGCATCCGATCACGGCGGTGTTCGTCGAACGCCGCCACCTTGCGCCGCACGAGCCGATCGCACCGCACTGGCGGACATCCCGCGCGTTGCCGGCAGTTGCCCTGCAGCTGAAGCGGCATGATAAGCGAGCGACGCGGCAGCCCACGTATTGAACAAGCGCCGCAGACGGGCCGCCAGCAGCAGCACTTTCTTCCGCAAGCTCGGCCGCGTTGTGGACGGGAGAGATGCAAGCGCCTCCAGGGATCCGCGACGTGCCACGACGGCAAACCATCCGGCACAGAAGCGGTGCAGACGATCGGACGCACGGATCATGTGGCATCTCCGGTTGAACGACGATTGACCGATCTCTAAACTCGACCGATCCCTTACGCTTGACGGAGTCCTTCAGGACACATTGGTTTTTTCCTGAGTTGGAGATTGTTTCGACGACGGCCGCCATATGCGGCCAGCCTCGGTAGGAAAGTGATAATGGTAGTTAAATACCGTTTTTCGGATTTCGAGGTCGATCTAAGCCAGCAAGAGCTTCGACGTGAGGGGACGCCTGTCCATATTGAACCTCAGGTCTTCGATCTCATCGTTCATCTGGTGCGCAACCACGAGCGGGTTGTCAGCAAGGACGAGCTCATCGACATCGTGTGGAACGGCCGCATCATTTCCGAGGCGGCGTTTTCCAGCCGCATCAACGGCGCGCGGCGCGTGCTTGGCGACAACGGAACCGATCAGCTCTTCATCAGGACGCTGCATCGGCGTGGTTTTCGGTTCGTCGCCCAGGTGCAGGCGATCGGCGGCTCCGACGCCGAAGCGATCCGGCTGGCGCCGGACCAGCGCGCGACGATCGACGTTCCGAAACAGGCATTGCTCTCCACCGACGTGTCCCATCTCGACGACGTCGTTTCGGAAGCCGTCAAGGCAGAGGCCAACGCGCGTTCGTTCATCGCGGTGCTGCCGTTCACGAACATGTCGAACGATCCGGAGAACGAGTATTTCAGCTACGGATTGACGGAAGACATCATCCGGCTGCTCGCCCGCAACCGCTGGCTTTCCGTGATCTCGCGCCACTCGACGATCGGGTTTCAGGGGCGGGTGGTCGACGCGCGCGACGTCGGTGCGCAGCTCGGCGTGAGCTACGTCATGTCCGGCAGCGTTCGCAAGAGCCGTGATGTCGTGCGGATCACGGCGGAGCTGACCCGGGCCGCGGACGGGATGCAGCTTTGGTCCGACAAATACGAACTTCAGCTCGAGAATATCTTCGATATCCAGGAGGAGATGGCCAAGCAGATCGCCGCCACCATCGAACCCGAGTTGTCGAAGGTCGAGCAGCAGCTCGCCGCACGCAAGGCGCCCGACAGCCTGGACGCGTGGGACTGCTACCAGCGCGGGCTGTGGAATCTCTGGCGGTTCACGACGCCGGGATTCGATTTGGCCGAGGAATATTTCCAGCGTGCGATCGCGGCAGATCCCGGCTTTGCGCGCGGACATGGCGCGCTGGCCTACGTCAATATCCAGCGCGCGCTCTATGATGATCCGAAGATCCGGCCCGGGCGGCTGGAAACGGCGCTGCGCCAGTCGCGCCTCGCCGTGACGCTCGACGAGCTCGATTGCTTCTGTCATTGCGCGCTTGGACGAGCGCTGTGCCTGACCCGTCAGAACGACGAGGCGCTGGCCGCCATCGACACGTCGCTGGAGCTCAATCCAAGTTTCGCGCAAGGGTATTTTGCGCAAGGGTTCAACCTGCTGTGGTGCGGGCGGGAGATCGAGGCCGAGGCGCTGCTTGATCGCGCGACAATGCTGAGCCCCCGCGACAGCCATCTCTGGAGCTTTCACCACGTTCGTTCGTGGACGCATTTCTCGCTCGAGGAGTACGACATTGCCGTGGAGTTTGCCCGCAGGGCGACGCGGCAACCGAATGCCACCTATCGTGCTTATGCGACGCTGGCTGCGTCCCTCGGCCACCTCGGCGACAAGGCGCAGGCCCATGCGGCCGCCGTCGATCTGCTGCAGCGCAAGCCGGATTACACGATCGCGACTGCGCGACAGGAGCTGTTCTTTTGCAACGATCAAGGCTTCGTCGAGCGTTTCGCCGAAGGGCTGGCTGTTGCCGGTGTCACCGGTCGCTGAAGGCAGCAGCGGCGCCAGCTAGGATGCCGCGACCTTCACCTTGATCGAGGCGGGCAGGGGAAGGCGCAGTCCCAGCCCCCGGGCCAGCGCCGGGCGGCGCGATGCCGGCAGCCGCTTCGGCAGCTTTCCAAAATAGGCGAGGGTTTGCGTCAGTGCGGACCTGACGGCCGGCTCGATCCGCGCGCAGATGAACCAGCAGACCAGCACGAGCAGGCCCAGCGCGACCCACACGGCCGAGGTGGCATCGAGGCCGGCCTCGACCAGGGCGCGGATGATCGCAGAGCCAATGACGTTGTGGGTGAGATAGAGCGGATAGGTGATCAGTCCGAGCGTCCGCAGCCAGGCCGGCGCTTCCAGGGAAGCCACGGGCGCAGGGGATCTGTGTCTTTTCGCGGCACGGGCAATGAGGAGCACTGCGGCCGCCCAGACCATGATCGGCACCAGGGCCGATTGATCCGAGATGGCGGGGATGGAGGTCAGGAAGAACGAGGCGAAGACGTAGATCTCCGCTGCGCCCGACAGGCAGGTGACGGCGACGGCAAGCTGTTCGAGCGCGGTCAATTCTCTGTTCGCGGAAATGAACAGCCAGAGCCCCAGTGCGAAGAAGCAGCCGTGGGTCAGCAGGAACGCCGCGCACGGCACGCGGAACATCAGGAGCACGAGAAAGGGCAGATCGGACGGCGTCGTGCACGACGCGACCAGCAGGGCGATGGCGTTGAACACGGCGCTGTAGATGGTGAGGCCAAAGGCGAGGTGCCGGAGCGTGATCTTCCGCGTCAGCATGGCGCAAAACACGAGGCCATAAAACGCCGTCTCGGCCGCCAGCGTCCAATAGACCTCGTCGAGCCATTGCCCGGTGACGCCCTTCGGCACCATCAGCATGGCGTGGATGTAGGGCAGGATGATTTCGGACGCCGGACCGCTGCCGAACAGCAGCAGGACGAGGAAGGTCGCGGTGGCGCAAACCCAGACCGCCGGATAGAGCCTGAGCGCGCGGCCAAGCAGAAACTCGCCGGGCGAGGCGGTGCTTGCGGAATTGGCGATGACGAAACCGGAAATGACGAAGAAGATTTCAACGCCGACCCAGCCGAACCATGTGAACGGCGCGGCCGAGGGGTAGAGGACGTCGGCTGCGACGGTCCGCGCGAAACCGGGGACGCCGATCGAAGCCCAGGCCCAGGACCAGAACATCTGGTGGAATATGGCGACGCCGAGCGCTGCTCCGAAGCGCAGTGGATCCAACAGGGGCAAATGGCTCTTCACGGGAATCGACCAGGTTCATGCAACGATCCCGCTGGAGGTATTGGAGGCTGCCGCTGGCCTCTGCGACGTGGGTCACACTTGGTTCGCCTGCGTCCGGTGCGCCAATCGTGGAGTGGGCCCCAGCTCTCACACCTCGGACGCGGGCAGCGCTGGCGTAGCCGGGACGAGAGTGACCCCAGTTGTCAGCCACATCCGTCATTGCGAGCGCAGCGAAGCAATCCAGAGTGCCTCTGCGGAAGGACTCTGGATTGCTTCGTCGCAAGAGCTCCTCGCAATGACGGCACGGAGAGAGCTTCGTGCGTTGACTTCGGTCTCATGCCCCGGACGCAGCGCAGCGTCCCCGGCGATGCGAAGCATCGTCCGGTACGGTGCGCTGCAGAGCCGGGGCCCGTGTCTGCGCATTCTGCCGTGTCGCCTCCTGGGTCCCGGCTCTGCGGAGCAGCGCCATAGCGCGTCGAAGACGCGCGTAAACGCGCTGGTGGCGCTGCTCCGCGTCCGGGACACGAGAGAGCTGAAGCTCGACCGCAACAGAAGGCGTATGGGGGAGAAACGACTAACGCGTGCGTCCTGACCGCTTGAGGTCGGCGACCTTGAACCTGTTGCCGGCGGCGAGGCTGCTGCAGAACCAGTGGGCTCTGTTTCGATTATCGCCCAGGAACACCTTCGTCTCGACGCAAGTCTCGTAGGACGTATGGGTGATGGTGTCCCGGCACGTTGGCGAGAAAGGTCCATAATTGATGTTGCCGCCCGACTCGCTACAGCCGATCCAGGGCTCATTGCCGTGCCGGAAGCTTGATGCACAGCCACCGTTGCAGCTGCTGGCGACTTTCTCCAGGCTGGCAAGCCTCGCCATGGGTGAGCCCGGCGCATACGAAGGCGTGCGCGCGGTCGACGTTGGGGCTGTTGACGCCGTCCGACGCGGCGCAGTTGTGGTTGCTCCCCGCTCCGACACGTGCGGCCTTGCTGCCTGCTTCGGCGCGTCGACCGTAACAGGGGGAATCGTGGCGGCGGAGCCGGACGGGATCTGCGAGGCTGCCGGAGCGCACAGCAGGATGGTTGACAGGGCAGCGACGGTTGAAGGCACGACAAGGCTTGATGAAAATCTCATGACCATGTCCTTCCCAAATCCGGCGCGGAAATGCCGCGCCGGTAACGGCACGCTAACATACATTTGAGGTTGAGCAACCGATGGTTGATGAGATGCCTGCCCATAAACTCGTCAACGCGATGGCGACAGGAGAGCGCTCTGTTTCGGCGGCGTTTGACCAATCACGCGCGAGAAGGCTCGACGCTGTCGCAGCCGACTTCCGATCCGTCTAACCACGCAAGGATTGGGCGAGCCGGACGGCTCCCTTGGCGCCTGCCGTCCCGCCCGCTGCAAAACATAGCAGGGCTGCGAAGAACACGACGAGAGCCCAGTCGCTGTGAATGCCGCCCTGAACGTGGCCGAGCAACGAGATCCCGATCCACAGGACCGCGAATCCAAGCATGGCCGCTCCAAGTGCGAAGCCAACCAGGCCTGCGAGCAGAACGACCAGCGACGTCTTCATTTTATTTTTCCAATCCGGAAATCCCCCGGGCAGTTGCCGGGTCCATGATGATGGCGGAGCGAACCACCACAGCGCTGTCACCCATACAACGTCATTGCGAGCGCAGCGAAGCAATCCAGAGTGCCTCTGCGGAAGGACTCTGGATTGCTTCGTCGCACCAGCGCAAAATTGCTTCGCAATTTTGTCGCGGGCTCCTCGCAATGACGGTGCGGAGAGAGCTTCGTGCGTTGACTTCGGTCTCATGCCCCGGACGCAGCGCAGCGTCACGCCGGAGTGCTCGGACTGCCCGAAGGCGGCAAGCCGCATACTCACGCCGCCGCCCTTCGAGGCTCGCTGCGCTCGCGCCTCGGGATGACGGATCGGCCAAAATAAAACGGGGCCCGAAAGGGCCCCGCAAAAGTCTTCAGTGTGTGCCGCGATCTTACTTGATCTTGGCTTCCTTGAATTCGACGTGCTTGCGCGCGACCGGGTCGTACTTCTTCTTGACCAGCTTGTCGGTCATGGTGCGCGAATTCTTCTTGGCGACGTAGTAGAAGCCGGTGTCGGCCGAGGACACGAGCTTGACCTTGATGGTGACCGCTTTGGCCATGTTCTGAACCTCAGAGAATTGGGGAATCTGGAGCCGGCCAAACGGCCCGCGTTGGCCGGCAACCTAGCCAGAAACCGCCTGATGTCAAGGTTTCGAAGCGTTCTCCAGCGAAGTGGGCACCGGTTCGCGTCAAGAAAACGCGTCAAAAACAACAACCTAGAGCCCCAACGGGGCTCTAGGCATGGGAAACCGCCCGAAACGGGCCTTTTACCCCTCGAAGAAGCGGTTTTTCGGCCGCGGCAGGCCCAGATTCTCCCTCAAAGTGGCCCCTTCGTACTCTTTCCGGAAAATCCCGCGCTTCTGCAGCTCCGGGACCACCTTGTCGACGAAATCGTCGAGGCCGGCGGGCAGGAACGGGAACATGATGTTGAAGCCGTCGGAGCCGCGCCCGACCAGCCATTCCTCCATCTGGTCGGCGATGGTCTTCGCCGTGCCGACGAACGAAAGCCCGCCATAGCCGCCGACGCGCTGGGCGAGCTGGCGCACGGTGAGCTTGTCGCGGGCAGCGAGATCGACCATGCGCTGGCGGCCGCTCTTGCTGGCATTGGTCTCGGGAATCTCGGGCAGGGGACCATCGGGATCGAAGCCGGAGGCATCGGTGCCGAGGATGACGGACAGCGAGGCGATAGCGCTGTCGTAATGCACGCGGCTGTCGAGCAGCGCGCGCTTTTCCCTGGCCTCGTCGACGCTGTCGCCGACCACGACGAAGGCGCCGGGCAGGATCTTGAGGTGCTCGGGGTCGCGGCCGATCTTCTCCATGCGGCCCTTGATGTCGGCGTAGAGCTTTTGCGCGTCGGCGAGGCTGCCGCCGCCGGTGAACACCGCTTCCGCGGTTTCGGCCGCAAGCTGCTTGCCGTCGTCCGATGCGCCGGCCTGCACGATGACCGGCCAGCCCTGCACGGGGCGGGCGATGTTGAGGGGCCCGCGCACCTTCAGATATTTGCCGTTGTGGTCGAGCGTGTGCATCTTGGCGGGATCAAAAAACAGCCCGCTCTCGACGTCGCGCACGAAGGCGTCGTCGGCGAAGGAATCCCACAGGCCCGTGACGACGTCGTAGAACTCGCGGGCGCGCTTGTAGCGCTCGGCATGCTCCATGTGGTCGTCGAGACCGAAATTCAGCGCTGCGTCCGGGTTCGAGGTAGTGACGATGTTCCACCCCGCGCGGCCGCCGCTGAGATGGTCGAGGGACGCGAAGCGGCGCGCGACGTGATAGGGCTCGTCGAACGTGGTCGAGCCGGTCGCGATCAGGCCGATCCGCTCGGTGACGGCCGAAAGCGCCGAGAGCAGCGTGAACGGCTCGAACGACGTCACCGTGTGGCTGCGCTTGAGCGCATTGACCGGCATGTTCAGCACGGCGAGGTGATCGGCCATGAAGAAGGCGTCGAACTTGCCGGCCTCGAGCTTTTGGATCAGCGTCTTGATGTGGCCGAAATTGAAATTGGCGTCGGGCCAGGCCCCGGGATAGCGCCAGGCGCCGGTGTGGATGCTGATCGGGCGCATGAACGCGCCAAGCTTGAGTTGCCGTTGTGCCATCGCCCCGCTTCCATGTTGGGTGTCGTTGGGGAAAGACATAGGCACGCCCGGGAACTCCGCCATCGGGGGCGGCGGGAAGAATTTTTTGTTTTTCGATCGAGTCCCAGCACGTTCGCGTCATTCCGGGGCTTGCTGAGCGCAGATCCCGGAATCCATCAAGACGCGAGAGGGGCTACTGCCCCCGTGCCCTTTGATCGAAGGCGCTCAGCACGGCGAGCGTCATCGCCGTGACGCCGGTCTGGATGGTCGGTTTCGGCACCGGGGCGAATTGCGGCGAGTGGTTGCCGGGAAGCGGCGGGCCGCTGCCGTTGCGCGCGGCGGCGACGCGCTCGGGCTCATAGACGCCGATGTTGAAGAACATCGAGGGCACGCCGGCGTTGATGTATTCCGAATAATCCTCGCTGGTCGTGTTTGCAGGGGTGATGTTGAACTTGTCGCCGAACGCCGCTTTCAGCACCCGCTCGGCCTGGCCGACGACTGCGGCGTCGTTCATCACCGCCTTGGTGCCCTCGTCGAGATGGATTTCGGGCGCCGGCGCATCCGCCATCGCGGCCACCGCCTTCGCCGTCCGCTCGATTCCGGCCAGCATCCTGGCGCGCACCTGCGGCTTGAAGCTGCGGATCGTGCCGATCACCCTGGCCTCGTCGGGAATGATGTTGCCGGCGGTGCCGGCGTGGATCGCGCCGATGGTGACGAGGCCGAATTCCGTCGGGTCCTTCTCGCGGCTGATCACGCTCTGCACGTCGACGACGAAGCGGGATGCCATCATCACGGGATCGATGGTCGCCTGCGGTATCGCGCCATGTCCGCCGCGGCCGACGAATTTGATGAAGAGGCCGTCGACATTCGACGACCCGGCCCCGACCCTGTAGGTTAGGGAGCCGTAGGCGCCACTGCCGTCGTGCAGGGCAAAACCCGCATCGGGCTTGGGAAAGCGGGTGAACAGGCCATCGTCGATCATAGCCTTTGCGCCCCTGACCTCTTCCTCGGCGGGCTGCGCGATGAACATCAACGTGCCGCGCCACTGGTCCTTGAGGCCGACCAGGGTCTTCGCCGTACCGACCCAGCTCGCCATGTGGATGTCGTGGCCGCAGCTATGGGCGACGAAGGTCTCGCGACCCTGCCAGACCTGCTTGTCGCGGCTGGCATAGGGCAGGCCGGTCTTCTCCTCCATTGGCAGCGCATCGAGCTCGGTGCGGACCATGATGGTTGGACCGTCACCGTTCCCATAGATGGCCACGACGCCGGTGTTGCCGACGCGCTCGGTGACCTCGAAACCAATCGCGCGCATCTCGGCGGCGAGTTTCGCCGCGGTCTTCTCCTCCTGGAAGGCAAGCTCGGGATGGGCGTGGATGTCCTTGTAGAGCGCGTCGAGCTTCGGATAGTCGCTCTCGAACGAGGTCTCGATCGTCTGCTTCAATCTGGCGACGTCGAGCTCCGCATGGGCAGGCGGGGCGAGCAAGCCACACAATGCCACAGAAGCGAGCAGGGGCTTCACGAACCGCGTCATCCCGTCCTCCAAACGTTCAAGCGAACGTTCCTAGACCTAGCACATCCGGGGCGTCTCCTCGAACCAATCTGCTCTTCACACCGACCAAGCCATGACCTTCGCTCCCGAGGAGACCTCTCATGGCAGACGCAATGACGGTGGATGGCAATTTGATCCGCGTCGAGTGGCCCGGGCAATGGATTGCCCGGATCCTGTCGCTGCCGTTCCTTGCCGCGGGCTCGTATCTGCTCTGGAACGTTGCGCTCGGCGTGCGCAATGATCTCGCCGGATTTGGCAGGCTAGCCGACGATCTGGTCCCGATCCTGGTGTTTTCGGGAATCGGCCTCGTCATCGTGATCCCCGGTCTTTGGCTGGCGACCTACCGCTATTTCGTCGAGCTCAACAAGCTGATGTCCGAGGTCGTCGTGATCCGCGCCTGTGGTCCGCTGCGGGTGCGCAGCCGGCGGAAGCTCACCGAATTCAGCTTTCTCAGTGTCACCGATCAGGGCGCCACCGATGAGGATCCGCCGTCGACCTTCGACGTCGCTCTCTGCGGCAAGCGCGGCACCGAGCCCGTGGCGCTGAGCAGCTTCAACACGCGCGACGAGGCCAACGCGTTTGCGCAGGAGATCGGTCGCGCGCTCAAGCTGCCGGCACGCGACTATGTCGGCACCGAGCCGGACGCGGATTGAACCCGCAAGGTCAGCTCAAAATATCCTTCTGCATCTTGCCCCCGTAGAAATGGAAGAACGGCACCGGTGCGTCGTGACGCAGCGGGCCGGTGGCAAGGCGGGTGTCGAGCTCGTTGAGCACGTTGCGCGTCATCGGGTGCAGATCGGCGAGCGGCTTCGAGCCGAGCTCGACCCAGACCAGCTCGACCAGCTCCGCATCGGCATGGATCACGCCCTCGACGCGGTGGGTGATCGCGGAGGCATCGGCGGTGAAGAAGCGGGTGTCGAAGCGCTTGACGCGGCCGGGCGGGGTGATCGCGCGCGCGATCAGGAACAGGCTGGAGGGATCGGGCAAGAGGCCCGCATCCGCGAACGGCTTCCAGGCGCCTTCGAGCTTCGCCTTCACCTCAGCCTTGCGGCCGAGGCAGAGACCGGTCTCCTCGCAGGCCTCGCGGATCGCGGCGATCGCCAGCGACTTCGCGCGCGAGGCCGGCGTCTTCGGGCTGCCCTTGGCGAGATTGGCCTCGAGCTCCGCGGTGACGGGTGCCGCAACCGGCACGCGATAGTCGTCCTTGTCGACACGGCCGCCGGGGAAGACGAATTTTCCGGGCATGAACACCACCTTGTCGTGGCGCTTGCCGACCAGGACTTTCGGGATCGCGCCGCTGCGATCGACCAGGATCAGCGTCGCCGCATCCTTCGGGCGGAAGTAGGGATGATGGTCGGCTTCCTTGCCCTCGTGGAGTTTTGCCTTTTCGTCCGCCTGCGACGTATCCGTCATGTCCTCACCCAAAACGCTTTTTGATTATTTGCTTACACCGGCGGAATACCATCCGGAGGGTTCTCGTCAAAGCCGTGCATGCGCAGAGCCCATTGCAATCCGACCACGGCGCCCTTCACCGGCTGCAGCAATCCGAGCGAGGCAAAGAACGTGAAGGGCAAATAGGCCGCGAAGCTGAGCCAGACCGGCGTGGTGTAATTGGTCTCGATCCAGAGGATGGTGGGCACCACGATGTGGCCGACGATGACGATGACGAGATAGGCGGGCAGATCGTCGGCGCGGTGCGGCGTGAAATCGAGGCCGCAGACCGAGCAATTGTCGGCGGTCTTCAGGAAGGCGCGGAACAGCTTGCCCTCGCCGCAGCGCGGGCAGCGGCTGCGGAAGCCGCGCTTCATCGCCGTCCAGACGTCGCGCTTCTCGACGAGGCCGGTCTCGCGCGTCCAGATCTTGGGGGCCGTGCTCATCGTCACCACGCCTTGCCCTTCTTGCCCTTGCCTTTTCCCTTGTTCTTTCTCTGCTTCTTTCCCTTGCCCGACTTCTGCTTCTCCGGCTTGCGTTTTCTCTCCGGGCTGCGTCCGGGATGGGCCTTGAACGATGGGCGGCGTTGTGGATTGGGGCGCCTGCGGTCGCGTGGCGCGGTCTCGCTGGAGGACGACAGCAATTCGAAGCGCAGCGCGCCCGCGATGGGCGCGGCTTCGATCAGGCGGACGTCGACGACGTCGCCGAGCTGGTACATGGTGCCGCTGCGGGTGCCGACCAGGGCGTGGCGGCCCTCGTCATAGTTGAAATATTCCGTGCCGAGGGATCGGATCGGGATCAACCCGTCGGCGCCGGTCTCGCTCAGCTTGACGAACAGGCCGGCGCGGGTGACGCCGGATACGCGGCCCTGGAAGCTCGAGCCAATGCGGTCGGCGAGGTGATGGGCGATCAGGCGATCGACGGTCTCGCGCTCCGCCTTCATCGCGCGCCGTTCGGTCAGCGAAATATGCGCGGCGACCTCGCTCAGGGTTTCCGGCGTCTCGCTGTCGGGCAGGGCGCCTTCGCCGAGGCCGAGCGCGCGCACCAGCGCGCGGTGCACGACGAGGTCGGCATAGCGGCGGATCGGCGAGGTGAAATGCGCGTAGCGGCGCAGGTTCAGGCCGAAATGACCGTAATTCTCGGAGGAATATTCCGCCTGTGCCTGGGCGCGCAGCACCACCTCGCTCACCAGCGGGTAATAGTCGTGGCCCTCGAGCTGGGCCAGCACGCGGTTGAACGTGGTGGGGCGCAGCGCGCCTGATTTGGCGAAGGGAACGTCGAGCGTCTCCAGGAACTCCGCGAGCGCATGGACCTTCTCCAGCGTCGGCTCGTCATGGACGCGGTAGATCAGCGGGAGCGATTTCTTCTCCAGCATCTCGGCCGCCGCGACGTTGGCGAGGATCATGAACTCCTCGATCAGCTTGTGCGCATCGAGACGTTCGGGGACGACGACGCGATCCACCGTGCCGTCGCTCTTCAGCAGGATCTTGCGCTCGGGCAGGTCGAGATTGAGCGGATCGCGCTCGTCGCGCGCGCGCTTGGCGCAGGCATAGGCTGCGTAGAGCGGCCTCAATATCGGATCGAGCAGGGGGCCGGTGGTGTCATCGGGACGCCCGTCGATCGCGGCCTGCGCCTGCGCGTAGCTCAGCTTTGCAGCCGAGCGCATCAGGATGCGATGAAAACTGTGCGAGCGCTTGCGGCCGTCGGGGCCGAGCACCATGCGCACCGCCAGCGCGCCGCGCGGCTCGCCCGGCACCAGCGAGCAGAGATTGTTGGAGATGCGCTCGGGCAGCATCGGTACGACGCGGTCGGGGAAATAGACCGAGTTGCCGCGATCGAGCGCGTCGCGGTCGAGCGCGGTGCCCGGACGGACGTAGAAGCTGACATCGGCAATGGCGACGTTGACGATGAAGCCGCCCTTGTTGTTGGGGTCGTCGTCGGGCTGCGCATGCACCGCGTCGTCGTGATCCTTGGCGTCGGGCGGATCGATGGTGACGAGCGGCACGTCGCGCCAGTCTTCGCGGCCCTTCAGGTTCGCGGGCTCTGCGGCTTCCGCCTCGCGCTCCGCTGTGGAGGAGAACTGCAGGGGAATGTCGTGGGCGTAGATCGCGATCAGGCTGATCGCCTTCTCGGATTTGACCGAGCCGAGCTTCTCCTTGACCCGTCCCGAAGCGAGGCCAAAGCTGCGCGTGCGGACGATGTCGACGCTGACGAGGTCGCCGTCCTGCGCGCCATGGGCATCGGCCGCGGCGATGTTCAACTCGCGATCGGCGGACTTCTTGTCGACGGGGACGAGCCGTCCGCCGCCTTCGGGAAGGCTGCGGAACACGCCGAGGATGCGGGTCTTGGTCTTGTCGAAGACCTTGATGACGCGGCCGTGATAGGCCGGCCCTTCGGTCTCCTCGGAGCGCTCGACGCGCAGCAGCACGCGGTCGCGTACGCCGGCGGCGGTGCCAGGCTTGGGCCGGCGCGGCATCTCGATGATGATCTTTGGCGGCTCGCCGCTCTCGACCTCGTCCCATTCGGTGGGAGTGGCGATCAATTCGCCGTCGCGGTCACGGCCGGTGATGTCGGCGACCAGCGTCGGCGGCAGCGTGTCCGGTTCGGACACCTTGTGGCGCTTTTTCTTGACGGTCCCGTCGTCGGCGAGCTCGCGCAGCATGCGCTTGAGCTCGACGCGATCGGCGTTCTTCAGGCCGAACTCGCGCGCAATTTCGCGAGTTCCGACCTTTCCAGGGTTTGCCTTGATGAAGGCGACGATGGCTTGCCGGTCGGGAAAGCCACGGTCATTGTTGCGTTTCACTTAACCTCTAATTCTTCACTTAAGTCTTGCCGGCACTCTTCTTGGCCGGAGTATTTGTAGGAGCCTTGGCGGTGGCGGCCTTGGTCGGCGACGTCTTTGCGGTCGACGACACGGCGGCGCGCGCCTTGCTGGTGGATTCAGTTTTCGATTTGGCCGCGGCTTTCTTCGCGGCCGGTTTCTTTTTCGGCGCGCCGTCCTCGCCGTCCGCAGCCTTCTTGGCCTTGGCGGGCTTCGCCGCCTTCTTCGCCTTGGCCTTGCCGCCGCCCTTGGCCGCGCGCTCGTCGATCAGCGCGATCGCCTGCGGCAGCGTGATGGCGTCCTTCTCGAACTCGGCGGGGATCGTCGCGTTGACGCCGCCGGCCGTGACGTAGGCGCCGTAGCGGCCGCTCTTCACGGTGACGGTGCCGAGCGTCGGATGATCGCCGATCGCCTTGCCGGGATCGGCGCCAAAGCGGCGGCTCGGGCCCTTGGCGACTTTTTCGGCGATCAGCGTCACCGCGCGGTTGAGGCCGATGTCGAAGACCTCGTCGCCGGCTTCGAGGCTGGCATAGGTCTTCTCATGCTTCACGAACGGCCCGAAGCGGCCGAGGCCCGCGGTGATGGGCTGGCCGGTCTCGGGATGCTTGCCGATCTCGCGCGGCAGCGACAGCAGCTTCAGCGCAAGCTCGAGCTCGACATCGCTGGGCGATGTGCCCTTGGGGATGCCTGCGCGCTTCGGCTTCTCGCCTTCCTCGTAATCCTTCTGCTCGCCGAGCTGGATGTAGGGGCCAAAGCGGCCGGCCTTGACCCAGACATCGCGACCGGTGTCAGGATCCTGGCCGAGCGAACGGTCGGCCGTCTGCTCGCTGTCGGCGGCGAGCTGGCGGGTGTAGCGGCATTCCGGATAGTTCGAGCAGCCGACGAAGGCGCCGAACTTGCCGGCTTTCAGGTTCAGCCGGCCGGTGCCGCAGCTCGGGCACTGCCTGATGTCGCCGCCATCCGCGCGCGGCGGATAGATGTGCTGGCCCAGCATGTCGTCGAGCACGTCCAGCACCTGCGCGACGCGCAGATCCTTGATGTCGTCGACAGCGCCGATGAAGCCGGTCCAGAAATCCTTCAGCACCTGCTGCCAGGAGATCTCGTTGTTGGAGATGCGGTCGAGCTGCTCTTCGAGGCTGGCCGTGAAATCGTATTCGACGTAGCGGGCAAAGAAGCTCTCGAGGAACGCGACCACGACGCGGCCCTTGTCCTCGCCGTGCAGACGCTTCTTCTCCAGCTTGACGTAGCCGCGGTCCTTCAGCACCTGGAGGATCGAGGCATAGGTCGAGGGCCGGCCGATGCCGAGCTCTTCCATGCGCTTGACGAGCGACGCCTCCGAGAAGCGCGGCGGCGGCTCGGTGAAATGCTGGGTGACGGAGAGCGAGTCGCGCTTGATCGGCTCGCCCTGGCTCATCGCGGGCAGGCGGCGGGAGTCTTCGTCCTCCTCGTCGTCGCGGCCTTCCTGGTAGAGCGCGAGGAATCCGTCGAACTTGACGACCTGACCGGTGGCGCGCAGCTCCAGCGTGCGCCCGCCGGCCTTGGCGGCGATGTCCACGGTGGTGCGCTCGAGCTCGGCCGATTCCATCTGGCTCGCAATGGTGCGCTTCCAGATCAGCTCGTAGAGCCGGGCCTGATCGGAATCGAGCTTGCGGCTCATGCTGTCGGGGCGGCGGGAGAGGTCGGTCGGGCGGATCGCTTCGTGCGCTTCCTGGGCGTTCTTGGCCTTGGCCTGGTATTGGCGCGGGGCATCCGGCACGTAGGCGTTGCCGTAATCCTCGCCGATCACCTTGCGCGCCTGGGTGATCGCCTCGGGGGCGATCTGCACGCCGTCGGTACGCATATAAGTAATGAGTCCGGTGGTCTCGCCGCCGATGTCGATGCCCTCATAGAGGCGCTGGGCGATGCGCATGGTGTGCGCCGGGGCAAAACCGTATTTGCGGCTGGCTTCCTGCTGCAGGGTCGACGTCGTGAACGGCGCCTGCGGATTGCGGCGGGCCGGCTTGGCGTCGACCGCAGTGACCGCGTAGGTGGCGAGCTCCAGCGCCTTCTTGAAGTCTTCGGCTTCCGCGCCGGTGCCGATATCGAGGCGCTGGATCTTCTTGCCGTCGGCGCCGACCAGGCGTGCCTCGAAGGCATCGCCGCGCGGGGTGAGCAGGGTCGCGATCAGCGACCAATATTCGCGCGGCACGAACTTCTCGATCTCGAGCTCGCGGTCGCAGACGAGGCGCAGCGCCACCGACTGCACGCGGCCGGCCGAGCGGGCGCCGGGCAGCTTGCGCCACAGCACGGGGGAGAGGGTGAAGCCGACCAGATAGTCCAGCGCACGGCGCGCCATATAAGCGTCGACCAGCGCGCCGTCGATCTCGCGCGGATGCTTCATCGCGTCCGTGACGGCCTGCTTGGTGATGGCGTTGAACACCACGCGCTCGATCTTCTGATCCTTCAGCGCGCGCTTTTCCTTCATCACCTCCAGAACGTGCCAGGAGATGGCCTCGCCCTCGCGATCAGGGTCGGTCGCCAGAATCAGTCGGTCGGCGCCCTTTAGGGACTTGGCGATATCGTTGAGCCGGCCGGCCGCCTTGGGGTCGACCTCCCAGATCATCTTGAAATTGCTGTCGGGATCGACGGAGCCGTTCTTCGCGGGCAAGTCGCGGACATGGCCGAACGAGGCCAGAACCTCATAGGACGAGCCCAAATACTTGTTGATCGTCTTGGCTTTCGCCGGCGACTCCACAATGACGATATTCATGTAGTTCCAGTAACTTACGGGAAAATCTTGGGCCGAAAACGAAAGGACTCGGGTCGGCCGTTTCGACCCGAACATGGGTGGTGAGGCGGTCCCTGTCAAATCGAAGGGTGTTGAAAGCGCTCCGAATGGGAAAAGTTTCATATCGAGAAAGTTGCAAATTACCACCTTGGAGTTGCGATCCCGATCGGCGTAATGTTTCCATGGGGCATGGATTCGGGGTGGGGACGGTGACAAGGCCGGGAAAGAAACGGGCGCGCGCTGCATCAGGCGCGCCGGCAAGCTTGCGCAATGAGGAACCCGGGGAAGGCGGGGCGGACGAGGCCGTGGCCTTCATCGCCGAGCAGGTCGCCGCCTTGCGCAAGCTCGCCGAGCGCCACAAGCTGGACGTGCTGCATTATCTGCTGGGGATGACGCAGCTCGAGGCCGACGAGCATCTGCGGCTGCGGACGCGGCGCAAGCTGTCGTAGCGGGACTGTCGCGCTTGTAGCCCGGTTGAAGCAAAGCGTAATCCGGGATGCTCGCTCCGCGGTGAAGACCCCGGATTATGCTTCGCTGTCATCCTGGCTGCAGGTCGTCCGATCAATGGTGAAGTCGCTGTGATCGACATGCGGTCGATTGATCGGGCATGCCGCTTCGGCGTCCAAAATGCATGCCTTCACGCCTTGCGGCCGTGGTAGATTTGCCGTCGCGAAACTGGAGGTTTGCGGAGATGTCGATCAAGCCGCTTCCATTCGTCGGCACGGATTTGTGGCGTGCCCGCCAGATCCTGCAGTCCTGGACCTCCCTCAGGCGGCTGACGAGCGACGAGACCGACATCGTCGTACGCATGATTGCACAGGGCCTCGCGGAGGGTCGGAAACGCGGCTTCGAGCTGGCTGTCGCCGAAGGGCTTCCGGCAAGCCAGGATTATGTCGACGAGCTGCCGGACGCTGCCGGCGCCCAATCGTAGATCTCACTGCCACAATGTTGACGACCCGAACCTGGTTCGGGCGCGTAGCTGCGCGCGCGTTTCTCGCAAATAACTGCGGAGACTGGAATGTTCGAGGTAATACGCGCGTTGCTGCTGGCCGTCATCGTCGTTGCAGCGCCAGCGCTCGGGCGCGACGACGGCCGTTACGCCAATTCGCCGCTCAAGTCGTGGTTCGAGAGTTTGCACAGCGAATTTGGACAGTGTTGCACCAATGCCGACGGATACATCGTCTCCGATCCGGATTGGGACACCGATGGCGTGAATTATCGCGTTCGCATCGACGATGAATGGGTGAATGTTCCAGCCGGCGCCGTGATCAAGCAGCCCAATCGTGCGGGATGGACGATGGTGTGGAAGCATTACATCGACGGTCACCCCAAAGTCCGGTGTTTCATGCCGGGAAGCATGAGCTAGGGCATGCCGGGCTAATGCGGGAGATTGCGCGCTCGCAGCGACGGCTGGTCAGCTGCGGCGGCTCGCCATCCTGGCCAATCGCCGGCCGAGATATTCGGCCGTGACGAGGTCGCTCTCAGGCAAGGCGCCGTCGATCAGGTGTGTCGCTAATCCAAGCTGGCTGCCCAAACGATTGCGACCGGCTGGATCCTCTCCGCCCGGAATATCTAACCCGCACCAGAGCATGCCATGCTGAGCGGCCAGAATGGAAACGTAAGTCAACGTGTGCAGTTGATCGCCGCCTGCACATGCGCCCGTCGTGAAGCCGCCCGCGATCTTGTCGGCCCATCGCTGCTGGCTCCATCGGTCACTTGAAGCGTCCGCGAAGGCTTTGAATTGCGCGGCTGGTCCGCCCATGTAGGTCGGGCTGCCGAATGCGACTGCGCCGGCGCGGTCGATCGTCTCGAGCAACTGCTCATTCCGGAAACGGCCCGACACGATGTCGTCGCCGGCGATGCGGCAAAGCGCGATCTCCGCCATTCCAGCCGCGCCGCGCGCCACTGCGTGCGCCAGTTTCTCGGTGGTGCCGGAGATGGAAAAATAGACGATGGCGAGCAGGGGCATGGTGGTGCCGCGTTGGGATGTCTAGCCATCTTTGATGGTGTCGAGATTTTGCACAAGTCCCGCGTGGAGAAGGCCGGGCCGTCGCCCTTCGAGGCTCGCCGAAGAGGCGAGCGCCTGAGGGGGACGGGCTAGCAGTTGCTCTAACCTCGTCATTGCGAGCGCAGCGAAGCAATCCAGAGTCGTTCTGCGGAGGAATTCTGGATTGCTTCGTCGCAAGGGCTCCTCGCAATGACGGCGTGGCGGCAGTCCTGCGCTGTCAAGCCGACCGCCGGCGCGGTGCCGGTCTTGGCTTCACCACTGTATCCGCCGGACTGAGCAGCCGGCCGTCCTCGGCGTGCATTTCGAGCTTCTTCACCGGGCGGCCTTTGTCGCGATCGACCAGGATGGTCGCGATCTGCTCGGGGTGGTCGTCGAACTCCTCGCTCCATTGCCGCAGCGCGACCAGGATCGGGAAGGTGCCGCGGCCTTTGGGCGTCAGCACATATTCCTGGTAGGCGCTGCCGTCGGAGGCGGGGGCGGTTTCCAGGATGCCGTGGTCCACGAGTGAGTGCAGACGGGCCGACAGGATGTTCTTGGCCATGCCGAGCTTGCTCTGAAACTCGCCGAAGCGGCGCAGGCCGAACAGCGCCTCGCGGATGATCAGCAGCGACCACCAGTCGCCGAGTGCGTCCAGCGAGCGCGCGATGGGGCAGGAGTCCCCTTCAAAGCTCGTTCGTTTCACCATCGTTCAGGTCCTTTTCGCGTTCGCACGGGCCGGCCGCCGATCACGCGCTTGTGTGGTTGCATCATAAAACCAAATGCCCTAGATGGCAATCTAGTTTCATAATGAAACCACTGGAGGCGAGCATGAGACTGCAAGGCAAGACGGCACTGATTACGGGCGGCAACAGCGGCATCGGGTTTGCGACGGCAAAGCTGTTCGTGGCCGAGGGCGCGAAGGTGGTGATCACCGGACGCAACAAGGAGACGCTGGCGGCGGCCGCCAAGGAACTCGGCCCGAACGCGCTCGCGCTGGCGGCCGATGCGACCGACATCGCCGCGACGGAAGCTGCGATCAAGCAGGGTGCCGAAAAATTCGGCAAGTACGACATCGTGTTCGCCAATGCCGGCATTCCCGGCGGAACGCCGCTCGGCTCGGCGACGCTCGATGTGTTCGAGAAGGTCATCAGCACGAACCTCACCGGCGTGTTCTTCACGGTGCAGTCCGCGCTGCCTTATCTCAATGACAACGCCTCGATCATCCTCAACGGGTCGGTGATCTCCGTGCTCGGCATTCCCGGCTATTCGGCCTATGGCGCGGCGAAGGCCGGCGTGCGCGCGATGGCGCGGATCATGGCTTCGGAACTGTCGCCGCGCGGCATTCGCGTGAACGTGGTCGCGCCCGGTGCGATCCGCACGCCGATCTGGGGCGCCGCGATCGCAACGCCGGAGGCCGAGAAAGAGTTCGAGAAGCGCATCGCGCTGTCGACGCCGCTCGGCCGCATTGGTGAACCGGATCACATCTCGAAGACGGTGCTGTTCCTCGCCTCGGATGATTCCGCGCATGTGCAGGGCCAGGAGATCTTCGTCGACGGCGGCGCGGTGGCGTCGCCGAGCGGCGCGCCGATCTATCGCGGATGATCAAGTAAGCTGAAAATTGAATTGGTCGGCGCCGTCAACTCGGTTGCGCCGGCCGGTTCCCTCGCGTTGCACGACCTATTTTCTAAACCTTTGCGTGAGGTGTTGAACCTTCGCTTCTCCTGCAAAGACCTTTTTACGGGCAGGGGGTCACAAGACCCGATTTTCAAGGGAGCCCGTGATGCCGAAGGCAGCTCGCATTTTTTCATCGATTTCAGCACCGCGTATTTTCACCGAACGTTCCACCATTCCCGCCAAGCGCTCTGACACTTCCGAATTCATCGGCGTGGCTCTGTTCTCCGGCATCGGCCTGTTCATTTCGCTCGTGGCCGTCATCCTCGGTATTCAGGGCGCCTGGTTCTAGCTTCGCCGATCTGTCAGCCGCCGCCGGAGTCCGGCAGCGGCTGGTGTCGGTGTGAATCTTACGCAGCGCGCAGGCTGGTGGCTGCCTGAAGCGCGCTTGCGATCGACTTCTCGCGATGCTCGGGCCCGACCTGGATGCCATCGGCGATGATGAATTCGGGATTGGTGATGCCCATGAAACCGAATACGCCGCGCAAGTACGTTTCCAGGTGCTCAAGCGCCGCGGCCGGCGAACCTGCGCCGTAATATCCGCCGCGCGAGATCGCCACGATCACACGCTTACCGCCGGCAAGACCCTGCGGCCCGTTCGCCCCGTAGCTGAAGGTCTTACCCGCCACCAGGACGCGGTCGATCCAGGCCTTGAGCTGGCTGGGAATGGTAAAGTTGTACATGGGCGCGCCGATCACGACGACGTCCGCGGCGAGGAACTCGTCGAGGGCAGCGGCGCTGGCAGCAAGGTCGGGGCCGAGCTCGGCCGGCGCGGGGGCGCCTTGCGCGGCGGCCAAATGCGAGCCGGAGAGGTGGGCGAGCGGGGCCTGGGTCACGTCACGATAGGTCACTTCGAGCGAGGGCGTCGCCTGCCGGAGCCGGTCGACGATGGCGGCAGAGACCTGCCGGCTGACGGAGTGGGGGCCGAGGACGCTGGAGTCGATATGGAGGAGTTTCATTTGGGATCACCCTGGTATAGGTTTGTAACCAGAGCTAGATGAGTGACTATCGAAATCCCCGCAAGAACGCACTTTTTTGAGCCATGGGCACATCTTTGGAACCTGCACACACCGATTTACCCGCACCGCGACTGCCTGATCCGGACCATTCCGACTGCCGCGGCGTGGCCTCGGTCCTGTCGCGCGTCGGCGACAAATGGAGCGTGTTCGTCATCATGAATCTGAGCGACGGGCCCAAGCGCTTCAATGAGCTGAAGCGGATGATCAACGGCATCTCGCAGCGGATGCTGACATTGACGCTGCGCGGCCTCGAGCGCGACGGCCTCGTCACGCGCACGATTTTCCCGACCATTCCGCCGCGCGTGGATTACGAGCTGACCGATCTCGGCCGCGGGCTGCAACAGCCGGTGAAGGAGCTCGGACAGTGGGCCATGGACCATCTGGCGCAGATCGAGGCGGCGCGGACGCGCTTCGACGCGCGCAACGAGCCCTAGATCAGCGACACCAGTCCGCCGCCGTGGCGTTCGAGCCGGCCGGCGAGCTCGAGCTCCAGCAGCACGGTGCGCACGATCGCCGGCGAGGCGCCGGACATGCGCACGAGATCGTCGATCGTCACGGGGGCAGGGCCGAGCAGGCCGGTGATCTGGTCGCGGTCGTGGCCTTGCGGATCGCTCTCGAACGGCTCGCTGTCGGGCTCGCTCATGGGGTGCATCAGCGGCCGCTCCATGATCGGCTGGACCGCGTTGACGATGTCGGCGGCTTCGGTGACGAGCGTGGCGCCCTGCTTGATCAGATCGTTGGTGCCGGCGGCGCGCGGATCGAGCGGCGAGCCCGGCACGGCGAACACCTCGCGGCCCTGTTCGGCCGCCATGCGCGCGGTGATCAGCGAGCCCGAGCGATGCGCGGCCTCCACCACGACCACGCCGAGCGAGGCGCCCGAGATCAGCCGGTTGCGGCGGGGAAAATCGCGGGCACGCGGCTCGTGGCCGAGCGGCATCTCGGAGATCGCCGCACCCGCGTGATCGAGGATCGATGCGAGGAGATCGCCATGCTCGGGCGGATAGATGCAGTCATGGCCGCCGGCGAGCACCGCGATCGTGCCGCTCTCGACGCTGGTGCGATGCGCCGCCTGGTCGACGCCGCGGGCTAGCCCTGAGATGATGACGAAGCCGGCTTCGCCGAGTTCGCGCGCGAGTTGGCCTGCGAACTTCAAGCCGGCGCCGGAGGCATTGCGCGACCCGACGATCGCGATCATCGGCCGCATCAGGGTCTTGGTGTCGCCGCGCACCGCGAGCAGCGGCGGCGCATCGTCGAGCGTTGCAAGCCGCGCCGGATAGCCGTCCTCGCCGGGCGCGAGCCAGGCGATGCCGAACTTGCGGCTCGCGGCGAGCTCGGCCCTGGCTTCATCCGCGCTGCAGATGCGCCCCGATCGCTGCGCACCGCCGCGGCGGGCGAGATCCGGCAGCCGCTCCAGCGCCGCGCGCGGGCTGCCGAAATGATCGACCAGCGAGCGGAAGGTGCGCGGGCCCACATTGTCGGAACGGATCAGCCGCAGGCGGTCGATCCGCTCAGCCTCGGTCAGCTCAATGCTTGGGTTGACGGCGTCCACGGCGTCTCCTTGTGGGCGCAGCATGGAACAACCTGAGGGCGTAGGGAAGGGGTGGACCCGGCCGCGACGCCCCAATAAACGGGTGGGACCAAGCGAATTGATGTTTGAGGCATTGGAATGCGTGTCACACCGGTCGAGATTTTCGCCGACACCACGAACGCGGCCGTGATGCGCCACCCGGGACGGCATTTTCCGGGCGTGCTGATTCAGGGCGACACCCTCCACTCACTCTGTTGCATGGCAGACGATGCCTGTTCGGCCCTCGACCGGTCGTCGGAAGCGTACGAGAATGCCAACGAGCTCAGAAACCGGCTTTGGTCGTACCTCAATCACTACAAGGCCGTCCTGGATGAGCACAGCCTGCCTCTGCCGTTCAGCGACCGAGGCACCTTTACCTAGGAAGACCCATGATCTCACTCGCCGATCTCCAGCGCCGCATCGAAGCCGGCGAGCTTTCGCCCGACGCCGCCATCGCCCAATCGCACGCGGCAATCGAGGCCAGGGAGAAGGACGTCCGCGCCTTCGTCCGTCATGACAAGGCCGCGAAGGCGCAAAGCTCAGGCCCGCTGCGGGGCATCGCGGTCGGGATCAAGGACATCATCGACACCGCCAACATGCCGACCGAGATGGGCTCGGAGATCTATCGCGGCTGGCAGCCGCGCTCGGATGCGCCCGTCGTGATGATGCTGAAGCGGGCGGGGGCGACTATCATCGGCAAGACCACCACGACCGCGTTCGCCTCGCGCGATCCGACCCCGACGCTCAACCCGCACAATCTCGGTCACACGCCGGGCGGTTCGTCCTCGGGCTCGGCGGCGGCCGTCGGCGCCGGCATGATCCCGCTGGCGCTGGGCACCCAGACCGGCGGTTCGGTGATCCGGCCGGCGGCGTATTGCGGCGCTGCCGCGATCAAGCCGTCGTTTCGGATGCTGCCGACGGTCGGCGTGAAGTGTTACTCGTGGGCGCTCGACACGGTCGGCCTGTTCGGCGCCCGCGCCGAGGATCTCGCGCGCGGATTGCTGGGGATCACCGGACGCGGCGAATTCTCCGGCATCGCTCCGGCGAAGGCGCCGCGCATCGGGGTGGTCCGGCAGGAATTCGCCGGCGCCGTCGAGCCGGCGGCGGAAGAGGGACTGCAAGCGGCGATTAGGGCGGCCGAACGTGCCGGCGCCAGCGTGCAGGCGATCGCCGCGCCGGAGTCGTTGGCGGAAGCCTGGCGCATCCACCCGATCATCCAGGATTTCGAGGCGCATCGCGCGCTCGCCTGGGAGTTCGACGAACATCACGACGAGATCGCACCGATGCTGCGCGCCAGCCTCGATGCGACGGTCGGGCTGACGCCGAAAGACTACGACGAGGCCCGCCGCATCGCGCGCCGTGGCCGCCGCGAGCTCGGTGAACTCTTCGAGAATTTCGACGTGCTGCTGACCTATTCGGCGCCGGGCACGCCGCCGGCCAAGGAGCTCGCCTCGACCGGCGACCCCCGCTACAACCGGGTGTGGACGCTGATGGGCAACCCTTGCGTCAACGTGCCGGTGCTGAAATCCAATGGCCTGCCGATCGGCGTTCAGGTGATCGCGCGCTTCGGCAATGATCCGGTGGCGTTGTCGTCGGCGTGGTTCCTGGAGAACGCGCTGGCGAAATCAGGCTAGCACCGCTTCGGCGGCGGGCAGCGTGTGTCGGGCGTCCGCGCCTGACGCGCCTTGCCCGAGCCAGCGCTCGGCGGCTTCGCGGCCGCTCCGGTGCAGCGCGCGGATGAAGCCGCGGCCGAGATCGGTCGAGGAGCGCTGCGCGAGCCCGTCGACGGAGTCTTCGGCTGCGATCCTGGAGAGCCGCAGCGACGGCGCGGCCTGCGACTGCGCCCATGCGATCGCCGCAAGCTCGGCATTGAGCGCGGCGTTGGCGGCGATCTGGTCGAGCCGGCGGTCGATTGCCGCGAGCGTGATCGGCACGTAGCTGTCGCGGGCCGGCGTGACCTGGACCAGCAGGACGTCGGCGGTTGCAGATTCCTGCACCAGCTTCACCAGCGGCGGGTTGCCGCCGAAGCCGCCGTCCCAATAGGCCTCGCCGTCGATCTCGACGGCGCAGTGAACCAGCGGCGGGCAGGTCGAGGCCAGCGCGACATCGGCGGTGATGGCGTCGTTGCGGAAGATCTGCTGCTGGCCGTCGCGGATCCGCGTCGCCGCGATCAGGAGCCTTGGCGCGTTCGCCGCGCGCAGCGCCGAGAAATCGATGTCGCGCGACAGCGCCTGCCGCAGCGGATCGAGATCGAACGGATCGAACTGGCCGGAGCGCAGCGTCGGGCCGAACGCGACCGAGCTTCCCGCCGGTGAGAATCCGCCGACCAGCATCAACGAACGGAACGAGGCCTCGTGCATCAGGCGGACCCAGAACCGGTTCAGCCGGCCGCGGGCCGCCTCCCGGCCGCCCTCGGCAAGACCGCAGGCGAGCAGGAGCGCATTGATCGCGCCGGCGCTCGCGCCACTGATCGCGTCGATCTCGATGTCGGGCTGCTCCAGCAGCCGCTCCAGCACGCCCCAGGTGAACGCGGCAAAGGTGCCGCCGCCCTGGAGGGCGAGGGAAAGCTTTTTCGGCGGCCATGGTCGCGATGTCTGCCTGGTCGCAACGGGCGGAGCGACGGCCACCAATTCGACGCGGTGCGGCGGTGCCGCGACGGCGGCGGGCGGTGGAGGTGAGACGCGTGCAGGCTTTGCGGCGGGAGGCGGCGAGGGAGCGCCGGACCAGATGTCCGTTGCCGAAAGCAGCTGGCTTGCCGCGGTGCGTGCTGCACCTTGCGAACCAGAATCGATATCCGCGCCCATCTTCTCGCTCATTCTGAGCAACCGCGTAACGCCATTTCCGCTGTCAGGATGACAGGCGTGGAACCCGTTCGCTACAGCCTGCCGTGAGTCGGAGGAGAGTTGCGAACAGGATTTGGCATATAATGCGGAGATGGTGCGGCGGTATCCGTACTTTTTCCGGCTTCAGATTTTGGCTGACGCGAGCCGATATCCGCCTCGCTCGAGAACGCAACTCAAGCCTTCTCGCCGATCCGGCTTTCCTTGCCCGATTGCAGGCGCTTGATGTTCTCGCGATGCGCGTAGAACAGCAGCAGCGTCAGCACCGCGAACAGCGCCGATAGTGCGAGGTGGCCGAACCACCACAGGAACATCGGCGTGATGAAGGAGGCCACCAGCGCCGAGAGCGAGGAGTAGCGGGTGGTGAAGGCGGTCGCCAGCCAGAGCACGCAGAACACCACGGCGGCCGGCCAGAACAGTCCGAGCAGGATGCCGATATAGACCGCCACGCCCTTGCCGCCCCTAAACTTGAGCCAGACCGGGAAGAGATGGCCGAGGAAGGCGCCGAGCCCCGCCACCATCGCGGCATTGGGGCCGGCGATGTAGCCGCAGATCACCACGGCGACGGTGCCTTTGAGCGCGTCGAACAGCAGCGTGCCGGCGGCAAGGCTCTTGCGTCCGGTGCGCAGCACGTTGGTGGCGCCGATGCTGCCGGAGCCGATCGAGCGGATGTCCTGCGTGCCGGCAAGCTTGGTCAGGATCAGCCCGAACGGAATCGAGCCGAAGAGGTAGCCGATGACGAGCGCCACCGGCAGGAATGCTTCAAGCCCCACGGCCGCACCTCCGTGCTGAACTGCGACGCCACGCATGATTCCGCGCCTCAGACATGTTCATAGACCGTCCGTCCGCCGACAATGGTGCGCACCACGCGGCCTGTAAAGCGGGCCTCGTCGAACGGGGTGTTCTTGCAGGGCGATTTGAGGTCGGCCGGATCGACCACCCAGGGCGTGTCGGGGTCGATCACGATGACGTCGGCCGGCGCGCCCGTGCGCAGGGTTCCACCCGGCAGCCCGAGCAGCTCGGCCGGCCGGGTCGACATCGCCCGGATCAGCGTCTTCAGCTCCAGCTCGCCATTGTGCACCAGCCGCAGGCCGGCGGGCAGCATGGTCTCGAGTCCCACGGCGCCAGACGCGGCTTCCGCGAACGGCAGGCGCTTGACCTCGACGTCCTGCGGATTGTGATCGGACATGATGACGTCGAGGAGGCCGGAGGCGACGGCGGCGACCAGCGCGCGGCGGTCGTCCTCGGTGCGCAGCGGCGGCGACAGCTTCAGGAACGTCCGGTAGGGACCGATGTCGTTCTCGTTCAGCGCAAGGTGGTTGATCGAGACCGAGGCGCTGACGGCGAGCCCGTCGCCGCGGGCGCGCTTGAGCACGTCGAGCGAGTCGACACAGGACAGCGATGCCGCGTGATAGCGGCCGCCGGTCAGCGCGACGAGGCGCATGTCGCGCTCCAGCATCACGGCCTCGGCCGCGTTCGGGATGCCCATCAGGCCGAGCCGCGTGGCGAACTCGCCCTCGTTCATCACGCCTTCGCCGACCAGATGCGGATCCTCGGTGTAGTGCACGATCAGCGCGTCGAAATCGCGGGCGTAGGTCAGGGCCCGGCGCATCACCTGGGCGTTGGTGACGCTTTTGTCGCCGTCGCTGAAGGCGACCGCGCCGGCGGCCTTGAGCAGGCCGAACTCGGTCATCTCCTCGCCGCGCATGCCCTTGGTGAGCGCGGCCATCGGCTGGATGTTGACGATCGCGGTGTCGCGGGCCCTGCGCATCACGAAGTCCACGGTCGCAGAATTGTCGACGACGGGCAGGGTGTCGGGCTGGCAGATGATGGTGGTGATGCCGCCGGTCGCAGCCGCCTGGCTCGCTGACGCAAAGGTCTCGCGATGGCTGTAGCCGGGCTCGCCGACGAAGGCGCGCATGTCGATCAGGCCGGGCGCGACGATCTTGCCGGCGCAGTTGACGACGTCGGTGCCCTCGGGGACGCCGGCCGCTCCGATGCCGCGGCGGGTCTCGCGGATGGTGCCGTCGGCAATCAGGACGTCGCCGACGCCGTCGAAATCCCTGGAGGGATCGATGACGCGGGCGTTGGCGAGCAGGATCGGGCGGCGGTCGGTCAACATGGGCATCACGCGTTGGGCAGGTTACGGGCGAGCGCTTCCAGCACCGCCATGCGGACGGCGACGCCCATCTCCACCTGCTCGCGGATCAGGGACTGCGCGCCGTCGGCGACCGCCGTGTCGATCTCGACGCCGCGGTTCATCGGGCCGGGGTGCATCACGAGGGCGTCCGGCTTGGCATAGGCGAGTTTCTTCTGGTCGAGCCCGAAATAGTTGAAGTACTCGGAGGTCGACGGCACGAACGAGCCGTTCATGCGCTCGCGCTGGAGCCGCAGCATCATGACGATGTCGGCGCCGTTGAGACCCTCGCGCATGTCGCGAGCGACCTCGACGCCCATCCGCTCGATGCCGGGCGGCAGCAGCGTGGAGGGGCCGACGACGCGGACGCGGGCGCCCATGGTGTTGAGCAGGATGATGTTGGAGCGGGCGACGCGCGAATGCAGCACGTCGCCGCAGATCGCCACCACGAGGCCCTCGATCCGGTTCTTGTTGCGGCGGATGGTGAGGGCGTCCAGCAGCGCCTGGGTCGGGTGCTCGTGGGCGCCGTCGCCGGCATTGATCACGGAACCGTCAACCTTGCGCGCCAGCAGTTCCACCGCGCCGGAGGCGTGATGGCGCATCACCAGGATGTCCGGGTGCATGGCGTTGAGCGTCATCGCGGTGTCGATCAGCGTCTCGCCCTTCTTGATGGACGAGGACGCCACCGACATGTTCATGACGTCCGCGCCGAGCCGCTTTCCCGCGAGCTCGAACGAGGATTGGGTCCGGGTGGAGGCCTCGAAGAAGAGGTTCACCTGCGTCCGTCCACGCAGGACGGTGCGCTTCTTGTCAACCTGGCGGTTGAGCTCGACATATTCTTCGGACAGGTCGAGGAGGCCGGTGATGTCGGCCGCGGAAAGGCCCTCGATGCCCAGCAAATGCCGGTGGCCGAGGACGAAGGTCGATTTCGATGTCATTAAAGCGAGAGCTATAGGCGCGGATGGCGGGGGGAGCAAGGGCCAATGCCTGGGTGGGGAGTTATCCCCTGATCTGTCGCCCACTCGGTCATTCCGGGATGGCGCGCAAGCGCCAGACCCGGAATCTCGAGATTCCGGGTTCAATGCTGCGCATCGCCCCGGAATGACGCCGAAGGACGTGGAAGCATAGTGAAAACAATTCTTGCAGCTTTTATATCAATCGTCGCGATCTCATCCGCCCACGCCCAGTCGCTTCCCGGCGGCTTCGTCTATCTCCGCGACATCGATCCCGGCATCATCCAGGACATCCGCTACGCCACCTCGAACAATTTCGTCGGCCGTCCGCTCGCCGGCTACGGCGCCGGGGAATGCGTGGTGAAGCGTGAGGTCGGGCTGCGGCTGAAGGCGGTTCAAACGGAGCTGGCGGCGCAGAACCTGTCGCTGAAGATGTTCGACTGTTACCGGCCGGCGCGGGCCTCGCTCGACATGGTGAAGTGGTCGCAGAATGGCCACGAGACCGCCGCCGAGCGGCGCTACAATCCGAAAATCCCGAAGACCGAGCTGTTTCGTCTCGGCTACATCGCGAGCCGTTCGCAGCATTCCACCGGTGCAGCGCTCGACCTCACGCTGGTCGATCTCAAGGCCGACAATTCCGGCAAATACGACCCGTCGAAAACCTATGCCGATTGCACGGCGCCGGTCGAGACGCGAGCGCCGGAAGGCAGCGTCGACATGGGGACCGGTTATGACTGCACCGACACCAAGGGCCATACCGCGGCACCGTCGATCGGTGCGGAGCAACGCGCCTGGCGCAAGCGGCTGGTGGCTGCGATGGCGAGGCAAGGCTTTGTGAACTATTCGAAGGAGTGGTGGCATTTTTCCCTGCCGGGGACAGGCGGGGAGGCCTATGATTTCCCTATTCAGCCGCGGCGGAACTGATTCCGCGCCGAGGACGAGAAGATGACCCAGCCCGTATTTGCGACCCACGAGGTCTTCAACCAGTCGCCGCCGTTCGAGGACGTCGATCTGTTCGCGGTCGACCGTCCCCTGGTCGCGGCGGTGAAGGCCAATGGCGGCGCGGCGGCGGAGCGGGAGCTGTCGGAGTTCGGTAGGCATTGGGGCTCGGCCGCGATGGCCGATCGCGGGCGCGTGGCCAACGAGAACACGCCGAAGCTGCGGACCTTCGACGCAAAAGGCAACCGGCGCGACCAGGTCGAATTTCACCCTGCCTATCATGAGCTGATGGCGCACAGCGCGCATGCCGGCGTGCACAATTCGACCTGGACTGCGGAAGGCAAGCCCGCAGGCGATGCCGCCGAAGTCATTCGCGCGGCAAAGTTCTACATGGCCTCGCAAGTGGAGACCGGCCATCTCTGCCCGATCACGATGACGCGCGCCTCCGTCGCGGCGCTGGCGACGCAGCCCGATCTTTTGGCGCGCGTGATGCCGGTGCTGTCGACGAAGAGCTACGATCCCGCCTTTGTGCCGTGGTGGGAGAAGCGCGGCATGACGCTCGGCATGGGCATGACCGAGAAGCAGGGCGGCACCGACGTCCGCGCCAACATGACGCGCGCGGTGCGCGACGGCGATGCCTATCGCATTACCGGGCACAAATGGTTCATGTCGGCGCCGATGTGCGATGCGTTCCTGGTGCTGGCGCAGGCCGAGAGCGGGCTGACCTGTTTCTTCATGCCGCGCTTCGCGCCCGATGGATCGGTGAATCCGATCCAGTTCCAGCGGTTGAAGGACAAGCTCGGCAATCGTTCCAATGCCTCCTCCGAGGTCGAATTCACAGGCGCCTATGCGCAGGCGGTCGGCGAAGAGGGCAAGGGCATCCGCACCATCATCCAGATGGTGCAGCTGACGCGGCAGGATTGCGCGATCGCCTCCGTCGGCCTGATGCGCTCGGGGCTCGCGCATGCGCTGCATCACGCCCGTCACCGCAGCGTGTTCCAGAAGCATCTGGCGGATCAGCCGCTGATGCAGGCCGTGCTCTCGGACATGGCGCTGCATGTCGAGGCGAGCACGGCCCTGGTGATGCGGCTCTGCCGCGCCTTCGACCGCACGCCGCATGAAGCGGCGGATGCCGCCTATATGCGGCTGCTCACGCCCGCGATCAAATACTGGACCTGCAAGAGCGCACCGGCATTCCTTTACGAGGCGATGGAGTGCCTCGGCGGCAACGGCTATGTCGAGGACGGCATTTTGGCGCGCCACTACCGGGAGTCGCCGGTGAACGCGATCTGGGAAGGGTCCGGCAACGTGATGTGCCTCGACGTGCTGCGCGCATTGTCGCGTGAGCCGGAGGCAGCAATGGCCGTGCTGCAATCCCTTGTCGCCGAGACCAAGGGCCTGCCTGGAGCGGGCGAGGCGGCCGCGTTCATCGGCAAGACGTTTCGGCGCGCCGATGGCGAACGCGTCGCGCGCCTCGCGGTCGAGAAGCTGGCGCTGCTGGCCGCGGCGGCCGCTCTCAATGGGGTCTCGCCGCGCCAGGCCGAGTTGTTTGCCGCCACGCGCCTCGCCGCGACCCACGCCAGCATGTATGGCGCGGTCGAGCTGGGGAGCGGCGACGTACGCGCGCTGCTCGAGCGGGCGCTGCCGTGATTATTGACGCCGTCATTCCGGGGCGTCCGAAGGACGAACTATGGTGCGCAAGGGCGCACCCCAGTTCGATGCTACGCATCGCCCCGGAATGAGGGTCATGTCCCAACGAAGGCCTTCTGATGGACTCCCTCAATCCCGATCATCCGCCGCTCGTCATGACGCCCGCGCCGCCGCGCGTCTGGAAGTTCTGGGGCACAGCGCTGTGGGGCCTCTTCATCTTCGCCGCGATGTTCGTCGGGCAGATCGGTGCCATCGTTCTGCTGGTGGTGTTGCGGGGCCTTCCGATCGACATGGCCTCGTTGCAGTCGATCGGTCACGAGCCCCAGGCACTGGGGCTGTCGGTGATCATGGGGTTGCCAACGACGCTCGCCGCGGTGTGGCTCGCCATCCGCATCAAGAAGGCGTCCTTCGTCGACTACCTCGCGCTCTATTGGCCGTCCTGGAAGCAGCTGCTGTTCGGCGCGGTCGGCCTCGTCGTGATCGTGCTGGCCTGGGAAGTGGTGTCGCGATCGCTCGGCCGCGAGGCGACGCCGGGCTTCATGACCGACCTGTTGAAATCCGGCCGCGACAAGGGCGCCGCGCTCCTGCTGCTGGTGGCCTTCAGCGTGGCCGCGCCGATGTCGGAAGAAGTTCTGGCGCGCGGATTCCTCTTCCGCGGCTGGTCGGCGAGCTTCCTGCGCGTACCAGGCGCGATCCTGCTGTCGTCGCTGGTGTGGACGGTGGTCCACCTGCAATACGACATGTACTTCCTCGCCGAAGTCTTCACCATCGGCCTGTGGTTCGGCTACATGCGCTACCGCGCGAACTCGCTATGGCTCACGATCATCCTGCACGCGCTGAACAACATGACGGCGGTGGTGCTGACGATGTGGCTGGGGAGTTAGAGCCTCATACTCCGTCATTGCGAGCGCAGCGAAGCAATCCAGACTGTCTCTGCGGTGACAGTCTGGATTGCTTCGTCGCTTCGCTCCTCGCAATGACGAGGTGAGGGAGGTGCGCTCCAATGAGGAGCCTCACGCCACCAGCGCGATCGCGATCGGCATGGTGATCGCCGCCAGAATGGTCTGCAGCGTGATGATCTGCGCCAGCAGCGGCGCGTCGCCGCCCATCTGGCGGGCGAGCACATAGGCACTGGGTGAGGTCGGCACCGCCGCGCAGATGGCGACGATCGCAAGGCTGTTGCCGGTCAGCCCGAACCAGGCGGCAAGAACCAGCGCGAGCACGGGCATTAGGACCAGCTTGAAGGCCACGCCGATGGTGGCGCTCACGCTCGGGCGGAACAGGCCCTTGAGTTGCAGGCCGGCGCCGGTGACGAGCAGGCCGATGGCGAGCGAGGAGCGGCCGAGCGCGTCCGCAACCTCGTGCCAGATCCTCGGCAGCGGCAGGTGGACGATGTTGATCGCGAGCCCGATGACGCAGGCCCAGATCAGCGGGTTGCGGATCACCGTCATGACGATGGCGCGCACCGACTGCCTTTCGGGCGAGGCATAGTGCGCGAGCACGGCGACGCTGAACACGTTGACCAGCGGGATGATCGCGACCATCGCGACAGAGGCCAGCGCCAGCCCGACATCGCCGTACAGATTGGCCGAGACCGACAACGCTACATAAGTCTGCCAGCGCGTCGCACCCTGGAAGATCGAGGTGAAGGCGGGGCCGTCGATGTCGAGCCGCGACAGGGCCGGGCGGAGCGCGAGGCAGAGCAGGGACATTGCCAGCGCCGACAGCAGCAGCGCGCCGCCGACGCCGGCGACCGGCACTTTGGTCAGGTCCGCCCTCACCAGCGTCTGGATCAGCAGCATCGGGAACAGGACGAAATAGGTCAGCCGCTCCAGCCCGTGCCATTGCGTGTCCAGCCGCATCAGGCTGTGCCGGAGCACCACGCCGAGCACGATGAGGATGAAGACCGGCAGCAGCGCCGCGATCACGACGAGCATGGGGTCAGCCGGTGCGCAAGTTTGCGAGGCGGTCGAGCGCCCCTTGCAGGATGAAGATCGCGGCGTGCTCGTCGATCACCTCGGCGCGCTTGGCGCGGCTGACATCCATGCCGATCAGCTCGCGCTCGACGGCAGCGGTCGAGAGGCGCTCGTCCCAGAGGCCGATCGGAAGCGCGGTCAGGCCGGCGAGATTGCGGGCAAAGGCGCGGGTGGATTGCGCACGAGGGCCCTCGCTGCCGTCCATGTTGATGGGCAGGCCGAGCACGAAGCCGGCCGCCTTGCGCTCGGCCGCGATCGCGAGCAGCCGGGCGGCGTCGTGCTTGAACTGCTTGCGCTGGATGGTCTCGACGCCGGTCGCCAGCCGGCGGTCCGGGTCGGACACGGCAACGCCGATGGTCTTGGTGCCCAAGTCAAGCCCGACCAGCGCGCCGCGTGGGGGCCAGTGGGTTGCAGCATCGACGAGGGGCAGGATAAGAGCCGGCATGGATCTAGCGCATATCACGCGTCGCGCTGCGGAGTGAACCGGAACAATGGATGCACTGACACTATTCGGCCTGTTTGCCGTCACCGCGATGCTGGTCTGCTATGCAATGGAGGACCGCAGCCACTGGTTCGTGCTGCTGTTCGCGGCCTCATGCGCGCTCGGGTCGGCCTACGGCTTCCTGCAGGGCGCCTGGCCGTTCGGCGTCGTCGAGGCGATCTGGGCCGTGGTTGCATTGCGGCGGTGGCATCTCAGGCCGCAGGGATAGGCCGGGCGAGGGGCCTGCCGCGCAGGGAGGCGGCGCCTCGCCCGGGTCCTGAGATCGCGATTAGCGGATTGCGATCGGGTTGATCATCGCCTGCACGCCGCCGGTCCAGCGCGGCTGCCCAAGCACGAACAGGAACTCATAGCCCTTGTCCTTTGCGAGCGCGGCGGTGTCCATGTTCTCGAGGATGTAGGTCCCGTTCATCGCGAGCAGGATCTGGTGCACCTCGAACACGTTCTTGGACTCGAACGGCAGCACTTCAAGCGCCCAGGTGTCGGCACCAACAGCGACGACGCCCTTGCCGGTGAGGTACTTCGCGCCCTCGACGCCGAGGCCGGGCTCGCCGGCCGAGTAGCGCTTGTCGTCCTTGCCGATCAGGCTCAGCCAGCCGGTGTGGAAGATGACGACGTCGCCCTGGCGGATTTCGACGTTCTGCGCCTTGGCGGCTTCCTCGATCTCCTTGACGTTGAAGGCGGTGCCTTCCTTGACGATGTCGGTCTTGAAATAGGCGGCCATGTCGAGCAGCACGCCGCGGGTGACCATCGGTGGCACCTTCTCGATGCCGAGCTTCTTCAGCCCGTTGGGATCGGCGAAATCGGCGAGCTTGTTGCCGTTGTAATAGACGTGCTCGACGCCGAGATGGCCGAGGCCGTCGAGCTGGCTGCCGATGCCGACCCAGGTGTCGAGGATGTCGTCGTTATAGGTGGCCTTGTTGGGGCCGAGACCAGGGATGCCGGCTTGTCCGGGCTGCACGATCGTGAGCTTGAACTGACGCGGCGGATAGGCAGGCGTCTGCGGCGTGACGGGAATGCCGAGGGCGTAGGTCTTGCCGGTCTTCACCAGGGAGGCGGCCTTCACCACGAGCTCCGGTGTCATGTAGTTGGCGGCGCCGATCTCGTCGTTCGGGCCCCATTTCGATTTGGTCCAGTCCTGAGCGCTTGCAGTTCCTGACATCGCCGACAACGCGGCGACGCAGCACAACACGAGCGTATTGCGCATCGATAGTCCTCCCGATGTTTTTTGCCGATGTTTTGGCTTCGTTATGGTTCGCGCTGGCTAGTCGCGCATCCTAACGTAGAAAACTCGCGCGCTTCAAAACTTTTCGACGCGCGATGATGCGACGGCTGAACGCAGCATCGGCCGCGCGCAACGCACCTGGATTCAAGTACGACAGATTTGTGACAGTGAATTTCGCCGCGTGGAACGTTCGCTCTGCGTCAGGCCGCGATAACGTCGTCGTCCTTCTTCAGGCAGGCGACGAAGCCTTGAAGCGCGCTGTATTGATGTCCCGCGCTGCGCTGGATGAAGAGAGTCTCGGCACGCGCGTGGGAGGTGCCGAGCGCGTGCACCGACACGCTGCCGTTCATCGCGCTACGTTCGACCACCGCGCGCGGCAACAGCGTCACGCCCATGTCGGCGGCGACGCAGCCGATCATGCCGTCAAGCGTGCCGAGCTCGAAGCGCGCCGCCGACGGCCAGCCGAACTCGACGAAGATCTGTTCGAGCCGTTGGCGATAGGTGCAGCCGGTGCGGAACACCAGCGCGGTCGGGCCGGATTCCGGCGTGCCGGCGCGCAGCTCGGCGAGCGAGCTCCAGCGTCGCGCGCTGACGAGCACCATCTCTTCGCGGAAGGCGTTGGTCGCGGTGAGATCGGCATGTGCGATGGGACCTGCGACGAAGGCGCCGTCGAGCGTGCCGTCGAGCACGCTTGCGACGAGGTCGGCCGTGGTCGCGGTGCGGAGCGAGAGGCGCACGGCCGGGAAGCGGCGGTGGAAATCGGCGAGCAGCGGCGGCAACCGCACGGCTGCGGTGGTCTCCATCGAGCCGATCGCGAGCGGCCCCTTCGGCTCGCCGTCGTCGCGTGCGGCGAGCACGGCCTCGCGCGACAGCGCGGCCATCCGTTGCGCGTAAGGCAAGAGACGTTTGCCGGCACCGGTCAGCGTCATTCCGCGGCTGTGACGCTCGAACAGCGGCGTGCCGATCTCGGCCTCCAGCGCTTTGACGCGCTGGGTGACGTTCGATTGCACCGTGTTGAGCTCTTCGGCGGCGCGGGTGATGCCGCCGGTGCGGGCGACTGCGGCAAAGGTCTGGATGTCGCTGAGTTCCATGGCGTCGTTTCGCTTTTGAGATGGCAGCGTTCGCAACAATTCATTTTTCGAGAATGCTAGTCGCGCCTAGTCTCGCTGTCCAGACCGGGGAGGGACCATGCCGCTTGCGACATCGCTGACCACGCTGCTCGGGATCAGGCATCCCATCCTGCTGGCGCCCATGGATGTCATCGCCGGCAGCCGTCTGGTCACGGCTGTGAGCCGCGCCGGCGGCTTCGGCATTCTCGGCGGCGGCTATGGCGAGCGGGCGTGGCTGGAGCAGGAGGCCGCCAAGCTCGCGGGCCTCTCCGTGCCGTTCGGCATCGGTTTCATCACCTGGAGTCTGGCCAAACGGCCCGATCTGCTCGACGTCGCGCTTGCCGCAAAACCATCCGCGATCATGTTGTCGTTCGGCGATCCCGCGCCGTTCGCAGCGAAGATCAGGTCGGCCGGTGCCCGGCTGATCTGCCAGGTACAGGACGAGGTCATGGCGCGGCAGGCGCTCGATGCCGGCGCCGATGTCCTGATCGCGCAGGGGACGGAGGCAGGCGGCCACGGCGCCTCGCGCACCACCGTCGATCTCGTGCCTGCCATCGTCGATCTCGCCGCGGGCCGTGTGCCTGTCGTCGCGGCCGGCGGCATCGCCGATGGGCGCGGGCTCGCCGCCATGATGATGCTGGGCGCAAGCGGCGTGCTGCTCGGCACGCGCTTCTATGCCAGCCAGGAGGCCGACGGCGCGGAGGAGGCCAAGCGGCGCATCTGCGCGGCGAACAGCGGCTCGACCGTGCGCGGCATCATCTTCGATCTCTCCCGCAACAATGTCTGGCCGGCGCCGTTCACGGGACGGTGCCTGGTCAACGACCATGCCCGGCGCTGGATCGGCCGCGAGGTCGAGCTGATGCAGAATGTTGCCGCAGTCGCTGCGGACTATGTCGCCGCGAAAGAAACCGGCAATTTCGATATTGCCGCGGTGATTGCGGGCGAGGCGGTCGGGTTGATTCATGATATCGCACCGGCGGCCGAGATCGTCGAGCGGATTGCGCTTGAGGCGGAGCAGTTGCTGGAAGGACGGCGGAATTCGGTCGTCGCGGCGTAGAATTCTTACCCTCCCCTGGAGGGGGAGGGTCGCTGCGCATGTAGCGAAGCGAAATGCGAAGCGGGGTGGGGTGATCTCTCCACACGAGTAGTTTCTCCGCGGAGAGACCGTCACCCCACCCCGCTCGCGCTTCGCGCGATCGACCCTCCCCCTCCAGGGGAGGGTGAAGAAAAATGAGAGAGAGCAACCATGTGGCCTGACCGTCGACTGATCGATCTCTTCAAGACCGAATTCCCGATCGTGCTGGCGCCGATGGCCGGCGTGATGGATGCGGAGCTGGTGATCGCCGTGGCGGAGGGCGGCGGGCTCGGCTCGCTGCCGAGCGCGATGCTGTCGCCGGAGAAGGCGCGCGAACAGGTCAACATCATCCGCCAGCGCGTGAAGGCGCCGCTTAACATGAACTTCTTCTGCCACACGCCGGTCGATCTCACGGCGGAGGCCGAGGCGCGCTGGAAGCAGCGGCTCACGGGCTATTACACAGAGCATGGTCTCGATCCGGCGGCGCCGATCGCGGCGGCGAACCGTGCGCCGTTCGATGCGGCCTTCTGCGAGGTGGTCGAGGAGCTGAAGCCGGAGGTGGTCAGCTTTCACTTCGGCCTGCCGGAGCAGGCGCTGCTCAAGCGCGTGAAGGCGGCAGGCTGCCGCGTCATCTCGTCGGCGACCACGGTGAAGGAAGCAGTCTGGCTCGAGCAGCACGGCGTCGACGCGGTGATCGCGCAAGGCGCCGAGGCGGGCGGTCATCGCGGCATGTTCCTGACCGACAAGATCGCCGAGCAGCCCGGCACGTTCGCGCTGGTGCCGCAGGTGGCCGATGCCGTGAAGGTGCCGGTGATTGCGGCCGGCGGTATCGCCGACGGGCGCGGCATTGCCGCGGCCTTCGCGCTCGGTGCCTCCGGCGTGCAGATCGGCAGCGCGTACTTGCGCTGCCCGGAATCCAAGGTCAGCGCGGGCGGCCGCAAGGCGCTCGCCGAGGCGCGGGACGACTCCACCGTCATCACCAACGTCATGACCGGCCGGCCGGCGCGCGGGGTGCAGAACCGGCTGATGCGCGAGGCCGGCCCGGTCTCGCCGGACGCGCCGCCGTTCCCTCATGCCGCGACCGCGCTGGGGCCGCTGAAGGCCGCGGCCGAAAAGCAGGGCAGGGTGGATTTCACCAATCTCTGGGCCGGGCAGGCCGTGGCCCTTGGCCGCGAGGTCCCTGCGGCCGAATTGACCCGGGATTTGGCCAAATTGGCGCTGGCGCGCCTGAAAGCGTTGGCTGGATAGGCCCCTGGCGCCGGTTGCGGCGCAAAAGCGGCCTCTGCTATACGGCACATAGGTTTTGCCGTGAGAGGCCTTATATAATGTCCGTCGACGCCGCTACCGTCCGCCGCATCGCGCATCTCGCGCGCATCGCGGTTTCCGAGGGCGAGGTTCCGCATCTGCAGGGCGAGCTCAACGCCATGCTCGCCTTTGTCGAGCAGCTCTCGGAGGTCAATGTCGAGGGCGTGGAGCCGATGACCTCGGTGACCCCGATGCAGATGAAGAAGCGGCAGGACGTGGTCAACGACGGCGAGATCGCCGACGATATCGTTGCCAACGCGCCGGCGACCGAAGGTCACTTCTTTCTCGTGCCGAAGGTCGTAGAGTAACTTGCATAGCGTTTTCGAGCGAAGTGGAAGCCGGTTCGCGTCAAGAAAACGCGTCAAACTAAAAGAGTCTTAGGACGTGGTCCGATGTGTCTGCTTTGCGACGATGAGAAGGCCTATCAGGCCTACATGAATTACCTCGACAAGATGGAGCGGCAGGGCAAGGCCGCCGATCCCAATGTCGCCGTCAATGCCGTGCTCGACGAGCTCGAGGCCGCCGCGAATGCAGCCGCCAAGAAAGACGACCCGGCCAACGACAAGACCCTGTCTCCCTTCTTCTGCAGCCCGATCAATAAATGACCGATTTGACATCGCTGACGCTGGCCGAGGCCCGCAAGGGTCTCGCCGACAAGACTTTCACGTCGCTCGAACTGACCGACGCGCATCTGAGCGCGATCGAGAAAGCGCGCGTGCTCAATGCCTTCGTGATGGAGACGCCGGATCGCGCGCGCGACATGGCGAAGGCCATCGACGAGAAGATCGCCAAAGGTGAGGGCGGCCCGCTCGCCGGCATCCCGCTCGGCATCAAGGACCTGTTCGCGACCAAGGGCGTGCGCACCACCGCGTGCTCGAAGATCCTCGGCAATTTCGTGCCGACCTACGAGTCCACCGTGACCTCGCAGCTCTGGCGCGACGGCGCGGTGATGCTCGGCAAGCTCAACAATGACGAGTTCGCGATGGGCTCGGCCAACGAGACTTCGTGCTTCGGTCCCGTCGGCAATCCCTGGCGGCGCGAGGGAAGCAACACGACGCTGGTGCCGGGCGGCTCGTCCGGCGGCTCGGCCTCGGCCGTGGCCGCGCTGCTGTGCATGGGCGCGACCGCGACCGATACCGGCGGCTCGATCCGCCAGCCGGCGGCGTTCACCGCGACCGTCGGCATCAAGCCGACCTATGGCCGCTGCTCGCGCTGGGGCATCGTCGCCTTTGCCTCCTCGCTCGACCAGGCCGGTCCGATCGCGCGCAGCGTGCGCGATAGCGCGATGCTGCTGCGCTCGATGGCCGGTCATGATCCCAAGGACACGACGTCGGTCGATATCGCCGTGCCGGATTACGAGGCTGCGATCGGCAAGTCCGTGAAGGGCATGAAGATCGGCATCCCCAAGGAGTATCGTCTCGACGGCATGCCGGCCGAGATCGAGAAGCTGTGGAGCGAGGGCGCGGCCTGGCTGAAGGCCGCCGGCGCCGAGCTCGTCGAGGTGTCGCTGCCGCATACGAAGTACGCGCTGCCGGCCTATTACATCGTGGCGCCGGCGGAGGCGTCGTCCAACCTGGCGCGCTATGACGGCGTCCGCTACGGCCTGCGCGAGCAGGGCAAGACCATCATCGAGCAGTACGAGAACACCCGCGCCGAAGGGTTTGGTGCGGAGGTGCGCCGCCGCGTCATGATCGGCACCTATGTGCTCTCCGCCGGCTATTACGACGCCTACTATCTGCGCGCCCAGAAGGTGCGCACGCTGATCAAGAAGGACTTCGAGGACTGCTTCGCCAAGGGGGTCGACGCGATCCTCACCCCGGCGACGCCGTCGGCGGCCTTCGGCATTGGCGAGAAGGGCGGCGCCGATCCGGTCGAGATGTATCTCAACGACATCTTCACGGTGACCGTGAACATGGCGGGCCTGCCCGGCATCGCCGTGCCCGCCGGCAAGGACGCTCAGGGCCTGCCGCTCGGCCTGCAACTGATCGGACGTCCGTTCGAGGAGGAGACGCTGTTCTCGCTCGGCGAGGTGATCGAGCAGGCGGCCGGCCGCTTCACGCCCGCGAGGTGGTGGTGAATGTCGCAGGCTTCATCGCGAGCCTCGACGGCGCGGCGCCCGCGCCGGAGCTGAACGCGCCGCTCGCCGGTCTCTGGTGGGCCGCCAAGGGCGACTGGGACCAGGCGCACAAGATCGTTCAGGACGACAACAGCCGCGACGCGGCCTGGGTGCACGCCTATCTGCACCGCGTCGAAGGCGATCTCGGCAACGCCGGCTACTGGTACCGCCAGGCGGGCCAGGTCGCGGCAAAGGATTCATTGGACGCGGAGTGGCAGCGGATCGCCGCCAAGCTGCTCGAAGCTGGACGCACCTGAGCCTTCACAGGCGCGTGTTGGGCACTACACCTGCGCGCCAGGCCGCGACATTGAGGTGGTCCGGCGCCGCCTTGCGCAGACGCGACGAGACCGCGACCTTTTGACCCGCGCGTGCCTGCTGCAGAACACGGCGACGTTCGATCTCGGTGGCGACCAGCGGCTGCTTTGCCAGCCAGTCGAGATCGACGGACGACGGTGCAAAGCACGAAGAGAATGACGCGAGCTGTTCGAGCCGTTCGAGCGCTGCAGCCACGAACCAGCCGACGACGTCGGTCCCGGGCGCAACCTGGTCGAACCTTGGACTTGCCGGCCAGAATGGCTCGAGGATGCGGCCTTTGCCGCCCTTGAGCACCTCCGCCGCGAACCGCAATGCGTTGACGGCCATGGTGCGGTTGCCGACGTCGGAGGCGATACGGGCAAGCGTCGAAAGGCGCGACAGTGAAGGCTGTCGCTGACAGAGCGCGCCGAGCGTGTCGCACGCGAATTTCAGCGCCGCGTAACGCTGAGGCCAGGCGTGCTCCTGGGAGCGCCAGATCGCATAGCCGGCAAGGGCGTCCCGATAGACCGGGTCTTGAGCCACGGCGCCGCCGGGCAGCGCGTTGAAAATCGACGCGTAGGGTTGCGCCCTGAATTGCGCGAGCGCCCAGTCCCGCGTGGTATCGTCGGGCTCCCATTCCGGGACGGCTTCGATCAGGAAACCCTCGGCTGCGAGCGCCGCGGCGCGGTCGGGTTTGGCTGCGAACAGGTTGAGCTCGTAGGGATCGAGCGGCTCGCCGATCTTGACCGGCACCAGAACGGGGGCTCCGGCGAGGAGCCGGTAGATACCGAAGCCCAGACCAGCAAAAGCGGCCGGCAAGCCGTCATTCTGCTTCTCGCCGGCTTTGATCTCGAACATCACCAAGGGAGAGTGCCCAGAGAAGAATGCCTGCGCGCCGGCCAGGATACGCTCTTCCTCTCCTTCCGCGTCGATCTTGACGAAGTCGATGGTGCCCCAGCTCCTCGACGTCTGTTCCGCGTCGAGCGAGGTGATCTGCACTTTTTCGGTGGGACCGCTGCCTTGCAGGGAGTTGAGCTCGCTGGAGTTGCCCAGCACCAGCTGGCCCTCGCGCTCACCGTCGGACAGTGCGGCGGCGATGATGTGCAGGTTGGCGGTCTTGTTCCTGGCTTTGCTCAGCGCGAGCAGGCGGCGCGGCTCGCTGGCCGGTTCGTAGGCAAATACCTGGCCATGAGGCGCGAGCACCCGTGCCATCGGCAGGCTGTAGACGCCGAGATTGGCGCCGACGTCGAGCGCAGTCATCCCCGGCTTCAGCCAGCTCGCGAGAAATGCCGTCTCCTTTTCGAACCATGCTTCCTGTTCGAGGATGACGTAGGTGGTGATCGCATCGAGCGAGGCCGGCACCACGATATGCGTCCCGTCAGTCATCCGGAGCGACAGCTCGCCCATCATGGCCCTCGCGTTTCGGTCCTTTTGCGGCTGTCATGACACGGATTGCGGGCGGTTTCACGCCCAATTCGGCCGATCGGGGGGCAGGAGGCCCAGGTTGCATCGCTTTCCGCGTCGGCCTAATGAGTTGGTCGTGGCAGCTCCCGCCCGGCCGGGGGCCGACCCGTATCCTCCAGCACAGAACGATATCTTCGCCATGAACGCTGACGCGACACCCCACAAGCTTCTCAAGGGCTCAACCGGCGATTGGGAGATGGTCATCGGCATGGAGATCCATGCCCAGGTGACGTCGAACTCAAAGCTGTTCTCGGGCGCCTCCACCACGTTCGGCGGCGAGCCGAACAGCCACGTGTCGCTGGTTGACGCCGCGATGCCGGGCATGCTGCCCGTCATCAACGAGGAATGCGTCAGGCAAGCTGTCCGGACCGGGCTCGGTCTCAACGCTCAGATCAATCTGCGCTCGGTGTTCGACCGCAAGAACTATTTCTATCCGGACTCGCCGCAGGGCTACCAGATCAGCCAGTACAAGTCGCCGATCGTCGGCGAGGGCGAAGTCGTCGTCGAGCTGGACGGTGGCAAGACGGCCACCATCGGCATCGAGCGGCTGCATCTGGAGCAGGATGCCGGCAAGTTGCTGCATGACCAGTCGCCGTCCATGTCCTTTGTCGATCTCAACCGCTGCGGCGTGGCGCTGATGGAGATCGTCTCCAAGCCCGACATCCGCGACGCCGAGCAGGCCAAGGCCTATGTGACCAAGCTGCGCTCGATCCTGCGCTATCTCGGCACCTGCGACGGCGACATGGAGAAGGGAAGCCTGCGCGCCGACGTCAATGTGTCCGTGCGCAAGCCGGGAGCGCCGCTCGGCACCCGCTGCGAGATCAAGAATATGAACTCGATCACCTTCATCGGCCAGGCGATCGAGTTTGAGGCGCGCCGGCAGATCGAGATCCTCGAGGACGGCGGCGCCATCGACCAGGAAACGCGGCTCTACGACCCCAACAAGGGCGAGACGCGCTCGATGCGGTCGAAGGAAGAGGCGCACGACTATCGCTACTTCCCCGATCCCGACCTGTTGCCGCTGGAGTTCAGCCAGGCGTTCGTCGACGAACTGAAGGCCGAGCTGCCCGAGCTGCCGGACCAGAAGAAGACGCGCTTCGTCGCCGATTTCGGCCTGTCGGCCTATGATGCAAGCGTGCTGGTCGCCGAGCGCGAAAGCGCTGTGTTCTACGAGACGGTGCTCGACAAGCTCGCCAACCGCGCGCGCGACGGCAAGATGGCTGCGAACTGGGTGATCAACGAGCTGTTCGGCCGTCTCAACAAGGAAGGCCGGGATATTACGGACTCTCCGGTCAACGCCGAACAGCTTGCGGCGATCGTCGATCTGATCGGCGAGGGCACGATCTCGGGCAAGATCGCCAAGGATCTGTTCGAGATCGTCTGGCAGGAAGGTGGCGACCCGCGCGCGCTGGTCGAAAGCCGCGGCATGAAGCAGGTCACCGACCTCTCGGCGATCGAGAAGGTGGTCGACGACATCATCGCGGCCAATCCCGACAAGGCCGCGCAGGTCAAGGACAAGCCGCAGTCGCTCGGCTGGTTCGTTGGTCAGGTAATGAAGGCGTCCGGCGGCAAAGCCAATCCGCAGAGCGTCAACGACCTGCTCAAGTCCAAGCTCGGCGTCTAGCCTCACGCGCTCGAACGAGGTGACGGACGCGCTCCGTCACCTCGCTTGGTGTTTGCGATGCGACGCTCGCGCGTCATCGACCGCGAACATCATCCCGTTCAAGCGCGATGTTGCGACCGAATCGCAGCCCGCTCGATTCGCGCAAAACGGCGACTTGCACACGCTCTGACGAGCGTCTCCGCCGTTAAGCATGAAAATAATTTCGTTGCCAAAATTCGCGACTCAGAGTCCGCGACTCGCCTCCGCGGCGCCGTCGCGTGCTGTGCAGCGTTCGTCGACGCGCTGATCGTACGCGATGTACGCGCACAGAATAATACTTGCTGCATAGTGTTTTCCTGCAATCGATGCGCTCGCCGACGTCGCTGTTGCGAGAAGCAATCGCAATCGCGGACGCGTGTCTCCGCGTGTCGGCAAATCAAGCGCGGCTGGCGCACGCGCGCTGCGTCGTCAACACTTCCTTAAGTCAGAAGATGTTTTTTTCGTCGTGTTGGTGTATTCGGGGTGAGTGCATTCGATCCCCGAATGCGCGCAGCGATTAAAGCCATCTCACACATCGGAGGGCAACATGGCCAAGAAAGCGAAGAAGGCGAAGAAGGCGAAGAGCGCAGTGAAGAAGACTGCGAAGAAGACCCGCAAGGTCGCGAAGAAGAAGAAGTAACTTCGCTTCTGAAGTTGCCGGCTCCTAGCAGCCGGCACGTCATCAGCGCCTCCCAGAGGTTCTGATCGACGATAGAGGGTGTCGGCGAGACATCAGGTCAACGGTCGGATCGTTCTCTTTGACGGTCCGGCAGAAGAAACAAAGTTTTCTTCGTTCGGTGCGGTTCTCTTTCCAAGGGCTCCGCAATTTCACAAGCGGCCTTCGGGCCAACGTGAAATCTGGTCCTGACGTGTTCGCCGACGCCCTCGTTCTCCCTGAGGCCGGGGTATTGCCGGCATTCCCTTTCCCGACATTGCTGATCTGACCGCGACGTCGCCGCGCTGCCCTGAGGCAGGCAGGCTACGGCGCCAGTGGCGTTGTGGCCATCCCGCCAAGTGTGGTGTCATCGCCGGGCTACGACCGGGCGGTCCAGCACGCCGAGACGGCCGTGGTCGGGCCGATGGGCCGCGGCATACCGGATTCCCGGCGTGCGCAGGGACTGGCAGGGCAGGGTGCGGTCACGACAGCGCCGCTCCCGCAAATTGCAGCCGCAGGACGCCCACCACCGCGCGCGATGGTTATCGATGTCCCAAAATCCTGCGGTAAACAGAATCTGACGAATCGCAAAAGTGCCTGCAAATCAGGGACTTTTTGAATTCCGCGCGCGGGTGCCGCGCGCTCGCGTTTACGTCTGCTTCATCGCGATACTTAAACTGCCATTCAAATTTGCCCGCCATCATTGCCTCCAACAACAAGCCGGCAAACGGCGTTGGGGAAGAGTTGAACGGCGCAGGATCCCAGAAAGGGATTTTGCAAATCACAGTTGGACGGGAGCCGCGCTCGGGGGACGAGGCGGCATAAGAAAAAGGGGATGCGTTATGTTTCAGGGTACTTTCGATCTCGATACGGCCACGCCGATCGATGCGAGCGCGCTGTCGGACGTGCTGTTCGAGCGTGGGATCTATTGGGCGAGCGGCCGCTCCGGCCTCGTCGATCTCGTCGCCGCGCATAAATGGTTCAACCTCGCTGCCCTGAAGGGTCGCAAGGACGCCGTGGCGCTGCGCCAGGAAGTTGCCGGCCAGATGTCGGATGCCGAGATCTCGGTCGCGCAGCGCGAGGCCAGGGCCTGGGTTTCCACTCACTAGAGACCCGTCTCCGTTCCGATGGAACCGGGACAGGGCTTCCGGTTCCCATGTGACGCGCTTTCCAGGCGCGAGCCGATATCGACTTCGCTCGAAGCGGCTTTGAATTGGGAATCCCGTCCGCCCCCGTGTTTTCACGGGCGGCATTGGTTGCGCTGAATCAAATCTTTCGTCGTGCCGCCGCTTAAGAACCGGCGCGGTATGAGCACCCACGACATCAATGAACAATGGCTGCCGATTCAGATCGCGCCCGACGACTGCGTTCTGGAACTCGGACGGCCCTACAAGACGGGCATCGTGCCCTGGACCTTTCCGGCCCGGCGCACGTCCGGCGTCTGGTTCAACGTCTGGGCCGACGAGCCGGTGCTGATCTCACCCTCGCATTGGCGGATCTGGCGCGCTCCGGCGGCTAGGTGCGGGCGCACATATATAAGGTGAGCGGGAATCGGGCTGAGCCCAGCCCGTGCCGATCCTTGCAGCAGGCCTTCTCCGGCTCGATCGCTTTCAGGTGAAAGAACGGCAGACCTTGATTCTGCTGCTGGTGGCGGAGAGGGAGGGATTCGAACCCTCGATACAGCTTGAGACCGTATGACGCTTTAGCAAAGCGTTGCCTTCAGCCACTCGGCCACCTCTCCGGTGCGAGCCTTATGCCTCTAATTGCTTGGGCCGGTCAATTTGTAAGCGCGTGTTTGCGCTCGAATATTCCCATCGATTTTCCGAACAGAACCGGTTTGCTTTCCGGACGAGAACCGTTACGCCGCAAGAACGGACGCGGGGCTCAAACGTCCCGCGTATGTAATAAGGCTGCTTGTTGTGTGTGAGGGCTCTCGTTCTGGCGTAAGTAACTGAATTTTCTCTAGAATCAATCGATCGCGTGGAGCGGGCCCTTCGAGGCAGTGAAGCCCTCCATCTCCCCGAGTATCGTTTTAATGCATTGATTCTACTAACTTTATTGTCGAATGCCGTGTCGCGCGTGGAACGAGCTGCTTCTTGACCGTATCGCCTTCGCAGGACCAGTTGCTAAGGTCAACGAGTTGAATTGAGGGAGGAATGGGCTTGGCGAATGAGTTGCAGGCCAAATTTCGGCGTGCTGTCGAGGCCTTTCAGGCCAGGGACCTGGCGAAAGCGGAAAAAATCCTCGAGCAGATCAGGAGAGCCTCCCCGAACATCTTCGACGTCGCCCACTTCCTCGGTGTGATCAAGCTGATGCAGGGCCGATTTTCGGAGGCCGAGCCTCATCTCAAGGCGGCGGTCGGCCTGAACGGCAACAGCGACGAAGCGCTCAGCAATTACGGATACGCGCTCAAGAACCTCAACCGGCCCCAGGAGGCGCTGGCCTATTTCACGCGCGCACTGGCGGTCAATCCGCGCAATCCTCTCTCGTACCACAACAGAGGCACGATCCTCGCCGAATCCTCGAAGAACTATCCGGAGGCGATCGAGCAGTTCGACAAGGCGGCGTTCTACAATCCGAACTTTGCCGATGCATATTCGAGCAAGGGCAATTGCCTGGAGAAGCTCGCCCGCTTTGAGGACGCCCTCGTTGCCTACGACAAGGCGCTCTCGATCAAGCCCGATCTCGATCAGGCGTGGCTCGGCCGCGGCAACGTCTTCTGGAATCTCGAGCGCTACGACGAGGCATCCAGCGCCTACGAGAAGGCGCTGTCGATCAAGCCCGATCTCGAGCATGCGTGGCTCGGTCAGGGCAATGTGCTCTGGAGCCTCAAGCGCTACGACCAGGCGCTCGCCGCCTATGACAAGGCGCTTTCGATCAAGCCTGGGCTTGCGGAAGCATGGCTCGGGCGAGGGAATGTGTTCCGGACTCTCAGGCGCTACGAGGAGGCATTCGGCGCCTACGACAAGGCGCTGTCGGCCAAGCCCGATCTGGCGAATGCGTGGCTTGGTCTGGGTGATGCCCTGAACGATCTCAGGCGCTGCGACGAGGCGCTCGCCGCCTACGACAAGGCGCTGGCGATCGAGCCCGACCTGGGAAGTGCGTGGGTCGGCCGGGGGCACGCCTTCTGGAGCCTCAAGCGCTTTGACGAGGCTCTTGCCGCCTATGACAGGGCGCTCTCGATCGAGCCCGATCTGGAGGGCGTGTGGCTGGGGCGCGGCAACGTGTTCTGCGATCTCTTGCGCTACGACGACGCATTGGCTGCGTATGAGAAGGCGCTGTCGATCAGGCCGGATCTGGCCGAGGCCTGGCTCGGTCGCGGCAACGTGTTCTGGAGCCTCAAGCGCTACGACGAGGCCTTCGCCGCCTACGACAAAGCGCTCTCGATCAAGCCCGATCTGGAGGGCGCGTGGCTGGGGCGGGCCAACGCATTGTGCGATCTCAAGCGTTACGATGAAGCTGCCGCCGCCTACGACAGGGCGCTGTCGATCAGGCCTGACCTGGCGGAAGCGCGGCTCGGCCGCGGCAACGTCTTCACCGAGCTCAAGCGCCATGATGCAGCCCTCGCGGCCTATGAGGAGGCGCTGTCGATCAAGCCGGACCTGGCGGAAGCCTGGCTCGGCCGCGGCAATGTCTTGTGGAGCTTCAAGCGCTACGAGGACGCTCTTGCCGCCTATGACAAAACGCTCTCGATCAAGCCGGACCTGGAAGGCGCATGGCAAGGTCGCGGCAACGTGTTCAGCGACCTCAAGCGCCATGACGAAGCCTTCGCCGCTTACGACAAGGCGCTGTCGATCAAGCCCGATCTGGAAGGCATGGAAGGCTCGCGCCTCCATGCAAAAATGAACCTGTGCGAGTGGGATGGCCTGCAGGCAGAAATCGATCATCTGCTGGAGGCGATACGGGCCGGGAAACCCAACAGCTCTCCCTTCGCGCTGCTGTCGCTGACGGATGCTCCCGACGATCATCTCGCCTGCGCCAGGGCATGGGTCGCCGCGCGGCACCCGCAGTCCTCCGAGGCGGTGCCGGGACGGATCATCCACACGCACGACAAGATCCGGATCGGATATGTTTCTCCCGATTTCCGCCAGCACCCGGTCGGCTATCTGACCGCCGGCATATTCGAGAGCCACGATCCCGAAAGGTTCGAGACCTACGCCTTTTCCATCGGTCCGAACGACAACAGCGACATGCGCAAGCGGCTGGAAGGGGCCTTCCATCGCTTCATCGATTGCCAGGGCATAGGCGACGGTGACGTCGTGGCCGCGATCAAGGGCGCCGAGATCGACATTCTCGTCGATCTCGCCGGGCACACGCAGAATGCCAGGCTGTCGCTGTTCGCATCCGCCCCCGCGCCGATCGCCGTCAACTTCCTCGGCTTCGCAGGCACGGTCGGCAGCAAGCAACTCTCGAATTACATCATTGCCGATCACATCGTCCTGCCGGATCAGAACAGCCGTTTCTTCGAAGAGAGGATCGTTCGTCTGCCCGGCAGCTTCATGCCGCGCGACGACAAGGTGGAGACGATCGACGACACATTGCTCGATCGGGCCGATCACGATTTGCGGCCCGAATGGATCGTGTTCTGTTGCTTCAACAACGCCTACAAGATCAATCCCGCCGTGTTCGATTGCTGGATGAGCATTCTTGGAAAGGTCGACCAGTCGGTCTTGTGGCTGTCCGAGATGGGAGAGACCGCAAAGTCGAACCTGAGAAAGGAAGCCAGGGGCAGGGGCATCGATCCGGATCGGCTGGTGTTTGCCAAGCACGTTGCATCCTCGGCCGAGCATCTGGCGCGGCATCGCCTTGCCGACCTCTTCCTGGACGCGCTGCCGTACAACGCGCATACGACGGCGAGCGATGCGCTGTGGGCCGGCCTGCCGGTCGTGACGCAGATTGGAGATAGTTTCGCCGGCCGTGTCGCGGCGAGCCTGCTTGACGCCGTCGGCTTGCCTGAATTGATCACGCGAACCCGTGACGACTACGAAGCCCTTGCGGTCGAGCTCGCACTGGACAGGCCGAAGCTTCAGGGAATTCGCCAGAGGCTGCGGGACAATCGTTTGACGACGTCATTGTTCGATGTCGCGCGCTATACGAGGCAGCTGGAAGCTGCCTACGAGGCCATGCATCAACGGCATCTGGCCGGATTGCCGCCGGATCACATCGACGTTCGGCCGCGCTGATAAGGCAGGTCTATGACGTGCGCCTGCCGTGATCTGGCAGGCGAACGGCAGGGCCGGCCGCGTATGCGGCACTCTCTTGACATGTCACGCGGGCGGCGGGGCTGCTCGATCCCGGAACGATACAATCGAGCCGGGCGAGGGACATCGCGGCAGGCCGGGATGTCTCTGGTGTCCGTGATTCCCGGGTTCCGGCGTCGACGGCTCCGCCCGGCAGCAGCTAGCCCAGTCGACTGTCCAACCGGCACCGCGGTCTCTTTCCGGGGTTTGTCTGGCCGGATGCCCCGTCGTGTGATGCGCCGGGCGGTCTGCGATCGGCGGATTCTCGCTTTGATCAGCCGATTCCCGGTCGTCGATGGCTCCGCCATGTGCGGGCCGATTCCACGATTCGAGCGCGTCAGATGCGTGACTCCGCGACCCACGGTGCGCGACGCCTCAAGTGAGGAAATTCAAGGGCAAATGGAACCGCCTCGAAAACGTAAGCAAAAACAATATGTTGCAGGCGCGTTCTGATCACATCTGCGTGTTATTTGTGCAACACCCGTCGGAAAACACGCTTCATAGGCTCGGTTCGGAGCGTTCTGTTGTTGTGTGTGCAAGGACGTTCGGTAATTGTGACTGAGCGACGGAGGGGGGCATCCCGAGGTCGTCCCGTTTTAGGTGGTTCGCTTAAGTCCCTCGCGTTCAGCGGGTGTGTCCGAAGGCGCGAAGCGACTAAGC
>Ga0207426_1000383_pt1 | contig 75928 bp, 37 predicted proteins | sample AraplaMF_Cvi_mMS_FD_184265 | JGI IMG/M metagenome (GOLD analysis project Ga0207426, IMG submission 184265) | Arabidopsis root microbial communities from the University of North Carolina, USA - plate scrape MF_Cvi_mMS (SPAdes) (version 2) | ecosystem: Host-associated > Plants > Roots > Endosphere...
TCACCGCCTCGCTCAAATTCATCGTCAGCGTCACCACGCTGCCGGCAGCAATATTGCCGCTACCCGACGTGATGCCGCTGCCGGACGCGGCCACCGATGACACCGTCGGCGCTGTCGTGTCGATCTGCAGCGTGCCGGACGGATTCGTCACCGCACCAGCCAGGTTCGCCGCATTGCCCGTACTGTCCTTGACGGTCGCGGAGTTGAGGTTGACCGCCGTCACCGCCAGGTCAGACGTGTTCTGGCCGGCTGCAACCGTATAGCTGAAGGTCAGTGCAGTGCTGCCCGAGCCGCCGGTATATGTCGCAACACCACCGTCGTTCAGCGTCAGCGTCGGCGTGCCACCGGCGACCGTCACTGCGTTGTTCAGGTTCAGCGTCAGCGTGACAACCTTGCCGGCATTCAGATTGCCGCTGCCGGACGTGATGCCGCTGCCGGACGTCGTCACCGACGACACCGCAGATGCCGTCGTGCTGATCTGCAGCGTGCCGGACGGGTTCGTCACCCCTCCAGCAAGGTTCGCCGCATTGCCCGCACCATCCTTGACGGTCGCTGAGTTGAGGTTGACCGCTGTCACCGTCAGGTCGGGTGTGCTTTGGCCGGCTGCGACCGTGTAGCTGAAGGTCAGCGCAGTGCTGCCCGAGCCGCCCGTGTACGTCGCAACGCCGCCGTTGTTCAGCGTCAGCGTCGGCGTGCCACCGGCAACCGTCACCGCCTCGCTCAAATTCATCGTCAGCGTCACCACGCTGCCGGCAGCAATATTGCCGCTACCCGACGTGATGCCGCTGCCGGACGCGGCCACCGATGACACCGTCGGCGCTGTCGTGTCGATCTGAAGTGTGCCGGTCGGGTTTGTCACCGCACCAGCCAGGTTCGCCGCATTGCCCGCACCGTCCTTGACGGTCGCTGAGTTCAGATTGACCGCCGTCACCGTCAGATCGGACGTGTTCTGGCCAGCCGCAACCGTATAGCTAAAGGTCAGCGCAGTGCTGCCCGAGCCGCCCGTATATGTCGCAACGGCTCCGTTGTTCAGCGTCAGCGTCGGCGTGCCGCCCGCAACCGTCACCGCCTCGCTCAAATTCAACGTCAGCGTGACAACCTTGCCGGCATTCAGATTGCCGCTACCCGACGTGATGCCGGTGCCGGACGTTGCCAGCGAGGATACTGCCGGTGCTGCTGTGTCGATCTGGGGACCCGCCTGGGTGATGCCGCTCAGCGAGAAGTTGGCGGCGTTCCCGCTACTGTCTGCGACTGTCGCCCCATTGAGATTGACGGCGGTCGCCGAGAGCGACGAAGTATTTTGCCCTGCAGCAACAGTGTAGCTGAATGTCAGTGCACCGGTACCCGAACCACCGGTATAGGTCGCGACGCCGCCATCGTTCAATGTCAGCGTCGGCGCACCGCCGGCCACTGTGACCGTAGAACTCAGGTTCAGCGTCAGCGTGACGACCTTCCCCGCATTCAGACTGCCCGTTGCGGGAGACTCCACGATCGAGCTAACGGTCGGACCAGTTCCGGTAGATGCCGCCGACAGATAGGCATACCCCGAGCCACGGAAGCCAACATAGACCTGTCCGAAGATATTCGGATCGCCGGAAATCGTGGTTATCTGATCGAGACTGCCGTTCGGCCAGGTGCCGATATTCGTCCATGACTGGGCATTATTAATCGACTGCCAGACACCATAGACCCCGTTGACATATCCAACGATATAGATCGCCGGGTAGCCACCGGGCGTCGCCGCTGCACCGAAACCGAAGCAACTGACGTTGAGAACGTTGGCAACCGCGGTCCAGTGCGCTCCGCCGTCCGTCGAGCGCATGAACGGTTCGCTCGGCGTCCCCGTCTGAGGCCCTCCCGTAAAGAAGAGGTTGCTCGCTTGGTTAGGAACAGACGAGATTTCCGACGACAGATAGGAGACCGGCGAGATTTCTCCACTGAACATCTGCTTCCACGTGACACCTCCGTCCGTGGACCGATAGACGCCGTTGCCAGGGTAGTAGAGATAGAAGGTATTGGGCAGGACGCGATCCGCCGTGACGGTCCTCGCGTTCAGATAGTAGGCCCAGTCAAAGGTGGACCAGCTCGTCACGCCGGGGAGATTTACGGGATTCCAGGTTTGTCCCCCATTCAACGTGTAATAGGGCTGGAATCCGTTCGCAGGCGCCCAGACGATGTCGGTCGGAGAACTTGCGGCGATCGTTCCCCCCATCGCACCATTGCCAACAAACGCCGGCATGCTGGCGAAAGTGGTCCAGGTTTTACCGCCGTCCGACGAGTAGCCAGAAAGCTCGCCGTCGGTCGAAATATTCGACTCGGCGATGCCCACGATATAGTTGGGGCTCGATGAGGCGTAGTCGAGCGACCAACCGCCCGAAAACGTGCCGCTGACGGGACCAAAGCTCGTCGGAAACGAGTTCGGATCAGACACATAGAAGAACGCACGATCCCATGAGGCCAGCACGGGTTTGCCACCCGGCGGCACAATGATCTGATTGGCAACGAGCTGTTCGATGCCATTGCTCTGCGACGTCCATGATACGCTGTATTGATAGTTGTAGGTCAGCAAGTTGGAGCCAACCGCGCTCGTCGTCAGATTTTGCGGGACGGTCGTCGTCCAAACGCCGATACCCGCGGCATCGATCAGCTGATTCGGCACGAGAGGATTGAATGCCGAGCCGCCAATCGAAAGAAACGTGCCAGTGGTCTTCAGCCACGGGATGTCGGTCGAGGTTACCGTCGCGGATGTATCAAAACCGCTCCACGTCGTTCCCCCGTCGTAACTGACGGTAACATCGCCTCCGATACTCTGAACCACAACTTCAAGCGGATTGTTCGGATTAACGGCAACCGTGTAAACCCACATGTTGTACGACGACAACATCTTGGTCCACGTTCCGTTTTGAAAACGCCAGAGCGTGGAGCTATTGTCCCCGGTGACGTAGTAGGCACCGTTGCTGGAAACGGCGGCATATTGAACATTCTGCGGACCACCGTTCAAATGAGTCCAGGTGGCACCACCGTCCGTACTTTCGTAGACGCCGTTGCCGTAACTCGACGCAAAAATCGTATTCGTCTTCCCACCCGTCGTACCGAGCGCCGGATCGAACATGATACCCGTGATACCCGGATACAGTCCGTTGCTATCCGCCGTTCCGACAGGAAGAGCGGCTACCTTCTTCCAGGTCGAACCACCATCCGTTGTTACGAAGAGGCCATCCTTTTCGGTGCCAACATAGACAATGTTAGGGTTGCTCGGATCGATGGCCATCTTCTGGCCATTGGACCGGTTGGCGTCGTTGGGATCGTTGGCGCTCTGCGCAAAGTTTGTTTTTGTCCAGGTCGTCCCTTTGTCGGTGCTCTTGAAGACATAGCCCAGGAACGTCATGTACAGGATGTTCGTATTGCTTGACGCAATCTGGATCTCATAGACACCCTGATTGTTGCCAAGCGTCACGAACTCGGCTGGCATGCTCGACGCGGTGACGAGTTGCTTCCAAGCCGTTCCGGTCCAGATATAAGCGCCATAGGTATCGGTCCGGACCACCATCGTTCCATCCGGAGCGACGTTGATGCCACTCAGAAAACCGCCCGCGCCGATTTTCAGTTCTTGCCAGTTGTTTGCTGGTACCGGGTCGACCACGACCGTGCCGCCGTAGCCGTCGCTCGACAGGTTCCAATGCGAAGAGAGGTAGTCACCCGTCAAAGCAATGTTTGCGGTGTGGAGCCCGTCGGTGACGGTAAGTGTACCGCCCTCGTGGGTACCGAGATATGTGACCTGCGTGCTCGGGCTGAAGCTGATATCGGCGAGGTCAAGCGCGTCATCTCCGGACAAGCCGACAATCTGCCCGGTAAAGGAAATCGACGAATCGATCTTTAGCGTGCCGGTCGTACCGGCGAAATAAACCGACTGTGGGAGATCGCCTGAAATCTCGACCGTCGCTCCTTCCGCGACAGTGACATCGGCAGGCGTTGCTGCTGCAGTAGTTTCGCCGACGGGCGCCATGTCCGACTGAAGCTGCGCGGAGATGCTTTCATGCGGTATCAAGGCTTCCAGCAGGCCAGCGATGAGCGGCGAGTCGATGAACATGTCGTTGAAGGACGGCCGCATCGCTTCGTCGCGCGGCACCGAAGACTCGAGCTCAGCGAAGCCGCCATCGACATCACGGTCGAGCCAACGCTTGGAAGAATTGCGGAGAGACGGACGTTTCAACACAATCACCACACCGGTCGGAGCGAACATTTGCGGTGCAAGCGATTTAATTCCGCTTGCAGGTTAAACCGAACGGTAGAGGGAACCCTTTTAAAGTCAGGTTTTTTCGAATGGTAAAGATTTAGCCAGAATGCTACGCAATCAGGAAATATTGGCCGATCGGCACTGACGGGTCGGGAGCCTGCAGGGTTTTGCTGGCCGACGGAGCCAACACTCAAGTCGCAGAAGTGTGTTTGGACTACCAGTCCTTTCGTGAATAGCGTCGGCAAGGCTTTAGTTCCCCGAGGGTGTCAATAATGCTCGCGAGCGCGCGTAAGCCTCCGCCATCGCAATTAGCGATGCGTTAACTCCGCGTTGACTTCGCGAAATGCCCCCAAATGGAGCCCACCCCGAGCACCACCCATGTAACATGGTTAATGATCGCCTGAGGCTTTTTGTTGACTGTTGGAAAAGTTTATGCGAATCACTCTAATTCGTTGATTTTTAAAAAGAAAATTATATTTTAACGTGATTGCGAGTAGAGATTCCGGCATTTGTGGGTCGAGGTTCCCTGTGACTACTACGGGTTTTCCCTGTGATTATTACGGATTTCCCCGTAGCCAATACGGGTTCCCTGTGGCTCTTACGGATTGAGCGAAACTCGTACCCTACCCCCTTCGATCAAGCTTAATTACAAGCCATCGCTTTTCATTATTTCGAAAATGCAGTCATTGGGATAATCAAGATGGGGCGGGCGATTTTTGACTGCTAACGCCGCTGTAGATTGCATCTTGTGTTTCGACTTGGATTGTTGGCGTGTTGACGTCCTCGCATGAAAAGTTCCCGATACTTGACGGCCTTCGCGCGATCAGCATTTTGCTGGTGCTCGCCTGTCATCTGTTGCCGCTGGGTCCTAAGGCAGCACGGTTGAACGAGACTGCGGGCGCGATGGGGATGAGCTTGTTCTTCGCTCTCTCCGGCTATCTGATCACGTCAGGCCTGATGAGGAACCAAAACATCCAGGAGTTCCTGGCGAGAAGACTTTCGCGCATTTTGCCGCTCGCGTACGCATACACGCTTGTCGTCTTCCTCTTGCTCAGCTTCGATCCAAGCTCTCTGTTGTGGACGAATCTGTTTGTCGTCAACTATCAGACGCAGTATCTCAACGAATGGAACGGCCATTTCTGGTCGTTGTGCGTTGAGATGCAGTTTTATCTGGCGATTGCCTGTGTCGTATTGGTCGGCGGACGCAGGGGCCTCTGGATCGTATGGCCTGCGTGCGTCGCAATTACCTTGTTGCGGCTAAACGCGGGGGCCTACATCGAAATAAAGACACACCTTCGCGTCGACGAGATTCTAGCCGGTGCCTGTATAGCAACCCTGTATTCAGAGCGGACCAAAATAGGGGCCCCGCTAGTCCTGGTTGTTTTAGCCGCACTATTGTGGGCCGCTTCCGCAAGTCCCCTGCTCGGCGCCGCTCAATACCTTCGCCCCTACGCGACCGCCCTGCTCTTGGCTGTCAGCCTTCATTATGGCTCGTCTCGCCCCCATACCGTTCTCGCATCCGCGCCCTTGAAATACATCGCGACAATCTCGTACGCGCTCTACGTCATTCATCCCGCAACGGCAGCGGGATGGATGAATACAGGGGACGTATTCTCCAAGTATTTACTGAAGCGGCCCTTCAGTTTCGCTCTGACCTTCATCCTCGCGCATCTTTCAACCTTCTACTGGGAGAAACGTTGGCAAGACGCCGCCCGAGATTGGATTCGAAGACGTCGATTTACCAGATCCGGTCAAGTCACAGCGGCGCCGCCCGTCCGCTCATAGCTCACATGTCATTTGCATCGTACATATACATCCTGATCTTCCTGCCAGCGACATGCCTCGGATTTTGGCTCATTCAACGAACGAGGCCAGGTACAGCGCTGTGGTATCTCACCTTTGCTTCCGCGGTGTTCTACGCTTACTGGAATCCTCGCGATCTCATCATCGCGGGAATCTCCGTCATAGCCAATTACTTCGCCGCTAGCTGGCTACTGTCGCTCAAACAGCCCCGATGGTTGTTTGTCATTGCCATAGCCGCGAACCTAACCGCGCTCTGCTACTATAAATATCTTGCCTTCCTGGTCGGGCTCCTTCACTTCGAGCTTGGATCGGCTGCGACCATTTCGCTACCGCTAGGCATTTCATTTTTCACGTTCACGCAGATCGCGTATCTCGCCGATTGCTGGGCTGGGAAGATCAGGTCAAGTCAACATAACCCGCGCGACTACTTTCTGTTCGTGTCTTTCTTTCCCCACTTGATTGCCGGTCCGATCCTGCATCATAGCGATGTATTCGCACAGTTCAGAGGAGGTTTTCTGACGGACCGACGCGTCAAGATTGGGACAGGCGTCGTCCTCTTCAGCATTGGCCTCTTCAAGAAGGTCATAATCGCCGACAATCTCAGCCTGATTGTGAAGCCGGTATTTTCACTCGCGGATGCTGGAACGGCCGTAACGTCGGGCCAAGCCTGGACCGGCGCTGTCGCATATGCCCTGCAACTCTATTTTGATTTCAGCGGCTATTCGGATATGGCGGTCGCGAGCGCCCTATTCATCGGCTTTAAAATTCCATTCAATTTCTATTCGCCCTACCGCGCAACCAGCATTATCGAATTCTGGCGACGTTGGCACATCACTCTCTCCCGGTTCCTCAGAGACTATCTCTACATCCCTCTTGGAGGAAACAGGCAGGGTCCGGGGCGGCGCTATCTCAATGTCTTCATCACCATGCTGCTTGGCGGCATCTGGCATGGCGCCGGAATAAACTTCGTCATCTGGGGAGCGTTGCACGGCATATTCATCGTCGTGAACCATCTTTGGCGCGACTATGTCGTTGCTCGCGCGCCGGTGCTCGCGAACTCCAGGGCTCTCATTTTCCCGGCGTATCTCCTGACCATGGGGTGCGTGTTATTCGGATGGATTTTCTTCCGAGCAGAGACACCGACCGGCGCACTCATTCTTGTCGAGCGCATGTTCTGGTCGCCCAGCATTTCGTTTGCCGCAGGCTCCCCGATTCCGCAAGATCAGATGGCGCTCATCGTATTTGCGGGCTTCATTGCGGTTGCCATGCCGAACTCGGTCCAAATTCATGATTGGTGCCTGCGCGAGGAGCGGTACCAATCGTGGATCATGGGAGCCGCCGCCGGCGTGCTATTCGCACTTGCATTCATCTCGATTTCGCCGGACTCCCCCTTCCTCTATTTCCAGTTTTGAAATGATGCACTCATGAAACTGTACGTTGGGTTTGGTAGTGCGCTTCTGGTGTCCGCCCTGCTGCTGACGTTTGTCCAGCGACCGATATCAGAACGTTTGAGGACCTTGCACGACGACGGCCTTCGGATCGCCGAAGTCCACGAGCGTATCGCTCAGGACCCGCGTCCAATCGATATCGCGTTCATCGGCACGTCGCACACGATGAATGGCATCGACGACCAAAGCATACAAGAGAACTTGGCCAAGAACGGCTTACCTGCCGAAGTCACCAATCTCGGCGCGATGTGGATGGGCCGCGACCTTCACCTGATGCTCGTAAGGCAGTTGCTCGCCCATAAGAAACCGAAGATGATCATTCTCGAAATCAACGAGCACGAGCCGCCCTACGGACATCCGTTGATGCCTTACGTTGCCTCGGCGTCGGACATGTTCTGCTGCAGCTTCTGGGCCGACTTCAATTTTCCGAAGATGTATTTGCTCTTCCTGAAAGAGCAACTCTACGGCGGCCTGTCCCGTATCTGGCCCGCGGTGAACGCTAAGCCCGCGCCCACCCGAACTTGGCAATATGGATGGGACCCAATCGATCGCACGTGGAATCCGGATGTAAGACACCGTCGTTCCCTTGGCGACCGACTGGAAGATGCTGTGGGAAGAGGCCCCAGGGAGACCGCCTATCGTCTCGTATCCACATACGGAAATGAAACCGTAAAACAAATAGCAGAAACAGCTCGAGCGAATGGAGTTCCGGTCGTTTTTCTCTATCTGCCGGAATATGCGTTCGCTGCTGATCCGGCCCCCGATAGCCTGGCCCTCTACAACGATCTCGGGCCGATTCTGCTTCCTCCACCGGAGATCGTTCGTGACCCTTCAAACTGGGGAGATTTCGCTCACCTCAACAGAGCGGGCTCTCTCAAAATCGTGCCATATCTCAGCACCGCGATAGCAGATTATTTCCGGGCTGGTGTACCCACTACGAGGCAGCGCAGTTTCACATCTTCTGCCGGTCGGTCCTGATCCATTGGCGGCCCGACGTACGCGAGAATATGCGACCGTAAAGGGGAAGCTTTGCCAGCGCGTAAGGCATTATCGACAGCATTGCGCTTGGACGAAGAATATCGCGGCCGCAGTTCCACCAGGCGAGACACACCCCGGAGGCAAACGCTGCGAGCGTGCTCAGGCTGACAAAAAGTGCAACCGATGAAGCACCAATCAGTGTCGCTAAGATTGCGACCATCAATACGCCGACAATCAGCACGGCAAGCAGGCTAAGCGGGGGTACTGCAACGTCCAGGGCAAGCGCGAGCATCTTCGGATTCGCCCGGACAAATCCCGCAAGAACAAGCCTTGGCACCATCGTCAGGATTATGTCGATATGCCCCGTCTCCCAGCGCCGCCGCTGGGTCAGCGTCCCCTCGACGGAAGACGGAAAGTGGCTGACAACCTTTGCATCGCGGCAAAGAACAGGCGATTTCCCTGCCAACGCCAGATCCAGGCCCAGCTTCATATCCTCGACGATAGAACCGCTCGCCAAGTTGACCGAGCGGAAAACGTCCCAAGGGAATGCCATGCCCGTCCCAGTAAGAAGGCAGGGCAAACCAAGGACTTGCAGCCCGAGAGGACGCGCGAGGTTCTTAATCCGCCAGGCGAACTCTGCGACACGGTAATCTCTCATTGCCCCGTCAGGCGCGCTCATCACGTAGAATGCTTGCGTCGGGCAATGCGTACTCATGCACGTGCGCACCAGATGCTCGAGCGCGTTGTCAGCAAGCCTGCAGTCAGCGTCAACGACCACAACAACAGCGGGAGGAGCAGCAGTTGCGAGATAACGAAGACCGAAGTCGAGCGCATAGCCTTTTCCCAATCGATCAAGGTCTTCTCGAGAGACCACCTCTGCTCCTGCGGCCGCAGCGACATCTGCAGTGTCATCATCGCAATTGTCTGCAACGACCACTAGGCGGTCGGACGGCCTCAGTTGCGCCTTGATGTCGGAAAGGGTCGGCAATATGCCGGAACTCTCGTTGTGCGCCGGCACCAGCACGGCAATCGGTCCGCGCACCCCCTCGACCGGCGATGCGCTGTGGCGCCTCTTGGAAACGAACGTCGCCGCAATAATTTCCACAACAAAAACGGCCACCGGCACAGCGACGACGACAGCAAGGAAACTCGATACGATTGAGACAAGAGTCAGCATCATACTAGCCGATCGGGTTCTTAAATTGTCGTGGCGGGAGTGACTATTCGCTCACGCTTGTCCTCTCGAATTGACCAATTGGGAGACGGGCGTTCCGCGGGATAAAATAGCCGATCCGCGACATGTCGCGAGAGCCGCCTTCCGGGCTTCTCTATGAGATTGTACGTGACGTAAGAGATCGCCACGACAAGAACCAGGCAGACCGCATAGGCCAAGTCGCCTTGCCACAACTCCGAACCGAAGAAACCTTGATGAAAAAGCACTAGCCCCGACTTCTTCTGCAAAAATTCAAGAACATAGCGCATACCTATTTGAACCAGCATGTGGGTCATATAAACCGAATAGGAAAGGAGACCCAATGCCAGCAGAGGCCGCATCTTCAAAGCGCTGCTGACAGGGCCGCCTTCGAATGAGAAGACAAGAACAGCTGCAGCAAAAACAATGGGCGCGGCCAAGCTCAACGCTCCGCCGTTGCATAGGCACAGAAACAAGATCAAGACGCCGATACAGACAGCTTCGGCAAGTCCGGCGATGATGACGCTATAGGTTGGCGCGCCGCTCTTTCTCTTGAGGGCCAGATGCAGGTCATAACAGACGAGGCCTACAAAAAATCCGTAGATGCATCGAACGATGCCGAGGTCATATTGCGCGTCGATGTTTCCCACGTGCCAGAACAGGAGAATCGGTGCTCCTACGATGAATGCGACCGCAGCGAAATGTATCCGAGCTCGGAATAGAAACACGACGAGCGCAAAAACGACGTACGTATAGAATTCGACGCTAATGCTCCAACTGGGTTGGTTCCAAGTTAGCCTGTCGTGGACGCCCAAGCCCTGTACGAGGAAAATGTTCGATACGATCGCCTCAATCGATCGGTCGCCGACGAACTTGCCCCCTACGACCCCGCCAAACAGCCCGTCATAGTGATATCTTACGACTTCCATTGCGATCAGCACGGCAAGGGTAGCAAAGTGCAACGGATAGAGGCGGCCGAACCGAAGCAACATGAAATGCCAGAATGAGAATCCTGAAAGCAGCTTCGCTCGGTAATTTGCGGTGATTACAAACCCGCTCAATACAAAGAAGAAGTCTACAAACAAGTAGCTGTTTCGCAACAAGCTCAGGTCGTAGAAGTGGCTGTAAGCCTGCAGGTGAAATAGCGCCACGAGAGCAGCGCTAATTCCCCGCCACGAGTCCAGAGCTTCGAATCTGGGCTGCCCAGGTTTCATTCGGCGCCGCCTTCATTAATCACGACGCAAGAAAATGCGTGCCTCAAAACCAGATCGACCGTCTGATCGACCCCGGAAGCGTCGGAGATCGCTTTTGGGTCCGGGGCTCAAGATACACAATCTCTTTGCCCAAAAGTGGGACTACAGTATTGAACGGAATATGCAATTACTCACCGATCTGGTTATTAAACGCATCGCTCTTCGAGTCAATCTGGCCTAAGTAGCTGAGCCGCCTGGAAGTGCTAAAAATGGTAAATTTGGGCCGCGCAGGTTCCGTCGCAATCGGTGAAACGAGATGCCCGCCCCTCATGTCGGGCGACAGCCGATCGAGGCATTAAGACCGGCAAGAAACAAACATACACAATTCGATAGGGGTGCTCACCACGACTTTGGGCTCGATCGCCGGCCCCTGCGATGTTACAGGCGTTAAGACTCCAAGCCAGCCTTTGCCCTGCGCGCATTTGACGCTCATCTCGAGCCCTTGAATTGGTCGGGATGAACAAAGTTTCGCCAGCCAGACGCCTGAACATCGAGCGGCCCGCATTGTCCACGCTGTCGGTTTAACCATGGGGAGACAGAGACCCCTCGCAGCGCCTCGTCTTTCACTCAGACCCCTTCCGCAATATGGACTCGCTGTTTGATTTCAGCGATACATCACACTCACGGAAGCCCATTTGCTCTCCCGCGCCAAAGTCGGAACCGACCGAAGCACGATTTTACTGCCGTAATGTAATAACCGTTCGTCCGGCTTTGACCGAAAGTCTAAATTTCATTCCATGAGTGTTTCGAGCGGATTTTTTCTCAGAGGCGCGATCTGGACGATCGGAGCATACGGCCTCGGCCAAGGCCTCCGCTTGGCGACAAATATCTTCCTGGCTCGTCTCCTGGCGCCTGAGCTGTTCGGCATCATGCTCATCGTCAACAGCCTTCGAATGGGCATCGAGCTCATATCCGACGTCGGCATTGGGCAGAACATCGTTTATCATAAGAACGCTAACGATCCTGATTTTTACAACACCGCGTGGACCCTCCAAGCCATCCGCAGTGTGGCGCTGTGGCTCGTAGCGGTTGCCGTCGCAATTCCGGTGGCCAACTTCTATCAGTCACCAATCCTCGCTTACATTCTCCCGTTGACCGCGTTCGGAATCGTCCTTTCGGGTTTTACTTCTGTCAGCAGGGCCTTGCTGCAAAAAAGGATGCAAATCCGCAGGCTCAATGCCTTCGAAATGATAATATCGGTTATTTCGTCGGCAGGTTACGTTTTGCTGGCATATTTCAGCCCGAACCTTTGGGCCTTGGTCTTCGGAGGGCTGTTCGCCTCTGCGGTAACGATGGTCGGGAGCTATTTTCTGCTGCCCGGCTTCAGGGAGCGGCTGTATCTGTCAAAAAGCTATGTGCTGGAAATCCTGCATTTCGGAAAGTGGATATTCTTTTCCTCGATCGTCTACTTCGTATCGACGAACTTTGATCGGCTCTATCTCGCCAAGGTTGTCCCCCTGGACGTCCTGGGCGTTTACGGAATAGCACGATCGATCTCTGAACTGGTCGGTATGGTTGTTCTGCGCCTCGGGAACTATGTGCTGTTTCCACTTATTGCATCGCAGGCTCAAACGCCCCGCGCCGAACTGCGTTCGCAACTCGCCCCAATTCGCATGAAGTTCCTCTTGGTGGCCGCTATTGGCTTTTCAGTTTTTGCCGCAACGGCCGACCTGCCGATCCGCCTGCTCTATGATCAACGGTACCAGGCCGCCGCCTGGATGCTCCCAATCATGATCGTAGGATCCTGGGCCTCCATGCTTGCCGTCATCAATGAGTCGTTGGTTCTTGGATTGGGCAAACCCTCCTACGGAGCATTTGCCAATGTATCCAAATTTGCCTTCTTGCTCATCGTGCTTCCGATTACAGTCGGTCGGTACGGAGTGCTCGGCGGCGTAATCGTCATCGCACTAGCCGATCTCTGCCGGTACATTCCGATCGTTATCGGCCAGAAGCGAGAGCATTTTTCATTCGGCAAACAGGACCTCGTTCTCACCCTCGTCTGCTTCCTCGCGATGGCCTTGTGGCAATGGATTCGATGGATGATGGGCTTCGGAACTTCTTTCGACTCTCTCCCAATGCATCTGATCGCCGTCATCTTTGAACCCGGGCTACAAGGCACATAGGAGTACCCCTCAATCTCTCCGAAGAGATATCCGCCGAATTGTTCTTCCCAACTCCGTTCTTTTCGAACTCAAGAGTTTGCGCGAGCACCTCACCTATGCCCCCGGAATCCATCGGCGTCGTAATCATAGGTCGAAACGAGGGCGCTCGTCTCGTTAGCTGTCTCGCGTCCGCGCAGTCGCAGACCACCAATATTGTCTACGTCGACTCCGGATCGACCGACGGCAGCATCGAAGCCGCCGAGAGATTTGCAGCCGATGTCGTTCGATTGGACCTGACCGAGCCATTCACCGCCGCGCGTGCGCGGAACGCCGGCTTCGATCGTCTCTTGGCTTTGGCTCCAGACGTCCGCTTCGTTCAATTTGTCGATGGTGACTGCACCCTCGCCGACGGGTGGCTTGAGAAAGCCCTCCTGTTCATCGTGCAACGACCGGATACGGCTGTGGTCTGCGGTCGACGCCGGGAGCGCTATCCCGAGGCATCTGTTTACAACCAACTTTGTGACATGGAGTGGAACACACCGATCGGAGAGGCCGACGCTTGTGGCGGCGACGCGCTGATGCGGGTTCAAGCATACAAGGCGGTCGGAGGATTCCGAGCCCTATCGATTGCCGGGGAAGAGCCTGAGTTGTGCGTGAGATTGCGAGAGCAAGGGTGGAAGATCTGGAGGCTCGACGCGGAAATGACGCTGCACGACGCAGCAATGACACACTTTCGTCAATGGTGGCTGCGCTCGGTAAGATGTGGCTACGCATATGCCGAAGTTGCGAGGCTCCACCGCGCGTCGAAATTCGGCATCTGGAAACGCGAAACCAAGAGAGCCCTGCTGTGGGGAGGTTTCTTACCAATCGTCCTATGCTTGGGTACGATTTTATACCCGATTGTTCTTGCGGGAGGCCTAATATATCCCGTGCAGATCACAAGAATCGCGGTGGCTAAAGGGCCGGCCTCTTTCCAGTCCTGGTTATATGCTGTATTCAATATAATCGGAAAATTGCCAGAATTTCAAGGAATTGTCAGATTTTATCGACGCAGATGGAGCGGTCAGGTCATTGCACTGATCGAATACAAATGATCAGCCGTTTGCGCCGCCGCCATACTTGGCTGTCGACTTGGAAGACCGCGTCGTGCGCCTAGCTTATTTCACGAACCAATACCCGGCGGTAAGCCACACCTTCATTCGTCGCGAGATCCGCGCCATCGAAGCGCGGGGCATCGAGGTCGTGCGCTACGCACTACGCCCAGGCGAGAGCCTGGTCGATCCCGAAGACAAGCGTGAGGAAAAATCGACGAGCTATATTCTAGGTAGCAATGTCGGCAACATAATCACACGCTTCTTGGCCGCTCTTCTGACTCGCCCGCTAGCAATGGCCGAAATCATCGGACAGGCGTTCAAGATCGGGTGGCATTCTGAACGAGGAATTCTTCGGCACCTCGTCTATGTAGCGGAAGCGACGGTGTTGGCACATTGGTGTCGACGGGACTCGGTTTCGCATCTTCACGTGCATTTTGGAACCAATTCCGCGGCGATCGCCATGATGGCATCGAAGCTGTCGGGAACTGGTTACAGCTTTACAGCTCACGGACCCGAGGAGTTCGATAAGCAACTATTCATCGGTCTCGCTGAGAAGATTCGGCATAGCTCATTCGTCGTCGCGGTTTGCTCCTACGGACGCAGCCAGCTGTATCGCTCTATCGACCGAGAGCAATGGCACAAGATACATGTTGTCCATTGTGGACTGGAGCCGGCAGTTTTTGCTGCGGCGACTGAGGCTCCTTCAGACGTACGGCGCCTCGTTTTTATTGGAAGGCTGTCCGAACAAAAAGGTACGCTACTTCTGGTCGAGGCTGCGCAGCGCCTTGCAGCGCGAGGTGTGAACTTCGAATTGGTCATCGCCGGAGACGGCGAGATGAGGGGCGACATCGAGACGCTCATCAAGACTTATGCGCTTCAAACGAAGGTGCGAATTACCGGCTGGATCGATGCAAACCAAGTCCGGAAGGAATTGCTCGCCGCTCGCGCGCTGGTCCTGCCAAGCTTCGCAGAAGGCCTGCCGGTCGTGATCATGGAGGCTATGGCTTTGAAGCGCCCGGTCATAAGCACCTACGTGGCCGGCATACCGGAACTGGTCCGGCCCGGCGAACACGGATGGTTGGTTCCGGCTGGAGACGTCGATGCACTGGCGGAAGCGATGCAGGAATGCCTCGATGCCCCCGTGGAGCACTTGGTGAGCATGGGGGAGGCGAGCCATGAGCGCGTCCTCCAGAGCCACAACGTCGACATCGAGGCGATGAAACTGGTCAAGCTGGTGGAAGCAGGGCTTGCTGGCGCGCCCAAGAAGTCATGAAGATGACATCTCACCGAACGGCGCGGTTACATATCCTGCCGGGTGAGGCAAGCTGGACCAACTGAACAGCGTTCAATGCTGATGTTAGACCGCGTGCTGCTTGATCAAATCGATCCGGCGTTGCATGAGACTGTCGCGGTCGAACAGACGACCTGAGAGACTGGCGCTACGGATAAGTTCTCGAAGCGCAGTAGGGTCTTGGGCGAGACGACGCACCGCGGTTGCGAGACCTCTGCGATCACCGACTTCCACGAAGACGCCACCGCCATGCTGCTCGACCAATTCCTTCGGATACGCGCTGCCGTAGCCAACAATGGGGCAACCAGAGGCAAGAGCCTCACCAAAGATACGAGCGGACTCTTTTGTTTTATGGCAAAATAATAGAATATCCGCCTCTCTCAGAGTCTTCTGTATCACGTGACGATCGCCTACAAAGCCCGGCAAGTCGACATGGGCGGAAATACCCATCGCTTCTGCCGCGCTGCGCATTTCGGGCAGGAGCGAGCCGTCTCCCAGCCACGTCGCGTGAAGCCTGATTCCTTCCTTGATCATCGCACTGATAGTCTCGAGCCAACCGATCGGGCCCTTCATCTCAATCGCCCTGCCGATGTAGCACAGTTTCATAGGCCGCTCCGTACTCACGCTCGCAAGCTTCTCCTCGAGCTCGACGTCTGCGATATGATCCTTCTTCGAGATCGTCATATGGTAGACTTTGTACGGAAGTCGACAGAACGGGGCATAAGCGTCGTACACGTCCTGCCCTTGAAACAGGGCGAGGCTCGAGTGCTTTAGGCAGTAGCGGTGTAGTCGACGAAATATCATATTCGTTGCGTGCAGCTTGATGCGCTTGCCTAGCGACGGATTGTACCCCGCTCCAGCCTTGGCGACTGTCTCATAGACGACGTCCGCTTCGATGACATACGGCTTACCGAGACTGATTGCGTGACGGACAGCAACGGTTGGCCAATCTCCGATCAGTGTATGAGGCGAGACAATCAGGTGATCCGACTTCGCGATTGCAGCCTTCAAAATCGAACTAGCTTGCGAGTACGACGATAAGAAGCTGCGCCACTTATATCCATCCGGAAGCGGGAGGCATCTTACTCTCTGCTTGTTCGGCAAATCATCTACCGGGAGCGTTCGCTTCAACCCTGAGTCCAGGACATTGACCGTGACCGGACATGCAACCGTCACTTCGTCGAAGCTCTCGAGATACAGTCGAATGCCTTCGGCAAGATCAACATCGATCTCCAGGCCGCGAGAGGTCCTTGAAAGGACACTCGGCAGGACCAACAGAAGACTGCCCGACATCGGAATTTCCTAATAAAAATGCATTATTTGGATTGCTAATTCGCAGATGCTGTCGCACCGAACCCAGCGATGCATCAGTGCTTCTGACCCCACGCAGCGTCGACACCAAATGCGCCAGCTTGATACTTTGTGGACCGCATTCCAGCGAGACGCGATCCCGGTGCTCGCCAGTATCGCAATTGCAGCGCTAAACCGGCGACCAAACCAATCTGGGACGCCAAGACATATTGAAACTGGTAATCCACCACGATCCATTCATAAAAACAGTGCAGGTAGACAATCAGCAGGGATACGCCGAGTCCCAGAAGCCAGTCTCCTCGAATATCGCCACTATTCCTCCAGCCGCAACGAAAGGCCGCGATCAACGGACGAAGCAACACTAATACGAGCGCAATCAAACCCAAAAAGCCGGTCTCGCACGCAACGAGCCGATAGGAGTTATGAACATTTTGATACCGGGCGAGGTCGAAAGCTGCGACGCCAGCGGCGCTGTAGTAACCGCCTAAATTCGCGACCAGTGTAAAGTGATTGGCACCCACACCGAATGGATGATCTTCGAACATCATCGCGGCGGCTGCGGAGTATGCAGTCCGTTCGTTGTCCGAAGCAGTCTCATTGTTGTTCGACGATCGTTCGCTGAGCGAGATCAAGGCGGCTGGGACGAGGACGGCCGACAGCACGACCCCGACGAGGAGAACTCGCCCTTTTTGGGGCGTCCAGCGCCGCAACGCAGACAGCGCGAACACGATGGCGAACCCTAGTGCCGCCAGTCCAATAGTCGCCCGCGACACGGTCATGAGATCGACCACGATGCCCGAAATAATGACGGCGACCGTGAACCAATCTCTTCGTCCCGCGAGGTACAAGGCGAACGCAGGCAGAACCACGAAGTGGGTCAACACCCCAAGCATATTCTGGTGCAGGAAGCTCCCCGGGGTCTGCAGCATGCCAAATCCGACCCGTTGCACGGTCACGATGCACGCCTCCATGATGAGAGCGACCGCCATGCCTTTCGTCAGAGCGGACGCGATGCGCGGATCGCTAGACACCCCCCGGGCAACCGTGGCGTAGACCAGAAACATTCGCGCGAGCTGCCAAGGATAAAAGAGGGCCGCCATTGGAAATTGAGCCGGAATCACCGACAGCAATGCGGCGACAAAGTAAAGGACCATTGAGATCCAGAACGGCGTCGCTTGAGTTCGTCCGGGCAAACTGAGGTAGAGGGCCAAGACAAACACATCGATGACCGTGATCTCCATTCCCTTGGCGTAACCGCCCCACGTCGACCAGGAGATGAAGGCCATGTAAAAGTGGAGATGGTAAACGACGAAGGGCAGAAACCCTACGAGCATCCAGACCTTCAAGGCTTCAGCCGGATTGCGCCGCAACCAGGCGGAAAGAGGCACGACGGCAAACGCCGCGATCAGGAGCGCGATCCATTTCATTTGCTCGGGCCCTCTAAGCCAATTCCGACCACCCCTGTTCGCGCAACGTACGTATCGAGGCAATTCCTTGATGCACCGTATCGTTTCGGCGGATGTGCCAACATATCAGTACTCGCCGCCTGCCTAAATCAAGAAATGATTTCCTGAAAGAAGCCCCGATACATTTCAGCGACTCTCCTCCAAGAAAAACTTGCAGCCCGCTCTACGCGACGTGAACGGCCAGCCTCCTTGGACCCGTAAGCCTGCTGGATTGCTTGAGCGATTGCCGCCGGCTCGTTCATGTCAGCGAGGTACTCCTCGTCGCCGACGAACCAGCGGACGCGATCCCTGTCGTGGCCAACAATCGGCAATCCGCATGCCATTGCTTCGAGGAACACAAGGGGAAACGGCTCATCAATCGATGCCTGCAGAAACACGTCAGCCGCCTGATACAGTTTAGGCATCCGCTCGGGGCTGACCGAAAGCAACGTGAACCTTCCCGGCAAACGTTCGGCGGCCATAGATGAGATCGAATCTCTTAACGGGCCGTCTCCGGCGACAACGAGATGAGCGTCCGGAATTCTACTGACCGCCTCAATTCCAAATTCGATGCGCTTGTTCGGGATGAGCGCGCTGACCATCAAGACCAGAAGTTTTCCGTCCGGAAGACCAAACTCCCCTCGCGCGGCGATACCAGGTTGAAAACGCTCGTTATCAACGCCATTGGGAATCAGCCGGGCATTCCATCGCTGCTTGTTTCGTTCATAGAAGTCAGGATTGATGCAGATGAGGCCGTCACAGTTGAACAATCGAAACTCGGACTCGCGCCGCGACGATGGCCAGTCTCCGTTGTGAGTTACGAAAACATGCCGCGGCCGCCTCCCGCCGAACGGAGGCCGCCTGAGCATCCAATTGGTGAAAGGATAGCTGCAAGTGACGGTCACATCGTAGTCTGATGGTCGATATTGAGAGAAGAGTTGAGGGATGAATGTCAGTTCTTCATAGCAATACTCATTCCTCAGGAGAGGCAATGATGGGCTTTTCTCAAATCTCTCGCGCGAGACGCTTGCCGCGTGTAGAAAGCGATACGGCGTTCCCGGTCTCGGCTCTCCAGAACCTATCAAAGTTACGGCATCGCCCAATTTGGCAAATTCCTTTGCCACTGCAATAAAAGCAATCTCGGCCCCGCGATCAACTCGGTGAAGGCCCGGTAGAGCAATCAAAATCCTCATACGAACAATACTACTCGTTTTATGAAACTCGTTGATTCAACCGGCAGCGGTAGCACAAAATGCGAGCAAAACCTGAAACTGACCTATTAAATAGCCAGTTGCTTTAAGGTCAGCACTTCAAGAGCCGATGAGGCCTAACTAGTTGTCTAAACTCGTACATTTTTCATTTTAGAGACTTTTGTTGAGCTGTCAAACCGCCGCCACCTTGCAGGCGCGGAGCTTTCTGGTTCAGAGTAAACGAGGCAGCGGGAGGCTATCCCGCGTTTATTTGATATCAGCCAAGGAATACTTGGCGAACGGACGACATTTTAGCGCAAGCCCCCCTGCTTGATTAGAGGACCAGCAAGCGGCGTATACTCAATTGCTTGGCCGCTTGGCATTACGACAGGAACGACAAACGAATGAAGTTCGGACGAGCCGCACTGGTTGCCGGCCTAACGCTGCTGTCAGTTAACCATGACGCGAAAGGATCGGATACTCACGCACCATCGGGTCCGGCGAACCGCTTTGCCGAATCAAAGATACGAATACCGCCCTCGCCTGCGTCAACTGGTTCGCCACGATCCGAGGCGCCGGCCGGCGCTCGGTCCTGGACGTCCGAGATGTCATGGCGAACGCTCAAAATTGGGGCCGGCGGCTTCATTACGGGGATCGACATAGCGAATGATGGAACCAAGGTCGTCCGGACCGACGTCTATGGTGCCTATGTGTATGACGCTGCCGCAAGTGTATGGCAACATATCGTAACAGCCAGTTCCGTGCCGCCTGCGAGTGTTGAAACCGGATCTGGACAGGGCGTTTACGAAATCGCGATTGCACCAAATAACTCGCAGCGACTTTACATGATGTTCGACGGCGCCATCTTCCGTTCGGACAACCGGGGAGCAAAATGGATACGCACGTCATTCGCCCGGGAGAAGCGCGCCAATCCCAATGACGGCTACAGAACGTTCGGCCGCAAGATAGCGATAGATCCGGCGAACCCGGACATCGTCTATGTGGGGACTGCAGGCGGCCTCTTCACCAGCGCTGATGGGGGCGCATCGTGGTCAATGGTCCTCGACATTCAATCGCCGTCTCCGCAAGAGGCCGGAATCATTGTCGCATTTGATCCAACATCGAGCGTGGCCGGTGGCAAGACACAGCGGATCTACGCGTCCAGCTACGGAAAGGGCGTCTTCCAAACAACAGACGGCGGGGCGAAGTGGGCGCTAACCGCCAACACTCCGACCACCCACATGCACATGTTCGCAGACCGCAGCAGCAATTTGTGGCTCGTTGACGACGTAAATCGAAATCAGGGGGCCGGCAACCTGAATAAATACGCGGGCGGCAAATGGTCGAGAATATCCGCGATCAATCTCGCACAATCGATCACCGTCGACCCGAACGACGCCAAACATGTTGTGGTACTCAATTTTGACGGCAGATTGATGGTTTCGAAGGATGGTGGCTCAACCTGGCAGGGCCCCACGGCCATTGCTGCCGCCGCACCAGACATTCCCTGGATCGCTGTAACCAATACATCGGTGTTCTCAAGCGCCGACATACGATTTGATCCATCCAAGGAAGGCAGGATCTACAACGCGACTGGAATAGGCGTATTCCACACGGATGTCCCTATCAAGAATGGCAACGTCACGTGGACGTCGCACAACAAGGCGATCGAAGAATTGGTCTCGACCTGGATTATCAGCCCTCCAGCAGGCGCCCCAATTCTGACTGCGTGGGACAGGCCGGTCTTCAGAGTCGACGATCCAGAAATCTATCCATCGGGACACGGAATAAACTACGCGAACGAAATCGTTCGGGGCGCTTCCGCGGATTGGGCTTCGACAGCGCCCAATACGATTGTTGTCGTCGCAAACAACTTTGCTCCAACGCCCGCAAGCAGCTTGGATACTTCGGGCTATTCTTCGGACGGCGGACGGAGCTGGACCCTGTTCGGCAGTAATGCACCTTATTCGATGAACAGAACCTCTGGAGGCTGCATTGCGGCCAGCACATCCAAGAACTTCCTATGGGTACCAACGGATGGCGCCGGCGCTAATTCTCCCTGGTACACGATTGATGGCGGAAACTCGTGGAAAGCGATCACAATTGATGGCGTTCCCTCGCGCGCGCCGACCGGCTGGGGCTTCAATTTTTACCTGAACCGCCAGATTTGCGCCGCCGATCGTGTGAACGCCAAGACATTCTACCTGTACAACGACGGAAGCGGATCATCGGCTGCCGCTGGAATCTATCGATCCAACGATGGTGGCGCATCGTGGGTCCATTCCTACAAGCGCGCATTTCCAAACGCGGGATACAGCGCTCAAATGCGTTCGGTACCCGGTAAGGCAGGAAACGTCTTTTTTACCGCCGGCGCGCAGAGCCCGCCACATCCTTCAACGAACGAGTTCTACCGCACAACTGACGGCGGAACGACGTGGAGCGCCGTGAACGGCGTAAGAGAGGTTCAATCATTTGGCTTCGGCAAGGCTGCAAATGACGGTGCTTATCCCACGATCTACGTCGCCGGATGGGTCAGCATGGGAGGCGCCTACAAGTACGGCATATGGCGATCTATTGATAACGCACAATCCTGGACCCAAATCGGTGACGGCTTTCCCACCGGGAGCCTCTCGCCCATTGAAGCCGTTGAGGGCGACAGCAACACTTTCGGAACAGTCTACATAGGGACCACTGGCAACGGATGGTACTACGGCAAGCTAAATTAGTTCCCAACCAAGTGGCGGGCTGGAGCCCCTTTTCGGTCACCTGCCCCGGACTAACCCTAATCGCTAATAATCGAGCAGATTATCCATCTACACAGGTACTATTCTCAAGCGTGCGACTCTAGGCCCCACCGGGAATGACGTGCGCCGATCCAATGTTGTCTCGATTCATGATTACTGACAATTCCATCGCCCCGGCGAGCCCAGAGTACATCCGTTTTGCGGCAACGAAGACGTTCGGGTCGCTGGACGGCCTCCGCGCACTGTCCATATTGGCCGTTCTCTGGCATCATCACGCCGACAATATCATCCCCGGCTGGACCATCAGCGCTCGGGGCTTCCTTGGCGTTGACCTTTTCTTCACGATCAGTGGCTTCTTGATCGTAACATTGCTCCTGCGTGAACAGCGATCAACGGGAACTCTCTCGCTCCGTGACTTCTACGTCCGGCGGTTCCTGCGTATCCTGCCGCCTTACTATCTCTTGCTGCTGTTAGTGGGGGTGGTCGCATTCCTTAGACCCGACGGCAATACGTCGAACGACGTCAAGCATGATCTCCCATACGCGATCTTCTTTATATCAAATCTCGTCGCGATGCAGAGCCTGCTGGCGATTACATGGAGCTTGTCGGTCGAAGAGCAGTTCTATGCACTTGTGCCTGCCATCGAAAAGTATCTCAGCCGCGCCCTTCCGATCCTCTTTCCGCTTGTCTACGTCGCGGTCAGCTTGCCGGCGTTTGGGATTATCCCCCTGTCATTTCCGGCATTCTTCCGAGAAACAACGTTCGGTCCCATCTTGCTCGGAGCGATGCTGGCACATGTCCTGCACAATCCAAGCAGCTTTTCGTGGGCCTGGAAGCTTGCGGGGGCTCGGTTTGCTCCCCTCATCGCGCTCGGCGTTATATTTGCCTCGGCAAGCTATCCTTCGGAAGAATTTGTCGGCCTACCCCGAATAATCACGCATTGGGCAATGGTAGCCCTACTCGCATCCTGCGTCGTTCGGGAGAACAACTGTCTGGCGCCGTTGCTATCGTTCTGGCCCGCCAGGCGCGTCGGAGCGGTGAGTTACGGCATGTACCTCTACCACCTAATAGTGATGCATTTCGTCGTTCGGGGCTTGGGCACCGCTGGCCTCATGACCTTTTTTCTCACTGCTCTGGGCAGCTGGATGATCGCCGAATTGAGCTATCACCTCTTTGAGAGCCGGTTCCTTGCCTTGAAGACGAGATTTTCTCCCGGGGCAAGAAAGACGGCTGCAGCGGATCCAACAGGCGTCACTGGAGCGCGACCGAACTCATCTGGCCATTAAAGCAAGACCTGCGTAGCTCCTTCGAGGCAGTGACCTCCAAGGCGTTCATCATCTTCCGGTCGCGGCGCTCAGACAAGCCATCTTAGTCCCGCTGCTGACGACGAGAAGAACATTCCGGCTCCCATGCCTGGCCGCTGGCTCCAGGAAGGCAGATAGGGATTTCGTCGAGTATCGGCTGTTTGATTCCCCTTAAACGCTTGTCCCAGAACGCCAAAGAGTATCGGCTTATTATCCGGGCCGCACGCAGCGGATTTGTTCCGTACGAGCGCAACGGAGAAAAGAAAGCCGCATCGCAAAAGCCGAGATGGCTAATTCCATCGATCGTCAACCAATAGCCGCCGCATCTCTCGAGAGACGCTTTCATCCAATCGAATTGACGCCGTGCAAATTTAACCTCGCGCCGCCCCTCGCGAATACGATCCGCGGTATCAACATCTCCGACATACGGCGCCGTCGCATAAATGCCTTCGAACATGAAGAAGAACGGGACCGCCGTCCCTTGCGAAGGAACGACGCCGGCGATCATCCCGCCCATATTCAGACCGGCTTTAAATCGCCCGTCGACAGCGCAAGCCTGTGCAGCCGTACCACCGCCAAGCGAGAAGCCGAAAATGCCGACGTGATCAAGAGAGAGAGCTCTCGTGAGCAATCCCTGGGGATCGCTTTGATTCAAGCCCTCCAATGCGTCCAACACAAAGCGCGCATCTTCGGCCCGCAATCTAACCTGCTCGTCCGCAACTCTCAAAAAAGCGTCGACGGCCTCGTCCGAGCTGTAATCCTCATCGCCGCGGAACCTCCTTTTGACGATTCGCCCGTCCGGGAAGGCTACTATATTGGAACTATAGGGGTGATCGATTGCCACGACCACGTAACCATGGCTCACCATCTCTTCAATCTGGATTGTGCACTCAGTACGTATCCCGCTCCAAGACGGCGTGTACAACAACAGTGGGTACCCGTAGGGCGACGGGCGCATATGTGCATCAATCGTCGAATGAGTTTTGATGAGTGCAAGATGCGAAGACTTCAGGGTCGTAATCCGCCTGTCGCGGTAAGGCGATATACTCCGCTTACCTTCGACGACACTCGCCGGATACCAGATCTGGATGACCAGCTCGCGCTTGGCATTTGGATCGTCCGACAATTGCTCTCGTCTGCTTTCGTCTACGACGCACCGTGTTTGAGTGCCAATCGCATACGGACCACTCGGAGCTGGAAGAGCAAAGACAGGCATCACGACGCATGCAACAAGTGCCGCGAGAGCAAATGAAATTACGACCGCGCCGACGAGAGTGGGGGCTTGGTATCCCCAAAACACATCTGCACCTTCATATATAACCAGCACAGTCGTGAGAACATAGGCCGGCGCCATTTGCCAGCGCCAGCCCTCCAGCTCCACATGGCATCCGATAATCAGCGCGACAACAAACACCAGGCATCCGAATGCAATTTGATAGTTGATCAATTGAAGGAGCAGTGCCCCTCCGCATAACATGAGGCCCGCAATCCCCACGCCTTCAAGGGTTCTCATCTTGAATATCGCGCCAAGTACAACCGCAACGGTCGTCCGCCATGTTGCAGCTGCGACCAGAGCATCGAATGGAGCCTCCTGCCCCAATCAGGCGAGGTAAGGAATAAGTCGCTGAACCAGACGAGCGACGTACGGCTGCCTCATGATCGATAGATGTCCACCAGGGACCTGAAGAACCTCGACACCTTCCCGCGCGACACCAGTCCACCCTAATGTGAGATCCTCGCCGTACTCCGCAGATCGACCTTCCGCGCGAAACAGCACCAGCTTTCCAGAGTAACTCTGCGGAACGTAGACTTTTCCGATCGCCGAGAACATCACAAGATTGCTGCGGACAAATCGTGGAACGTCGAGGTTGAATATCCGACATACCCGCCGACCAATCTTCCAGACCGCGGCGTTCCACCGGCTCACCACGAACTGTCGGATATCGGCACCAAGCTCATGAAACCGGCCATGGAGCAAATTCTGTCCGTACTTCCCCAGCCGATCTACCATGTAGACCCGACGAAACTGGGTCGCTTTCTCTGCAGGGAGATTGCGGTAATATGCCCAGTTCCCGGTATCGAAGAGCGCGACCAGTCCCACCTGCTCACCCTTCTCGACCAACTGTCGTGAGACCTCGAACGCGAGGAGACCACCAAACGACAGACCGCAGATCTGGTAGGGTCCCGTCGCCTGCACATCCTGGATTTCGCGGAGATACTGTGCAGCCAGCTCTTCCACGGATTCGGGGACTGGATCATCAACTTCCGAAGCCAGGCCATAAACAGGAACATCCTGTGGCAAGGCGTAGATCATATCCCGATAGTCGAGCAGATGGCCACCTCCGCCATGAATGCAAAACAACGGGGTTCTACGTGCACCTTCCCTGACCACGACGACATGCGACCGATTTCGATGCGGCGATTGACGCAACTTTTTGGCGAGAAGCTCTATCGTCGGGGCAACAATCAGGAGCGACAAATCAATAGTAACCCCGAATTCCACCTTCAGCCTTGCGACCAGCTGCGCTGCGAGCAGCGAGTGCCCGCCAAGATCGAAGAAGTTGTCGTGCACCCCGACTTCGGGGACCTTAAGAATTTCCTTCCATATATCCGCAAGCTTGATTTCATCCTCACTCGTTGGCGGAACGTAGCGGACAGGTGCATTTCGCTCGACGACCGGCGATGCTTTGAAATCGCTCCAGATGGATGGTTGCTCAAGCTCCTCGACCCTTCGCTCAGCCATCGTAGCCATCGCAAGAAGGATGGTTTCATAGTATGCGAGCAACGCCTGGATGGAGCTGTCGTCGAACAGATCGGCGTTGTACTCGAAATTGACCCGCAGCTCGTTGGGCCGCTCGATTATCGCGAGCTGTAGCTCGAACGGCGTGCCCACACTGAAAGTCGGCATTGGCGCAACGGTGAGTTCCCGCAGAGAGCGAGCATTGAGAAACGCCGACTGATACATGAAATAGAACTGGAAGAAGACGGAACGCCCGTTGACCGCCTGTACGCGAAGCCGTTCAAGCAGAGCCTCGAACGGAAGATCGGCATGATCAAGAGCTTCCAGCGTTGTTCGGGACACCAACTGGAGCACGTCGTTCAGTGTTGGGTTTCCCGACAGATCGAATCGGAACGGTATCGGGCCGGAAAACGGACCAATGAGTGGCTCGGTTTCTACCCGACGGTTCGCTACCGGTGAACCGATCACCATCTGCGATTGGCGTGAACAGCGCTCGATGAGTACGACGAAACAGGCCAGCGCAACTGTAAACATCGTTACGCCCTCGGATCGGCTCAGCTTTCGTAAGCTTTGCGCCAGTTCTTCCGACAGGACGCGAGACTGGATCCCTCCATTGGAGGTCATTCTCATTGCCGCGGGTCGATCGGTTGGGAAATCGACGACCTTGATCGGCCCCTGAAGCTGCCTCTGCCAATAGTCGTGCTGCTTGTTTGCCTCTGGCGAGCCGAGCCAGTCCTTTTGCCAGGATGCGAAGTCTGCAAATTGGATCGTCAACGGCGGGAGTTGCGGGGTACCGGGCTCATTCAATGCTTCGTAAACAGACCACAGTTCGTCCTGAATTATGCGTTGCGACCAGCCATCTGCAATGATGTGGTGCGTGGTAATCAGAAGGACAAAATCATCGGGCTTCAAGCAAAACAAGCTCGCTCGAAGCAACGATCCCTGTTCAAGATCAAATGGCTGCCGCGCCTCTGTGATGAGCTGGTCTTTCAGGCTCTCTTCTCGATCAGCCTCGGACAGGCCTGCGAGCGAGCGAACAGCCAAGGAGAAGGTGCGCCCTGGAGCGATAACCTGCACAAGCTGTCCATCCTGTTCGGCAAAATTGGTCCGCAGGATCTCATGTCTATCGAGCAGCGCCTGAAAACTCTTTTCCAGGATGTCCGGCGAAATCGCACCAGTCACGCGAACCGTCGCGCGCATGTGGAACTTTGGCGATGTTGGGTCGAGTTTACCGAGAAGCCAGAATCGCTCCTGGACGACACTCGCTGGCATTACGGATAAGTCGCCCTCCGTAACTCCATCACTCGGGCTTTCCTTCGACGGCCCCGCCACTGTCGCCGGAACGGCTGACAGATTGAATTCGGAAACTTTCGTCCAAGGATTAAGAACAATCTGCCGCAGCAGGTCGTGAAAATCCTCCAGGAGCTGTGAGGTAAAAGAGTTGCTGTAGAAGTCCTTGTCAAACTCGATCGAGAGACGCCATCCGCTCTCTCTTTCGACCATAAAGAAGTTCAGCCTGTACAATGCCCCCTGAGCGATCGAGGGAACCGGGGTCACGCGAACCTGCAAGGGCCCAAGGAGTGGATCGGCCCCGGCCCCAAAAGCCCGGTAGCAATTGAAGTTGATCTGGGCGAACGGTTCAGGGAGCTCGATGCCTTCGGCTGCCATGGATTCAAGAACATCCTCAAACGCAATGTCCTGATTGGCGAAGATTTCGAGAGTGGTGTCCCGAACGCGCTCCGCAAGTTCTGCAAAGTGCGAATTTCCCGAGACATCAGTCCTGAAAACCACGTGATTTATGAACAGGCCAACCAAAGGCTCAAGTTCGATCCGGTTGCGTCCGACGAGTTCCGATCCGATTGCGATATCGGTTCGACCCGTGTACCGAAAAAGCAAAGCCTTGCACGCCGCCAGCGCGGTCGTAAACATGGTTCCGCCCTGCCTATGTCCCAAGGCATTTAGAGCGTCGGTCAGTTCGCGCGGCAGCTCGAGCGCAACGATATCGCTGGCTCGCGTAAGCTCCTTCGGAGGCGGTAGATCGGCCGGCACCTCCAGTTGACGGTAACCCGCCAGCTTGGACTTCCAGTAGGCTAACTGTTGTTGGAGCTCCTTCAGCGGACGCTGTTCGCGCTGCCAGACAACAAAGTCCGGGTATTGAAGCACGAGGTCCGGCAACGTCGAGGATTGTCCGATGGCCAAGGAGCCATAGAGGCTCCGAAATTCCGTCATGATGACGCGGATTGACCAACCATCCCCGACCAACAGGTGCAACGTCAGCAACAGATAATGTTGCCGTTCCTCGGTCCGGATCAGCTTGACGCGAATGAGCGGACCTGTGCCGATGTCGAAGCAGTTCGACGCTTCGCCACGGCAGAGGTCCTCCAATGCGCTCTCTCGTTCCGCGCTGGAAAGATGGCTGAGATCGTCTCGTCCGATTCTGAGCTCAAGCGAAGGTGCGATGATCTGGATCGGCTCGACGCCGATCTGTGAAAACGTTGCGCGAAGAATCTCGTGGCGGGCCACGATCTCGTTAAACGCCCTTTCAACGAGATCCGCGTCCAATTGACCATCAAGCTTCCATCTGAACGCGCAATTGTGAGCTGGATTGCCGGGCTGCCGCCGATCAGCGCGCCATATCCGCTGCTGCGCCGCGGAGAGCGGAAACATCAGGTTGTACTGACTGTTTCCCATCTCGCGCTGGTCGCCGACCTCCCGATTCACGTTTGGAAGCCTGATGATTGTCGCCATCTAATTTACCTGACGGACCACCTGTGGCGTCATCCGGAACTTGTGTCGCGGGACGGGCTTGATCGACTGGTTGCTGAACTCTCCTTGATCCTGCGCTTGGCTGGCCAAATGATCGAAGATCGCTGCAATGGTACGGAACTGCAGCACTTGGCGCGGGGTCACGGTGATGCCCGCCTTGTTGGCCCGCGCTGTGATCTGGAAGACATGGAGTGAATCAGCGCCAAGCTCGAAGAGATTGTCACTGACACCGACACGCTCCAGCCGCAGAACCTCGGCCCAGATCTTGGCCATGGTTTCTTCGTCCGGGGTCCGTGGTGCGGCATAAGCCATTCTTGCCTGCTGCTTCGACCAATCCGGGGCCGGAAGCGCACCCCGGTCGACCTTACCGTTCGGCGTCAGGGGAAACGCCTCGAGCGTCACATAGGCTGCAGGTGCCATGTAGGCTGGTAAGCTCTTCAAAAGATGTTCGCGCAGAGCCGGAGCACTGAGGACAACGCCTTTTTCAGTTAGAACATAGCCAATCAGCCGCTTCTCACCGGCCACATCCTCACGAACGGATACGACTGCCTGAGCAACCCCGGGATACTCTGCCAGCATGCTTTCGATCTCGCCGAGCTCAATCCGAAAGCCGCGCAGCTTGATCTGGTTGTCGAGGCGTCCGAGAAATTCGAGCGTGCCGTCCGGACGACGACGAACGAGATCGCCGGTCCGGTACATCTTCTGGCCGACATCGAACGGGTTAGGCACGAAGCGGTCCGCTGTCAGATCCGGCCGGTTGTGATATCCGCGGGCCAGTCCCTCGCCGGAAATATACAGTTCGCCCGGAACCCCGATCGGAGCAAGCTGGCGTTGCTGGTCCAGTACGAAAAACTTCGTGTTGGCCATGGGATGCCCGACCGGCACAGATCCAGCTCCGGATTTCACTTGCGAAGCGGAAGACCAGATCGTGGTTTCAGTCGGCCCATACATGTTCCATACCGAGGCCGACCGACGTCTAAGTTCGTCGGCTAGCTCTCGCGGAAACGCTTCTCCGCCGCACAATACCTTGAGCGCCGGCTCACCATTCCAGCCAGCCTCCAGCAATTGCTGCCACGTCACGGGCGTCGCCTGTACGACCGTTGCCTTGATCTCCTTCAGGTATTCGAGCAGTTTGACGCCGAACTGGGCGGTCTCGCGGCTCACAATGGCTACCCTGGCTCCGACACAGAGCGGCAGAAACAGCTCAAGCCCCGAAATATCAAACGAGAGCGTGGTAACAGCAGCAAGCACGTCGGTGTCTGTCAGACCAGGTTCGACCAATGTCGACTGCAACAGATTGACGACAGCGCGATGCGGGATCTCGACGCCCTTTGGCCGACCGGTGGATCCAGACGTATAGATCACATAGGCAAGATCATCTCCACCAACGAGACCATGAGGCGTCGTCGTATCTGCCCGCGCAATCGCCCCCCAATCGCCGTCGAGATGAACCACCTGGGCTTGGCCAAACTGCCACACCTTGGCCAGCGCAGTCTGTGTCAGCACGACCGCGGCACCTGCATCTTCCAACACATAGCGGACTCGCTCCGGTGGGAAAGTCGGGTCAATCGGGACATAGGCGCCGCCAGCCTTCATGGTTCCCAACAACCCGATCAGCATCTCCATGCTGCGCTCAACAAACACGCCGACCAGAACACCGGGCCCGACGCCAGTCTTGCGCAGATGATTGGCCAATCGATTAGCGCGATCATCGAGCTCGGCATAGGTCAGCCTCATCGATCCAAACATCGCGGCGACCGCGTCCGGCGTTTTTCTCGCCTGCGCCTCGAACAGTGCATGAACGGTCATTCCGTCCCGCCGCGCGACTCGCGTGTCATTCCAGCGTTCCAACATCAATTGCTTGTCCGCGGTCGAGAGCAACGGCAACGCGGAAATTGGACGTGCAGCATCAACAGCCATTCCCTCCAGCAGGACCTTGTAATGATCGATCCAGCGCGCGATCGTCGCTTCATCGAACAGGCCCGTGTTGTAGTCGCAGTCAAGCGTAAGGCCGTCTTTGGATTCGACGATGTTGAGGAATATGTCGAAGTTGACGAAGCTCTTCGGATTTGGGTCGATCTCCGCCCGCAGCCCATCGAAGGCGGCCGAACCGCCCAGCTTCTCGAGATTGAACTGGACTTCAGTCAGCGGCAGCCGGCTCGGATCGCGCTGCAGCGCAAGCTTACGGACGAGCCTTCCATAGGTGTAGTTCTGGTTATCGTAGCCAGCGAGGACGGTCTGCTTCATCTGGGCGAGAAATTCCGCAGCGGACGGATCTTCGGTCAAACGGCCACGCAGCGGTATGAAATTGACGCAATGCCCGACGAGTACGGCATCTTCCACGAGCGACTGTCCAGCCGTCGGCACACCGACAACGATGTCAGACTGGCCGCTTAGACGTGCGAGGAGAGACTGAAAGCCAGCCAGCAATGTTACGAACAGCGTGCACTTGTGGCTCGCCCCAAATTTCTTGAGCCGGTCGTAAAACTCCCGATCGATCTTGCTCCGATACGTCGCTCCATCAAACTCTCTGACGGCTGGCCGGGCGCGGTCTGTAGGGAGGTCCAGAAGCGATACTGGTGCCTGAAACTGTTCAAGCCAATACCGCTCGACGTTGCGTCCTTGCTCGCTATCAACGAACCTCGCTTGCGAATTCGCATATTGAGCAAACGCCATGGCCGGCGACGGCTTCCATGCGAGGCCCTGCCTGACTGCACTGTACGCCTGCGACAGCTCGTCGACCAAAACATTGATCGACCATCCATCACAAACAATGTGATGCGCAGTCAGAACGAGAATGTGGTGCTCCCCCGACATCTTGACCAATTGTGCACGGACGAGAGGTCCCTTGCGTACCGAAAACGGCGTGCACGCCTCGTCCCTGACGATTTGGGAAAAGCGGCCCTGTCTTTCAGGGGCGCTCTGCCCCGAAAGGTCGACGGTCGGCATGTCGAGCTTCAGCTCCGCCATGAATGTCTGCCGATGGTGATCGCTGTCGAAAGTGGCACGCAATGCCTGGTGGCGCGACACGATCAGATCGAGCGCTTGTCTCACGGCAGATACGTCGAGCGGGCCGTGCAAATGGAGAGATATGGATTCGTTAAAGCAACAAGACGCCTCCGGACCAAGTTGATCCGACAACCACACTTCAAGCTGCGGCTCCGTGAGGGGCGCTTCGGTAGCCTGCGGCTCCCCGACAGGGAGCAGTGTCGGCACATCTCCGCCTTGCGACTGCTCGAAGAATCCAGCACGCCGCATTTCAATCGCGCTTTCCCGGAACGCCTGAGCAATCATCTCCAGGTCGGCGTCGCTATGCGAGGTGGTCAGGAAGCACGGGAAGCCTTCACGAATATGGACACCTCTGTCGCGCAAATAGAAATAGAACAGGCTTGCGAAGCGCTCCGTTGCAGGAAAGCCGAAGTAGAAAAGGCTCCCGAAATTCTCGATGCGGGTCGGAACACCTTCCTGACTTACGATTTCGTTGAGCCTGCGGACCAACTCCGCCGTTCGCTCGTTGAGCCGAGACTGCAGATCCGGTCCTTGCTCCCGCAGATTCTGGAGCACGGCTTTCATCGCAGCGACGACCAGCGGATGACGAACGAACGTTCCGGCAAAGAAGGTCACGCCGACCTCAGGGAATGACTCGTCGCCAAACTGCCAGGCGCCGCCGTCAAGCGCATCCATGAAGCGCGCCTTGCCGGCCAGAACACCGGCGGGCATGCCGCCAGCAAGCACCTTTCCATACGTCGCAAGGTCCGCTCGAATGCCAAACAGCGCCTGGCATCCACCTTGATGAACTCGGAAACCGGTAACGACCTCGTCGAAGATGAGTGCTGCGCCCGATTCTTCCGTGATCTTGCGGAGCGCCTTGAGGAACTCGACCGGCTGAAGCGAAGGATGTCGGCTTTGGACCGGCTCGACCAAGATGGCGGCCAGATCGCTCGCATTCCGGCGAATCCATTCGAGCGACTGCGGTGCGCCATAGTCCAGCACGACCACATTCGACACGCTCTGCCGAGGAATGCCGGGCGCGATCGGCACCGATTGCGGCTCCCCGGCTCGATTCATGAAGCCTTTGGCAAGAACTTCATCGAACATGCCGTGGTAATCGCCGGAGAACATCACGATCTTGTTGCGTCCCGTCACAGTTCGAGCGGCACGCATAGCCGCGAGCACCGCCTCAGAACCGGTATTGCAGAACGCCATGCGCTCGTTGCCGGTCATCTCGCAGAACATCTCTGCGACTTCACCGGCAAGCGGTGTCTGCGGGCCGATCTCGAAACCTTTCTGCAGCTGTTCCTCGATGGCCTTCGTAACGAACTCCGGCCGGTGGCCGAGCATGATCTGCCCAAAGCCGTTGACGAGATCGACATACTCGTTGCCGTCGATATCCCAGATCTTCGCCCCCTCAGAACGGTCGGTGACGATCGAATAGACCATCTCCTTCCATTGCTGCCGAAATCCCGAAACGACACGCGGATCGGCCATGGCCTTGCGATGAGCCTGGGTAAACGTCTTTGACTTCGCAGTACGCCGGGTAACACGCTCAATGAGAGCGTCCAGATGCTCACGCTGCAGATCGCTCAAATCGTGGGACAAACTCGTCTGTGGTGGCTTATAGGGACCAAACGATTTTCCCGTTGCCGATTGCGGTTCGGTATCTTCACGTTTGGAACTGCCCGTAACGGGCGCGGCGGGCGCCGGCACGGCTTGCGGCACAATTCCGCTAAGCGGGGCTGCTGATTGCGCGACAACAGCCGCCTGCGGACGAGCAACATTGAGCGTCTCCAGTTGCTTTGCGATCAGCGCATTCATCGCCTGAAGCTGATCTCGCATAACCCGCTCCAGCGAGCTATCGGAACTCATCGCGACACCGCTAGGCGCTAGGGGCGCGACCGGCATCGCAACCGATTGCACAGTCTGAACGCTCGGCGCCTGAGAGACCTGGTGCACCGCGACAACGGGCTCGGCAAAAGCTTCCGACGAAAGATGCGTCCCGACGTATTGGGTCAGGTCTCGAAGACAGCCAACGTCGTTGAGAAGCTGCCTGAACGTGATCTTGACACCGAACCTTTCCTGCAAGGCCTGCGCCGCCTGAGTCAGAAACAGGGAATCAAATCCGAGTTCTAGGAACGAAGAGGTGTCATCAGTAGCAGACAGATCGGTTCCCGACAGGTCCGCAAACATCTCGACAAGAGCAGCTTCGATCCTTTTAGTGCGATCTCCGACCGAGGAGGATGCGACTGAAGCGACGGCGATATTCACGGGTTCGTTTCCTTGATTGAATTGGTTCTGATTCCCGAGGACTTCTTGATTCCCGATCACAGCTTCCGAAAGCTGGGCGACTGCCGCCTCTGGCCCAGGCGCGCTGTCCAGCCAATAGCGCTTTCGTTCAAAGGGATAAGTAGGGAGCGAAACGCGTTGACGCCGCTCCGCTTTATACAATGATGCCCAGTCTGGCTGCGCACCTGCACCCCAGAGAGCTCCGAGGGCCGACATCAACGCCTTGGCATCTCCCTCGCCCGAAAACCCGTCGGATAACGAGGAAACGATGACTTGATTGGGAGAGAGCGCGGTGTGCTGGCGCGCGAGCGTTGCCAGCACGTTGCCGGGGCCGACTTCCAGGAGCACCGCATTTGGATTCTTGCGGAGTTCCTCGACAACTGTTGAGAAGCGGACCGGCTCGCGCGCGTGTCTCGCCCAATATCCCGGATCACAAGCTTCCGCGGCATTAATCCAGCTACCAGTCACGCCAGACACGTACGGGATTTCCGGCGCGCGCAGCTTCACCTTCGAGAATCCGCTGGCAAGCGGCGCAGTGAGCGGATCCATCATCGACGAGTGGAACGCGTGCGAAGTCACGAGCCGGCGACAGGCAATGCCGGCCTCGTTCAGTTCCTTCTCAAATTTGGCAAGCGGCTCCAGCGGCCCTGCCACAACGCATAGCGACGGCGAGTTGATCGCAGCCAGCGACAACGGCTCTCGAAGCCGCTCGCGAACTTCGGTCTCCGGCAGGCGGACCGATAACATGCCGCCCGCAGGAATCTCTTGCATCATCCGACCGCGCAGCGCGACGAGCGTGAGTGCATCCTCCAGCGAAATCACCCCCGCAAGGCAGGCGGCGACGAACTCGCCAACGCTGTGTCCCGCCATGGCCTTCGGTCGAATACCCCAACTCATCCAGAGTTGCGCCAGTGCATACTCGATGGTGAAGATCGCCGGCTGCGCGTTGACCGTCTCCGTTACGGTTCGCGCGGCTTCCTCTCCGGCGTCAGCCGCGGGATAAAGCAATTCGCGGATATCAACACCAAGGTGCGGTCGCAGAATCGCCGCGCAGCGGTCGACCACATCACGAAACACGTCTTCGGACTCGTAGATTTCGCGGGCCATGTTCGGGTGCTGCGATCCCTGCCCCGGAAACAGAAAGTAGACGTCCGGATCGGAATTCAGCTTCGCGTTCGGGCGCGGCGGCCTGGTCTGCGACAGGATATCAACGGCTTCCGTCACGGAGCCGGCGACGATCGTCCGGCGACAATCGAAACCCTTGCGGCCAGCCTGAAGAGTCCATGCAACATCGGCAAGCTCAACATCCGGATGAGCCCGCAGATGAGCTGCAAGATTTTTGCCGGCCTGCTCGAGCGCAGCAGGCGAGCGCGCCGATAGAACCAGGAGGTGATTGGAGCGGGTGGAACGCGACAAGTTTGTTTTTGGAGCTTGCTCGATGATCACGTGCGCGTTGGTTCCGCCGACGCCAAACGAGCTGATTCCGGCCCGACGCGGCCCCTCTGCCTTCCATTCGGATCTCTCGATATTCACCCTGAACGGACTACCCGCGAAATCGAATTTGGGATTTGGTTTCTTGAAATGGAGCGTAGGCGGGAACACGCCGTCCCGCACAATGTTCGTCGCATTGATTAAGCCGGTTACACCGGCTGCAACATCCAGATGCCCGACATTCGTCTTGGCGGTTCCGATTGTACAAAACTGGCGGCGATCGGTTCGAGCCCGGAACGCTTGGGTTAGCCCTGCCAATTCGATGGGATCGCCAAGCGGTGTCGCCGTGCCATGGGCTTCGACGTAGCCAATGGTATCCGCCGGGACGCCTGCCGCCTCATGGGCCATCGCGATGACGCTGGCCTGCCCCTCCACGCTAGGAGCAGTATACCCGACCTTTGCGGATCCATCATTATTGACCGCGAATCCTCGAATAACCGCATGAATCTGGTCACCATCGCGCACTGCGTCGTCAAGGCGCTTGAGCAGCACGACGCCCAACCCACTACCGAAAACAGTCCCTTGGGCGTCAGCGTCAAAAGCGCGGCAATGACCGTCGGGCGACACCATGCCGCCCTCCTGATAGAAATAACCGCGCTTCTGCGGGAGGGTGATGGAAACGCCGCCAGCCAGCGCCATGTCAGTCTGATAGGTCAGGAGTGACTGGCAAGCCTGCGTCACCGCGAGCAAGGATGTCGAACAAGCCGACAGCATGGTGAAGCTTGGGCCGCGAAGGTTCAGCTTGTAGGACACTCGCGTCGACAGGAAATCGAGGCTGTTTCCCATCATCTCGACGTAGTTTGAAACCTGATAGCCAGAGGTAAACTTCTCGATGAACCCCGGTGTCGTGCACAGCCGCGTCAAGAAGTAGGACCAGACACTCGAGCCGGCATAGACAGCCACTTGGCCCGGATATGTATCCGGCACGTAGCCGGCATCTTCCAAGGCTTGCCAGCAGCACTCGAGAAAGAGTCTCTGCTGCGGATCCATGACCTCCGCCTCACGCGGATAGATGCCGAAAAATTCGGCATCGAACATATCCGCATCGTCGATGATCGAGCGCGCCCTCACATATCGCGCATCGCGCGCAACCTCGGCGCCGTTGGCAATCTCCAGCTCGTCAGCACGAAACTTTGATATCGATTCAATGCCATCCAGCTGATTGCGCCAGAATTCGGCAACGTTGCCGGCGCCGGGAAAGCGGCCGGCCATACCAATGATCGCAACTCCCTCAAGGGCCTCGGCCCGGTCTTCCAAATCACTCATCACAAACTGCCGTTTCGACGCTCGCGTTGTCTAGCAAAAGCTGCTCGTTGTCTCCGTGCGCGCTCCTGCGCACCCGCGACGGACTGCCCTGATGACATCTGCCCACTCAGATGCTCGGCCAGCGACTTGATCGTCGTAAATTCGAAGAGAGCGGTAATCGGAATCGCGGACTGCAGCGCTTTCTCCAGACCGGCATGAACGCGGACAAGCAGCAGCGAGTCACCGCCAAGATCAAAGAAATTATTTAGAATACCGAAACGATCGGTCTCCAGGCTCTCGCGCCAAACATTGAAGATGATCTTCTCCAGATCGCTATTGGGAATGTCGATCGAAACCATCTCTCGATCCGGCACTCCGCGTGAAGCGAGCGCTGATCGATCCACTTTTCCATTGGGCGTCAACGGAATGGCTTCAATCTCGATAAAGAGCGCCGGCATCATGAATTCCGGCAACTTGTCTGCGAGGAAGCCCCGCAAATCGCTGCTACGCAGTCCACCACCACGAGAAACGTAATACGCAACCAGACGCTTGGATCCGTGCTCCGTTGGCAGCGCCACGACGCAGCTCCCAGCAACTCGTTCGTGCTCCTCCAGGGTGGACTCGATTTCTCCGGGCTCGATACGGTGCCCGTGAATCTTGAGCTGTTCGTCGGCCCGGCCAAGGAACTCCACAATCCCATCTGCTCTCCAGCGCGCAAGATCGCCGGTGCGATACATGCGAACCGCCTCATCTCCATTAGAAAATGGATTAGGAACGAACTTCTGGTCAGTGATCTCAGCGGCGTTCAGATAGCCACGCGCGACCCCGTCTCCGGCTGCGAACAACTCGCCCACGACGCCCGGCGGCACCGGCCGAAGATTTTCATCGAGGATGTACACTTGAGTGTTCGAAATCGGTCGACCGATCGGCACTGGCTCAGGGACGGGCTGTCCCGCCTGCATCGCATGGCAGCAGGTAAACGTCGTGTTCTCGGTCGGCCCATACCCGTTAATGACGCGACAATTTGGAAGCTTCTCCAGAACTCGCCGGACGTGCCGGGGCGACAGGACGTCACCGCCGGCAAGGAACTGCCGCAGCGAACGAAGATCTTCGAGGTTCTCATCGGCGATGAGGTTGAACAACCCTGCGGTGAGCCACAGCGTAGTGACCTTATGCTGCTCAATCACACGTATAAGGTCTTTGAGACCAACAGGCGCTGGCGGCGCGACCACCAGGCGCCCGCCGTTGAGCAATGGCCCCCAGATCTCCAGCGTGGACGCATCGAACGAGATTGGCGCGAACTGCAGGAAGGTCTCGTCTGGTCCGAAGTTGCAAAAATTACTGTTTCGCACCAGCCGAACGACGGCGCGATTTTCGATCATTACTCCCTTGGGGCGCCCCGTTGAGCCCGATGTGTACATCACATACGCAAGGCTCGTGGGACTACCGAGCGGTTTGGGATTTCCGCTTCCGACAACATTCGCTTCACAATCGTCCAGGACGAGGTAAGCACCGTCATAGGTTGACAGTACCGTCGAGGCGAGAGACGCCTGAGTAACCATGACACTCGTCTGCGTGTCATTCAGCAGGTAGGCGATACGTTCCTTCGGATACTCTGGATCAAAAGGTACGTACGCGCCGCCCGCCTTGACGATAGCGACGAGCGCTATGGGCAATTCGATCGAGCGTTCGATGCAGCAACCGACGAGCGTTTCCGCGCCAACCCCTGCCGCGCGCAGGCGATAGGCCAATTGGTTCGCACGAGAATTCAGTTCGGCATAGGTGAGCCGCTTGCTGCCAAATTCGACGGCGACAGAGTCCGGGCAGGTTGCGACCACCTCTTCGAAAATTTGGGCGATCGTTCGGTCCCGGGGATAATCGGTGCCCGGACCGTTCCACGCGCGAACTTGCTCCAACAAAGCAGGTCCCCGATTTTCAAATCGACTTAGAACCTGCGATCCAACCGAATCCAGCGACACAAGTCAGGCCCTCTTCAAACCAATCGGGCAGTAATGTTCAACACTCAGTGAAACTATGCACAATCTAACGAAATATGCCGTAACATTATAAGACTTCAAACGCGCTGTCAGCCCATTTCGCCAGCGTAATCAAAGACTCCCGGCACCTGGTTAATTCAGCCTAGTTAACCTGCCGAGAGGCTCGTCGAGTACAGGCCGCTATTTTGAGTGGGTTGACCTCGACTGAAGGTTCAACAATCAGCCGGTTCCGATTGCAATCGCGCTGCTTTTGGTGCGAGGCCGAATGCGCCGATCGCACATATCATCGAACGGAATTTAATTCGGATAAACGAAAATAAAATCCTCTGTAGGTTGCATCACAGTCCGGGAAAAGCGGCACTCGCGTTCTTCGCTCGTGCACGGGCCAGCTTGCGACGAGATCGTATCCCAGGGAGTTCATTGCCGAACAGAACTTGCGAATAGCATGGAGCTTGCACGGGTTTACCCACAGACCTCCATCGTGAACCGTCACGATATCATCCAGGTTCGAAAACGGGCTGCGGTTAACCACAACATGCCTTGGCAATCGATCGAGAGAGGCAAGCAATTCGGCCAGAGTAGGCTCAAAAAAATGGATGGCCCCCGCAACGATGAACAGATCAACGCCGGAGGCGGAGGAGAACTGGTCCGAAAATACCAGGCGCTCCTCGCTCTTACTCCTCGCAAAGTCCTGCATCGCCTCGCGCTTGAATGGGAGATCGTGGACAGTCCAGACGATCTCGGGGGAGAAATGCAGGTGTCGATCGAGCTGAAAGAAGAGATTCCCAATGCTCCCACCGAGGTCGAAGGCCGAGCGCAATTCGGACGCGAACGGCGCAAGAAAAAACAGCACTGGATAGTCGCTCTCCCGCGTGACTTCGGCGAACTCAGCGTGCAGGTCTAACTGCCCTGGATGATCGTGAGACCCGGATACGTAACGTGCCGCACATGCACTTGCGGCAGCGATACTCTGAAAGCTTCCATGGAAAGCGAGCAGCCACTCCAAGACCGGCCTCATCGCCCGCCTGTTGCGCGCGAAAACGATAGCCTTACTGCCCCACCTCGACCTCCCGACAAGCGTAATAAGCCGGGCAAACCCTCGGATCTGAGCAACTCGGATCGAACTTATTGCGAGCCGCAAGCGACTAAATACATTGGAACTCTGGTATATGCCGCCGGCACCAAAGGAAGTTCCGGGCTGCGGCCTTTCCGAGCGACCCAGAAAACTCACGGGAACGCACCTCTGTTCATGAACTCAATGAAATAACACTTAAAGCAGCTTGGTCATCCTAGCCCATACGCAGCCAGGGACACCACAGCGGGATTCACCATTCGCCTTTTCTGAAGCTTGAAAGACCTTGCGGCAAGAACCACCCAAGGGCATTATAATATTTAATATTCTTCAAGGTTAATCGAAATTCATTGAATTTTACTGCGCAACCGAGATCAAAGGACGCCGCGCAATGGAACAGATTTCAGCTCCGCTGATCGAATTGGACTGGGAAAATTTTCAACCTTGGAAAGTCGCAGCTGTTCGGCACCGTCTTTCAAATCACCACTTGCTTCAGCCAGATCAGCTGATCGAATTGAGCAAGCGGCTGGAGGAACGAGGACGCGTACGGACGCACGCCAGCAGCGCGACTGCGGACACGCCGTTCAATCAGGCCCCCGAAATACACCCAAACAGCTCTTCGGCGGCAGATACCCTGAAGCGCATTCGCGACGCCAAGGCTTGGCTGTCCCTGCTCAACGTACAAACCGACGCGACTTATCGCCAACTCGTCGATCAGGTTCTGGATAGCGTCCGGCCGCTCGTCGAAGCCAAAGACCCAAACATGAGTTATCGTGGTGGCTGGATATTCGTCACGTCTCCAAACACGGTGACGCCGTTCCACATCGACAAGGAACACAACTTTATTCTCCAGATCCAGGGACGCAAAACGATCTACGTCTGGGAGCCGGATGACGAAGTCGTGGTCAGCCAGACGGCCCGGGATCTTTTCCATGCACGCCACGATCGGGATCTGATCGTCTGGAAGGAAGAGTTCCGCAAGCGCGCTCACCGGTTCGAAGTCGGCCCGGGCGACGGCGCGTATATGCCTTCCACCGCCCCGCATCTGGTGGAGGTCGGGGAAGAGCCTTCGATTACAATGAGCTTTACCTACTACACGGACAGCACGCGCCGCCAAAACATGCTGCACTATGCGCGCGGTCACCTCGCTTCCCGTGGGATCGCCTTACCGCACATTGGTAATTCGGAGCTGGTCGATCAGCTTGTCTACATGAGCGCAACTCCCGTGCGGGCTACTCTGCGCGCAGCACGCCGGTTGGTCGGACAGCCTGTCGTAACCGAGACGGCAAAATATGCTCACCACAAATTCTCGTGATGCTCAGCCTAGGCTCTGAACCGAGATAGATAGCGCCTTTTCGATACAGGAATTTCAAAAATGACGTTTACTAGCAATTCGGACATCGGGAAACTTAAGCTTCCGGCCAACGCCGTAGAACAGTCGTTCAACCGCGAGCCGTTTGGATTCAAACATAACCTGAACCAACTGGATATGTTTGAGCTCGAGTCGCTTGCGAATCTTGCGGAGAGGCAATACGGCTCCGAGCACCAGCAAGATTTTTTCTTGGCGTCCAGCGCGGTGGCGCCCAATCAGAAGTTCCGCGCAGTGGAGTCGGTCAATCTGGAATTGGCCCAGGCATTCCGCAGTCTGAAAGATCATTCGATTCGAATCCTGCTGAAGAGACCCGAGAATCACGACCCCCGCTTCCGCAAGCTGCGCGACGATCTCATGGAGCAGATTTTCGATCGATCGCCGGACTTGAGGGACGACCGCGTCTTGCGGCTCGAGTCGGCAATTTTCATAACATCAGCCGCAACGCTGACCCCGTTCCATTTTGATCCTTCGGCGGTATTTTTCTGCCAGATCATGGGTGAAAAGACATATCATCTCTATTCGCCGAGCGCTCTCACCGAACCCGAACTTGAACAGTTCTACTTCCGTGGCATGGTGGACATCGCTCAAGTCGAACTCACCGAACGGGATCCGGCGCAAGAGCACCTATTCCGACTTTCCGCCGGAACCGGCCTGCATCAGCCACAGAATGCTCCTCACTGGGTGGAAACGCAGGGTGATATTTCGATCTCCTACTCATTCTTCTTTGAAACCATGACGGCACGGAAGACCAATCGGATTCGTGGTTTCAACCATTATCTGCGAATGGCAGGCGCAGAACCGAAGCCGCCGGGCCTGCATCCGGGAATCGATACACTGAAGGCCGAGGCAATGAATGTCTGGATCCCGTGCCGGAAGACCCTTTCCTACGTGAAATCTGCGGCAACAGGGAGATAGCGGGATCGGTTTGCATCTCCGCATTGACCGCCGCAGACCGCAATAACTCCACTTTGATTGTTCTGATGAACGAGTAACAACTTTTGTGGCGCGCGTTCGGAGTTCGTTGGCGTTCGGCGGCCTTTGCGTTTGTGTTGGTCGCCTTGGCCCTCGAAGCCGGGTCGGCCCTTATCTGTCATCTGCTGCCGGCATATCCTGAATCCGGTCGCTTTCTCTGGAATCCAGACCTGGAGCAAGTGCGCACCAATTGGATTGCCGGCTCCTCGATGCTCGACCGTGACAATGGCGGATTTGTCGCACCGGCGCTCGCGCGAGATCCGGAATTCGGAGACGCGCAGCCTTGCGGCTCAGCGTACGGAGATTCGTTTACAAGCGGCTATGAAGTCGCATTTGGCCAAGGCTGGGTTGAACGCCTTTCGCATCTGTTGGGATGTCGAATAGCCAATTACGCCGTTGGCGGGTATGGCATAGACCAAGCGTATCGTCGCTTCGAAGGAACCCATGACGGCTCGCGATTTGCTCTGCTCGGATTGGATGTCAACGGGATCATGGACGTCGTCAGCCAATACGACGGCTGGTTGGGCTCGGCGCCAGTCCCCACTGCTCTCAAGGGGCGTTTTGTATTGACGCCGCTCAAGCAGCTCAACTGGATTCCATTGCCGGATCTGGATGCGGACAAGTTCGTCGCCCTGAATCGAAACCCTGAGAAGTACCTGCCCGAATCTTACTTCTTGCCCGGCAACCAAGACGGCGCAGTCATCGCCAGCTTCCCCTACACGCTATCCCTTTTGCGCGTCACTCAGATGCCGAGCGTAAGCGATATGCTTCTAGGACATCCGCAATGGACGCGCCTGTATCAGGCAGACCATCCGTCGGGTGCCCTGCCCTTGATGATCGCCATATCGGAAGCGTTCGCGAAACTGGCCCACGCGCGTGGTCAATCCCCCCTCATCGTCGTACTCCCCGTTTCCGAGAGTTTCCGGGAAGCACAAGACAATGGTCAGTTCGAGTACGTCTCACTCGTCGATGCGCTTAGGGCTAGGAACATCGAATTGCTGGATGTTGGCACCACGATGGTCGCGGCACGCGGCGGCAGCGCAGCTTGCGAATACTTTATCCAACATAACCGGGGGCTGGCAGCCTGGATTCGTGGAGCCTTACCCTGTGGAGGCCACTACAGCAGCCAGGCCCATGCCGCGATCGCCGAGCGCATCTATTCCGAATTCAAGCAAAGAAGAATTTTGGAACGCTGAGACCATGGCACTCCTCATCGCATCTCAGCATTGACACTCGTAATTAGATTTGTGAGCTGCCCAGAAGATGAATTAAAGTTAACAAGCGACGGGATCCCATTCAGCGTGGTGAAAGCTTGGCGGGAGCTTTACGGGTCAAATCCGGGGTTGTAGTTTCGCATGCCAGAAGGTCATTTTTGATAGATTTTTTTGATTTTGATTTCGCAATCGAGAGCTTCACCTGAAAGAGCCTGAGCGATGCAGTTTGACGCGCTGTCGTCGGCTAGAACGTCTGGCGGAGACAATTCTGTTGGCCCAATCTACCCCTATTTCTCGATCGACGAGAGCTCGAGGGTGACCGACAAATACTCCCAGTCACGCTCCCCTTCAGATCAAGCTATGGACGCGCAGTCGAGCCACGCTGTTGAAGGCAATCGCGCCACCGAACCTCGCTTGGAAGCAGAGTTCCGAAACCTCCGCCCGCTGCGAACGTCAGGCAATCGGCCTCCTCTTATATGCTTCTTTCCTGGCCCGCCGGGAGCGCGCGACTTGACCGCAGCGCTGCCGGAAGATCAGCCGGTTTATGAGATCTGGTGGCCGAATGTCGACGATCAAGCTCATTATCCGACCATCGAGCAACTTGCCGATACATTTCTCGCCGAAATAAAGAAGTTGCAGCCGCAAGGGCCCTATCAATTTTGCGGCTACTCGACTTTTGGGCTCGTAGCCTATGAATTGGCGCTTCGGCTACTTGCCGAGGGGCGGGACGTTGGTTTTCTGGCATTGTTCGATATCTGGCATCCGCAGTTTTTGGACAGGCTGACCGGCAGGGAGATGGTTAGATACAAAGTGCTGCGCATCGTTGACCGCGTGGGCAAATACCGACGCATTTTGAAGGCCGGCGGGATAGGCAATGCCATGACCCATCTCGGGGAATTCGCGATCAATAAGGCAAGATCAGTCGGGTGGCGCCTCTCGCGAGCAGGATTCAAATTAGCTGGCGCGCCCATACCAAAAGGCATGAGAACCGTCGCCTCGATTGCGGCCAACAAGACCTACGTTCCACCGCCTTACCCGAAAAGATTCATCTTGATCCGGACGGAAGATCTTCTCGAGCGAAAACTCGGTGATCCCACCGTTGGATGGAGCGGATGCGCGTCCCAAGGCATCGACCTGTATTTCATTGAGGGAGATCACGGCGCGATCAAAGATGCACCGTTCGTCCACGGATTGGTCGCGAAAATTGCCCCGCACTTGGCCGCGACCTCAACGGATTCGAACCGCAATCCCTGAATATTTCCGGCTTGGCCGAAGATTCGATTTCAAAAGAACTCGGGAGCGCTATTCCGACGGCAACTATGCTTTAAAATACCGCTGGCGTTCAATTTTTGCATATAATATAAAAAATGAAGAAAATGACGAGTTAAAATAGATTTTTTGATCGTTTTTTGGGAACAACTACTTACGATGAGCAGCTTAGATATTGCGCAACCATCGGGTGGTTTTGACCGGCACAATCTGTTGCCGGCTGGCAGAAGCCCCATGGCGGGCATTGCGACAGACAGCCCGGCCCTGACGTCACCGGCCAACGCCGATGTACCATTGTCGCCGAATCTTTCACGGGAAGTATATTGCATCCTGGGCATCCCCATCGATGCGATCGACCTCTCCACGGTTGTACGAAGATTGGAGAGCGCAGCTGCCAAGCGCTCAACCTGCCTAATATCCACTCCCAATCTCAATTTTCTCGTCAACAGCCTTGTTGATCCTGAATTCCGACAGTCGGTCCTCGACAGTGACCTATGTCCGCCAGACGGCGCACCGATCATTTGGATTGCGCGCCTTATTGGCTTGCCAATCCGGGAACGAGCTTCGGGAGCTGATTTACTCGATCGTCTCCGTGGCAAAGCTCCGGGGATTCAGAGGCTATCGCTATTTCTGTTTGGTGGTGCAGCCGGCGTTGCGTCAGCTGCTGCTCAGGCATTTAATGCCGATTCCAGCGAGCTGAAGTGTATCGGCGCGATGGACCCCGGCTTCGGCGAGGTGGATGAACTCAGCGGCGAGAATATCATCAGCGTCGTGAATTCGAGCAACGCTGATTTTCTGGTCGTATCGCTCGGAGCGAAAAAGGGCCAACTGTGGTTGCAACGCAATCACCACCGCTTGAAAATACCGATCCGCGCCCATTTGGGCGCCGCGCTTGCTTTCCAAGCAGGTGCAATCAAACGCGCCCCACCTCTTGTGCGATCCTGCGGGTTCGAATGGCTGTGGCGCATCAAAGAAGAACACTATCTTTGGAAGCGATACCAACACGACGGCCTGGTTCTGCTCCGGCTGCTTCTCACGCGCGTTCTGCCGTTGGCGGCCCTCAATAGGTGGCATCAGCTCGGCCAACGGCTGCGGCCGCGGGAACTGTCGATCGCGAAGCTTCACGAGGACGGTAGCTCGATCACCTACAGCCTATCTGGTTTCGCCTCACAAACGCACGTTGCGAGCGCCTCAAGATTATTTAATGAGGCGCTGGCAAGCGGCCGCGACATCGTCGTCGATCTGTCGAAAACTCAGACGATCGACTCACGCTTCTTCGGCATGTTGATGATGCTTCACAAGGAATTGACAGATCGGAAAGCTAAGTTGCTCTTCACGGGCATAACCCGCTCGATCAGGAAGATCTTCAAGCTGAACGAAGTCGAGTACATGCTCTAGACGAGCACGGCGCTATGAATCCGAGGCGCGCCTGCGCCTCTGGAGATCCGCACGGCTTAAGCAGACTCCAGGCCGAACGGTACGACGCCAAACTGTTCCTTGTTCTTGATCACCGTTTCTACGATTTCCGCCGTTATCTGCCCGTTCTGCGAGGCATAGCCGTATACCAGCGCCGTATCGCAAAGAACATTTATCGTCCGCGGAACTCCTCGACTGACTTCTCCGATCATTTTGCAAGCGTCGTCTGCGAACAATTGCGCACTCGCTCCCACTGATTTCAACCGGAAATTGATGTACTCAGTAACCTCATCGATATTCATCGGCTTCAGGTGAAAATCCGACGAGATACGTTGCGCGAACTGGAGCAATTGCGGGGCCCTCAACATCTCCCGCAACTGGGGCTGCCCAACAAGGATGATCTGCAATACCTGACACTTCTCCGTATTAAGGTTGGAAAGCATCCGAAGCTCTTCCAGAGCTTCCATCCCGAGATTCTGCGCCTCATCCACAATGACGATGGTTCGACGGCCCTCGGCAGATTGGTCCAAGAGAAATTTTTGAAATTGCTTGAACAGACTCGGGTAAGCTCCCTCGAACGGCAGATCGAGAGACATCATAAGCCAAGGCAAGAACCCATCTTGAGGACGCGGGGTGTTCGAAATGACACACGCAGTGACGTGATCATCGAGCCGGCGCAAGAGATATCGCACCAAGGTCGTCTTTCCACACCCGACCTCTCCCGTGACCACGGTAAAGCCGGCACTGTTCATCACGCCGAACTCAAGCATGGCAAATGCAAATCGGTGATTTTGGCCCCAAAAGATCAGATTTGGGTCCGGCAATATCGAGAAGGGCTTCTCCCGAAGCCCATAAAACGACTCGTACATCCGCAGAGCCTTCAGGGATGCGGCAGGATTGCCGACTAGGACGAATAGACTAAGCCTATTCGAAAAGGAAACTCTCTCGCCGCGGTTGATTAACACTCGTGGCCAAGTTGGCAACAATTCTTAGACCTGCCGAAAGCGCTCTGTCGGTTCCATACTGACTGCGCCCGCATGAGAAGATATGTCGCGTTAAGCATCTAGGATTTTTTGCTTGTTCTTAAATCCGGAGAGAATTATAAATTTCGTGGGGTGCGCGGCAAAAAATAGCCGCGCGGGTAGGCGTCGAACTGATTATGGGGGAGACTAAATTCAACTTCATTCGAGGTTCACGCCGTGCTTCAATCCATTGGCTCGCATCAACCTTTTGCTTCTGACGAGCCTGCCTTTCCCCCTGACCAGGGGTCAAGCTTAAATATTGGCCGTTTTTTTGATATTTTTAAGCGCCGGTTTTTTGTTTTCCTGTTTCCGTTTGGCTTGATCGCGATCGCCGGCATGTTGTTCGCGGCAACTCAGAAACCGCATTATGTTTCTGAAGGCAAGATCTTGCTTGAGGCGCAACTCCTAACTCCCGACATCGTCAAGCCTGTGTCTAGCGTGACGGCGCTTGAACGTGTTCAACTGCTCCAACAAAGACTTGTCACCCGCGACAGGCTCTTAGCCATCGCTAAGAAGTTCGCCTTGTTTCCCGACAGTACTGACGTCGCTGAATCGATGCGCGACAGCCTTCAGTTCAAGCCGGTCGCATCGGATTCACAATTACGAATGAGCGCACTCACTGTGGCGTTTTCGGTCGGGTTCGAATACTCGGATCCCAAGGTTGCTATGGACGTCGCGAATGAGTTGGTCAGACTGATCGTCAGCGAAGATGATCGGACGAGAGCTGACAGGGCGTCAGAGGCCGTCAAGATCCTGACGGACGAAGCCAAGGATCTCGAGGGCAAACTCGAAGATACGCAAGCACGAATCCTCGAAGCCGCACGGCGACCGATTGACACTCTCCCGACGGTCTCGGAACAGCAGAAATCGCAACTCTCCGCGTTGGGAACCCTCCGGGCCGAACTGGCTCAGAAGATGTCGATCTATTCAGACGCCCATCCCGCCGTGACGTCGCTGAAGAAGCGGATCGCGTTGATGGAGAAAAGCGTTCAAGAACCTCCGCCTGTTGCGCAATCCCGTCCGGACCAGACCGGTGATATGGAGGCGATGAAGCGCCAGCGGGAAGCGATCGAGAAGCGCCTTGCGGACGCGAATGCCAGGCTCGCAACAGCGCGTCTCACTGAAAAGATCAATCGCGATCAACAGACCGAGCGACTGCAGATCATTGAAGCACCGGCGCTGCCACAGAAGCCGCTCAAGTCTAACCGATTGAAGATTGTCGCGGGAGCATTCGGCGCAGCTCTGGCACTTGGCATCGGCTCTGCACTTGCGGCAGAATTTCTCAATGGATCGATTCGCGGCCCGGAGGCTCTTGCCGGATTGATCCCGGCCCCACTGACGACTTCGATTCCATACATCGAGACGACAGGCGACGTCATTCGCGATCGTGCGAGATTCGTCTTTGCTGCCATCTGCGTGCTTTCACTTTTGGCAATACTGACGGGACTCACAGCGGCAATCCTTCTCCATTTTTCGATCGAACCGTCGAAAGCCTGGCTCTATCTGCGCTCGGTAGCCGGCCACTAACGACCATTTGAGATTGCGATAGCAGGAGAGATCGAGTGGAAGACATTCGTCAGGCGGTAGAGCGCGCGAAGATGGAGCTGGAGTCGCGCAGCGCTCCCAGACTCGCTCCTTCAAGAAATCGAGCAGCACAAGACAAGCAGCAGAGCGAGCGAACGGCGCCGCTTCGAGAAGTCAGGCTTGAATCCGCATTTCTTCAATCGCGCAGGATCATTGCCCACGACGGGAAGGATCCGCGCTCGATGCCGTTTGATATTCTGAGGACCGAAGTCTCGCGGGCGATGGACTTCAATGGCTGGAAGACGTTGGCCGTAACGTCGCCTACGCCAGGATGCGGAAAGACATTTCTGTCGATCAATCTCGCTCTCAGCATGGCTCGTGCTCTGGAGCGCAAGGTGTCGCTGGTCGATTTCGACCTTCGCAGGCCGCAGATTGCGCGCACGCTGAACCTGCCCGACAAACAAGGCGTTACGGATGTCCTTGAGGGACGCTCGGGCGCGGACGAAGCCACCATCAATTTATGCGTGGGAAACAGCAATCTGGAAGTGATGCCGACCGCATCGAGTTCCAATCCGTCCGATCTAGTCGCGTCGAGCGCGACAAGGCAGTTTCTGGACGGGCTCCGCCATCATGCACAAGCGGAGATCGTTGTGATCGACTTGCCTCCCATCCTCACAGGACACGACGTCATGTCGATTCTGCCGCATGTGGACTGTGTTCTCCTGGTTGCGGCCGTCGGCACTTCGAAGGTTTCCGAAATCGAGCAGTGCAAGAAGCATTTGCAGACGACTGAAATGGTGCGTTTTGTCTTGAACAAAGCGCCTTTGGCAAACTCTCACGGATATTATTAAACGGCTTCGACAAACGCCCCGCCCCGACGGTTCGGGCAAAGCTCTGACGAAAAGCAACGTTGCAGCGCTTAAAATCTGTATAGGGCGCCCATCGAAACGTAATTGCTCTTTGCCCCAACGAGGGGCGCGTTCGATTGGATATTTGTGTACCTGTATTCCCAAGTAAGTGACGTATCGCGCCGAATGTCATACCGGAGCGTTCCATCAAATATCCAGGCGTTGTCTAGTCGCGTGCCGTCAACGTATTCTATGCGGCTATAGGATACGAGCGCGCTCGAGAACCATTGCCGGTTGATCTCATAGGAGGATTGGACTGACGCGGATGCAATCCGGGTCGATGCTGTCGTCGGTATCTGAACCGCAACCACGCCGGGAAGGGAAATGGCAAGATTGGATGCAGCGGAGCTCGACGCGATGTTGTTCGTTATGTCCACGGTGCCGCTAAGCGTCCACTGACGAAACGGCTCGTAGCTGATACGACCTCCGAACACATCTCCACCTGCGGTGGATTGCCCGCCGATGCTGGAAGTATCGGATCCCTGATGACCGTAATACGCTGAAAGACGGAAAAGGCCGATCCTGTTTGTCCCTAGTCCACCAACGACCCGGTGCGAAGTCGTTGAGGTAGACACCGACGCAGGAGTAGAATCGAGCGCGACGGTACCAAAGACACCATCTGAATATACGTAAAAGAGTGGCCCAAGCCAAAAGCTGGCACGTTCAGTGAGAGTTCTGCTGGAACTATTCGGTAGCGCCTGTCCTTCATATTCGGTGCGCGCAGCGGAGCCCGACAGCGTCAGGACGCCTCGATTGAACAGCTTTTCGATCGTGAATGTTCCGGTGTACCGGTTGCTCGGATCCACCAACAAAGGAAGAATGCTCCCCACGGCGGGCGTTGACTGCCCGACGACCTGCCCCGTCGGCGAAACGATTGTCCCATTCGGCAATACTGTATTACCGTTTGGTAGAGTACTTGACGTTGGAGCCGTCTGAGGCACTTGGATCGCACTTTGAAGGCTTGAAGCCCAAGTCCGGCGAACGTAATTGACGTCGGCCGTAAAACTCAAATCCCGCATGGCCTCGTAGCGCTGCGTAAAGCCAGCCCGTCCATCGACGGTATTGACGTCGTTGGCATCCGGGTAGACTTGGCGGTCGAGATTTCCATACAGCGTCGTCGTGTGAATGCCATTGGTCCACACTGCAACGAGGCCCGGCGTCACACCGATGCCGGGAGATGCTATGCCGTTTATGGGGGCCAGGAAGAGATTATCGGAATACAGGGAATAGACACGCAGCGTGGGATAGAGCAGCCAGTCGCCGGCCGTCACGGCGGTGGGGTCCCTTGCCGGAAGTCTCTTGACAATCGGAACATCCAAGGGCGGCTCTTGCGCAAAGCACGCAGAACTCACCGCGGCGCAAAAAATTGCAATCCACGCAAGAGTGGCAGCCAAATTTCGGAGCTGGATGAAACCTAGGTGGCGCATCTAATACCGGAAGCCATCCATCGAGCTTCAAAAAGCGACAAAGCGACTGGAAGCTCAGAAATATCTTTCTGGGATCCGAATGGTATCTCCTGGCGCGACAACAACGGGCTCAGACAGCGGATATTCCTTCCAGATGTCGTCACCAAGATGCCGGATGAGAATCACGGATTTGCTGGCCCGATATGTAAAGCCGCCCGCCATTGCGACGGCGGCGTGCACCGTGAGACCGCTCCGGAACGGATATTCACCGGGGTTCGACGCCTCACCCAGTATATAAAACGGCCTGAACTGGACCACCGCCACATTGACCTTTGGGTCCTGCAAGAAACCGCCGCTGCGGTATCTTGCAGCGATCTCGCGCCCCAACTCGACCTGCGAGCGCCCCGCGGCACGTATCGTACCGACCAAAGGCATCGAAACGCTGCCACCGGGATTAACGTCATACTCACCGGTGAGCGATTCCTCGCCATACACCGTGATCCTGATCCGATCGCCAGGTCGCAGGTTCGATGCGAGCCCAGCCCCCAACGACGGCCTCACAGGCTGCGTTTCCACTTCAACCGGGCCGTAATCGGTGTAGCAACCTGCCAACTGAAGAGCCGCAACAAATACGACCGCCAGTTTCGAATATTTGGACAGCATTGGTCCTGCTCGCAATCTTGGTAAAGACACCCTAATTCCGGGCTCCAGCCGCAATCTTAACTGGTTCGCGGGTTCAAATCTGTGTCCGTTAGGTCACATGCGGGAACTTCAAGCCGGAGGAACAAGACCGCGCCACACCGCTACCAGATTAATATGATTTAATATCAATAGATTAGATCGAATTTGGGAACTCACGCCACGCCAAAATTTCGCAACTTAATTGCCAGTCTTGGCCTGCCGCAATCAACGCCCCCTTGTGGTCTGGTCCCAGATCCAATGTGAATAGCTTCCATCGGCTGGCTTCCGTGGCATCAGGCCAAGTCGCCAAAAGACCCGGCCGCTCGTCGGGGAGGAAGCCAACTTCAAAGTCGTTGAGCGGAAGTGAGAGCCCCTGCCCTTTGGCCTTCACGTAAGCCTCTTTCGAAGTCCAACAGGCGAAAAAAGCGTCGTAGAGAGCTCGCCCCGTTAGGGATCCCAGCTTCTTCGCCTCATTTGCGGAGAAGAATTGCTTCGCCAGATCCGACACCTCAATATTCGTGCGAATCCGTTCAACATCGACCCCAACCGCCCGGCCTTTAGCGATCGAGATCAGAACCCAATCCCCCGAATGCGAAACACTGAACTGCAAGTCGGAGCGGTGGCCGGCAGCCAAACGTGGTTTGCCAAATTCGTCATATTCGAACTGCAATTCCTCGCCCGGCATTCCAACCGCTTGCCCCAGCAACAATCTGAGATACCCGCGGCCCAGGATGCTGCGCTGTGAATCCGCGACATTGAAAAATCGATTTGCGCGCTCCTGCTCGCTTGGGGCAAGCAAACGGTAGAGTTCATTGAGGTCGGCCGGCGCGGCGTCCAAGCCGAAACGCCAGACGCAGACCTGATCTCTGGACAGTTTGCCTGCGCCGCGAAACATGATCCATCTCAGATGCTTCTTTTCCACCTTATCAACCCTGTGATTCTGCGGCAGAACTCTCTGAGCAATCCGTCTGCGCCATATGCAACAAACAGGGAGTTTTCAACATGACGGCCAAGCAGCGCAGCATAAGGTTATGGCACTCCCGAGCAAATCGTATTGGCGCACCCTGCCCTTCAAGCCAAGCCTTGATCGCGCTGCTGCTCTCGGGTGTCCTAGGCGTCACATTTGCAAGCGACGGCCTGGCTCAGACAACACGGACCAACCGGTCGGCGGCTCCGACCACTCCATCCTTGCCATCCTCTTCCTCGACAAGTCCGAACTCTCCCTGCGACGCCTCAAACCCCACAAGCTCTTGTTTCTCCGCCAGGGCCCCCGGCAATCCCTGCTACTCAGCCGTTGGCGACCCTTGTTCCAAGACCACCACACCGGCTTCCAGCTCCTTCCAGTCGCAACCGTCATCCGCCCCGCCAACGCCGGCGAAGGCCACTCGCGCCATCACCGTCGACCAGGCTCGTGCAGCCATTGAGGCCGGAGGTTATTCCAAAGTCGAACAACTTCGGAAGGACGCGGAGGGGGTTTGGCGCGGCAAGGCTGAAATCGATGGGGATAGCGTGAATGTCAGCTTGCGGACGGACGGAACCATCACGAAAGATTAGTTCAGGTTTTCTGACCAACAGCCAGTTTGCAGCACCGGTTTGCGGCGCAAAAAATCATATTGCGCCGTCCATGGATGTATGATTAATTTCGGGTTAATTTAAAAATCCTTTTTGAAATAACTAAAATACATAATCGCGTATTCGTAGTGTACCAAATGATTGGGTGTTGCATTGACGAGCACGTCAGACGTTCGCGACGGAAACGATAGATTTGAAACAACGCCTTCGCTGAATTTCAGCATTTCAAGTGAGGCAGTCCCCTACATTTTGTTGATGATCGATTTCTCCTCGGTCTTGCTCTCGAGCCTGATCGGCGGGCTCGCATATCAGTATGCGGTAGGCAATTCTGTTCCTAGCTACCTTCCGTATTGCGCGGCCGGTTCGCTCGCTGGCGTGATCTATGTCTTGCGGATGAGTGGTCGAGGTTTCTACAAATTTCCAGACAACAGCGGACGGCGGGTGGAGATTGGAGAGATCCTGTCCTGCTGGTTCACGACCGTGTTGTTGCTTGCGCTTGCCGCACTGATTTTCAAGGTTGGCGCGGACTATTCCCGCGGTTCATTTCTCGCTTTTTCCTCGTTTGGACTGCTAGCGCTGGTGTCACTCAGGGCGGCCGTCAAACTGGCGCTAGCTAGTCCGGCGTCCCGTCGTGCAATCGGCCGGCGTCGTACCGTTGTGCTTGGCGTCGTTGACGAGATGGAGGGGCGAGATGAACTGCTATCGTACTTTGGTTCAGCGGAGGTCAAGCGCTTCGCATTTGGTACAGCGGGTTCATCGTCAACCGACGAGGACGACATCAACACCATTCGTTCAGTCGCCGACTTCATCCGGAGCAACGGCTGCAATGAAATTTTGCTAGCGCTTCCCTGGACCGACACGCAGCGTATCGAATTCGTGCGTTGCCAGGTCAAAGCACTCCCTATCGCAGTCCGCCTATTACCGGACAGAAATGCTGAGGCTCTTTCCGGACCGATGTCGTCGGAAAAAGTTCAGGCGTTCACGGTCAACATCCAGAACGCGCCGCTGAACGATCGAGAGCGCCTGCTCAAACGTATGCTCGATCTCGTGTTTGCGACGATTGCGATCATGTTTTTCGCACCGATCATGGCCATCACGGCGGTTGTCATCAAGCTCGACAGCCCCGGCCCGATAATCTTCCGGCAGCACCGGAAAGGATACAACGGGAAGCACTTCGTCATATTCAAGTTCAGGACCATGACCGTTCAGGAGAATGGCTCCGTTGTGACCCAGGCGACACGCGAAGATCCGCGGATCACTGACATCGGGCGAACGCTTCGCTCGCTGAGTATCGACGAACTGCCGCAATTGTTTAACGTGCTGAGGGGTGACATGTCCCTTGTGGGGCCACGTCCGCACGCATTGGCGCATGATAACCACTTCGAGAAACTCCTGAGTGATTACGCGCTTCGGCATCACGTCAAACCTGGGATCACGGGCTGGGCACAGTGCAATGGCGCAAGAGGTGAGACGCCTCAAATCGAACAGATGTCCACCCGCATCGGGCTAGACCTCTGGTACATCGAAAATTGGAGTCTCAAGCTCGACTTTCTGATCTTGATAAAGACCTTTTTTGAGGTGCTGACGAAGCGAAACGCCTATTGAACCCTAAATAATAATGTCAACGGAGCGCTGGGCTGATTAGCACCTATCCGACAAGGATTGCCGATCAGGCTTGTTTTTCGCAACCTGAGACACTCGAGCGTGCACAGGGCGTGACACTGCCATTGGAATAGAGGTCGCTGTTGGCGTAGCCGAGATCTACCGGATTATTGCGCGCTGGTGTCGCGGCTGGAACGACCAGAGTTTGGACTATTTAGAGCCTAGTGCCGCAAAGCACTCTGCCCATCCGGGAGTGAAATTGTCAGACGCCGTCTTGCTCTGCGAGAGTCTGCAGTAATCGTCAAATCCTATCTTAACACCTTCCATCAAAGCAAGCGGGTCACCTGGAACTTTCAACCGGTGGCACAATATCTCGGCGTTTGACCGATCGAACTCCGAAATGATGGCAACAAGCGCCTTCGCTCCGGGTTCGCTTCCGATATCCACGCCGGCAGTCTGGAAAGCCGCGTCGGTAAATCCATAGATGTAGCCGAGAGCTTTGATGTTTGCTTCGCCAGTCTTGAGCACCAGCCGCAAATCCCCAGTTTGCGCGCACTGCGTGTGCAGAAAGCTTACGACTGACAGCACGGCCTCCAGGCAGTTCTCTGTCGGGACACCATTACTTTCCGCCTCGCTCGCGGATCTGAGCGCCCGGCGCCGAATGACCCAATTCTTGAAGCTCATGGCTCAGTGCCTCGAACATGAATCGCGCAGAGCGCAGCTCGAAGGTTCGGAGTTCGCGCGCGGTACGCGATAGAGGTCGCAACGAAAACTCCAACCATGCTTCGGTTGTTGAACTTCCTTCCTATTGCATGGAAGCAAGGGGTAAAAACTGAGGATCATATGATCGTCATTGCCGGTCGGATCATGACGCTACCGGCACATAACCGTGCTTAGCAAGCCCGCATCGTGTCCCACAGCCGGCGATGGTTACTTTCGCGGGGCATTCCGCTCGAGATAGCCCAGTCACGAGATCGATCGGCAGGTACGTTAACCAGCAAATTGGTACGACCTAAACTGGGACATGGCGCGGATCTGCTCCCCTACGTCTCGGCCGCCACCACATGCACACCGAATTCGGCGGAGGATTCCCGTTGCTGGGGCCGTCTCCCAGACGTGCATTTACGCTACCAATCAAGCTTAATGTGAGGGACCGATTGCTCCTTCAAACAGTCTCGGTAAGCTGCCTTCACTGGGCAATTGCTTTACCTCTCCCGCCCGGGCCTTCCCCTAAACAAGGCTGGCGAGCGATCATATTCCGCTCGTCGGCGTTGTCTTGCACCAGAAGACGGACGACTATGCAGTGGCTCCACCTTTCACTGATCGGGCTGGCTACGACCATCGCCGCGTTCTTGCTCGCAACACACTTTGCCGTCGGTGGATGACGCGTCACCCCTGTAACGCATCGCTTGCTGCGCCAACGGGACTGCATCCTTCTCAATTCGGCGATCGAAACCGCGCGGTATGAAACGAAATTCCAAGCGCCCGCAGATGCATTGCATGGCAGGCGCATTTGGATTGATTTCCGCCAGACAATTCCATAGAGAGTCGATCGGTAAGATCAGGGCGCCTCGCGGCAGGCCGGCTCACACCCCAAGCACATTCTGGGGTGCGGAAGACGCGGAACTCGAAGAGCCCTTGCCTTCCCCCGACTACCTACGATAGCATTAGGCTATGTGGGAAAGGGTCAACAACCCGCGCGCAATTGCTTTCGTGTTGGCTGGGATCGTGATCCTGGCATACGTCTATTGTTCCATTTTTTTGACCGACATGCCGATTGCATACTCACCGAAATATCAGTGAATAAATTTGAGTATTACAGCCGGGCAGCCAGTAATCTCGGTCTCAAGTCGCTGATCACCTTGGAAAGGGAACGAAAGTTCGGGCGCGGCGAGACTATGCGTCTCACGTCGAAGTATCTAAATTATCCAGTCATCGCACGCAGGGGTAGCAGTGACTTGAAGGTGTTTTCGCAGATACTCACTCTGAGAGAGTATCGGTGCCTCGATGACCTCGACGTAGATGGCGCCATTATCGATCTTGGCGCGAACGTCGGTTATTCGGCCGCTTATTTCCTCTCGAAATTCTCGAAGTGCAGCGTAGTCGCCGTCGAGCCGGTCGCTGACAATTTCGCGGTTATGAACAAAAATCTTGCGCCTTACTCATCGCGCTATACGGCTATCAGGGCGGCGATCATGCCGGGCGCCGACTATGTCTCTCCAAACATGGAAGCGGGCGAGGAATGGGGCGCAACGATGTCGGCCTCCAAAGACGGCATCAAGACAATCTCCATTCCGGAGCTACTTGGTATTGCCGGAAAGGAACATATCAAACTTCTCAAGATCGATATCGAAGGTGCCGAGCAACAGTTATTCGAGGCCGATACGAGTTGGCTCGATATTGTTGAGAATCTCGTGATTGAGCTTCACGGCGAAGCTTGTGAAAAAGCCTTCTCTGACAAGATCAGCAAGACGAACTTCATCATCACGAGGTCGGACGAGTTGACTGTCTGCAAGCGCCCCCCGATTTAATCGACACCCCCGTCACAGAACAAACTCCTCGCGGTCACCGGCCTCTTGAGAGATGGCTATGCGTTCGGCAAGTTTACGCACGGTGGGGGCTTCGAAAATGTCACGAAGCGACAGACGGACGCCGACCTGCTCTCCGATGCGGGCGAGGACGCGGGTTGCAAGTAAAGAGTGACCACCGAGCGCAAAGAAGTCATCAGATGCTCCCACTGCTTCCAGCCCAAGCAAGCTTGCCCAGATTTCTGCGATCTTGGCTTCGTTCCCCGCGACCGGTGTAACGAAATTGGCCGATGGGGCGTTCGAAGTCCTGGATTTGACCGGCGCGGCAGCGGCGAGTGACAGTTTGTTCGGCGTGAGCGTGGTCAAGTCGGTGCGGCTGACCACGGCGCGCGATAGGTCGCTTGAGAGAAGGCGCTCGAAGAGCTGGGCCGCATCGTCCGGCGCGATCGAGACGCTCGCTAAAATGTCAGCCTCCGACTTGTCGGTCATCGCCAAGAGACGACGGGCGGCCATACCCACCTCGCTCCACGGCCCCCAATCGATCGACAGCACTCGACGCCATGCAGCCGGGCGGGCGCGACTTTCAACGAAGGCATCCAACACGGCGTTAGCGCCACAATAGTCAGACAGGCCGGGCGCGCCGACAAGCGAGTTGATGGAACTCATCGTCGCGAAGAATGCGAGATCGGCGGCGCCGAGCAAATCGACCAGAACGTTGAGACCCTCGACCTTGGGATCGATCACGGCGCGGGCGTCAGTCTCATGCTTCAGAAAGGTTATTGCGCCGGACCCGGCACTGCCGGCGCCGTGGATCACCCCATCGAGCTTACCGAACGCGGCTTCGACCTTGGCAATGGCGTTTGCCATACTTGCGCGGTCGGTTACGTCGGCGGTAACCACCATCGCCAGACCGCCTTTCGCCTCTATTGCCGCTATAGCGGCAGAAGAGGCCTCAGATGAGGCGTGTCGCGAAATCAGCGCGATCTTCGCGCCATGACTTGCGGCAAGTTGCTGAGCCAATACCTGACCAACTCCGCCAAGGCCGCCGGTAACAAGCACTGTGGCTCCGGCTCGCAAGGGCGGCTCGCCGGCAGGGGCCACCGCCAGCCGCTGCATGTGCGGAGTGAACCTGCGTCCGCGCCGCCAAGCCGAAAAAGCATCAGTTGCTTTAATCCCGGCTTCTGACACAACGGCTGCCGCGGCAAGCGCGAGATCAGAGAAGTCAGTGGCCACGTCAATATGCCGTAAGGCAAGTCCCGGAGCTTCGTAAGGCAAGCTGAGCACGGGCCCAAGGGTAAGCGCGGCGTGGTGGTGGATTACCGGCTCCTCAAGAATACTCCAGATCCCTGTCGAGGCGACCAGAATTTGCGCCGGTTCGGTTCGACTCCAAGTCTCGAGTTGTTCGCAGATGCGGACGATTTCCTGATAGGCGCGGTAGGAAGCCGCAGCGCCCTCCCCCTCCAACGGCGAGAGCAACACGGCGCCGGCGATCCCGCCAGGGTCGGCAATGGGCTCGGTAGCAGGATGGGTGGTTGCGTCGGCTCCAGCGGCCCGCAGCTTGGCCAGCACGGCGGCATTAAGTGCCTGCGGGCCGCCCACAACCAGCCAACGCCCCTCGACGGCGGCGCGAGCGGGCGAGGCCGCCTGACGCGACCAGGCCATGCCGAAGACATTCGCCTCCCGCGATATCGCAGGCTCAATAGCGCCGGCCATAGTCGCGGGATTGGCATCCACCCAATGGCGCTGGCGCTCGAAGGGATATGTCGGCAATGGCGTCCGGCGAAGTGCGGCCTCACGATTGACCAACGCCGGTTTCGCCAAGGCGCCCATCAGCCAGAGACGGCCCGCCGCGGTCAGCATTGAGGCAGCATCCGTCCGGTCATCCTTCGGATGGCGAGCCGAGGCGATCACGCGCGACGCGGCAGACCTCGGCAAGGATCCGCGCGCGAGCGAGGAAAGCACGGTGTTGGGACCGACCTCGACATAAGCGGCCATGGGCTGCGCGGCATCCAGGGCGCGCAGACCGGAGGCGAAGAGGACAGGGCCGCGGAGATGCCGGACGTAGTAATCCGGCGAGGTTGCCTCCTGGGCGGTGATCCAAGAGCCCGTCAAAGTCGAAATGTAAGGCGTCGTCGGCGGGTTGAGCACGACACTCTCAAAGGCAGCACGAAACGGCTCCAGCGCCGGCGTCATCATCTCAGAGTGGAAAGCATGCGAAACATGCAGGCGACGCGCCTCTACCCCACCCGCTGCCAGCTTCGTCACCAGGGCGTTGACAGCCTCAGCGGGTCCGGCAACTGCGCACAATTCAGGCCCGTTCTCGGCTGCGATCTCAACGCCCGCCGGTAGCACGGCCGAGAGAGCGGCACGGGCCATCGGTACGGCGGCCATGGCGCCCCGTGGGCAATCTTGCATGGTGCGCCCACGAGCGGCCACGATCTTCAGGGCATCGTCCAGCGAGAACACTCCGGCCAGGGTTGCCGCGGCGTACTCTCCGATGCTGTGGCCGATCATCGCCGCGGGGGATACTCCCCAGGACAACCACAACCTGCCCAGAGCGTACTCGACAGCGAACAATGCTGGCTGGGTGAGAGCGGTTTGCTCGAGAGCCGCAGCGTCGCCGTCAAAGACGACCTCCCGCAGATCGAGGTTGAGATGCGGCTTCAGGCCTTCGGCGCAGGCATCGAATGCTTCGCGGTAAGCACGCTCGACGCGATAGAGGCCCGCGCCCATCTCGGGGTGCTGGCTACCTTGGCCGCTGAAAAGGAAGACGACCGGACGTTCGCCCTCCTCGTGAAATCCGCTCTGGCCCTCGCCCGCAGCGAGCAGGGCTGCGGCGTTGTCTCCCTCGCCGACGACCAAGGCCCGTCGGTGAGGAAAGTCGCGGCGGCCGGCCTGGAGGGTCCACTCCACGTCGGCCAGGTTTTGATCGGTATGGGTCGTGATCCATGAAGACAAGTTCGATGCCGCGACATCCAGGGCCGCGGGTGTGCGCGCCGAGAGCAGCAGGAGGCGCTCGCTGCGCGAGGGTACGGACGCCGCCGCTGTCGGCGCCTGTTCGATGATGACATGGGCATTGGTGCCGCCGATGCCGAAGGAGCTGACGCCTGCGCGGCGAGGGCCATCCTTCGGCCAGACTGCAGACGCGCCGCCGGCAATGAAAGGACTCGTCTCGAGCATCAGCGCAGGATTAGGGCTGTCGAAGTGAGCGAGCGGCGGGATGGCGTTCCTCTCAACCGACAGGGTCGCCTTGATCAAGCCAGCGACGCCGGCGGCGGCGTCCAAATGGCCGAGATTGGCCTTGAGCGAACCAAGCCGGCAGAAGCCGACATCGTCGGTGTCGGCACGGTAGGCGGCCGTGAGTGCAGCGATCTCGATGGGATCGCCGAGCGGAGTTCCCGTTCCATGGGCCTCGACCAGCCCGATACTGCGCGCAGACACATCGGCAAGCGCAAGAGCCGTCGCGATCACCTCGATCTGCCCGTCGATGCTGGGCGCAGTGTAGCCGGCTTTGGCGGCCCCATCGTTGTTGACAGCTCCTCCGCGGATGACGGCATGGATGGTGTCGCGGTCGGCGATCGCGTCGACCAGACGCTTGAGTACCACGATGCCAGCTCCCGCGCCCGGCCGCGTGCCGCGGGCCTTGGCGTCAAACGGACGACAGACTCCGTCCGGTGAGAGGATCATCCCCTCCTGATACAGATAGCCTGCTCGCTGCGGGAACGGCGTGGCAACCCCGCCAGCCAGGGCCATATCGCAATCGCCGCGTTCAAGAGCCCGGCAGGCCTGGACGACCGCGACGAGCGATGTGGAACAAGCGGTCTGGACGGTCATGCTTGGGCCGCGCAGATCGAGTTCGTACGAGACCCGAGTCGCCAGGAAATCCTTGTCGTTCGCAAGCATCACCTGATAGCCGCCGACCGTTTCCATCAAGGCACGGTCCGACAAGATGTTCGCGAGCAGATAGGTGTTTATGCCCACACCGGCGTAAACACCGACGGCGCGATCCTGCGGATCGCGGATGTAGCCCGCATGCTCCAGCGCCTCCCAGGCGCATTCGAGGAAAATACGTTGCTGCGGGTCGAGCACTTGGGCTTCCCGTGGCGAGAGCCCAAAGAAACCGGCGTCGAATAGTTCGGCCCCCTCAAGGACAGTCCCCGCCCGAACGTATGCGCGGTTCTTGCGTAGTGCCTCGGAAACACCGGCTTCGGCGAGGTCGTGGTCGGAGAACGCTTGCAATGCATCCACGCCGTCCGTCAGGTTGCGCCAGAATTGATCCAGATCAGCCGCGCCCGGAAATCGACCGGCAAGCCCGACGATAGCAACGGCGTGAGAAGGGAAGACAGGATCAGCCATGGACGGTCTTCCTCATCTTGGCCCGTGCGCGAGCCAGGGCATTGTCACCACTGCGCGCCGGGCTTGCCAGGCGCTCGGCCTGAGCGGCCACGGTGGGGCGCTGAAACAGTTCGACGATGGCGATCTCCTGACCGAACGCCTCCTTCAGGGCGACCTGGAGTTTGACCAGCAGAAGCGAGTGCCCTCCAAGGTCGAAAAAGTTCTGGTAGAGGCCCACTCTGTCGATATGCAGGACTTCTCGCCAGAGAAGCGCGACCTTGCGCTGGACCGGCGTCATCAGTGCGTCAGCCTGATCCGGCGCCGCTGCGACCGACGCAGGAGGCGCCGGCAGCGCCTTGCGATCAACCTTGCCGTTCGGCGAAAGCGGCAGCCGCTCGAGTTGCACAAAGGATCCGGGGACCATGTAGTCAGGCAGTATCTCGCGCAGTGACGCGCGGCTCTGCAACTCGTCGAAGGTCGCGCCCGGCGCGACCACGACATAGGCTACCAACTTCTTCTCGCCCGGTGTGTCCTCGCGTGCAACCACGATGGCCGAGCCAATCGCCGGAAGGCCTGAAAGGCCCGCTTCGATTTCACCCAGCTCGATACGGAAGCCGCGGATCTTCACTTGGCCATCGCCGCGCCCGAGAAAATCGAGCTGGCCATCCGAACGCCAGCGCGCGAGGTCGCCTGTCCGAAATGCCCGCTCCGGTGCACCCAAGGGAGCGACGTTGACGAATTTCTCGGTGTTGAGCTCCGGACGGTTTCGGTAGCCCCGGGCCACGCCCTCCCCCGCGATGACAAGCTCGCCCGGCGCACCGATGGGCGATGGCGCCCCCGAAGCGTCGAGGACATAAATGCGGGTGTTTGCGATGGGTCCACCGATCGGAATCACGCTCTCGTCGCTCTTCACCCGATAGATCGTCGACCAGATGGTCGTCTCTGTCGGCCCGTACATGTTCCACAGTGCGGCAACCCGCGGCGTAAGCGAACGCGCGAGGTCGAATGGCATCGCTTCACCACCGCATAGAGCCCTGAGATCAGGCTTACCTGCCCAACCGCTCTCGAGCATCAGGCGCCAGGTGGCAGGTGTGGCCTGCAACATCGACACGAAATATTGGTCCAGCAACGCAGCAAGCCGTTTTCCATCCAAAGTATCCTGCCGTGAGGCGATCAGCACTCTGCCGCCCACCGAAAGCGGCAGCCAGAGTTCAAGGCCCGCAATGTCGAAAGACGGCGTGGTAACCGCCAGCAGGGTTTCGCCGGCGCGAAGACCAGGCTCCCGCTGCATCGCTTCCAGGAAAGCCACGAGATTTCGATGCTCGACCTCCACGCCCTTCGGCTTACCAGTCGAGCCCGAGGTGTAGATCACATAGGCGAGCTCATCTGGCGCGACTTCCAAGCCCGGCGCGGCCGTCGGCGCTAAAGCGATCGCGTTGGCATCGACATCAAGCTGAATCAAAGGCGCCGAGATGCCCTCGAAGATCGAAGAAAACGCGCTTGCGGTTACAAGGCAGGCGACTTCGGCGTCCGCCAAGACATGGCTCAGGCGCTGCGGCGGATGGGCCGGATCGAGCGGCACGTAGGCGGCGCCCGCCTTCCAGACTGCGGCAAGTGCCACCGGCAGGTCCACGCCGCGCTCCAGGCATACCGCGACCCGCGAGCCCAGCTTCACGCCTCGCGCGACAAGCAGGTTGGCGAGTTGGTTCGAGCGCGTTTCAAACTCGGCGTAGGTGAGCTCTCCATCGTGGGCGACGATGGCAACCGTCTCGGAGTAGCGTTGCGCCGCCGCCTGTAGCAGCGCATGGGTGGGGCGGGCCCGCTCGTGATCCAACGCAGTGTCGTTCAGCCGCTTGTAGAAGGCCAAGGCTTCGGACTGAGTCATCAGCGGAATCTCGGCCAACGCACGTTCGGGCGCAGCGCAAGCTGCCTCCAGCAACCGCACGAACGCGCTATGCCAACGCCGAATCGTCGACTCGTCGAAAAGATCGGTTGAGTATTCGTAGACCGCCGCCATTTTTCCGGCATGCGGCCCAGCGGGCAGCCTGCCGAGATCAAGCGCCAAGTCGAAGCGCGCAGCTTGCACGTCTAGCTCCAGCGGATCCAGCGCTGAGCCACCCGGCCCAACCGAATCCATCGGGTAGTTGAGCAGGGTCAGGAGAGCCTGGAAGATCGGCGCGTGAGCAGCCGTCCGCTCGGGGTTCACAGCCTCGACAAGCACTTCGAACGGCAGATTTGCATGCTCGAACGCGCCAAGCACGGCAGTCTTCGTTCGAGCCAGCAACTCCGCGAAAGAAGGACTGCCGCTGAGATCTCCCCGCACAGGTATGTTGTTGACCAGCAAGCCAACAACTTCCTCTAGGGCCACATTATCGCGGTTGGCGACCGTGGTCCCGATGACGATATCGTCCTGGCCCGAAAGCCTGGAAAGAAGAGTCTGCCAGACGCCGACGAGCACCATGAACAGCGTCGCACCGTGGCCACGGGCCGTCGCCTCCAACCGGTCAACCAGTGCTTTTTCAATGTACAGGCGTACGCGCGCGCCGTGCTGCGAACTGTTCGCACGCCTGGGACGGTCAGAGGGAAGATCAAGTAGCTGGGGAGCACCCGCAAGTGTGCGGCGCCAATAGGCCGCGGATTCTTCGAAACCATGCGCTGCGGCAAGGTCCTGTTCCCAGGCAGCGAAATCGAGGTAACGAACCTTCGGCGGAGTCAGGTTTGGCGCGGCTCCGGCCATGCGGGCATCATAGGCGGAACGAATATCGCGGACGATAATGGCGATGGACCATCCGTCCGAGACAATATGGTGCATCGAGAAGGCCATAAGATGGTCGTCCGGAGCGAACGCGATGATTTGGGCTCGAGCGACGACTCCAGCGGCCAGATCCAGGGGTGTGCCAGCGAGTTCGACGCAAGCTGAGTTCGCAATCGCGTCGCGTTCACCGCGCGGCCTCGACGACAGATCGGTGATCTCGATCGGGATGCGGGCACATTCCAGTATACTGACGCGCGCAGCGCCCGTTTCCGTTGTGATCTGTGTACGGAAAGCCTCATGGCGGGCAACAACGTCCTCCAGCGCCAGACGCAGGGTGTCCGTGTCAATCTTGCCCGTCAAGCGGATGCCGAAGCCGATGTTGTAACGCACGGAGCCAGGGTCCATTTGTTCCATGAACCACAACCGGCGCTGAGCAAAGGACAGCACTGGCGAACGGCCCTTCGGCAGCGGCGGAATGCCTCCGGTCTCGTTCTCGGCGGCGGCCTTGGCCTGCAATGCTGACAGGAGTCCGTCGCGATGAGCACTCAACTTTGCCTTCAGGTCATCATCCAGCATACCCTTGGGCGCGTTGAGACGCAGTTTGCCATCCGTCAGCGATATCTGGATGTCGCGCGCTTCGAGTTCGGCGATCAAGGCAGTCACCGCGGGATCGAGTGATTTCTCTCGAGATGGCAACGTCAGGGCACCGAGCGCGATCTTCGAATCTGCGGAGATTTCCTCAAGCAGGAGGACATAGGACGCGGCGAGCGCCTCTGCCGTCGAACAATCGAACATCTCGGTACTGTACCTCAAAGCGCCGCGGATGGTGTCGCCAACCTCGACCATCTGCAGGCCCAGATCGAACTGGGCTGATGCTTGCGTCAGCGGATATGGGGACAGCAGCAGGCCGCCGAGCATCACGGGCTCCGCTTCGGTTTCGCCGCCCAGCAATGTCTGAAGATGCTTGTACTGGTCAAAGCGCTGCAAGACGAAGAAGGTGTCGAACAGGGGCGAACCGCCCACCCCGCGATCGGGCTGAAGTCGTTGGACCAGCAGCGACAATGGAAACTCTTGTGCATCAAGCGCCCCCATCGTTGTTCGGCGAACCTGCGCCGCCAGGTCCGCGAAGGTCATCTCCGCAGTCATGCGCGCTCGGAGCGGCGCCGCATTCACGAAGTCTCCGATGACCGGCAGGAACTCGGCCCTGTTACGACCGAAGGTCGGCGTACCGACGATGACATCCTGGCTCTTGGTCAGGCGAAACAGGAAGGCCTGGAACGCTGCCATCCACAACACGAACGGCGTAACGCCCAGCTGCTGGCCCAGCTCAGCCAGACGCTCGGTCAGCGCGGAAGTAAGGGGGAGAGCAGCATCAGCGCCTGCGAAGCTTCGCGTTGCTGGGGTCCGCCGATCACCATGGACGATCGCGCGACCGCGCGGCTCAGCGAGTTGCTCACGCCAATAGGTCCACAGGCGTTCGCCTTCAGGGCCGGCTAAAAGGTCCTGCTGCCATCGAACATAGGCCGCATAATCTGTCGATGGCTTCGAGAGGCTTGCGGGGGCACCTCCGCGCGCTTCGTCGTAAAGCCGGGCAAATTCGTCGAATAACGTCAACAACGACCAGCCGTCGGCGGCAATGTGATGGGCTGTCAACAACAGGACATGGTCGTCGGCCGCCCGGCTATGCAAGGAGAGCCGCAAGGGCAGATCGTGGTCGATATCGAATGGCCGGTTGGCGTGCATCTCGACCGAGGCTTTGAGCGTCTCTTCCGACAAGTCGGCGGCGTCGACAAGATCGACCTCGGCCTTGACCCAGCCAGCGACAATCTGCACCGGAGCATCGCCCTCTATGCCATACGTCGTGCGAAGCATGGGGTGACGATCGATCAGAGCTTGGAAGGCTTGTCGTATGCCGTCGAGGTCTACGCCGCCGGCGACCCGCGCTGGCACGGAGATATGATAGGCGGCACTCTCCGGCGCCTGTTGCTGAATGAACCACAGGGCACGCTGGCTGTGCGATAGTGGATGGACGTCCCGGCGCGCTTGGGCCTCGGTGCGCAGGAAGCCAATTATCGCCTCGCGCTCCCTCGACAATCTCGCGCGATCCTCCCCTGAGAGCGCCCCCTTCGGAGCCCGGAACCGCAGGCGTGCGCCCTCGAACCACAACTCGACGCCGCGTTCCTTAAGCTCATCCAGAATATTGGCGACGCTCACAACGACCCCTCTTCCCACACCTCTTGATCCTGACGCGGTGCTTCGGCCCTTACATCGCGAGCTCGGAACGCCTCCAGGATGACGGGCGAGAGTTCGTTCAGGCATGGGCCCTGCAGGAACTGAATCATCGGCACGACTACGCCCAGATCCGCCTCAATCCGATTCTTGATCTGTACTGCCATAAGCGAATCCAGGCCAAACGCAGCCAAGGATTCCATGGGATCGAGTCGCTCAGGCGCGATGCCGAGCACGCGACCTGCTTCTTCGCGCAGATAGGCGTCAAGCATTGAGCCCTGGTCTGCAGCACCTTGCAGGCGGTCGGCTGATAATCCTTGCTGGCGGGGCGCAATGGCCTCGGTCGATGGCGCGTCCGTGATCAGCTCGGCCAGGAAAGGATCGCCGATGAAAGCAGGATAGGCGCGCGCGAAGGCGGCCCAATCAATGGGTGTCACCGCCGCCTGGACATCGCCATCACGCAGGAATTCGGCAAGCGCGGCCAAGCCCGCAGCGTTCGACAGGACTCCGACACCCGTCAACATATCGCCGGTGGCGCTGCGTCCGGCCTCGACGGCCATGCCCACCTCGCCCCAAGTGCCCCAATTGACGCTTAGGGCAGCCAGCCCTTTGGCATGGCGATGATGCGCCAAAGCGTCGAGCACCGCGTTGCTGCCAGCGTAGGCTGCCAGCAGCGGCGAATTGAGAAGCGCCGACGACGAAGAGCACATGACAAAGAAATCGAGTGGCGTGGCAGCCATTGCTTCGTGCAGTCGCCAGGCCCCATGAACCTTGGCCTCCATGATCGCACGCAGGCCGGCGACGGGCTGACTGGCAAGGGCTTCGAACGTGAGTACCCCGGCAGCGTGGATCACGCCCGCTACGTCCGGAGCCCCCGTCGCGCGGCGGCGAAGCAACATGTCCTCCAACGCGCCCTGCGCCGCGACGTCGAGAGCAACGATCTCAACCGAAGCGCCAAGAGCTTCCATCTCGATGACCGCCTCGGCACGACGGTGCTCCGGACTAGCCTTGTCCAGGGCCGCCCAGCTCGAACGTTCCGGCAGCCCGGTGCGGCCGATCAGGATGAGGTGGCGCGCGCCGCGTTCCACCAGCCAACGTGCCATGGTCAGGCCGATGCCTCCCAAACCACCGGTCACAAGATAGGCGCGGTCAGCGCGCGCGTTGAATGGTTGATCTTCGTCGGAAACCGCCGGACGTCGCGTCAGGCGCGGCACCAGCCGATGGCCATCGCGCCACACCAGTTTGTCTTCTCGATCCGGGTGCAGGATCTCTTCAGCCAGGAATTCGGCGGAGGTCCGAGCGGAAACGCCTGGCTGCAGATCGACCAGGCCGCCCCAGAGTTCGGCGTGCTCAACCGAGAAGGCCTTGCCCGTCCCCCAAAGAGCCGCGGCAAAGGGCTCCGGCGCGCCGTCAGCCGGAATCGCGCTCTGTGCCCCTGAGGTCACGAGCCAGACCCGAGGGACACCGCTCGTTTTCGAACGACGCAGCGCTTGAAGCAGATCCACCATCCGCCCCAAACTCCGAACCGCGCCGTCGGGCTCTAAACAGTCGCCAAGACTCCAGAGATCGATCACCGCAGCGAGGGGACCAGCCTGTTCCAACAACGCCGCGTAGTCCGCAGCTTCGCCGGGCCGGATGACGGCATTCCCTTCGCCGATCGACTGCTCAGCGCCAGGTCGCACCAGCAGGCATGATCGTCCGGCTGCCAAGCAAAGATCTCGCAATTCACGTCCGACGCCCAGAGCGTCGGCAAAGACGAGCCACGTTCCCTCAGTCACCGCGCGCTGCGAGGGCTCGCCACGCGGGAGCTCACGCCAATCCACCTTGAAATACGCTTCTGACGGTCCGCCGAGCAGATCGGCGCGAGCCGGCTCGTCGAGGTACCAGAGCCGCGCTCCGATCGTCTCGGTGATCAATCCACCGTTTTCGTCATAGACGTCGAGATCGCCAATGACCACGTGCGGATCAGTTGGGTCAGGCTCGCGCAGTCGTGCGTGGGCCCAAAGGACATCGCTGGTTGGGCTGCGATATAAACGCACTTCATCAACGCCACCGCCGACGAAAGCGCCTCCCTGTCCAGCGACCTGCGAGAGCGAGGTGATCGAGACCAGTACGTGACCGCAGGAGTCGGACAGAGCTGGATGGAAACGAAAGGCATCGGTGTGGCCCACCAACCCGGGCGGCAAAACGATGCGCGCAACGGCTTCACCGCCACGTCGCCAGACTTCGTCCAGCCCCTGGAAATCCGATCCCCACTGGTTGCCCAGTGCGGCGGTCGCCGCGTAGAAACCCGCGCGATCCATCCGTTCTGCATCATCCTGTGACGAGAGGACCTGCGCGTCTTTCAATCCGACCGCGCGTGCATCGCTCGGATCGGCCAGGCTGATCTCCGCGGTCACGTGCGCCGTCCAGGCGCCGCGACCGCCGACAGGACGACTGTGCACGCTGAAAGCCGCCCCTCCCGGCCCAGTCGCCAGACTGCTTTGGACGACGCGCCGCACACCCTCGCGCAGGATCATGGGCTTGAGGTTCTGGATATTGCGGACGCGAACCGGACCAGGGCCGAGCGCTTCGCCCGCAGCAGCGAACGCCATTTCAATATAGGCTGTCGCGGGAACGATGGCCGCGCCCTGCACGCGGTGGTCGGTCAACCACTGATGGCTATCGAGGCCGATCTGGCAATCCCAGATCCGCATGCCGGGCATCGCCGCGACCTCGCGCGCTTCACCAAGCAGCGGGTGACCTTTCGCTGCCACCGGCGGGGCCGGCTGCACGGGCGCGGCATCAAGCCAGGCGCGCTCGCGCTGAAAGGGATAGGTGGGGAGCTGTATCCGACGTCGCGGTTCGCCGTGCGCAAATGCGGCCCAGTTGACTGCCTGACCCCGGACATAGAGGCTCCCCAAGGCTTGCAGCATCTGCCCCTGATCATCGCGGCCACGCCGCAGAGACGGCAGCGCGGTCCAGGTGGCGTCGGGCGCAGCGCGGCCGGCAAGCGCGATCAGAGTGGGGTTTGGTCCCACCTCCACAAGCGCTGTGACCCCGAACTGCCGCAAGGCCTTCAGACCTTGCGCGAACCGAACAGGCTCCCGCGCGTGTCTGCGCCAATAAACGGCGTCGGGAATCTCACCCGGCGCAAAGGCCCGGCCGGTCAGGTTGGAGATCAACGGAATCTTCGGCGACGCATAAACCAAACCTGCTGCTCTCGCCTCAAAGGCGCTTAACATCGGCGCAAGCAACGGCGAATGGAACGCATGAGAAACGTCCAGCCGCCGCCCCTCGATGCCTTGAGCTGCCAGGGCGGTGAGCACGGCGCCGACCGCATCCGCAGTCCCCGCGATCACCGTCTCCTCCGGGCCGTTTAGGCCGGCCACCGACAAGCGGTCGGCATAGCGTGCGACCTCGGCGGCAACCCGTTCGGCAGGGGCGAAAACAGCGGCCATTGCCCCACCTTCGGGCAGATCTTGCATGGCCCTGCCCCGCGCGGCGATCAGATCGAGGCCGCTCTCAAAATCGAAGACACCGGCGAGGCAAGCGGCGGCGTATTCTCCGACGCTGTGGCCAAGCAGCACGGCTGGCGTCACGCCCCAGGCTCGCCACTGTTCGGCCAGCGCAAATTCAAGCGCAAACAACGCCGGCTGGGTATTGACGGTACGACCGAGAGAACCGTCATCCTTGCCGAACAACATCTCGACGAGCGGCCGCTCCAGACGGCCGGCCAAACAAGTCTGTGCGCGGTCAATGACCGCCCGGAAGACCGGCTCGCGATCATAGAGCGTGCGGCCCATGCCGGCATATTGCGACCCTTGCCCGGTGAACAGGAAAGCGACCTTCGGACGCTCGCCCACCCGGACCGCGCCCAGGACGGCGTCGGTCGGTGTATCGCCCGCGGCGAGTGCGCGCAGCGTCGCAGCGAGTTCACCGGCGGAGTTACCTGTGACCGCAGCGCGACGCGTCATATGCGTACGCCCAGTCCCCGCGGCGGCAGCCAAGGCACTCAGGTCGATGCCCGGCGCTTCGACCGCACTGGCATAGCTTCCGGCGAGCTCGCGCAGGGCCTGCTCGCTGCGAGCCGAAAGTGGGAGCAGCACGGCGCCGCCGCCCGGCGTGGACGCTGATGTCCGGACGGGAGCCTCTTCGAGGATTACGTGAGCGTTGGTGCCGCTGAAGCCGAAGGAACTGACGCCGGCGCGGCGTACCCGCTGACCGCGCGGCCATGCCGTCGACTCCGTTTGAACGGCAACCGGCAAGCGCTCCCAATCGATACGGGGATTCGGCTTGTCGAAATGCAGGCTGGCTGGCAGCGTCTCATGGCGGAGAGCCAATGCCGTTTTGAGCAGGCCGGCGAGACCCGAGGCTGCTTCGGTATGTCCCAAATTGGTCTTCACCGAACCAATCCGAAGCGGCGATCCGGCCGGCCGGCCCGATCCGAGCACAGCCCCCAAAGCTTCGACCTCAATGGGGTCGCCGAGCGGCGTGCCGGTGCCATGAGCTTCGACATAGTCGATGTCGGCGGCCTTCAGTCCGGCATTGGCCAAGGCCTTGCGCAAAACCGCTTCCTGAGCAGGTCCATTCGGCACAGTGAGGCCGCTGCTGCGCCCGTCAGAGTTTACCGCCGAGCCCCGGATCACGGCCAGGATCGGATCGCCGGCAGCCACCGCATCCGACAGCCGCTTGAGCGCGATCATCGCGCATCCTTCGGCGCGCACGAATCCGTCGGCATCAGCATCGAACGTTTTGCAGGCGCCGTCGGGCGCCATCATGCCCCATTTGGAAAAAAGCACCATGGCGTCAGGCGAGAGGATGACGTTGACCCCGCCAGCGAGCGCAAGGTCGCTCTCGCCCATGCGCAAGCTCTGGCAAGCCAAGTGGGTTGCGACGAGCGAGGATGAGCACGCGGTGTCCAACGCCACGCACGGCCCCTGGAAACCGAACGTGAAGGAAATCCGCCCGGCAGCGGCATTCAATGCACCACCCGTAGCCGAATAGACGTCAGAATTTTCTGGTCCACCGGCCTGCAACAAGCGGGCGTAGTCGCTGGTCGTGATGCCGACGAATACGCCAGTAGCACTGCCGGCGAGCTGCTCGACCGCAAGCCCAGCGTTCTCCAGCGCCTCGTAGGCGGTCTCCAGCAGCAACCGCTGCTGCGGGTCCATCGTTTGGGCTTCACGCGGCGAGATGTTGAAAAACTGCGGATCGAAGCGATCGACCTGCCCGACGAAACCCGCTCGACGGGTGACCATTTTGTTTGGCGCGGCCGGATCGGGGTCGTAATAGGCATCGATATCCCAACGGTCAGGGGGCACCTCGCTGACCGCGTCCACGCCGTCGCGGACCACGCGCCACAAGTCATCGACGTTCTTGACCTGACCAGGATAGCGGCAACCCGCGCCGACAATGGCAATCGGCTCGCGCGATTCCGCTTCACGGGCGGCCAAGCGTGCCTGCAATCTCTGGATCGTCGCCAAAGACTCTTGCAGCAGATTGCGCGGATCGTTCATTGGACGCTCGCTACCTGATTGCGACTGAGGCCGAGCGCGCACATCGTGCCGATCGCGATCGTGGCCACGCCAACCGCTATATGCAGATTGGGATGACGACCAACCACTATGCTGCCGACCAGAACAAGCAGGCGCGTATCGACCATCGCGCCGCCATTTGACACGGGCGCCATCTGCGCCGTGCGGTCAAGCGCCAAGAGTGCAAGCAAACCAAAGGCGCCGATCAGGACCATCACCACGGCATCGTGCGCCGTGGGCGTGACCCATACCGTCGGCACGAAGAGACTGAGCGCGACAAAAACACCCAGCGCCGTGTAGAACAGGTTCGCGCGCAGGTCCTCGCCGCGGAGCATACGCGTCATCACGACATAGAGGCTGAAGCTGCTCGCGGATATCAGAGCCGCTGCGACGGCGAGCAGCGATGGACGTGCATCAAGCGGCAGACAGAACATCGCGCCCGCGGAGACAAGTCCTGCCGAGACCCAGATGCCCGGTGTCGGATGCTCTTTAAGTAACACCACGGCAAGTGTGCAGATGATGAGCGGCGCGACGCCAAAGATCGCCAGTACAGTGTCCGGCGTCAGGCCTCGCTGGAGGGCGAAAATCCAACTGGCAGGCATGACGAGCATCAGCAAGGAGCGCGCGATCTGCAAGACTGGGCGTTTGGTGCGCACGAGAACGAGCGGATCCCGCCACCCCCAGATCGCGAGCATAATCGCAAGGTGAGAGCCGTAACGCGCCCAGACCGCTTCATAGGGAGAATAGGGATAGCGCAGCCCGCCAGCGATCGCCTCCACCAATGCCCAGAGAGCAGCGAAGGCGATCATCCATAGCATGCTGCGGCGCATGGCGTTCATTTCGTTTCCTCGAGAACCGCCATCAGTTGTGCCTGGAGCTCCTCGTCGGACAGCGCATCAAGATCTTGCGTATCTGGCGGCAAGGCCATGGCCCTAACCACAGGCTCCGGTTCAGGCTCAGTCGTCACAGCGGATGCCATCGCCAGCTGGAGCAGGAAGCCTGCCAGCGCGCGGATGTTTGGATAGTTGAAGGTCAACGTGGACGGCAGCGCTGCGCCGAAGCCACGTTCAAGGCGCCGTTTCAGTTCGACTGACATCAACGAGTCCATTCCCAACTCGAAGAGGCCCGCTTCGTGCGACGGCGGAGCGTCGGGTGGAGTTTCCAGCACGGCCGCCACTTCGGCCGCGACGAAGTCGAGCAACATCTGCTCCCTTTGATCAGGACTGGCGTCTCGCAAGCTGTCGACGAGCTTGGCATTCGCTCCCTGCGCCGCGATGGCCTCGATCGCTTCGACTTCCATTGCCGAGAGGAAGGGCCGGGCACCCTTGGCCTCGTGCAGTGGCTTCAGCTTGGCCCAGTCGATCTTGGCAAAGATCGGCGTTGTCGCCTCGCCTCCCAGAGCACGTCCCATCAGTTCGAGCGCCTGCGCTTTTGGCAAAGGGTTTAGGCCCGCGGCAAGGTATGCCTCCTTTTGCGCTCCGGAGGCGAGCCGCATCGCTTCCCAGGTGCCCCAGCGAATCGAAATGGTCTTGCAAGACCGTGAGGCCGTTTCCGCGGTCGCGTCGAAGAACGCGTTGGCCGCGGCATAGGCAGCATAACCGGACGCGCCCAACAGAGCCGTGGTAGACGAAAATAGCACGGTGAAGTCGAGGTTGTTTGCAGCCGTCGCCTGCTCCAACGCGATCAGGCCATTGAGCTTGGGCCGTAAGACAGCTTCAGCGCCGGCCCGGTTGGCCGCGACAATCGCCGCCTCGCCGAAATCGGCCGCGGCGTGAAAAATCCCGGCAAGCGGCGGCGCCCGGCCTGACAGCCTTTCGAGGGCTCTGCCAAGTGATGCCTGATCGGCAACGTCGGCGCTGACGATATGTACGCGCGCCCCTCGCGCTTCGATCTCACGAACGGCGGGATGATCCGCCTTGGCGGCTCGCCCCATCAAGGCGATGTCACTTGCGCCATGCTCGGCAAGCCATTGGCCAACCAGTTGACCAACACCACCCAGGCCGCCGGTCACAAGATAGGTCGCTCCGGTTCGAATGATTGGCGCCGGCAGCGGCGGTGGCGGCTCGGCGTGCACGATGCGTGCAGCAAAGCGCTGACCATGCCGGATCGCGACCTGGTCTTCGCCATCCTGCGCATCGAGCGCTGCCACCAGGGTTGCAGCCAAGGTAGCGGCCTCGGCCTTTACATCGGCCGTCGGGGGCAGGTCGATCAGGCCGCCCCAGCGGCCGGGATGCTCGAGTGCAAATACACGGCCTACACCCCAAAGCGGTGCCTGCCAGCGCGCGTCCGGTGCTTGCTCGCTTATGACAGCCTGGGCGCCGCAGGTGACGAGATAAGCCCGCCCCTCCCCCGCGCGCGCGAAAGCTGCGAGGGTCTCGATCGCACCAAGACAGGAAATCTCAGCTGCGGCCCCGACGTCGGCGTCGGTAAGTGACGCGGCTGAAAGATAGACAAGATTGGCGTCCGTAGCTTCTTCGACGACCAGGTCTCCACGCGCGACAAAGATGTCAGCAACCGCCTTGGCCACAGGATCGTTCTCGGCTGCGATCAAGCGCCAGCGCCGCCCGGTTCGCGGCGCACGCGCGAGGACCAACGCCTGCTGGCGCGTGGCACGGCCGCTTCGCGCATTGCGAGGCGCTGAGCGCACGTCGTCGAAGCCTTCCTCTACGAGCAGCGTTTGCCAGGTGTGACGATCGATCAGTGGCGAGACCGATCGCAGGCCGACGTCCTCGTGGCGACGCCATCCAGCCGTCAGGCCGAAAGTGAGTTCGATCCAGGGGTCGTCTGCCACGCCCTCGATCAAGGCGAGCCAGCCGCCGGGTGCGAGGAGACCGCGCGCGTGGCGAACGGCTTCACGCAAGTCCCGAGTGGCATGGATGGCGTTCGCAGCGAGCACGATGTCATAGCCGCCGGCGGCGAAGCCCTGGCTTGTCGGATTCTGCTCGATATCAAGCAAGGCATAGCGCATGCCTGGAACATCAGAGAAGCGCTCGGCCGCCCGCTGCAGGAAGAGCGGCGAGACATCGGTGAAGGTGTAGTCCACGCGGCCAGGCGGAAGAGCTTTGAGAATGGCAGCGCTAGTCGCTCCCGTCCCCGCGCCGATCTCCAGCACCCGCAGGCGAACGTCGGCGGTCGTGGCATCGACGGCCGCGCGCAGAGCCGCAGCCAGCGTCCCGTTGAAGGTCCGCGCTGATGGTGCATCGTCATAGAGACGGCGCGCATCTTCGAAGGAGCCGTTCGGGAACAGCAACGCTGCTGGATCGATCCGATCACGCAGCGCTTCGGCCAGCGAACCCCCGCAACGCCGAAGCAGGCGAAGTTCTCCACTCGCCGGATCGAAGCGTTCGATCAGCGAAGGATAGAGAGGATCAGCCGCCTCGACGGGAAGCCGCTTGACAAGCCTCACTGCTCCGTCGTCCGCCCGCACGCACATCCCGGCATCGACCAGCAGGTCTACGATCCTGCGGAATGTCCGGGCGTGGCGATCTGCGATACCTAATCGAATGCGCTCAACATCCACCTCGAAACGACGATGGGGCGCATCGTCGAAGCCAAGCGCGCGCAATGCCTCGGCAATGTGCAATACCGTCAGACGGTCAAGGTGGGCGCCAAGATCATCAT